>Ga0105244_10002268_pt1 | contig 14621 bp, 7 predicted proteins | sample KBSM44metaG_FD_80423 | JGI IMG/M metagenome (GOLD analysis project Ga0105244, IMG submission 80423) | Miscanthus rhizosphere microbial communities from Kellogg Biological Station, Michigan, USA - KBS M4-4 metaG | ecosystem: Host-associated > Plants > Roots > Rhizosphere > Soil | place: Michigan... | reverse complement strand
AGATTGCGCTATGCCGTTAGTTTGTGTGTGCTCGCCAAAAGGGGGAGTAGGGAAAACCACCATGGCGGCCAACCTTGCGTGGAGTCTGGCTCGCGCTGGCAGCAAGGTATTGGCAATCGATTTTGATGTTCAGAACGCCCTGCGCCTGCATTTCGGTGTACCGCTGAATGATGGTCGCGGCTTTGTGGCGCGCTCTGAAGATCAGGCCGACTGGAGCCAATCCATTCTGACCACTGGCGGCAATATTTTTGTCATGCCTTATGGCGATGTCACCGAAGCGCAGCGTGAACGATTCGAAGAGAACCTGGTAAAAGATCCGCATTTCCTGAAGCGTGGATTGGACACAGTGCTGAATTATCCTGGACTAGTGATTATTGCCGATTTTCCTCCAGGTCCGGGTCCTGCGCTTAAAGCCATGACTGCACTTGCCGATATGCATTTAGTGGTGATGTTGGCCGATACCGCCTCGGTCTCTTTACTGCCGCAAATAGAAAATGATCGCATGATAGGTCAGCCACTAAATAATAAACATGGTCATTATTTTGTCCTTAATCAGAGCGATAATCGCCGCAATATTAGCCGTGAAGTCACGGAATTTATGCAGCAGCGTCTGGGTGAAAATTTATTAGGCGTGGTACATCGCGATGAAAGCGTCGCGGAAGCCAATGCTTCGCAACAATCTGTTTATGATTTCAGCCCGGCTTCTGCCGCCGCGTTTGATATCGAATTAGTGGCGAAACGCGTAGCTAATATCCTGAATATAACCGTGGGTAACGGTGAAGTTCAGGCACCGATTCGCAGCCATAATTAATAATGAGGCCGTAACCGGCCACATAAAAACAATACAGCTCCTTCAGGGTGAATCATGAGTAAACTCGGATTTTACCTGCTGCTGCTGGTGCTTGCACCGGTAGCAGCGGTAATCGTCATCACGCCTATGGACAGCCAGAAGCAATATATATTTGGCTTAATCAGCATCGGGATGATGTTTTTATTGGGCTTCAGCAAGAGCCGAAAAATAACCGTGGTGATGGTTATCCTTTCTGCGCTGATGTCGACTCGATATATCTGGTGGCGCACCACCGCGACGCTGCAGTTTAATTCAGAGATTGAAGCGATTCTGGGTATCGGCTTATATCTGGCTGAACTCTACGTCTGGCTGATCTTAATTCTCGGCTTCCTGCAAACGACCTGGCCATTAAAACGCACCATCGAACCCTTGCCGGATGATACCCGCCTGTGGCCAACGGTTGACGTCTATGTGCCGACCTACAACGAAAGCCTCGACGTGGTACGTGATACCGTGCTGGCGGCGCAGTGTATCGATTACCCGCGTGACAAGCTGAAGGTTTATTTGCTGGATGACGGCAAACGCAGCGAGTTTGCGGTATTTGCCGCCGATGTGGGTGTGGGTTACATCACCCGTGACGACAATAGTCACGCTAAAGCCGGTAACCTCAACCACGCCATGAAGATCACCAAAGGTGAGCTGATTTGCATCTTCGATTGCGATCACGTGGCCACACGCACTTTCCTGCAGGCAACGGTGGGTCCCTTCCTGAAAGATCCGAAGCTGGCGCTGTTGCAAACCCCGCACTACTTCTATTCACCGGATCCGTTCGAACGTAACCTGCGCGCGGCGCGCAGTATCCCGAATGAAGGTTCGCTGTTCTACGGCCCGGTCCAGCAGGGTAACGATAACTGGAATGCCACCTTCTTCTGCGGCTCCTGTGCGGTGATACGCCGTAGCGCGCTGGAAGAGATTGGTGGTTTTGCCGTGGAAACCGTGACCGAAGATGCACATACCGCACTGAAAATGCAGCGCCTTGGTTGGGGTTCCGCCTTCCTCGCGATTCCATTGGCCGCTGGTCTGGCAACGGAACGTCTCGGTCTGCACGTGGTACAACGTAACCGCTGGGCGCGCGGCATGACGCAGATCTTCCGCGTCGATAATCCGCTGTTTGGTCGTGGTTTGAAGTGGCAGCAACGCCTGTGCTATCTCAACGCCATGCTGCACTTCCAGTTCGGCTTGCCGCGCGTGGCGTTCCTGACGGCACCGCTGGCGTACCTGCTGTTTAACCTGAACATTATTCACTCGTCGGCGTCGCTGATTTTCGCCTACGTTTTGCCGCATCTGGTGATGTCGCTTTACGTCAACTCGCGCATGAACGGCAAGTTCCGCTACACCTTCTGGGGAGAAATCTACGAAACCGTGATGTGCTTCCACCTCATTATCCCAACGCTATTGACCATGCTGGCACCCAAGCGCGGAAAATTTAACGTAACGGATAAAGGTGGCTTACTCGATCAGGGGTTCTTCGACTTCCACATTGTGCGTCCACACGTCATTGTCGCGGTGCTGCTGTCGATTGGCATTATCGCTGGCGTGGTGCGCGCCACCGCGCATGACTACTTTGGTGTCGATCCTTACGTTATTGCGCTTAACGTTGGCTGGGCGGTGTTCAGCCTGATTATCCTGATGGCGGCGATTGCCGTGGCGCGTGAAACCAAGCAGGTGCGCAAAACCATCCGTATCGAGGTGCAAATCCCGGCAGTGATTCACTATGCCAGCGGCATCTCTTCACGCACGCAAACCAGCGATCTGTCGATGGGCGGCGCGCAGCTGGATGCGCCGGACAATCGGCACGAGCAGGATGAAATCGAAGAGATCGATCTGCTGCTGAAATCGGGCACCATCACTATTCCGGTCAGTAAAATCTCCGGCGATGAAGAGAGTATTCGTCTGCGCTTTGGCGATATGCCGCTGTCGCGCCGCCGTGAGCTGGTGCGCGTGGTGCTGGCGCGTGCCGATGCGTGGATTCAGCCCGAGTACAAGCAGGACAACCCGCTGGTTTCACTGGGCACCATTATTCGTACCGTATTTGAGCTGTTCTGGCTGACCTGGAAAGATCGCCGTGAGAAGCGTAAGCGTGACAACCCGCCCGCGGTAAAAGAGGACAGCGCTGCATGAAGAATTTGACGCAAACGTTGCTGGCAAGTTCGCTGGCAACGGCGCTGCTGCTCGCGCCAGCGTGGGCCGAAACCCCGCCAGTCACTCAGGATAGCTCTGTACTCTCTGATGTGCCGCCACCGCAAGGCATTGAAAGCGCAGCCGATCAGCAGCTGCAACAGGCGGCAGGCGCTGCTCCGTACGCGCCAGCGGAAACCGCACCCGCCACGGAAAACGCTGCGCCAGCAGAGCCTGAGGCAATGCCAGAAAGGGTGCTGCCAACGGTTACGCCAACCGCACCGGCGGAAATGCCAGACACCTCTTCTGTGACGCTGCTCAACCAGCCGATCAGCAGCACTGTTTCGGTGGCGCAGATGGGCCAGCCGCGCGGCATTACGCTCACCGGCGGTCAGCTGCAATCCGGCATCGTGTTTACGCTGCCAGGCGATGAAGTGATCACCAACGCGCGCCTCAATCTGTCGTTGCGCGTCTCGGCGGCACTGGCAGCGCGTAACACTTCGCTGCAACTGATGCTCAACGGTCAGCCGCTTGGCACCTTGCCGCTCGGCTCCAGCGACAGCGATGTCAGCGACTACCAGCTGGATATTCCCGCGGCGATGGTGGTGGCGAGTAACAACCTCAGCTTCAAGATTAACGATGCCGATAAGTTGCTGTGTGAGAAAGAGAGCGCGCAGCAGTATCAGGTAACCATTTTGCCCAAAACCACGCTGAGCCTTGAAGGCCAGCAGCTGAACATTGGCACCAGTCTGCGCAACTTCCCGCGTCCGTTTATCGATGCGCAGCGCATGACGCCAGCCAGCGTCACCTTTGGCTTTGCCGCCAATGTCGCGCCGGATAGCATCAGCGCGGCTGCGCTGGTGGCATCGTGGATGGGCATTCAGTCGGATTATCGTGGCATCCGTTTCCCGGTGGTGCGCGGCGATCTGCCTGAACACAACGGCATTCTGATCGGCCATCCGGGCGATAAGATTGGCACCGTGACCTTGCCAGCGACCAACGGTCCGCTGTTGCAGGTGATCGATAATCCCAACAATCCGATCTATAAACTGCTGTTGGTTGTCGGCGCGAACGACGATCAACTGCGTCAGGCCGCTAACCGCTTAACCACGCAGCCGCTGGCCACCGATGCTAACAGCCTCAACGTGCAGCCGCAGCCGATTGGCGTGCGTAAACCTTACGACGCGCCACGCTGGATCAACACCACGCGTCCGGTGCGCCTGAGCGAACTGCTGCGTAAAGATCAGAGCCTAACCACTACCGGCATCTGGCACGATGCGCTGCGCGTTAACTTCCGCGCCGCGCCGGATCTGTTTATGTGGGATGGCGACACCATTCCGGTGGAGCTGCACTATCGCTTCCCATCAGAAAGCTGGATTGACGAAAACAACTCCTTCCTTAACGTGACGATTAACGGCACTTTCCTGCGCAACCTGACGGTTAACAAAGTCGGCTTGCTGGAAAGCGCCTGGCATCGGCTGGGCGGCGATGCGCGTCAGGAGCATTACACCCTGAAGCTTGAGCCGTACCTGATTTACGGCGACAACCAACTGGCGCTTTATTTCAACATCAAACCGAAGGCGGACGCACCGTGCGGCGTGCTGCTGAACAACAACATTAAGAGCCGCATTGAAGAGGATTCGTGGATCGATCTGAGCCACACGCGCCACTTCACCATGCTGCCAAACCTCTCTTACTTTGTCGGCGCCTCGTTCCCATTCTCACGTCTGGCGGACTTCTCGCAAACCACGCTGCTGCTGCCAGAAAAACCGAGTGATGCGGAGATCGCCACGCTGCTGGATATGGCGTCACGCGCCGGTAACGCCACCGGCGTGCCGTTGCTGCAGAACCAGGTGCTGTTTGGCCTGCCGAAGGGCGGCACCCATATGGCGCGTTTGCAGCAGAGCGATTTGTTGGCGGTGAGCACCACGCAGAACAACGACTTCAACCAGGCGATGCTGGCTAACACGCCGTATGAAACCAGCGGCAATACGCTGGGCGTGAAAGAGCCGAACACCTGGGACAAGCTGCGCGGCTGGCTGACCGGCGACTGGTATCGCCAGCAATTAGATGCCGATCGTTACTTCTCGTCTAACGAAGCGTGGCGCGGCTTTGTCAGCTATCGCTCACCGTGGAACCCGGATCGTCTGGTGGTGATGACGGTGGCGACCAGCGATCAGCAACTGTTGCGCCTGCATGAAGACCTGAATTCTGCGCGCATCAACGCCGGTATTCGCGGCGATACCGCCATCATCACCGATGAGAACGGCATTCGTAGCTTCCGCGTCGGCCCGCAATTCCCGAGCGGCGAAATGCCGTGGTACATGATGGTGGTGTGGTATGCCAACCAGCACTCGGTGCTGATGGCGTTGGCGGCATTCCTGCTTTCAGCGTTGGTCGGCGGTGGTGCCTGGGTGATGTTGAAACGTCATGCGTGGCGTCGTCTCAACCCAACAGTTGATAGCAAGTCCGGCAAGAAGTAAGGATTAAAATAATGAAAAAACACCTGTTAAGTGCCGGTATTCGTTCTGCCCTGATTCTGGGTGGGGCACTGACGCTCGCTCAGCCGCTGCTGGCGGCGGAGAGTAGCAATCCTGCGTTGCAGGCGCTGTTCGATCAGGCGGCTTACTGGCATCAGAAAGCGCATGACGATCTGGCAAAAGCGTCGCTGCAGAAAGTGCTGATGGTTGAGCCGAACAACACCCAGGCGCTGTATCTGCTGGCGCTCTATTCGCAGCAGAGCGGCGGCACGGCGGAAGCGGCACAGTGGCGTGCGCGCCTGAGCGCGGCGTCGCCGAACGATCCGCATCTCAGCGAGCTGGACAACGCGCGCCAGCTGCAAACGATTCCGCAGGCGCAGCTGCAGCTGGCACGCCAGCAGGCACGCAGCGGCAACATCGCGGCGTCGCTGCAAACCTGGCGTAATACTTTCAGCGGCAACGAGCCGCCGCCGAGCGTGGCAGCCGAATATTATCTGACCATGGCAGGCGATCGTTCGCTGCTGCCGCAGGCCGTAGAAGCGCTGCGTCAGTTCTCTGCCGATCACCCGCAGGATACCGGTGCCAAACTGGCGCTGGGTAAAGCATTGACCTATCAGGAATCGACACGCCGTCAGGGCATTGATGTGCTCGGTAGTCTGGCTGACGGGAATAAAGAAGCCGACCGATCGTTGCGTCAGGCGCTGCTGTGGCTTGGTCCGCAGGCATCGGATGCGTCACTGTACCAAACCTGGCAACAGCGCCATCCGCAAGACAACGCGGTGCTGGATTACTACCGTAAAAACGTCGGCGGCGCTGAGAAGGGCGCGGGCTTTACCGCGCTTAACAGCGGCGACGTCAGCAACGCGCAAAACAATTTTGAGAAAGTGCTGCAAGCCAACCCGCAAGATGCGGATGCATTAGCCGGTATGGGCTATGTCGCCCAGCGTGCCGGACGTTATGCCGAGGCGGCGGATTACCTGACGCGCGCGGCGCAATTAGGTGGCGATCAGAGCGATACGCGCCAGAAACAGGCCGCCGATGCGCGCTTCTACGCGCAGCTAGCGACCGCGCAGCAGGCGCTGAAAAATGGCGACAGCGCGCAGGCGTTGGCGCTGAGCGAGCCGCTGGCGCAAGCCGAAGGCGAGAAAGGGGTATCTGCCAAACTGTTCCGCGCTGACGTGCAGCGTCGCAGCAATCAGCTCGATCAGGCGGAGCAAACTTACCGCGCCATCCTGCAAAGCGATGCAGACAATCGTAGCGCCAAAGAAGGCCTGTTCTATGTGCTGCGCCAGCAAAACCGTAGCGCTGAAGCGAATACGCTGCTGGCATCACTGCCTGATAGCGTGCGTCAAAGCGTGGCACCACGCGGCAGCAGCACCGATCCGATTCGTGCGCAGGCCAGGCGTGAAGTGGCGGCGGGCAATAACAGCGCGGCGATTGCCACGCTAACCAGCGGCATTCAGCGCTATCCCAATGATGGCTGGCTGCGTCTCGATCTGGCGCGACTCTACCGCGCACAGGGCAATAGCATGATGGCGGCAAATATCATGCAGCCAACCCTACGCAGCGGCGCCAGCACCACGGAACTCTATGCGGGCGCGTTAAATGCCAGCGAAAGCGGCGCCTGGCAGCAGGCGAGCCAGTTACTGTCGCGCATTCCTAACGGCAGCAAGAACAGTGCTATGCGCGAGCTGGCGCAGCGTGTGAACTTCAATCTGCAGATGGCCACCGCCGATCAGTATCTGGCGCAGGGTTCGAATGCGGCGGCGGCCAACACCTTGCGTGCGCTGGCAGCAACACCGCCAGCTAATCCGGTTGATGCCGGTAATTTGGCAGAAAAGCTGGCGAAAGCGGGCGATCTCACCACTGCGGTTTCCGTGGTGCGCAGCAACCTGCAGCGTGGCGTTCAGGGTAACGCCGGTGATTACGCTGCGCAGGTGGCGGTGCTGAATCAGGCCGGTCTCAACACTGAAGCGCAGAGCTTCCTCAGCAGCCCAGAACTGCAGGCACGCAGCACGCCAACGCAGCTGGCGGGCATTCGCAACGGCTATGTCATTAACGAAGTGGATCGTCTGCGTGAGCAGAAACAGTATGCCGCCGCTTATGACAAGCTGGTGGGCGCGCTACAGCACGATCCGCAGAACCGCGATCTGATGTTCGCCATGGCGCGACTGTATCAGTCCGGCAAGATGAACAAAGAAGCCGGCGTGGTTTACGACTACCTGATGACGCAGGACACCGCGACCCAGGACGCGCGTACCGGTGCTATCAACGTGGCGCTGGCACAGAATGACGTCAACAAAGCCAATACCTTAACGCGCGGCCTGCGCAATGAGCAGTCGCCGGATCGCTTGCTGCTGTTAGCCCGCGTGGCCGAAGCCAACGGCGAACACAGCCAGGCGATGAGCTATTTGCGCACCGCGCGCGGTCAGCTGATTGGTCTGCAAGGCGCAGAAACGGGCAGCGTGCCGAGCGTTGGCGGGTTGGCATTAGCCGACAATCCGTTTATCAATCGCGGCACCTCGCCAGTGGGACGCACGCCATCCAGCTATGGCGCGGTGATGCCGTGGCAGTCGGCACCGGCGGCCACCAGCAGCGCCGCAGGCGTGACGCTAGCGAGCAACACGCCTGCCGTGCAGCAGAGCCAGACGCTGCGCCAAATCGACAACATGATGGATGATCTGCAAGAGAAAACCGGCACCTGGGTGCAGGGTCAAATGCAGGTGCGTGGACGCGATGGCGAATCGGGTTTAAGCAAGCTGACCGAAGCCAAAGCACCACTGACCTTCTCCACCGTGCCGTTTGGCGAATCGCGTTTCGATTTCACCATGACGCCGATTTCCCTCACCGCAGGCAGCGCGGGTGGCGACGCATGGCGCCGTTTTGGCACCAACGCGCTGGAACAGGGCAAAGTGGTGGCGGCAGGTGGCGCGAAAATTGATGATGTACCCAACTCCTCTACTGATTCGCAATCGGCGACCGGCGTGGAGCTGAACATGGCGCTGAAGGGCGACAGCTACAAAATCGACATCGGCAGCACGCCGCTCGGCCAGGACTTGAGTACGCTGGTGGGCGGCGTGCAGTGGTCGCCGAAGCTGACCGACTTCCTGACGCTGATCCTCACCGGTGAACGCCGCGCGATGACCGACAGCCTGCTGTCGTATGTCGGCGTCGAAGACAAAACCAGCGGTAAACGCTGGGGTCGCGTCACCAAAAACGGCGGTAACGCCTTGCTGAGCTATGACAACGGCGATGCCGGTTTCTACGTCGGCGGCGGGGCGTACAGCTATATCGGCGAAAACGTGGCGAGCAACAACAGCGTGCAGGCCACGGCGGGTGCCTATGTGCGTCCGTATCACCTTGACGATCGCGAGCTGAAAGTCGGCATGAGTTTGTCGTGGATGGATTACTCGAAAAACCTCAGCTACTTCAGCTACGGTCAGGGCGGTTACTTCAGCCCGCAGAACTATGCGTCGGTGTCGTTCCCCATCGAGTTCAGCCGCAAGTTTGACGATCTGAAAGTGAATGTCGGCGGTTCGGTGGGTTATCAATCCTACAGTCAGGATAAGAGCGACTACTTCCCTAACAATCCGTCGTTGCAGGCGCAACTGCAAAGTCTGGCCGATCAAGGCTATGTGCAGAATGCGGTTTACAGCGGCGACAGCAAAAACGGCATTGGCTACAACCTGCATGCCGGTGCGGATTACAAGATCAACAAAGATGTCACCGTGGGCGGTCAGTTAGGCTACGACACCTTTGGCGATTACAACGAAAGCACAGCCAATCTGTACTTCCGTTACCTGTTCGGAGATTACTAATGAGTGAACAAGTGGCAGCACGCGTCAGCCATCCGCATCAGCCGGGCTGGTTTGATCTGGTGAGCGCGATGATTGAAAGCATGCTGGACAACGCGGGCGAGGAAGCAGAAGGCTTCCTCAACGGGGTCGGCGTATCGCTGGCAACGCGCTATCCTTTACCAGAAGCGCGCACCGTGCAGGATCTGGAGCGTGAAATGAATTTGCAACTGGCGCGATTTAACTGGGGCTTTGTGCAATTACAGCCGCAGGAGAATGCCATTCTGATTCAGCACTATGCGTTGCCTCAGGGCGACAGCAATGTGGGTGTTGAACGCTGGCAGCTGGCATTAAGCGCGGTGTTAGCCGGCGTGTATGCGCAGTGGCTGCAGGCACAAGGTGGCAGCGCGACGGTACCGGTAACGCTTGAGAAGAACGACGGCGGCACGCTGCACTATCGATATCAATAGGATGCTGTAATGAGAGTGATGCGGTTTTGGCGTCAATGGATGCTGTGTTTCATGGTGATGTTTTTTAGCGCTCAGGCAGCTGCAGATGGCTGGAGTACTTACAAAAGCCGTTTTATGGACAGCGATGGCCGTATCAGTGATACGGCAAACAACAACGTTAGCCACACCGAAGGCCAGGGCTACGGCATGTTGTTGGCGGTGGCGCATGACGATCGTGCCACCTTCGATCAGCTGTGGCAGTGGACGCGCACCCATCTACGCAATCCGCAGAATGAGCTGTTCTACTGGCGCTACACGCCAGGCGCTGCCGATCCGATTGCCGATAAAAATAACGCGTCCGATGGTGATGTGCTGATTGCCTGGGCGCTGCAACGTGCAGCGCAGAAGTGGGGCGGTGATTACCAACAGGCGTCCGACCGGATTCAGCGTGCGATAGTGAAGCTGAATGTGATCAGCTACGGCGGGCATAAAGTGATGCTGCCGGGCGCGCAGGGTTTCAATAAAACCAGCTATGTGGTGCTCAATCCGTCGTATTTCCTGTTCGAGGCCTGGCGAGAGTTTGCCGAGCACAGCCATCTGCGCATCTGGAATGAGCTGATTGATGACGGCATGGTATTGCTGAGTGATATGCACTTCGGCAAAACCGGCCTGCCGCTCGATTGGGTGGCGCTGAATGCCGATGGTTCGGTGGCACCGGCGGTCGGCTACTCTAACCGCTTCAGCTATGACGCGATCCGTATTCCGCTGAACATCTGGTGGTATGATCCGCAAAGCCTGCGGCTGGTGCCATTCCAGCGCCTGTGGCAAGGTTCGGCGCGCATGACCACGCCCGCCTGGTATGATGTGCTGGGCAACACCCCCGCGCCATACAATATGGAAGGCGGGCTGATCGCGGTGCGCGATTTAACCCTGAATCAAACTCAGTATCTCAACGACAAGCTGGCAGCGGATCAAAACTACTTCTCCGCCAGCCTGCAGCTGCTCACCTGGATGGCGTATCAGGAGAAGCGGTAAGTCTCATCTTTGACCTGGTCGCCATGAATGGCGACCCTACAAAAAACTGCACTTCATCCGTAGGGTCGCCATGTATGGCGACCTATACGCTTTACCGCCATTTATTTCATTTCAAATCTATTACGGCCTTTGTCTGAATCTCATTTCAATGCACGTTTAATCTTTCATTGTAGGGATCTGATCAATGCACGCCCATTAGCGTCTATGCAAATTTGTCATGCTAAAATGTATAGACAAAAGTGTATGGTAAAATGTATACGGAACTTGAATTCGAGTGGGATCTCAGCAAAGCGGAATCGAATTACCGCAAGCATGGCATTCGCTTTGAAATTGCCGTGCGAATATTTGACGATCCTTTTCATTTGTCTAATCAGGATCGTTACGAGAATGGCGAGTATCGCTGGCAATCGATAGGTAGTGTTATGGGACACATCGTTATATTGGTGGCACACACGGTCCGTTTTGAGCAGGGCACCGAGATTATGCGAATCATCAGTGCACGTCCTGCCACGCGCAATGAGAGGAGGCGTTATGAGCAAGGTTAGAGTTAAACGTAGCGAATTACCGGCGTTAACCGATAAACATTTATCTGAGCTGGAAGCGCTGAGTAAAAAACCAGATTGCGAGATTGATTGCAGTGAAATTGAGCCTTTAGCTGAAGGGTTTTGGAACACATCTTCCAGCGGGCGATTTTACCGTCCGATTAAAACGCAGGCTTCAGTCAGAATTGATGCAGATGTGCTTGAGTGGTTGAAAGCGCCGGGAAAAGGGTATCAGACGCGTTTAAATGCCATATTGCGGGCAGCTATGCTTCGTGAGTTACAAAGTAAGTAGCAGCCTCACGGCCACTACTATTTAAAATCCGCATACGGCGTGAGCGGCTGCGGAGGCATGTCCATATCGCCGTTCCAGCCGGACATAGAATAGCGCATAAAAATCAAACCATGGCTCGGGGTGTAATCCTTCGCCTGCTGAATATCCATCGCCAATCCTACTGACCAATGCGGCGTAATGCGGCGCTCCACCAGCGCCTGCAGCGTATAACCAAACCCCCTTCCCGAGCTGCTGTCTGAGGTGGGATTCGACGCCAGCGCAAAGCCTGGATTGACCGGATAACGCTGCTGTCCATCGGTTTGCGACTGCGACCAGGAAACCGAGCCGCCGAGGTCAAATGACCAGTTGTCGAAGCGCTGGCGATAGGTGACCGGCAGCGACAGCGAGAAATACTGCTGCGGGCTGTAATAGCCGCCCTGGCCGAAGGTATAGTCGCTGAGGTCTTTCTGGTAATGCCATAGCATGCTGTTCAGGCCAACGGTGGCGCGACGATTGTCTTGATTAATCAGCTTGTAGTAATAACCCGCCATCAGGCGTTCGCGGCTGTTATCCGCGACGTTTTCACCGCTAAGTTGATGCGCACTGAGATCGGCCCACACGCCATGCGCGCCGCCTTGATCATAACTCAGCCCCAGCGCGCCGCCGGTTGCGACCACGCCGCCCCAGGTTTTGCCGCCGTTAGCCGCGGGATCGCGTGCGCCTGCGTACGCCAGCAGCGAGCTGGAGATCGGTCGCCGTGATGCGGTGAACGTCAGGCCAATGTCATTGACGTCGGTTTTCCAGCTGACACCGCCGACCCAGTTGCGGGTCTCAAAGCCGAGCGGCGTAGTGCCGAGATCTGCCGACCAGCGATCGTTATGCCAGCCCACGCCCAGCGCGGTGCCTTCATCACGCTGCGTAAAGTCGCGGCGACAACCGCCGGAATTGTCATCATTACAGCTGCCGAACTGCGCGCTGTGGCTGCCGTTCTCGGTGGAGAAGGTGCCCGCTGAAACCAGCACATGATCTACGCGCACAAAGCTACGCCCATCTGCCAGTGGCGTTTCCGCCTGCATCATGGTGGTGTGTGCGGTGAAATCGGAGGTGCCGCCGTTGCCTTTATTGCGCGAGTAATCCTGCTCGAGGGTGAAAGTGGTGTCTTGCTGGCGATAAAGATCGGCGGCGTCGCTGCGGATGCTGCGTTTTAGCCAGTTATCCTGCACCTGATTGCGGGTTAACGCCGTATAACGATCGTTATCCTGCGGCACATCCGGGCTGATGCCGCTTGCAGCTATCGCCAGCTGATAATCCTGCTGCGCTTGTGCGGATTGGTGCAGCTGGGTTTCCAGCCGCGCCGCGTCGCGGTACACCAGCGCTTTTTCCTGTGATGGGGCTTGTTTCGCCGCTTGGGTTTTCAGCTCAGCAAAAATCTGTTGAGCACGAACTGCATCGCCACTGTTTTGCCAGGCGAGCGCCACGCGCCGACCGCTGTTTACACTTTGCCGTGCCACGCTCGCGGGTAAGGTTTCTAGCGAGCGGCGCGCTTCCGCTGTGCGGTGCAACGCCAACTGTGCTTCGATGCGATCCAGCGCCTCTTCGCCGCGCGCCAACACTTTCTTCTGCTCCAGACGGTTGGCCAACTCATGCATATTGCTGTCCCAGCGCGCGGTGGGCAGGCGATGCAAGGTCGTTAGTGCGGCATCATCGCGGTCGACGGAAGCCAGCCACAACGCAGACGCATACAGCGCTGCCGGTTCATGTGGATGCTGGCGCACCATTGCGTCCATGACCTGCGCACCCTGAGTTTCTTCGCCGCCATTGCGCAGCGCGCCAGCCAGTCGATAAGCCAGCCAGATATCATCGGGATTCGCCTGCGCCAGCTGGCGATATTTCTCCGTGGCCTGATGCCATTGGCCTTGTTGCGCCAGCGCATCGGCTTCGGCCATCAGCGCATCGGTGCGCAGCTGTACCAGACGACTTTTCGCCGTGCTATTGCTGCGATCCAGCCGCAGCGCCTGCTGCCAATAGTTTTCTGCCTGAGCGCTGTTTTTCCGCGCCTGCGCCACATCGCCGAGACCAACTAACGCCCAGCTGTCACGATTATCCAACGCTTGCGCGCCGCGATAATAGCGTTCTGCCGCGGCCATATCGCCGTTTTTCAACGCCGCATCGCCGTTGTTGATGGCCAGCCAATAACGGCTGGTTTGCAGCAGTGACTGCCACTTGCCGATTTGCGTGCTGGCCTGGCCGGCCTGAATCGCCTTCTCCAGCCAGCGAATAGCGGCGGTGCGATTGTTGGCCCGCGCCTGCGCCTGGCCCATCGCGCCCATCAGTTCAGCATCGTTTGGATTGGCTTTTAGCGCCGCATTAAGCGCGGCAATGGCATCCGCGCCGCCGCCGGCATCCACCAGCGCTAAGCCCTGCATACGCTGACGATACGCCGGATCGGCGAGCATTTTTTGCTGACGTGCCAGCTCTTGCTGACCGCGCTGCTGGGCATCGCCTTCGGTAAAGGTTTGCAGATATTGCTGCAGGCTGGCGACACTACGCTCGCTCACCGGCTGATTCTGGATTTGCTGCAGCCACAGCTCGGAGGCGGCATCGCGTCCGCCGTTACGATTCGCGAGACGGCGCAGCTGCGTGAAGGCTTCTCCTGGCTGATTGTTATCAAACGCCATGCGCGCCAGCTGCAGTTCTACGCCGATGTTGCCGGGATAGCGTAGCTCCAGCGCCTGCAACTGTTGATACGCCTGCGGTTGCTGGCCGGGTAGACGCGCCACCAGTCGCCAATACTCCAACTCGGTATTCACATCCGGGAACACGCCGTGGAACAGCGCATCCCACGCGGTTTTGGCTTCGGTGAGGTGTCCGGCAGTGGCCAGTAATCGCGCCTGCTGCAGCTGTTGACGACCTTCCGTGGTCACCAGACGCAATCCGGCTGCGGATTCGTGCGTGGCGGCAGCATTCGGTGCCACGCGCTGCAGTTCATCCAGCAGTTTTTGCGCTTTGGCCTGATCGCCCTGACGCAGCGCCATGCGGATTTGCGCCGCCAGCACCTGCGGATTATCCGGATCGATTTTCT
>Ga0105244_10002264_pt1 | contig 14638 bp, 9 predicted proteins | sample KBSM44metaG_FD_80423 | JGI IMG/M metagenome (GOLD analysis project Ga0105244, IMG submission 80423) | Miscanthus rhizosphere microbial communities from Kellogg Biological Station, Michigan, USA - KBS M4-4 metaG | ecosystem: Host-associated > Plants > Roots > Rhizosphere > Soil | place: Michigan... | reverse complement strand
AAGCCGCGCCGGCGCGCGAGGATTTCGATGCGCCGCAGCTGCCGCTGGACTTCCAATGGCTGCGCACGCCGTGGCCGGAAGAGCTGTTCAGCCTGACCGCGCGGCCCGGCCATCTGCGCCTTTACGGCCGCGAGACGATGGGCAGCCAGTTCCGCCAGGCGCTGGTGGCACGCCGCCAGCAGTCGCATTGCTACAGCGCGTCCACCGTGGTCGAGTTCGAGCCGGAGCACTACCAGCAGCAGGCGGGCTTGGTGTGTTACTACGGGGGCGCCAAATTCCACTACCTGTACATCACGCACGATGATGAAGTCGGAAAGCACCTGCGCGTGATGAGCAGCTTCCCCAACCACGTGCAGGCCGACGCTTTCACCGCGCCGATTGCGCTGCCGTCGGGTGTGCCGGTGCAGCTGCGGGTGGAGGTGGATGAAGAACGGCTCTACTTCGGCTATCGCGTGGATGACAGCGCATGGCAATGGTTGCCGCAGCAGTTCGACGCCAGCATCCTGTCGGACGAAGCGAATGCGCCGGGCCAGCCCAACTTCACCGGCGCGTTTGTCGGCATGGCGTGTCAGGACATGGCCGGCACTGCACTGCACGCGGACTTCGATTATTTTGAATACCGCGAGCGGCCGTACAGCATCAATCCGCGCTAAGGTGGTTTTTTGTTTCGTTCCTCGTCCATTCTTTTTTTGAGGGCAATGAGTTCCTCTGCGGCCCGGACGACCTCGGCCCGGGCGGCGGCTTCCTCCTTGCCCATTTCGAAGGTGGCGCGCATGTTGGAGTAGAGGGAGGCATTGACTGCTGAGATGCCGAGAACGGCTGCCAGCACGCTGGTGATTGCAGTGACGACGATGGTTGTACGCAGGCTGCGGATATCTGCTCGGATTTCTGCAAGCATGGCTTCCATCCGGCCCATGCGGGCTTCCGATGCCCGGTGGCGCTCGTCCATCAATTGGACAAAATTGGCGAACGTCGTTTCCATAGACGACATCCGGCCATCCATCCGGGCTTCAAGGATGGCCACCTGTGCTTCGTTGCTGTTGGTTGGTGGCGTCATGAATGGTTGGACCTGGCTGGAGCAAGGAAGTTCCGCCTGCTGTCAATATTGTTGCGCTGGTTGGTGAATTTTGTAATTGCAGTGTGTTTAGCGTGCCAGCACAATGGTGCGCATAAAAATTCGGAGACGTCCCTATGAATATCCGCCTTGCCGCTTTGCTGGCTATCGTGTCCTCTTCTGCGATGGCAGCGCCTAATGAACTGTCTGTGTATGCCGGCCAGCCGCTCAACGCCGGCCTCATCAGCATTTCCGATGCCGATACCAGCAAGACGCTGGAAGGCGATACTGTCGCGATTCCGAAAGCACCCGATGGCGTGGTTGAGGTGAGCAAATCGGCCAAGGCGCTGACGCTGAATTTCGACAAGGCCTGGTACGCCAGCCTGCGCGTGCAGGGCGGAAAACCGGTCGACCTGCGGCCTTATCTGGCCAAGGGCGTGCTGGCGCTGGATCTCAAGGTGGACGAGCTGGCCAGCGGTGGCCTGTCGTTCCGCGTCAGCTGCGGCGACAAGTGCGAGCGCAGCGTGCCGTATGTGATTCCAGCCCGCGCGGCGCAAGGCAAGGGCTGGCAGCATCTGGTGATGCCGGCCAGCTGCTTCTATCGTGAAGGAGACGACTTCAGCAAAATCACCCAGCCGTTCGAGTTGAACGGCACCGGCAAAGGCAAGGTCGTCATCGCGAACATCAAGTATCAGATGAGCGGCAAGCCGAACGTCAGCTGCCCGGATTACAAGACCGTCTCGGTCACGCCGGAGAAACTGAATGAATCGTGGTCGATCAGCTGGTGGACCGAGCGCCATGAGAAGAAGCTGGCCGAAGCCAAACAGCTCGGAAAGAGCGCGCAAGTGGTCTTCATCGGCGACTCGATTACCGAGGGCTGGGAAAAGAGCGGTGCGCCGGTCTGGGAGCGCTACTACAAGCCGCTCAACGGCCTGGCGCTGGGCTTCGGCGGCGACCGCACCGAGAATGTGCTGTGGCGCCTGCAGCACGGCGAAGTGGACAGCATCGCGCCGAAGGTCGCAGTGCTGATGTTCGGCACCAATAACACCGGCCATCGCCAGGAAGATCCGAAGACCACCGCCATCGGCATCAAGCGCAATATCGAGGAATTGCAGAAGCGCCTGCCTGATACCAAGATCCTGCTGCTGGCCATCTTCCCGCGCGGCGAGAAGCCGGACGACAATCTCCGCCAGATTAACGAGAAGATCAACACCATCATCGCCGGCTTTGCCGACAACCAGAAAGTGTTCTTCGCAAACCTGAACCACGCCTTCCTGCAAGCGGACGGCACGCTGTCGCGCGACATCATGCCGGACCTGCTGCACCCGAACGAGAAGGGCTACGAGATCTGGGCCAAGGCGATGGCGCCGGAACTGGCAAAGTTGCTGCCGGCCGCCGCGCAGTACGCATGGGATAACGTCCCGATCGGCGGCAGCGGCTTCGTCTCCGGCCTGATCACCAGCAAGACCGAGAAGGACCTGATCTACGCGCGCACCGACGTCGGCGGCGCCTATCGCTGGGATGCAAAAAAAAACGCTGGATTCCACTGATGGACTGGGTGTCCGATAAGGACACCGGCCTGCTCGGCATTGAATCGCTGGCGATCGATCCATCGTCGCCCAACAAGCTGTACCTCTCCGCTGGCATCGCCTATCTCAACGGCGGCGCCAGCGCCATCCTCAAGTCCGACGATTACGGGCGAACCTTCCGGCGCATCGACGTCACCAGCCAGTTCAAGGTGCACGGCAACGGCATGGGGCGCGGCAATGGCGAAAAGCTGCAAGTCGATCCGCGCGACGGCAAGATCCTCTACATCGGCACCCGCGCCAACGGCCTGTTCAAGAGCACCGATGAAGGGCTGACCTGGCGCCGGCTCGACAGCCTCGACGTCACTACCACCAATAACAGGAATGGCATCAGCTTTGTGCTGCTGGATGGCGGCAAGATTTTCGTCGGCGTCTCGCGCTATGGCGACAATATGTACGTCTCGTCCGACGGCGGCCAGAGTTTCAGCCTGATGCGAGGCGGCCCGAATAAACTGATGCCGGGCCGCGCGGTGGCCGTCAACGGCAAGCTGGTGGTGACCTTCGCGCAGGGCGCCGGCCCGCATGCCGATAAGGCGCGCGGCGAGGGCATGGAAGAGGGCGGCGTGTGGCAGTACGATATCGCCAGCGGCCGCTGGGCCGATATTTCGCCGCCGCTGAACCGCGCGTACTCCGGCATCACGGTCGATCCCGGCAACCCGCAGCGCATGGTCGTCTCCACCATTTCCTACTACCAGATGCGGGGCGGCATCGGCGACCAGTTCTATGAAACGCTGGATGGCGGCAAGCACTGGAACAGCATCGTCGCCAACGGCGTGCAGATCGACAGCAACGGCGCGAGCTGGATCGCCGGCAGCTTCATCCACTGGACCGCCAGCATTGAGTTCGATCCGTTTGATACGCGGCGCCTCATGGTCGTCTCCGGTAACGGCGTGTTCGTGTCGAACGATATCCACGCCGCCAAGCCGGTGTGGAAGTTTGAAGACCAAGGCCTGGAAGAGTCGGTGCCGCTGAATCTGGTCAGCATCCCCGGCGGCCCGGTGCTATCCGCCATTGGCGATTACGACGGCTTCCGCCATACCGACGTCACACAGTATTCGCCGATCCACACGCCGACCATGGGCACCACCTGGGGTCTCGACTATGCGGCCCTGAACCCGAATGTGGTTGCGCGCGCCGGCAGCGCCATCTATCTGTCGCACGACATGGGCGTCAGCTGGAACAAGACCGCCAGCATCAAGGGCATCAAGGGACAGCTGGCGCTGAGCGCGGACGGCAAGGTGATCGTGCACTGTCCTGAAAATGCCTCCACCTGCTACCGCAGCACCGACGAAGGAACGACCTGGCGCGAGGTGCAAGGCTTGCACACCCAGCGCGGCCGCGCCGTGGCCGATCCGGTCAATCCGCGCAAGTTCTACGCGCTGGCCGGCGACCGTCTGCTGGTCAGCACCGACAGTGGCGCCAGCTTCGCGCCGACCGCCGCCGTGCTGGCGTCGGCCAAAGGTTCGAAAGCCGTGCGCGCCGTGCCGGGCCGCGAAGGTGATGTGTGGGTGGCGCTGTACGAAGGCGGGCTGGCACGCAGCGCCGATTCCGGCGCCAGCTTCAGCATGCTGAACAATGTGCGCTACGCGGCGGCGGTCGGCTTCGGCAAGGCTGCGCCCGGCGTGGACTACCCGACCGTCTACATTTGGGGCGAGGTCGGCGGGGTGCGCGGCGTGTTCCGCTCGACCGACCGCGGCGCCTCCTGGCTTCGCATCAACGACGACCAGCACCAGTACGGCGGCCCCGGCGACGCCCAGTTCGTGGTGGGTGACATGAACACGTTCGGGGTGGTCTACATGAGCACGGCCGGACGCGGCATCGTGTACGGTAAGCCAAAAACGTAATTTCTCTAAAGAATTTAGTCAATTTCGTTATGGATCAAGCGAAATTTTTCATATCTGCACTATCTGGACGGCCTGTACCATCTAAAGCGCCAAAATACGTCTCGGATCGGGGTTGTTGAAATGCAGATGAAGTCACACCGGATTGCGCTGCTGTTTAATGCAAACAAGATATTTGATCGCGAGGTCATCGCGGGTGTTGCCGCCTACCTCAGTTCCACCCGCGCCAGCTGGGACCTGTTCCTGGAAGAGGACTTCCGCCTGCGCCTGCCCGGCATCGAGCACTGGCAGGGCGATGGCATCATCGCCGACTTCGACGATCCGGCCGTGGCGGCGGCCCTGACGCGCAGCCGCATTCCGGTGGTGGCGGTTGGCGGCTCGTATGAAAACCAGGCCGCTTATCCCGAGGACGTACCTTACGTCGCCACCGATAACTTCAAGTTGATCAAGATGGCGCGCGATCACCTGATCGAGGCCGGCCTGCGCCACTTCGCCATGTTCTCGCAGCCGGAGGCGCAGGAGAACCGCTGGGCGCAGGAGCGCGAGTACGCGTTCCGCACGCTGATGGAGCAGGACAAGATGGAGGCGCACATCTACCGCGGCCTGGGCACCAGCGCGCCGTCGTGGGACGAGTCGGTGGATCAGCAGATCAAGTGGCTGCATAGCCTGCCCAAGCCGGTCGGCATCATCGCCGTCACCGATGCCCGCGCGCGCCAGCTGATGCAGGCTTGTATCATGGCCGGCATCGCGGTGCCGGAGCAGGTGGCGCTGATCGGCATTGACAACGATCCGCTGGCGCGCATGCTGACCCGCATTCCGTTGAGCTCCGTGATCCAGGGCGCGCAGGAGATGGGCCGCACCGCCGCCCACCTGCTGGACCAGATGCTGCACGGCGTGCGCATGAGCGGCACGCGGGTGCTGGTGCCGCCGGTCGGCATCAATGTGCTGGCGTCGACCCAGCACGAAGCGCCCAAGCACCCGCACGTGATGCGGGCGCGCCACTTCATCCGCCAGTACGCCTGCCAGGGCATCAAGACGCACCAGGTGGCAGAGTACGTGGGCATTTCGCGCTCGTCGCTGGAGTCCTACTTCCGTCAGGAGCTCAATTGCAGTGTGCATGACGTGATCCTGCGCTTCAAGCTCGATGCCGCCACCTCCATGCTGGCGCGCGGTGAGCGCAGCATCGCCGAAGTAGCGCTGTGCTGCGGCTTCACGTCAGTGCAGTACATGCACGCGGTGTTCAAGCGCGAACTCGGATGCACGCCGCGCACTTATCAGGATCGCGCCATGATGGGCATCGTCGACGACGGCTCGGCGCTGCCGGCGCCCGAGCTGGCAGCGTAAATCATGAGCCGGATTGGTGATTTTCATAATTGCGGCTAATTTTTTCTAAGTTCAGAATTCTCCACATAATCTGGAGACCCGACTTTGAATAAAAATTACAACCGGCCGCGCGAGCAGGCCGTCTATCCCAGCCTGGCCGGCAAGCGTGTCGTCATTACCGGCGGCGGCAGCGGCATTGGCGCCGGCATCGTGGAAGCCTTTGCGCGGCAGGGCGCGCTGGTCACCTTCCTGGATATCGCCGAGCAGGATTCGCGCGCGCTGCAGGACAGTCTGTCGTCGCTGGCCGCGCCGCCCACTTTCGTGCACTGCGACCTGACCGACCTCGATCAAGTCGCCCGCGTGTTCAAGGAGATCGGCACGGTCGACGTCCTGATCAACAACGCCGCCAATGACGACCGCCACAGCATCAAGGAAGTGACACCGGCTTACTGGGAAAACCGCATGGCGGTCAACCTGCGCCACATCTATTTCTGCTCGCAGGCCGTGGTGCCCGGCATGCAGGCCAAGGGCGGCGGCGTGATCCTGAATTTCAGCTCTATCTCGTGGCATCTGGCCTTGCCGGACCTGACGCTGTACATGGGAGCCAAGGCCGCCATCGAGGGCATGACGCGCGGTATGGCGCGCGACCTGGGCGGCGATAACATCCGCGTCAACGCCATCATTCCCGGCGGCGTGCGCACACCGCGCCAGGAAGCGCTGTGGCATACGCCGGAAGAGGAGGCGCGCATCCTCGCCGGCCAATGCCTGCCGCAGCGCGTGGAGATCGCCGACGTGGCGGCGCTGGCGCTGTTCCTGGCCTCTGACAGTGCGGCGCGCTGCTCCGGCCGCGAGTACTATGTTGATGCGGGATGGTACGGGGCTTGAGGTACCATAGCCCGCACCACACATAAACCGGAGACAGAAACGATGATGAAAATCCTGAGCACGGCGGCCATCGCCGTCATGATGGCGTGCGCCGGCGGCAACGCGATGGCGGACGCGAAGAATCCCAAGATCGGTTTTTCCATCGACGACCTGCGCCTCGAGCGCTGGGCGCGCGACCGCGACTACTTCATCGCCGCCGCCGAGCAGCAGGGCGCCAAGGTGTACGTGCAATCGGCTGACGCCAGCGAGCAGCGCCAGATCGCGCAAATCGAGAACCTGATTTCGCGCGGCGTCGACGTGCTGGTCATCGTACCGTACAACGCCACCGTGCTGACCAACGCCGTGCGCGAAGCGAAGAAGGCCAAGATCAAGGTAGTGTCTTACGACCGCCTGATCATGAATGCCGATATCGATGCCTACATCTCGTTCGATAACAACATGGTCGGCCAGCTGCAGGCGCAAGGCGTGCTGGCGGCCAAGCCGAAGGGTAACTTCTACCTGCTGGGCGGCGCGCCGACCGACAGCAACGCCAAGATGCTGCGCGAAGGCCAGCTGAAAGTGCTGCAGCCCCTGATCGACAAGGGCGACGTCAAGGTGGTGGGCAAGCAGTGGGTCAAGGACTGGAGCCCGTCGGAAGCCATGTCCATCGTCGAAAACGCGCTGACCGCCAACGGCAACAAGATCGACGCCGTGGTCGCATCCAACGACGCCACCGCCGGCGGCGCCATCCAGGCGCTGGCTGCGCAAAAGCTGGATGGCAAGGTGGCGGTGTCGGGGCAGGACTCCGATCTCGCCGCCGTCAAGCGCGTGATCGCCGGTACTCAGACGCTGACGGTCTACAAGCCTTTGAAGCTGATCGCATCGGAAGCGGCCAAGCTGTCGGTGCAGCTGGTGCGCAACGAGAAGCCAGCCTTCAACGCCAAGTACAACAACGGCTTCAAGGAAGTGGACTCGGTGTTCCTGAAACCGATCGCGCTGACCAAGTCGAATGTGGACCTGGTGGTCAAGGATGGTTTCTACACGCAGTCCCAGCTCGGCCTCAAATAACCGAGTCACGATTTCTCATTTTATAAAGGTTTTCAGCAGATGAAGCATACCGCCCGCCAGCTTGTTATCTCCCTCAGTTTTTTGATGGCCGCAGCTGGCGCGGCGGCCGCCTCCGACATACCGCAGATCGTGAAGAAGGACGGACGATTCGCCTTGATGGTGGACGGCGCGCCGTTCGTCATCCTCGGCGGCCAGGCGCAGAATTCCAGTAACTATCCGCTGGCCTTGAACAAGGTCTTCGCGGCGATCAAGGACATGCACGCCAATACGCTTGAAATCCCGGTGGCCTGGGAGCAGATCGAGCCGGTGGAAGGCAAGTTCGATTTCAGTTACGTCGACACGCTGGTGGCGGAAGCCCGCAAGAACAAAGTGAAGCTGGTGCTGCTGTGGTTTGGCACCTGGAAGAATACTGGCGCCAATTACGTGCCGGAGTGGGTCAAGTTCAATAATGCGCGTTTCCCACGCATTGTGTCCAAGGACGGCAAGATCACTTACTGCCTTTCGCCACAAGGCGAGGATACCCTCAAGGCTGACAAGAGCGCCTTCGTGGCGCTGATGAGCCACATTAAAAAAATCGACGAGGCGCAGCGCACCGTCATCATGATGCAGGTCGAAAATGAAGTCGGCACCTACGGCTTTGCGCGCGACTATGCGCCGAAGGCGGAAGCGCTGTTCAATCAGCCGGTGCCGCAATTGGTGCTGGATCATAAAAAATCCCCGGTGCCGCTGGCTGCCAGTGGCACCTGGAAGCAGGTCTATGGCGACTACGCCGATGAATACTTCCACGCGTATTCGATTGCCAGCTACATCGAGGAAATCGCCAAGGCAGGCCGCGCGGTCTACAACCTGCCGATGTATGTGAATAACGCGCTGCGCGATCCGCTGGAGAATCCGGTCAAACCGTGGAAGGAGAACTTTGCCAGCGGCGGCCCAACCTATGACGTACTCGATATCTACCGCGCTGCCGCGCCGCATATCGATTTCGCCGGTCCGGATATCTACGGCCCGGAATCGAAGAAGTTCAGCGCCACGCTGGACCGCTTCCAGCGTCCGGACCAGCCGCTGATGGTGCCGGAGATGAGCAATGCGTCGGAGTACGTGCGCTACACCTACCTGGTGCTGGGCCGCGGTGCCATTGGCTTCTCGCCGTTCGGGATCGACTATGCGGACTACAGTAATTTCCCGCTCGGCCACAAGGCCACCGACAAGACCATGGTGGAACCGTTCGGCAAAATCTACGCCGCCTTCCGTCCGATGGAACGCCAGTGGGCCAAGTGGGCGTTTGAAGGCCGCACCTACGGCATCGCCGAAGGTGACGATCGCAAGCCGCAAAGCGTGGACATGAAAGGCTGGAAGGCTACCGTCTCGTTCCGCGAATGGCAGTTTGGCGAAGCTCAATACTTCAAGCATATCAAGGACGTGCCGGCGGGGACCGAGATTCCTAACGGCGGCGTAGCCATCGCACAAACCGGCGACAATGAATTCATCATCATCGGCCAGCGCGCGCGCGTGAAGATCGATCATGCGGAAGGCAAGCCGTCCATGTGGGCGCGCGTGGAGGAGGGCCGGTTCGACGCTTCCGGCAAATGGATCATGGAGCGCAACTGGAACGGTGATCAGACCGACTATGGCCTCAACCTGACCGGTAATCCGGTGGTGTTGAAGGTGAAGCTCGGGACATACTAAGTAAAAAAACGGAGACAATATGCGTATCAAAACTCTCGCAGCCACCGGCGTGGCTGCGTTGGTGGCCGGCCATGCGATGGCCGGCACTTTTGAAAAGACCGCCACCGGGGTGGTGGTCAAGCCTGACAGCGGCGCGGCGAAGGAAGTGCGGCTTGAGGTCATGGCCGATAACATCATCCACGTGGTGAAGCTGGATCAGGCAGGCAAGGCGCTGACGCCATCTCTGATGACGGTGGCTGCTCCTGTTAGCGGTACCTTCAACGTCAGCGCATCGGGCAAGGACAAGGTCACGCTGAAGGCGAAAAAGATTTCGGTGGCGGTGTCGCTGGCAACGGGGCAGGTGCAGTTCTTTAACGCTGCAGGCAAAGCCTTCCTGACGCAGGAAGCGGAGAGCATGGCGCCGACGTCGGTGGACGGCAAGCCGTTCCTCGCGGTGAAGCAGGGCTTCAACTACGGGACCAAAGACGCCTTCTACGGCTTGGGCCAGCACCAGAATCACCAGATGAACCTCAACGGCGAAGATGTGCTGCTGATGCAGCACAATATGACGATTGCCGTGCCGTTTGTGGTCTCGGATAAAAACTACGGCGTCCTGTGGGATAACAATTCGATCTCGCGCTTTGGCGATGCCAAGCCGTATGCCTGGTTAAGCCGCGACCTGCAACTGACCGACGCCGACGGCAAGCCCGGCGGCCTCACAGCGCGCTATTACGTCGGCGACAAGCTGGTACTCACGCGTCAGGAAAAGGATATCGCCTACCAGTACCTGAAGGACGTGGCCGAGAACTGGCCGAAGGAAGCGGGCGACCCGAAAGCGGCTGACCTCAAAGTGGTGTGGGAAGGGACAATGGCGTCGCCGAAAGCGGGCGTGCACAAGATGCAGCTCTACTCGTCGGACTACGCGAAGCTGAGCATCGATGGCAAGGAGATCATGGATGTGTGGCGCCAGGGCTGGAATCCGTGGTATCACAACTTTGAAATGAAGTTCGAGGCCAACAGGCCCCTCAAGCTGCACCTGGAATGGAAGCCAAGCGGCGGCATGGTGGCGATGACCCACAACGATCCGCTGCCGGACGCGGAGCGCCATTCGCTGACCTTCTCGTCGGAAGTCGCGCAGAGCATCAATTACTACGTCATCAACGGCGAGAACATCGACAACGTCATCGCCGGCTATCACCACCTGACTGGCCAGGCGCCGATGATGCCGAAGTGGGCCTACGGCTTCTGGCAATCGCGCCAGCGCTACGAAACGCAGGAGCAGTTGCTGGGCGTGCTGCGCGAGTACCGCAAGCGCGGCTGGCCAGTCGATAACATGGTGCAGGACTGGTTCTACTGGCCGGAAAACGGCTGGGGTTCGCACGACTTCGACAAGGCGCGCTTCCCGAACGCGAAGGCGATGGTGGATGAAATCCACAAGGCCAATGCGCGCATCATGATTTCTATCTGGGGCAAGTTCTACGCCAACACCGACAACTACAAGGAGCTGGCGGCCAAGGGCCATATGTGGACCAAGAACGTGGAAGATGGCGCGCTGGATTGGGTCGGTCCGGGCTACAAGAACAGCCACTACGATCCGTATGCGCCGGAAGCACGCGATATCTACTATCGCCAGATGAAATCGAAGCTGGTGGACCTGGGCTTCGATGCGTGGTGGATGGATAACACCGAGCCTGACGTGCTGTCGAATACCCGTCCGTCCGATTTCAAGAAGCTGATCGGTCCGACCATCTATGGCGGCGGCGAGATTACCTTCAATCCGTATAGCCTGGTGCATACGGAAGGCTTCTACCAGCACCTGAAGAAGGACCAGCCGGAGAAGCGCCAGTTCATCCTGTCGCGTTCCGGTTTCGCGGGTATCCAGCGCAACGGCACTGCCGTGTGGAGCGGCGATACGGCCAGCCGCTGGAACAATCTGTATGACCAGATCTCGGCGGGTGTGAGCATCTCCATGTCAGGCATCGCCAACTGGACGCACGATATCGGCGGCTATGCACAGGAGACGAGGTTCCAGGTCGGCGACGTCGGTTCGGCGCAGGAGAACCGCAGTACCGGCATCAAGCAGGGCAATCCGGAGGATCTGAAGGAATGGCGTGAGCTGAATCTGCGCTGGTTCCAGTTCGGCGCTTTCTCGCCGCTGTTCCGCTCCCACGGTGAAGTGGTGAAGCGCGAGATCCACGAGATTTCGCCGGAAGGCTCGCCGATGCGTGAATCGATGGTGTGGTACGACCAGCTGCGCTATCGCCTGATGCCTTACATTTACTCGGCAGCCTCCGATATCCATTACAACTCCGGCGCCATCATGCGCGGGCTGGTGATGGACTTCCCGAACGATGAGGCGGTGAAGGATATCAAGGACCAGTACCTGTTCGGCCGCAGCATGCTGGTTGCGCCGGTTTACGTGTACGGCGCGCGCGAACGCAGCGTGTACATGCCGAAGGGCGCGGACTGGTATGACTTCTACACCGGTGAATTGCACAAGGGCGGCAGCACGGCGACCATCAAGGCGCCGGAGACACGCATGCCAGTGCTGGTGAAAGCCGGCGCCATCCTGCCTATGGGCCCAGTGACGCAGTACGTCGACGAGAAGCCGGATGCACCGATCACGCTGAACGTGTACACCGGCGCAGATGGCCAATTCACACTGTATGAGGATGATGGCGTCAGCAATGGCTACCTGCGCGGTGAGGCCAGCCGCATTCCGTTCAGCTACAAGAGCGGCGTACTGACCATCGGTGCACGCACCGGCCAATACAAGGGCATGGTGGCGAAGCGCCAGTTCAAGGTACGCTTCATCACGCCGGGCATGTCCAGCACGGACAATTTCGACGCGGCTGACAAGGTAGTCAGCTACGAAGGTAAAACGATCACGGTGAAGAAATGAAGAAGAACGCTGCTTTGTTGTTGATGGCGCTGGCGGGAGCTGCAAGCGCCGCCGATGTGCGCCACATCTTGGTGGATGCCGCCGCACCCACCACGCCGCGCGACCGCTTCGCCGATTTGTCGGTTGGCTCGGATTATCCGGGCACGCTGATCCGCGATGACAGCCTCGCGCAACTGAAGACGGCCAGGGACGAACTGGGCTTCCGCTACATCCGCTTCCACGCCATCTTCCACGACGTGCTGGGCACCTACAAGGAAGTCGACGGCAAGCCGGTGTACGACTGGACCAAGCTCGATTACCTGTACGACCGTCTGTTGAAAATGGGCGTGAAGCCGTTCGTGGAACTGGGCTTTACGCCGCTGGCCATGCGCAGCTCGGACCTGAGCATCTTCTACTGGAAGGGCAATACCTCGCATCCGGACCCGAAGAAGTGGGCGGCGCTGCTCGACGCGTTTGTGCGCCACGTGCAGGACCGCTACGGTAAGGAAGAAGTGCGTTCGTGGTTCTTCGAGGTGTGGAATGAACCTAACCTGGACGGCTTCTGGGAGAAGGCGGACCAGAAGGCCTACTTCGAATTGTTCGACATTAGCTCGCGCACCATCAAGGCGATTGATCCTGCGCTGCGCGTAGGTGGTCCGTCGACTGCGGGGGCGGCGTGGGTGCCGGAATTCCTGGCGCATACGAAGGCAAGCGGCTCGGTGGTGGACTTCGTCACTACGCACACCTACGGTGTGGACGGCGGCTTCCTCGACGAGAATGGCAAGGACGATACCAAGCTGTCGCCGTCGCCGGACGCCATCGTGGGCGACGTGCGCAAGGTGCGCAATGAGATGAAAGCTGCCGGCCATGGCGACATGCCGCTGTACTTCACCGAATGGAGTACCAGCTACACGCCGCGCGATCCGGTGCACGATTCCTACATCAGCGCGCCGTACATCCTGAGCAAGCTGAAAGCCACCGAGGGCATCGTGCAAGGCATGAGCTACTGGACTTACAGCGATCTGTTTGAAGAACCAGGCCCGCCAACTGCGCCGTTCGAGGGCGGTTTTGGTCTGATGAATCCACAGGGCATCCGCAAGCCGTCGTGGTTCGCCTACAAGTACCTGAACCAGCTGGGCGAGGCGGCGATCAAGACGGACGATGCGCAAAGCTATGCGGCCAAGGATGGCCGTGGCGTGCAGGTGCTGGCTTGGGATTTCCAGACGCCGAAACAAGGGCGCAGCAATCGCGGCTTCTACACCACGGTGCAGCCGACGCGCGATGGCGCCCCTGTGAGCGTGGACCTGAAGGGCTTTAAGCCGGGTGCGTATTCGGTCAGTATCTATCGCACCGGCTTTGAGGCGAACGATGCCCATACGGCCTACCTGAAAATGGGTTCGCCGAAGACGCTGACGCCGAAGGAGATTGAGCGCTTGCAGGCGTTGACCACGGACCGTCCGCAAACCAGCACGGTGCGCGTTCCGGCTTCCGGTGCTGCATCGGTGAAGGTGAAGATGCGCGTCAACGATGTGGTGCTGGTCAAGATTAGCCCGCAATGAAGCCGTTGCTGTTTGCGGTGGCGTTGGTTGCCGCCGCCGCTGCTTCCGCAGCGCCGGACCTGACTTTGCGTTACACGCAGCCTGCGCCGGATACGGCTGCGGGCTGGGAGAAGGAGGCGCTCCCGATCGGCAATGGCCGCATCGGCGCGATGATCTTCGGGCAGCTGGCGCGCGAGCGCCTGCAGTTCAACGACATCACGCTGTGGACCGGCGACGACAAGGCGATGGGGGCGTACCAGCCGTTCGGCGATGTGTTCATCAACCTGCCAGGGCACGAACAAGGCACGACGGCGTACGCGCGCAAGCTGGATATGGCGCGCAGCATCCATACGGTGAGCTATACGCATGATGGCGTGCAGTTCAAGCGCGAGGCGCTGGCCAGTTATCCGGCGCAGGTGATCGCGGTGCGGCTGACGGCGAGCAAGCGCGGACAATACACTGGTTCGATCGAGCTGGCGGACATGCACGGCGCGCAGATCCGCGCACAGGATAGCCGGATTATGGCGACTGGCACGCTACCGAATGCGATGCGGTATGCCAGCCAGGTGCAGGTGCTGAATGAGGGCGGCAAGCTGGCGGTGGAGGGCGGCAGGATCACCTTCACCGGCGCAGACGCCATCACGCTGATCCTCGGTGCGGGCACCAGCTACGTCAACGACGTCACCAGCCGCTTTAACGGCGAAGCGCCGCTGCCGCGCGTGGCGGCGCAAGTCGCCGCGGCACCACGCTGGCCGTCGCTGCTGGCGGCGCATGAACGCGATTACGCTGCGCGGTTCAAGCGCGTCGCTGTGGACTTT
>Ga0105244_10002263_pt1 | contig 14639 bp, 11 predicted proteins | sample KBSM44metaG_FD_80423 | JGI IMG/M metagenome (GOLD analysis project Ga0105244, IMG submission 80423) | Miscanthus rhizosphere microbial communities from Kellogg Biological Station, Michigan, USA - KBS M4-4 metaG | ecosystem: Host-associated > Plants > Roots > Rhizosphere > Soil | place... | reverse complement strand
CTTTACCCCACTGTTTGTTGGCGACCAGCTTGACCATATCACCGATAGCACCTGCGCCATGCAGGCTGATTTTGGGAAGGGCTAACATAAAGCTCATCATATTCTCCTTAACATTGATTTTGGGAAATCCAGTTCCCCTCACCCTAACCCTCTCCCCAAAGGGGCGAGGGGACTGTCCGGTGCGGCCCCGTGCTCGGGAGCCAAACAACGGCTCAGCGCGGTTTTGACCCTCTCCCCTTTGGGGAGAGGGCAGGGGTGAGGGGCAAATTAAAGGCGCCTGCGCTGCATGATCCGGCGGTAGATAATCGGCAGTGAAATCACCACGATCAGCATCGCGCCGACGATAATCGACATCACAATGCCCGGCACGTTGAGCAGGCTCAGGCCAAAGGTCACCAGCCCCATCAGGAAGGCGGCAATCACCACGCCCACCATGCTGCCGGACCCGCCGAGGATATTGACCCCACCCAGCACCGCCATCGTTACTACCGCCAGTTCCCAGCCCATCGCAATCGTCGGGCGGGTACTGCCCAGGCGCGAGGTCAGCAATACCGACGCCAGGCCCGCCATTAACCCCACCAGGGCAAACAGGATCAGGTTGTGGCGCTTCACATTGATGCCGGAGTACCACGCGCCCGTTGGGTTGTTGCCGATGGCGTAAGTGCGGCGACCGAAGTTGGTACGATGCAGCAGGAAGGCGAATACGACGGCGAGAACAATAAACAGTGCAAACTCAAACGACAGTGCCCCAAAGACATAGCCCTGACCGAACCAGGCAAAGCTGTCCGGGTAAGCGTTAAGCGCCTGATCGCCGAGCAGGATGTAGGTGATGCCACGGTACAGGCTCATAGTGCCGATGGTGATGACGATGGACGAGAGGTTAAAGCGCGTCACCAGCAGGCCATTGAACAACCCGCACAGCAGACCCACACCCAAGCCGACGCAGACCAGCAGCGGCGTGTCCAGGCCCGCTGCGGCGCAGAAGCCCATCACCGTGGAACTCAGCGCGATGGTGGACGCCACCGACAGGTCAATTTCACGGGCAATAATCAGCATCGCCATCGGCAGCACGATGATCGCCTTTTCCGTGAAGTTGAAGGTGGCGTCAGAAAGGTTCCAGATATTCAGGAAATAGGGCGAGGCCAGCGAGTTGGCTATGAACACGGCCAGCGTCACCGCCAGTAAAAAGCCTTCCCAGCAGAGCACGCGCTGCCAGAAGGGGGTTGCGGTGGGAACCTTGTTCACCGCATTGGACGTCAGCATTTTGGTCATGATTTCACCGCCACTTTCTGTCGCGCCAGGGCCGCATCGCGCAGGATAAGACGCCCTTTGCGTTTGTTGCCACGTTCATTCAGCAGAACCGCAATGACAATTACCGTGCCGGAGATCGCCATCTGCCAGAAGGGGGAAACACCGATGACGGGCAGCGCGTTGTTGATGACGCCGAGGAACAGCGCACCCAACAAACAACCCAGCACCCGGCCTGTTCCGCCCATGGTACTGATGCCGCCAATCACACAGGCTGCCACGACCTGCAGTTCAAAACCGTTAGCCACGTCGACATACGCCACGGCGAAGCGGGAAATCCACAGGTAACCGCAGAACCCCGCCAGCGCACCGGACAGGCAGAAACTGACGAACTGCATTTTTCCGGCGTTGATCCCGGTGTAATACGCCGCCGTGGCGTTGCCGCCTGCGGTGTAGAGTGCGCGCCCTGTCCGGCTGTAGCGCAGGAAATAGCCCACCACCAGCAGCGCGGCAATCGCACACCAGCTCAACAGCGGTAAACCGAGCAGAGAGGCGCGCGGCAGGCCGAGGAAGTCGGCGCTCATCTGGTGGGAGTTGATCCAGCCGCCGTCCGAGAGCAGGAAGATAATGCCGCGATAAATACTCATGGTGCCGAGCGTGACCACGATGGCCGGAATGCCCATCTTCCAGACCAGCGGGCCGTTGATCATCCCCATGACCAGTCCGAGCGCGGTTGCCAGAATCAGCAGTGCCCAAACCGGAATGGCTGGGTAGTGGAAATTCAGCAGGGCAACAATCATTCCGGTCAGCGCGAGGTTTGCCGCCATCGACAAATCAATGCCTTTGGTCAGCAGGACCATCATCTGCCCGAGCGCGAGGATGATAAGAATGGAGGTGTCGTTAAACATCTCCACCAGGTTACCGGGGCCGATAAACGACGGCACGCGGCTGCCGATGGCGAGCACCATCAGCACGATCACACCGCCCAGCAGGGCTTCGCGGTGTTTCAGGAGTTGTTGCCACATTATGCTGCCTCCTTACCGGCGCCGCTGGCGGCGCTGACGATGGTTTCCGCTGTCGCCTCACCGGCCTGATACTCTGCGACCATCAGCCCTTCGTGCATCACGATGATCCGGTCCGCCATGCCCATCACTTCCGGCAGCTCCGACGACACCATAATCACCGCCAGCCCGTGGGAGACCAGTTCAGACATAAACTGATGCACCGCCGCTTTCGAGCCGATATCAATGCCTTTGGTCGGTTCGTCGAGGATGATGACGTCCGGGTGAGTGGCGAGCCATTTGCCAATGACGACTTTTTGCTGGTTGCCGCCGGAGAGCGTTTCAACCGCCTGTTTCCAGCTAAAGGCCTTCACCTGCAGGCGTTTGGCATATTCATCCGCCAGCGCCCACTCTTTGGCATCGTTGAGCACGCCGTTGGGGTTGAGTTTGCCAAGCTGCGGCAGGCTGATGTTCTGGGCAATTGGCATTTCGATAATCGCCCCCTGCTTCTGCCGCTCTTCCGGCACGCAGACAATCCCGGCCTGAATCGCATCCGCAGGCTGGCGGAAATGTACCGTTTTGCCATTGAGCACAATTTCGCCAGAGGAAGGGCGGGAAACCCCGGAGAGCGCCTGCATTAACTCGGTACGCCCGGCGCCCACCAGCCCATAGAAGCCGAGGATTTCCCCTTTACGCAGGGAGAAGTCGATATGGGCGAACTCGGTAGGGTGGCAGAGGTCTTTGACTTCCAGCACCGTGTCGCCCCTTTCGCAGGCGACTTTCGGGTAAGTCTGGGTAATGGCACGCCCCACCATCATCGCCACCATGCGCTCTTCGGTGATCTCCTGCATGGCGCCGGAGCCGATGTACACGCCGTCGCGCAGAATGGTGTAGTAGTCCGCCAGGGCGAAGATTTCATCAAACTTGTGCGAGATAAACAGGATGGCTTTGCCCTCTTGTTTTAATCGCTCAACGATTTGATAAAACTCCAGAATTTCATGTTGCGACAGGGCGGCGGTAGGTTCGTCGAGAATAACCACCTGCGCTTCAAACGACAGCGCTCGGGCAATCGCCACCATATGACGCTGGGCGATGCTCAGCGTTTTGAGCGTGGCACGTGGGTCAATCTGCACTTCGAGGCGGGTCAGAATATCCCGCGCTTTCTGGTGCATGGTGGGCCAGTCGAGCTTTTTCAACAGACCCTTATAGATGTACTGACCGACGAAAATATTCTCCGTGACGGACAGTTCGTCGAACAGCACGGTTTCCTGGTGTATGGCGGTGATCCCCACCTTGTGCGCAGATTCCGGGGTCGGAAGCTGAATGGGAATGGCTTTATAAAGGATTTCGCCCTCTTCAGGCTGGTAAATACCGGTCATGACTTTGACCAGCGTGGACTTGCCCGCGCCATTTTCGCCGATGAGGGCGGTGACGCTACCGGGCCAGAGGTCGAGCTGTACGTTCTCAAGAGCACGCACACCAGGGAAGATCTTGGTGATGCCCTTGAGCGACAGCAGGGGTGTGGATGCCGTCATGATGTTCTCCATATATCCCCTCTCATCTCGGGAAAGGGTCACAGCGAGGGCGGCGTGCGGCCTGATGCCCTCACCCCGACCCTCTCCCACTGGGAGAGGGAGAAGGGATTAGAAAATTTTCGAGAACTTATCAATGTTGCTGGCATCGTAAACGAACGGCTCTGCCATTGCGCCACTGCCGTCAGCATCCAGTTTCACCTTGCCGAGTTTGCCCATATTGGCCTCGGTTTTGGTTGCTGTGCCTTTAACCAGATCATCCGCCAGGTAGGTTGCGGCGTAGCCCAGATCGATCGGGTTCCAGATAGCGAAGCTTTTCGTTGCCCCGGATTTGACCGCTCCCGCCATTTCAGACGGCAGGCCCAGGCCGGTGACATACACTTTGCCAATCTTGCCCTGGTCTTTTACTGCCTGTGCCGCGGCCACAATACCCACGGAAGACGGGGAGACAATCACTTTCAGGTCCGGGTAAGATTTGAGCAGGCCGACCGCTTCGCGGTAGCTCTTATCGGAGAGATCGTCACCGTAGGCGACGGTCACCAGATTGACAGACGGGTACTTCGGCAGCACCTTTTTCATCTCTTCAATCCAGATATTCTGGTTAGTAGAGGTTGGCGTTGCGCTGAGGATCGCCACATCGCCTTTTTCCACATTCAGCGCTTTCAGCGCATCGGCCGCCAGCTTGACGTTGGTTTCGCCAATCAGGGCATTGTTAGACGGGTTCAGGTGAATCTGACGTCCGCCTTTCGCCACCCCGGAATCCCAGGAGACGACTTTAATGCCACGCTGCATGGCTTTTTTCAGTACCGGGACCACGGCATCCGGATCGTTCGCGGAAATCGCGATCGCATCCACGCCCTGAGCGATCAGGCCGTTAAGCACTTCGATCTGTGCTTCTGCGGTGGTGGTGGTGGGGCCGGTATAGATAACTTTGACATCACCTAACTCTTTGGCGGCTTCCTGCGCGCCGGTGTTTGCTGCTTCAAAAAAACCATTTCCTAATGATTTCGCTACGAGCGCGATTTTGACTTCTGCTAAAGCGGAACCGGACAACGCCAGAGCGGCAACGGTGAGGATTAAGCTTGTCTTTATTTTCATTGCTTTTACTCCACTGAGTTAGATTCCCGTCGTCTTTCACATTGCAGGTGCGTTGGCGTTCTCACAAACCCCAGTCACTTACTCTTGTAAGCTCCTTGGGATTCGCTGCGACGCCGCCTTCCTGCACTGCGAAATCCATAGGGAATAGATTGTTTGCAGGTAACAGAGTTTCCCTCCTGGTCATCGCCTGGAGGGATTATGTGATGTTCTTATTGGTACAGCTCTAACGCACTGGCCAGCGGGGTGACGCCAAAGCGTTTACCCAGCGCGATCAACTCTTCCCGGGTGATGGTCTGTTTCATGCCCCCCATGGAATAGACTTTTACCAGCACTTCTGCGGATTTCTCCGCGGTATCGATGAGACCAAAGGTTTCATCAAGGTTGGGGCCGCTGCCGAAGACGCCGTGGAACGGCCACAGCACCAGAGAATGCGTATTCATGGCCTCTGCGGTAGCCTGACCGATTTCATCAGTACCCGGCACCATCCACGGCAGAATGCCAACGCCATCCGGGAAGACCACCAGACATTCGGTGCTCCCTTCCCATAGTTTGCGGGTAATAAGGTCAGAATCATTTTCCAGCACGTAGGTCAGGGCGATCAGGTTAGTGGCATGACAGTGCATGATGACACGATCTTTGCCATCGGTGGCCTTGATGCGCTCGCAGTGTGACAGGAAGTGGGCCGGCAGTTCAGAGGTCGGCACCGCTTCGTTCGTCAGACCCCATAGAATGTGGTAGCCCGCGCCGTCGCTGTCCACTTTGACCACGCCGAGGTTGGCGGTCGGATCGAGCTGGACGTTACGGAAGAATTTGCCGGAACCGGTAACGATAAACGGCGTATTGGCGAGCAGCGGCATCGGCTGGCTCAGCGCGATGTAACGCGGCTCAGCATGAAAATCAGCTTCATACGGGGCGATGTCCGCATCATCCAGACGCAGCGTGAGGTTGCCGCCGTTGCGCTCATCCCAGCCTTTGAGCCAGGCGTCAGAGGTGGCTTTGATCATGCCCTGGACGAACCAGGCGTTAATAATGTTCTGCATAGTGTTTTGGTTCCTGTTATCGCGGTGAGGATTCCCCCTCACCCCTGCCCTCTCCCACAGGGAGAGGGGGTAAAAGTTCCCTCTCCCTGTGGGAGAGGGTTAGGGTGAGGGCGGTCTTACCCGCGGCTGCTCAGTACATCTTTCTCATAGCTGCGCACGCTCTCCAGCCACTGGCTGCCGGCCGGGGTGTCGTGACGCTGGCAATACATCTCCCACACGGCCTGCCACGGTAAGCATTTCTGCTCTTCCAGCAGCGCCAGGCGCGCGGTGTAATCACCGTCTGCTTCCAGTTGGCGCAGTTGCTCAACCGGCTCCAGCAGGGCGCGTAGCAGGGCTTTTTTCATGTTGCGGGTGCCGATCACCCAGGCGGCGATACGGTTGATAGAGGCATCAAAGAAATCGAGGCCAATGTGCACACGGTCGAACAGATTGTGGCGTACGATCTCGCTGGCGATCGCCTGGGTTTCGTCATCCAGCAGGACGACGTGGTCGCTATCCCAACGTACCGGGCGGCTGACGTGCAGCAGCAGGCGTGGCACATAGAGCATGGCGGCGGAAATTTTGTCGGAAATCACTTCGGTTGGATGGAAGTGACCGGCGTCCAGGCACAGGGCGGTCTGGCGGCTGGCGGCATAGCCCAGGCAGAATTCGTTGGAGCCGACGGTATAGCTCTCCGCCCCAATACCGAACAGTTTGCTTTCCACAGCGTCGATGTGGTGAGCCTGGTCGAACTTCTCGCTCAGCGCTTCGTCAAGGGCTGCCATCAAACGCTGGCGCGGCGCCAGGCGATCAACGGTGATGTCTTTCATGCCATCCGGCACCCAGATGTTCATCACTGATGGGGTTCCCAGTTGCTCACCGAAGTAGGCAGAAACGCGGCGGCTGGCTTTCACATGATCAATCCAGAACTGGCGAATCTCGTCGTTCGCATGAGAGAGAGTAAACCCGTCTGCGCTGAGCGGATGCGAGAAACAGGAGGGGTTGAAATCCAGACCCAGTTTGTTGGCTTTTGCCCACTCCACCCAGTTTTCGAAGTGCTCAGGCTTGATGGCATCGCGGCTGACTGACGTGCCGGCCTCGTGGTAAATCGCGTGCAGATTCAGGCGCTTCGGGCCGGGGATCAGGCTCAGTGCCTGCTCCAGATCCGCTCGCAGCTCGGTGGCGTTACGCGCTTTGCCTGGGTAATTACCCGTTGCCTGGATGCCGCCGGTCAGGCTGCCTTCCGGGTTTTCAAAACCGGCGACGTCATCACCCTGCCAGCAGTGCATGGAGACCGGCAGCCTGTCGAGCTGGCACAGTGCCTCTTCGACATCAATGCCTACCGCGGCGAAACGCTGTTTAGCAATTTCCCAGGCTTGTTCAAGTTGAGTGGTCATGCGCAAAGCTCCTTAGTCTGTCGTTTTTGCTGAAACCGCACGACGTAGCGGGCAATTTCGTTATCAGGATTCGGGGTGTAAGTGGTCAGCGCGTAGCTGGCGGTCACCACCTCACGGAACATGTCGACGCTGGTGAGTTCATTGAGCGTCATCAGTTGCACACCGATGTTGCCGAGGGTCGAGGCTTCAATGGGGCCAGCCACTACCGGCAAGCCGCAGGCGTCGGCGCAAAGCTGGTTCAAAAGCTGGTTCTGGCAGCCGCCGCCCACAATATGCAATTGCGTGAAGGGCGTGCCGCGAAGCAGGGCCAGTTCACCGAGGATGTCGGCGTAGAGCAGCGCCAGGCTGTCAAAAATGCAGCGTGCCAGTTCGGCATCGCTTTGTGGGACAGGCTGGTGGCTTTCGCGACAGGCGGCCTGGATCTCGTCACTCATATTGAGCGGGTTAATAAAGCGCTCATCATTGGGATTGATGACGAAACCGCAGGAGGGCAGGGCACGGGCGTCGGCAATCAGCGCAGGCAGGTCGTCTACGTTGCGCTCTTTCAGCACCCGCTGGAGCAACCACAGGCCCATGATGTTTTTCAATACCCGGTAGCGGCCTTCAGCCCCGCCTTCATTGGTAATGTTGGCCGCCAGCGCATCGTCACCGGTATAAGGCGTGGTGCTTTCAAAGCCCATCAACGACCAGGTGCCGGAAGAGAGGTAAGCGGAATCGGCATGTTTAAGCGGTGAGGCGATGACCGCGCTGGCGGTGTCATGACTGGCAACGCCCACCACCGGGATGGCTTCACCCTGCGGGCTTTGCCAGTGTCCAATCACGTTACCGGGATGCGTCGGTGTGCCAAACCAGGACGCGGGCGCCCCCGTCCAGTTAAGCAGCGTCTCGTCCCAGCTGTCGGTTTCAATATTCACCAGTTGGGTGGTGGTGGCGTTGGTGTATTCCCAATTCAGTTTGCCGGTCAGGCGGAAGCTGAAATAATCGGGGATCAGCAAGGCATGCGCGACGGAGGTCATCACCTCCGGTTGCTGTTGGGCGAGGGCGCGAAGCTGATACAGGGTATTGAAGGGGAGAAACTGGATCCCACTGCGGCGGTAGATATTGGCTTTGCCAAGCTGCTCCTGCGCGCAGGACATGATGCCATCGGTGCGATGGTCGCGATAAGAGATGGGTAATCCGACGCGCTCCCCATGCTTATCGATCAGCACATAATCAACGCCCCAGGTATCGATACCGATGCTGTCGATGGTCACCCCCTCGGCACAGGCTTTTTCCAGCCCCAGGCAGATTTCATCTTCGAGCGCATCGATATCCCAACAGTCGACGCCGTGCTTTTTCTCCAGATAGTTGGCAAAGCGGTGAACTTCACGCAGCGTGAGCGTCCGCTGTTCTGTCGCGTAGCAGGCCAGCATTACCCGACCGCTGGAGGCACCTAAATCGACGGCGACACAATGGCGAAAAGTCATGGTGAGGTCCTTGTGAGAGTGGTTACCCCCAGTCTAAAAAAAGGACGTCGTTGTAACCTTCTTGCCAATGACAGCCCTCTGACGGGACTGGCAAGAAAGCAAAGGTGAAAGTGAGGGAGTTCACAATTTCCAGTAAAAACGGCGGATTTAAAGGGTGTGACGCATGCCGCAATTCCTGATCTTTCCTGCCTTTTCTTGAAAAACCGACAGGCTTTGCCACGTTTGCGGTTAAAAATTCAAGGTGCGATTGACCACCCTTAATTACTATTTTGAGAACATTTCTCATTAGTGAGTGGGGCAATCATGACCGTATTACACAGCGCGGATTTTTTTCCTTCGGGCATCACGCCAGTTGCTATCGAACCGCGATTGCCCCAGGCGGCGTTTCCTGAACATCATCATGATTTTCATGAGATTGTGATTGTTGAGCACGGCACCGGTATTCATGTGTTTAACGGTCAGGCATATACCATCAGCGGTGGAACGGTCTGTTTCGTTCGCGATCACGACAGGCACTTATATGAACATACTGACAACCTTTGCCTGACCAATGTGCTCTATCGCTCACCGGATGCGTTTACGTTCCTCGCCGGGTTAAACGAACTCTTGCCGCAGGAGCAGGATGGGCATTACCCCTCCCACTGGCGTGTTAATCAGTGTGTCCTGCAGCAGGTGCGGCAGATTATTGGTCAGATGGAAACCCTGGGTGAGGCGCTGGATATGCCGACTACCGCCAACCGTGAAATTCTCTTTATGCAGTTGCTGGTGCTGCTGCGTAAAAGCAGTCTGGAGGAGGGGGCGTTCAGTAATGATGCGCGGCTTAATCAGTTAATGTCCTGGCTTGAGGACCATTTTGCCGAAGAGGTGTGCTGGGAGTCGCTGGCCGATCGCCACGCGCTGTCGCTGCGGACTCTGCATCGTCAACTCAAAAGCTATACCGGCCTGACCCCGCAGCGCTATCTCAACCGGCTGCGACTCATCAAGGCACGCCATATGTTACGTCACGGCGACGATAGCATTACGGATATCGCTTATCGCTGCGGTTTCGGCGACAGTAACCACTTTTCGACCCTTTTTCGCCGCGAATTCAACTGGTCGCCGCGCGATATTCGTCAGGGGCGTGATGTGCAATTGCAATGACGGTAACGAGAAGGCTGTCACCGATTTTTCGTCGCAAATCAGCTAATACTTATCGGTTGTTTAAGGCTGAGGTGACGTCGTGGCAAGCCAGTTAATTCTTCGTAGCGCCGATTTTTTCCCCCGGCCCGGGCAGACCGTTGCCGTGGCGGATCGCTATCCGCAAAATGTGTTTGCTGAGCATACGCATGAGTTTTATGAGCTGGTGCTGGTCTGGCGTGGCAACGGCTTGCATGTGCTCAACGACCGGCCCTATCGCATCACCCGTGGCGATCTGTTTTACATCCGCGCGCAGGACAAACACTCCTATGCCTCGGTCAACGATCTGGTCCTGCAAAATATCATCTACTGCCCCGACCGCTTGTCGCTCAATCTTGACTGGGCCGCGCATATTCCCGGCCTGAATGATGAACAGTGGACCCCGCACTGGCGCATTGGCAGCACCGGAATGACCCAGGCGCGGCAGGTGATCACGCAGCTCGAACAGGAAAGTAGCAAAAATGATCCGCTGGCGAACGCCATGGCGGAAGCCTTATTCGCTCAGCTGGTCATGACCCTTAAACGCCATCGCTTTACCGCTGATAACCTCGCCGCCGCTAACAGCGAACCGCTGCTGGATAAACTTATCACTGCGCTTTCAGGCAGTCTCAATCGCAGCTTCCTGCTGGAGCAGTTTTGTGAACAGGAGCGGTGCAGCGAGCGCGCGCTACGTCAGCAATTTCGCACCCAGACCGGGATGACCATCAACCACTACCTGCGCCAGCTGCGGATTTGCCACGCGCAGTACCTGTTGCAACATACGGAGTTGATGATAGGTGAGGTATCTACCCGTTGTGGCTTTGAAGACAGCAATTACTTTTCGGTGGTTTTTACCCGTGAAACCGGCATGACGCCCAGTCAGTGGCGGCAGCGCCATAACGAAGCGGCATAGAATCCTTGCCACCCGACATTTCCTTATGCCGCATAGACTTGTTTACATAACAGAATGTTATAACCATAATAAAACTACGGCATTGATAAACATTTTCAATAGCATTTAACTAACTATAATGAACCAACTGCTTACGCGGCGTTAACATACCCGCCGCCCGACAATAATGGAGATTAGTATGAGCTATACACTGCCATCCCTGCCGTACGCCTACGATGCACTTGAGCCTCATTTCGACAAGCAGACGATGGAAATCCATCACACTAAACACCACCAGACCTACGTTAACAACGCCAATGCGGCGCTGGAAAGCCTGCCAGAATTCGCTAACCTGTCTGCGGAAGAGCTGATCACCAAACTGGATCAACTGCCGGCTGACAAAAAAACCGTTCTGCGTAACAACGCGGGCGGTCACGCTAACCACAGCCTGTTCTGGAAAGGCCTGAAAAAAGACACCACCCTGCAGGGCGACCTGAAAGCCGCTATCGAGCGTGACTTCGGTTCCGTTGATAACTTCAAAGCTGAATTTGAAAAAGCAGCAGCAACCCGCTTCGGTTCTGGCTGGGCGTGGCTGGTGCTGAAAGGCGACAAACTGGCTGTGGTTTCTACCGCTAACCAGGATTCCCCGCTGATGGGTGAAGCGATTTCTGGCGCGTCTGGCTTCCCGATCGTGGGCCTGGACGTGTGGGAACACGCTTACTACCTGAAATTCCAGAACCGCCGCCCGGACTACATCAAAGAGTTCTGGAACGTGGTGAACTGGGACGAAGCAGCAGCACGTTTCGCTGCTAAGAAGTAATGTTTCGTTAAATTTCCCGTGGTAACGCGGGAGATTTCAGCCCTCACTGATGCTGTCAGTGGGGGCTTTTTTATGGCTGCAACTCAGCGTCAAGATGTAAAGAAACGCTGATCTGATAAAAATGAAATATTGTTTTGATTTTGCATGTGAGATCACTTTTCTGAGTGTGACGACGTTCTAGCATTTCGCTATCAGCGCTGGAAACGCTCCTGAAAATGGGCGAGATGGCGCACAAAAAATCACTGATGTATTACAGGTGGCGATATGCAAATCAAACGTGCAATTGAAAAGATCCCGGGTGGGATGATGCTGGTTCCTCTGTTTCTGGGGGCGCTGTGCCATACCTTCTCACCGGGTGCCGGGAAGTATTTTGGTTCCTTCACCAATGGCATGATTACCGGTACCGTGCCCATTCTGGCGGTGTGGTTTTTCTGCATGGGCGCCTCCATTAAGCTCAGCGCGACGGGTACGGTACTGCGCAAGTCCGGTACCCTGGTGGTGACGAAAATCGCCGTGGCCTGGGTGGTTGCAGCGGTGACCTCACGTTTGATTCCCGCTCACGGTGTGGAGGCGGGCTTCTTTGCCGGGCTGTCGACGCTGGCGCTGGTGGCCTCGATGGACATGACCAACGGCGGGCTGTATGCCTCCATCATGCAGCAGTACGGCACCAAAGAAGAGGCCGGGGCGTTTGTGCTGATGTCTCTCGAATCGGGTCCGCTGATGACAATGGTTATCCTTGGCACGGCGGGAATTGCTTCGTTTGAACCGCATGTGTTTGTCGGTGCGGTGCTGCCCTTCCTGATTGGCTTTGGGCTGGGTAACCTCGACCCCGAATTACGGGAATTTTTTACCCGCGCGGTGCAGACGCTGATCCCCTTCTTTGCCTTTGCGCTCGGCAACACCATTGATTTAAGCGTTATCGCCCAGACCGGCCTGCTCGGTATTCTGCTTGGGCTGGCGGTGATTGTGATAACCGGTATTCCATTGATTATTGCTGACAAGCTGATCGGTGGCGGGGACGGAACCGCAGGGCTTGCTGCCTCAAGCTCTGCCGGTGCGGCGGTCGCAACGCCGGTGCTGATTGCTGAGATGGTGCCAGAGTTTAAAGCGATGGCACCGGCCGCGACCGCATTGGTGGCCACATCGGTTATTGTGACCTCCATTCTGGTGCCGATCCTGACCTCTGTCTGGTCACGTAAAGTGAAAGGGGATGCGGCAGAAGCCGAGTTGCGCGGTGCGGTGAAATAGCGTGGATCTTTAAAAGAGAAACCGGCCTGCCCGGCCGGTTTTTTGTTAGTGGCGTATACCAAAAATCTCATCAGCCTGCGCACATTCGGCTTGCGTTAACTCACCGCCAAAATTACGCGAAGTTGCGCCGCAATAGTTAAATTTCCGCGAAACTACCGTTTTGATGGTGGTGACAAAATCCTCGCCAATCGTGTAAATCGACATGAACTTGCCTATTTCACGTTGGGCGTCATGCAAGGCCGCCAAATCGTTTTGTTTCCACGCCTCACGCGCGTTGACGAACAGCTCTGGCATCACATTATTTAATCCAGAGATGACTCCCGCGCCGCCTGCCAGCAGGTTTGGAATAAAATACTCGTCATAACCCGAAAGCACCGCGAAATCCTTACGGATTTTTTCAGTCGCCAGAATGATATTACGGGTATGCGACTGGCAATCGACCGTGTCTTTGATACCCGCAAAGTTCGGGAATTCTGCTGCCAGCGTTGCCACCAGTTCTGGCGTTAGATCGCAGCCAGTGCGTGCCGGGAAGTTATAGGCGAACCATTTGCCGCTCAACCGTTGCCCCAGGTGACGGAAATAACTTAACAACTGTGCCGGCGATTGTCCGTAGTAATAGGGCGGCAGCACCATCACAGCTTGATAGCCGGTGTGGAAGGCTTCATTTGCCATCCGCTCTACATCATTCATGCAGGTCGAGGAGACGTTCGCGACCAGGGTGCTGGCAGTCATGCCGCGTGCTTCACGAATCAGCATCAGGCGCTCATCAAGCGTTAAAGAGGCAAACTCCCCGATGCTCCCCATCAGCAAGACCACATCAATTCTGGCATCGGTCAGGCGTGCAATATGCTGTCTCAGTCCGTTCAGGTCGACTTTACCGTCGGGCGTCATGGGGGTAATGGACGGGCACCAGACGCCGAAAAATTCATTTTCAGTCTTCACGTCACTGTCTCCTTGAATGTGAAATAGCGTTTCAGTTATTCAATTAAGAGATAGCACGTCCCGGCGGAGGGCACGCGAACCGGTGTCTCATTTCTGCACGATTTTGCAGTAAAAAGTGTGGTGTAATACCCGAACAATTCTAGCGGCTGGGGGAAAAGATGCGGCATCCGGTTAATGTTTATACAGGGAAAATAAAGGATTATGTGGGCGGTAAGCCCAGTGCTATCGCTAAACTCCAGGTCGACGGGGAGTTAACCTTAACGGATCGTGGTCTGGTGGGAGATGAACAGGCGGAAAAGGTGATTCATGGCGGGCCGGACAGAGCGCTGTGCCATTATCCGCGAGAGCATTATGCTTTCTGGCGTCAAACGTTCCCTGACGACGACGCGCTCTATTACGCCCCCGCCTTCGGTGAAAATCTGTCGACGGAAGGGCTGACGGAACGGAATGTTTTTATCGGTGATATTTTTCGCTGGGGAGAGGCCCTGATTCAGGTGACGCAGCCGCGATCGCCCTGCTATAAACTCAACTTTCACTTTAACGTCAGCGACATGGCGTCGCAAATGCAGGCCAGTGGGCGCGTAGGCTGGCTGTATCGGGTGATTGCGGGTGGAAAGGTGCCAGCTGACTCACCGCTGGAGCTGGTGTCTCGTACCAGCGATGTCAGCGTTCAGGACGCCGCGGCTATTGCCTGGCATATGCCGTTCGATGACGACCAGTACCGTCATTTGCTCTCTGCGGCCGGGCTCTCAGCAAGCTGGGCCAGAACAATGCAGAAGCGTCGTTTAAGTGGGGTTATCGAGGATAATTCGCGAAGATTG
>Ga0105244_10002262_pt1 | contig 14651 bp, 9 predicted proteins | sample KBSM44metaG_FD_80423 | JGI IMG/M metagenome (GOLD analysis project Ga0105244, IMG submission 80423) | Miscanthus rhizosphere microbial communities from Kellogg Biological Station, Michigan, USA - KBS M4-4 metaG | ecosystem: Host-associated > Plants > Roots > Rhizosphere > Soil | place: Michigan... | reverse complement strand
TACCGTCTGTTGGCAAAGCAGATCGAGCAGCCGCTGCATCTTGGTATTACCGAAGCGGGCGGTGCACGTGCCGGTGCGGTGAAGTCGGCGATTGGTCTGGGGCTGTTACTGGCCGAAGGCATTGGCGACACGCTGCGTATTTCTCTGGCAGCCGATCCGGTTGAAGAGGTAAAGGTTGGCTTTGATATCCTGAAGTCGCTGCGCATCCGCTCTCGCGGGATCAACTTCATCGCCTGTCCGACCTGTTCACGTCAGGAGTTTGACGTCATTGGCACGGTAAACGCGCTGGAGCAGCGACTGGAAGACATTATCACGCCGATGGACGTCTCCATCATCGGTTGCGTGGTGAATGGGCCTGGCGAAGCCACCGTTTCTACGCTGGGCGTGACCGGCAGTAATAAGAAAAGCGGCTTCTATGAAGATGGCGTGCGCCAGCGCGAACGTCTGGACAATGACGATATGATCGATCAACTGGAAGCGCGCATTCGTGCCAAAGCGGCCATGCTGGATGAAACCCGTCGTATTGACGTGCAGCAACTGGAAAAATAATCCGTTGCGTGTACGGCGTGCATGACTTTTTTAGCTGAACCTGTGCGGTTTCATCCTCATGAGGTATGATGCCGGACAGGTTTTTTTGCATTAAGAGATTTTAACGTGGCGAAGAATATTCAAGCGATTCGCGGGATGAACGATTTCCTGCCTGCGGATACGGCCATCTGGCAACGGGTTGAAGATGTACTGAAGTCAGTGCTGGCGAGTTATGGTTACAGCGAAATTCGCTTACCCATCGTAGAGCAGACTCCTCTTTTCAAACGCGCAATTGGTGAAGTCACCGATGTGGTTGAAAAAGAGATGTATACCTTTGACGATCGCAATGGCGAAAGCCTGACGCTTCGTCCGGAAGGCACGGCGGGCTGCGTGCGCGCAGGTATCGAACACGGTCTGCTTTATAACCAGGAACAGCGCCTGTGGTACATGGGGCCGATGTTCCGCTACGAGCGTCCTCAGAAAGGACGTTATCGCCAGTTTCATCAGATAGGCGTTGAAGTCTTTGGTCTGCAGGGGCCGGACATTGATGCCGAACTGATCATGCTGAACGCACGCTGGTGGAAAGCGTTAGGCATCGCCGACCATGTTCGTCTGGAACTGAACTCCATTGGTTCGCCTGAAGCCCGTGCCAACTATCGCGATGCGCTGGTGGCGTTTCTGGAACAGCATAAAGAGGCGCTGGATGAAGACTGTAAGCGCCGTATGTACAGTAACCCGATGCGCGTGCTCGACAGTAAAAATCCTGATATTCAGACGCTGCTGAACGATGCGCCTCAGTTGGGCGATTATCTGGATGTGGAGTCACGCGAGCATTTTGACGGGCTGCGCGCGCTGTTAGACGACGCGGGTATTGCTTACACGGTGAATCAGCGGCTGGTGCGTGGGCTGGATTATTACAACCGCACGGTGATTGAATGGGTCACCGACAGCCTGGGTTCCCAGGGGACCGTTTGCGGTGGCGGTCGTTATGATGGGCTGGTAGAACAGTTGGGTGGCCGTGCCACACCGGGTGTCGGTTTCGCAATGGGAATGGAACGCCTGGTGTTGTTAGTGCAGGCGGTGAATCCGGAATTTGAACCCGCGCGCAATGTCGATGTCCATGTTATCGCTTCAGGTCAGGGCGTTCAGTCAGCGGCGATGCAGCTGGCAGAAAAACTGCGCGATCACCTGCCTGAAATGAAACTGATGACCAACTTTGGCGGCGGTAACTTCAAGAAGCAGTTCGCCCGTGCGGATAAATGGGGCGCCCGCGTTGCCCTGGTGCTGGGCGAAGATGAACAGAAGGCCGGTCAGGTCGTGATTAAAGACCTGCGCAATGGCGAACAGCAAACGCTGGCGCAGGCGGACGCGGCTGCTGCACTGCGCACGCTGTTGCAGTAAGCGTGTCAAAGCACAACCATTGAAAGGAGAAGGATTGCGTGGAAGTTTATAGCAATGAGAACGAACAGGTTGATGCGCTGCGTCGCTTTTTCGCCAACAACGGTAAAGCCTTAGCCGTAGGCGTGGTTATCGGGATTGCTGCACTGGGCGGCTGGCGCTACTGGTCCAGCCATCAGCAGGATTCCGCGAAAACCGTATCGGCAGAATACCAAAAAGTCACCCGTGCGATGCAGGCCGGTAAGCCAGAAACCCTGGAAGCCGTCAACACGTTCGCCAGCGAAAACAGCAATACTTACGGTGCCCTGGCGGCCCTGGATCTGGCTAAGCAGTATGTCGACAGCAATCAGCTGGACAAAGCCGCTACCTTGCTGCAAAACGGATTGAAAGATACTAAAGATGCCAACCTGCAGGCGGTTATCAACCTGCGCCTGGCACGCATTCAACTGCAACAGAATCAGGCTGATGCGGCACTTAAAACCCTTGACAGTGTGAAGGGTGATGGCTGGACAGCCATTGTCGCTGATATCCGCGGCGAAGCGCTGCTCAGCAAGGGCGATAAGCAGGGCGCGCGCGATGCATGGAGCAAAGGCGTAGAATCTGACGCGTCTCCTGCACTGAAGCAAATGATGCAGATGAAGATGAATAACTTAAGCTAAGCCAGTCAAGAGAGAGCGCATGGAATTACGTAAATACCTGCTGCCGGGGCTGATCTCAGTCACCTTGCTCAGCGGTTGCTCGCTGTTCAGCGGCGAAGAAGATGTAGTGAAAATGGCCCCATTGCCGAAGGTGGAAAACCAGTTTACGCCTCAGACGGTATGGAGTACCGGCGTGGGTGATGGTATCGGTGATTTTTACTCCAACCTGCACCCCACCTGGCAAGACGGCACCGTTTATGCTGCTGACCGCTTTGGTATCGTAAAAGCGCTCGACGCGGCCGATGGTAAAGAAAAATGGAAAGTCGATCTCTCTGAGAAAACCGGCTTCTTCTCGAAAAACCGTTCTGCCATGCTGTCCGGCGGCATCACCGTGAGCGGCGATCGCCTCTATATTGGCAGCGAACGCGGGCAGGTCTATGCACTGAACACCAGCGATGGTGCCATTGCCTGGCAGGCGAAAGCGGCGGGTGAAGCCCTGTCGCGTCCTGTGGTCAGCGATGGTCTGGTATTGATTCATACCAGTAACGGCATGTTGCAGGGCCTGGATCAGGCCACGGGAGCGGTGAAGTGGACCGTCAACCTGGATATGCCTGCGCTGTCACTGCGCGGAGAATCTGCGCCGTCTGTGGCCTTTGGGGGCGCCATTGTGGGCGGCGATAACGGCCGTGTCAGTGCCGTTATCCTGAACCAGGGCCAGCTGATTTGGCAGCAGCGTATTTCACAGCCCAGCGGCGCAACGGAAATTGATCGCCTGAGCGATGTGGATACCACGCCGGTCATTGTCAACGGCGTGGTCTATGCGCTGGCTTACAATGGTAACCTGACCGCACTGGATTTACGCTCAGGTCAGATTTTATGGAAACGTGAAATCGGCGGCGTTAAAGATCTGATTGTCGATGCGGGTCGCATCTACCTGGTCGATCAGGACGATCGTGTGATTGCGCTGAATGCGGATGGCGGTGTCGCTATCTGGCGTCAAAGCGAGCTGCTGCATCGTAATCTGACTTCACCGGTTCTCTATAACGGCTACCTTGTGGTCGGCGACAGCGAAGGTTACCTGCACTGGATGAACACCACCGATGGTCGTTTTGTTGCCCAGCAAAAGCTGGACAGCTCAGGCTTCCAGACTGAGCCAGTCGTCGCCAGCGACAAACTGCTGATTCAGTCGAAAGACGGTGAAGTTTACGCCATTACTCGCTAACGGGTAAGTTGTCAGGCAGGATGGTTTCCTGGCACAACGGCTCCTGATTTCATCAGGGGCCGTTTCGTTTTTAGTCAGGCATGGTATCCTTAGCGCCTTAAGCCTGAACTGAGCGGCTAAAGCCGTTATAATCACGCCATTCGGGCGATTTAATACATTATTGAGGCATTGTTATGGTACCTGTGGTCGCGCTGGTTGGGCGTCCCAATGTGGGAAAATCTACGCTATTTAACCGTTTAACCCGCACACGAGATGCGCTGGTAGCGGATTTTCCTGGACTGACTCGCGATCGCAAATATGGTCGCGCCGAAGTGGAAGGGCGCGAATTTATTGTTATCGATACCGGCGGTATTGATGGCACCGAAGACGGTGTTGAAACGCGCATGGCGGAGCAGTCGCTGCTGGCGATCGAAGAAGCCGATGTTGTGCTGTTTATGGTCGACGCTCGCGCAGGCATGATGGCCGCCGATCAGCAAATTGCAAAGCATCTCCGCTCTCGACAAAAAGCAACGTTTCTGGTGGCGAATAAAACCGACGGACTGGATCCGGATCAGGCGGTGGTGGATTTCTATTCTCTGGGCCTGGGTGAAATTCACGCTATCGCGGCCTCGCACGGTCGTGGCGTAACCAGCCTGCTGGAAACGGCGCTGCTGCCGTGGATGGAAAAGGTCGATCCGGTTGAGGTCACCGAAGAAGATGAAAACGAAGCTTACTGGGCAGCCTTAGCGGCAGAAGAAAACGGTGAGGAAGAGGAAGAAGAAGACGATTTCGATCCCACAACCTTACCGATTAAGCTGGCGATTGTTGGCCGTCCTAACGTAGGTAAGTCTACGTTGACTAACCGTATCCTCGGTGAAGATCGCGTGGTCGTTTACGACATGCCGGGCACCACCCGTGACAGTATCTACATTCCGATGGAACGTGACGGTCGCGAGTATGTGCTGATCGATACGGCGGGCGGACGTAAGCGCGGTAAAATTACGGATACGGTAGAGAAATTCTCAGTCATTAAAACGTTGCAGGCGATCGAAGATGCCAACGTCGTCATGCTGGTGATTGACGCCCGCGCCGGCATTTCCGATCAGGATCTGTCGCTGCTGGGCTTTATTCTCAACAGTGGACGCTCCCTGGTTATCGTCGTGAATAAATGGGATGGCCTGTCGCAGGAAGTGCGTGACGAAGTCAAAGAGACGCTGGATTTCCGCCTGGGCTTTATCGATTTCGCACGCGTGCACTTTATTTCTGCGTTGCACGGCAGCGGCGTAGGCAACCTGTTTGAGTCCGTTACGGAAGCCTACGACTGCTCTACAAAACGTGTCAATACCTCCCTCCTGACGCGCATCATGAATATGGCGGCGGAAGACCATCAGCCACCGCTGGTTCGCGGTCGTCGCGTTAAACTGAAATATGCCCATGCGGGCGGTTACAACCCACCGATTGTGGTGATCCACGGTAATCAGGTTAAAGACCTGCCGGATTCCTACAAACGTTATTTGATGAACTATTTCCGCCGTTCACTTAACGTGATGGGAACGCCCATCCGCATTCAGTTTAAAGAGGGTGAAAATCCTTATGAAGGCAAACGCAATCTGCTGACGCCGACGCAACAGCGCAAGCGTAAGCGTCTGATGGCGCATATGAAGAAGAATAAGCGTTAATTGATCGAGGGCCAGGTGGCCCTCTTTTTTTTGCCCTAAGATTGCGTTTATTTGCATAGTCGGATGAAAATATGCGCGCAACGTGTGAAAAATGTTATCAACCCCTGGCCCCTGACGAGATCGATCTTATCTGCACCGGGTGCGGTGTTCGTTATCGCTACCAGCCTGTCTGCCCCGACTGCCATCAGCCCCTTGAGCAACTCAAAAGTTGCGGCGCGACCGACTATTTTTGTCATCATAGTCACGGCTTAATTTCCAGACGTCGTCTCACTTACAGGATTTTTCCTGTCTGACGCCTGGCCACTTCAACCTGCAACACATGAAGATCCCAACGCTGCGAACCGTAACGGCGTAAAAATTTGTAGCGAAAATGCTATTGCTTCGTAACAAACCCGTTTAAACCTTCACGGGATAACGTACCAGGTGGTACAATTTTGCCGCGTCATGACGGGGGCGCTCCATGCGGGCTGTCTCGGGAACACATCATTCATTTCATGAACGCGGGTCCGCTTTAATTGGAATAAAACAACGCTGCTTCTTTTACCTGCAACGTGACCGGCGATGAGCCGGGTCGCGCACAGGGCTGGAGCGGTTTTGTTTATCAGGAGAGTAAGTGTTATGGCTGAAACATCATCTCGATCCGGTAAAGGGTTGAGAATATGGTCCGTGCTGCTCGGGCTGGTGCTACTGGCAACCGGCCTGTTCTTTGCGGTTGGCGGGGGACAACTCGCGACGCTTGGCGGCAGTTGGTATTTTCTGGTTGCAGGCATCGTTACGGTGCTGTCAGCCATTCAGTTTTTCCGTGCGAAATCCTCCGCGGTTGTCCTGTTCCTGCTGGTGTTTGTAGGAACGTTAATCTGGGCCGTCATTGACGCCGGACTGCAATTCTGGCCTCTGGTTTCCCGCCTGATGGTGCCTGCAGGTCTGATGATTCTGGCGTTCATCACCTGGCCTGCGCTGCGCAAGCGCGAAAACAAGCCTTCGCTGGCAAAAGTGTCGTATGCCTTTTCTGCCGTGATTGCCGTAGGCATGGTCGCTACCTTAGTTCAGATGTTTCAGCCCCATCCTACCGTTGCCTCAACCGGTCAGGAACTGCCGCTGATTCCGGTAGATAAGTCAAAGCAACAGCAAAACTGGGATCACTACGGGAATACCGCAGGGGGAAGCCGCTTTGTTGCGCTGGACCAGATTACTCGCGATAACGTGAAAGATCTGCAGGTCGCCTGGACTTATCACACCGGCGATATCCCTGAAAGCCCAACCGGCAATGGCGCTGAAGATCAGCAAACGCCGCTGCAGGTGGGAAATACCGTTTATCTTTGCACCCCGCACAACAACGTGATCGCGGTGGAAGCCGACAGCGGTAAGCAGATTTGGAAACGTGAGATTAATGCTCAGGCAGAAGTCTGGCCGCGCTGCCGTGGTCTGGCCTATTTTGATGCGACCAAACCGCTTACCCAGCCGACCCAACCGGGTTCTACGCCGGTTCCTGGCGTTACGCTGGCGGCCGGAGACAGCTGCCAGCGCCGTATTCTGATGAATACCATCGATGCGCGCCTGATTGCCATTAATGCTGATAACGGCGAGTTCTGTGAGGACTTTGGTGACCACGGCATCGTGGATCTCAAAAAGGGCCTGGGCGATGCGCCCGATCCGCTTTATCAGCTCACCTCTGCACCCACGATTGCCGGTACCACCGTTGTCGTAGGCGGGCGCGTGGCTGACAACGTTAAAACAGATATGCCTGGCGGCGTGTTACGCGGTTTTGACGTGATCACCGGCCAGATGCGTTGGGCCTTTGACCCGGGCAATACCGATCCGAATGCTATTCTGATGCCGGGCAAGGACTATACGCGGAGTACGCCAAACTCATGGGCGCCGATGTCCTACGATCCGGCCATGAACACCGTGTTTATTCCGATGGGAAGCTCATCGGTTGACCTGTGGGGCGCAAACCGCAACGCACTCGATCATAAATACGGTGCCTCCGTACTGGCACTCGATGCAACAACCGGTAAAGAGAAGTGGGTTTATCAGACCGTGCATAACGATCTGTGGGACTTCGATCTGCCGATGCAGCCGAGCCTGATCGACTTCCCGATGAAAGACGGCAGCACCAAGCCTGCGGTCGTGATCGGCGGCAAAACCGGCATGATCTTTGTGCTGGACCGGATGACCGGCAAGCCACTGACCAAAGTGGAAGAGCTGCCAATGCCGCAGGGACATATCCCTAACGAGCAGTACACTAAAACCCAGCCGCATTCGACCGGTATGCCGATGATTGGTAATCAGACGCTGAAAGAGTCCGATATGTGGGGGGCCACGCCGTTCGATCAGCTTGCCTGCCGTATCGCCTTTAAATCTATGCGCTATGACGGCCTGTTTACCGTGCCGGGCACGGATAAGTCGCTGAGTTTCCCGGGTTCGCTGGGCGGAATGAACTGGGGCAGTATGTCCACCGATCCGAATAACAACCTGTTGTTTGTTAACGACATGCGTTTAGGATTGTGGGTACAGATGATTCCGGTTGATACCAGCAAGGTTTCCCGTGGCAGCAACGGCGGTGAGGCGATCAATACCGGCATGGGCGCCGTTCCACTGAAAGGTACGCCTTATGCGGTGAATAAGAACCGCTTTATGTCACCGCTGGGCATTCCTTGCCAGGCACCCCCGTTCGGTACCTTGTCTGCTATCGATATGAAAACGCAGAAAATCGTCTGGCAGGTTCCGGTGGGTACCGTGCAGGATACCGGTCCGTTCGGGATCAAAATGCGCGCGAAAATGCCAATCGGCATGCCAACGCTGGGCGGCACGCTGGCAACCCAGGGCGGCCTGGTGTTTATCGCCGGTACGCAGGATTACTATCTGCGTGCGTTTGATAGCGCAACGGGTAAAGAAGTGTGGAAAGCGCGTCTGCCCGTTGGCAGTCAGGGCGGCCCGATGAGCTACGTCTCGCCGAAAACCGGCAAGCAGTACATTCTGATCTCTGCAGGCGGCGCGCGTCAGTCACCGGATCGCGGTGACTACGTGATTGCTTATGCGCTGCCAGACAGCAAGTAACAGCGATAACGGGTAAAATAAAAGGGCCGCTCGCGGCCCTTTTTTTGTGCTTATTTTCCGTCGCGGAAGAGCGACACCAGCTCCGGCGGGGCCGACTGTTCCGGTATCAGGATCACCACCGTACCGGCCTCACGGCGCGTGGCGTACTGGATCTGGATACGAAAATAGCGCTGATCCCCGCATCCTACCTTAGTGGCTTTATCCTCTGACTCGCCCAGCGGCATCGCCTGCTCCAGCACTTTGCAGACGCGCTGTTTCTCTGGCGCAGGAAGTTCACCTAAGGGAAAACGACGCTCGCTGCGTAAGCCGGGGATAAAAGCAAAGCCACCTTCGCGCGTCACCACAATGGTGGCGTCGTCGGTAAGTTCGGGGAGTTGACTCATAATACGCCTACCTCTTTCCACGCCTGTTCAATTTTGCTGCCGACGGAACGATCAAAGCGCTTTTCACCGTGCTGCACGGTCAACTGTGCAAAGGTTTTGAAGTCAGCATCCTGATGCAAATTATCATCACACAAGGTGTCATACCACGCTTGCCCTGCCTGTTCCCAGGCAAAACCACCTAGTGCTTGTGCTGCCAGATAAAAGGCACGGTTAGGAATGCCAGAGTTCAGGTGCACGCCGCCGTTGTCTTCTCGCGTTTTAATATAGTCGTCCATATGGCCCGGTTGCGGATCTTTACCCAACATTGGGTCGTCATAAGCGGTGCCGGGGTGCGACATCGATCGCAAGCCTTTGCCATTGATGCCTTTTGCCAGCAGGCCTTCACCAATGATCCAGTCGGCCTTATCGGCAGTCTGTTTTTTACTAAACTGCTTCACCAGGGAGCCAAAGACATCGGACATGGATTCATTTAGCGCGCCAGCCTGTTCAAAATAGATCAAACCGGCTTCGGTTTCTGTGACACCGTGCGATAACTCATGCGCAACAACATCGATAGCGATAGTAAAACGGTTAAAGATCTCACCATCGCCGTCGCCGAACACCATCTGCTGTCCGTTCCAGAAAGCGTTCTGATATTTTTCACCATAGTGAACGGTTCCCGCTAATTTCAAACCGTTATTGTCCAGAGAATTGCGTTTATATATCTGCCAGAAGAAATCGTGTGTGACGCCAAGATAGTTCCAGGCCTCGTCGGCGGCAACGTCACCATTTGAAGACTGGCCTTCTTTACGCACCAGGGTTCCCGGCAACGTTTCCTTGTTTTTGGCATCATAGATTTCACGCTCAATCTTCCCGGCCTGCGTGGTTTTCGGCGCAGCCGTCTTTTGCCAGTGCTCCGCCATCAGGTGCTGAACGTGGGTGAGGGTACGGCGCGCCTGCTCCTGCTGATGACCGGAACCGTGGGCGATAATCTTACGGAGAATATAGGGAGGGATAACGCTGAAAGCCATTGTAGACTCCTTGGCACGAGGGATGTACCAGGAAGTATAGTTAAGAAATGCTTTTCTTTCGTTTCGGTTTTTCGGGAATAAGCTGCGTGACCTGACTTTCTACCCAACCATCATCGAGACGGGTACGCAGTAAATCGCCTGTGCTCACCTGACGCGTTTTCTTCACCACCTGGCCAGCGTTGTCGGTCGTGACGCTAAATCCACGCGCCAGCGTGGCTAACGGACTGACGCCTTCCAGTTGGGCCGCAAGCTGACCGAAGCGGTTTTTGTCACGGTTAAGCAATTTTTCCATGCTTTGTTGCAGGCGATAGTGCCAGCTTTGTAGGCTTTTTTGCGTCAGATACAGGCGCTGCTGTGGCTGCTGCTGCGCCAGGCGCTGTGACAGGCGGTCCTGCTGGCGAGTGGCATTGCGAAGCCGCTGTTCCATCGCCTCGCCCAACCGCTGCTGCAGGCGAAACAGTGCGGTTTGCTGGCGGGCCAGACGCAGTTGAGGATGCTGCTGCTGCAGGCGATGATCCAGGCGACTGAATACCCGCTGCTGGCGCGCCAGATAATAATCCATTGCCATCTCCAGCCGCTGTTGCTGTGACTGCAGCTGGCGCAGGAGTTCAAGTTGATTACGGCTGACAATCTCTGCCGCAGCGGAAGGCGTTGGCGCGCGCAGGTCAGCAACAAAATCGGCAATGGTGACGTCGGTTTCATGGCCAACCGCGCTGACCACGGGAATGCGACTGGCAAAAATCGCACGCGCAACGCGCTCGTCATTGAAACTCCACAGATCTTCCAGCGAACCGCCGCCGCGACCCACGATCAGCACGTCGCATTCGGCACGCTGGTTCGCAAGCTCAATGGCGCGCACGATAGCGGCAGGCGCATCTACGCCCTGAACGGCAGTGGGATAAATCACAACGGGCAGTGAGGGATCGCGACGATGCAGCACGCGCAGAACATCGTGCAGGGCTGCGCCCGTCGCAGAGGTGACCACGCCAACCTGCTTAGCCGGCTGTGGTAAGGGCTTCTTGTGTTCGGGTTCGAACAAGCCTTCCTGCGCCAGCCTGGCTTTCAGTTGCTCAAACTGCTGCTGCAGCAGGCCTTCACCAGCGGGATGCATACTTTCAATAATCAGCTGATAATCGCCGCGCGGTTCATAGAGTGTGATATTTGCGCGAACCAGGACCTGCTGGCCGTGCTGGGGACGGAACGTCACACGACGATTACCGTTACGGAACATGGCGCAGCGGACCTGGGCGCCATCATCTTTCAGGGTAAAGTACCAGTGGCCAGAAGCGGGCTGGGTGAAATTGGAGATCTCGGCGCTGAGCCAAACCAGGCCCATCTCATTCTCCAGCAGCTGACGCACTGTCGTATTGAGACGGCTGACGGTAAAAATATTGGCGTTTGGCGGCAGCGACATGTGACGAAGATCAAATTCCAAATCAGTAGGTTAATCAGTCGATACTACATTGCTGATTGCGCGGATCAAGACTTTTTCTCAAATAATAGTGGAGGCAATCGATTACGGCCTGTATAATGCCGCGGCAATATTTTATCTATTCTCACGCACCCGAGGTGGAGTATTGCCATGTTAAGAATCGCTAAAGAAGCACTCACTTTTGACGACGTCCTGCTCGTTCCTGCACACTCCACCGTCCTGCCGAATACGGCCGATCTCAGCACTCAGCTGACCAAAAACATTCGTCTGAATATTCCCATGCTTTCTGCTGCAATGGATACCGTGACCGAAGCGGGTCTGGCTATTGCGCTGGCGCAAGAGGGCGGTCTGGGCTTCATTCACAAAAATATGTCGATTGATCGCCAGGCAGATGAAGTGCGTAAGGTTAAAAAGCATGAAAGCGGCGTCGTCACCGAACCGCAGACCGTGTTGCCCACCACTACGCTGGCGGAAGTGAAAGAACTGACCGAACGCAACGGCTTTGCCGGTTACCCGGTCGTGAACGCGGATAACGAGCTGGTGGGCATTATCACCGGTCGCGATGTGCGCTTCGTCACCGATCTTACCCAGCCCGTGACGGCCGTAATGACGCCAAAAGAGCGCCTGGTGACAGTGAAAGAGGGTGAAGCCCGTGATGTCGTCCTGCACAGAATGCATGAAAAGCGCGTAGAAAAAGCGCTGGTCGTGGATGACAGCTTCCACCTGCTGGGGATGATCACCGTTAAAGACTTCCAGAAAGCCGAACGTAAACCTAACGCCTGTAAAGATGCGCAGGGTCGTCTGCGCGTCGGTGCGGCTGTAGGCGCCGGTGCGGGCAACGAAGAGCGCGTAGATGCGCTGGTTGCTGCCGGTGTGGACGTACTGCTGATTGACTCGTCGCATGGCCATTCAGAAGGCGTACTGCAGCGTATCCGTGAAACCCGCGCTAAGTATCCTGACCTTGAAATCGTCGGCGGCAACGTTGCAACAGGTGCGGGCGCGCTGGCCCTGGTTGAAGCTGGCGTGAGCGCGGTTAAAGTCGGTATCGGCCCGGGCTCCATCTGTACTACGCGTATCGTTACCGGTGTGGGTGTCCCTCAGATCACCGCCGTTTCAGATGCCGTGGCCGCGCTGGAAGGCACCGGCATTCCGGTTATCGCGGACGGCGGTATTCGTTTCTCTGGTGATATCGCGAAGGCGATTGCCGCGGGCGCATCCTGCGTCATGGTGGGATCGATGCTGGCAGGTACCGAAGAATCACCGGGTGAAATCGAACTTTATCAGGGCCGCTCTTTTAAATCCTACCGTGGAATGGGCTCGCTGGGCGCCATGTCTAAAGGTTCGTCGGATCGTTACTTCCAGACCGACAACGCTGCTGACAAGCTGGTGCCAGAAGGTATTGAAGGCCGCGTGGCTTATAAAGGCCGCCTGAAAGAAATCGTGCATCAGCAAATGGGTGGCCTGCGTTCCTGCATGGGCCTGACCGGCTGCCAGACCATTGATGATCTGCGTACCAAAGCCGAATTCGTGCGCATCAGCGGCGCGGGCATCAATGAAAGCCACGTGCACGACGTGACTATCACCAAAGAGTCACCGAACTACCGCATGGGTTCATAACCCCGTAAGATTTCCCGCCCGGCAACAGCCGGGCGCTTTACTTTAAGTCACCGTTCTGGAAACCCCTCAATGACGACGGAAAATATCCATAAGCACCGCATTCTGATTCTCGATTTTGGTTCTCAATATACGCAGCTGGTTGCACGCCGCGTACGTGAGCTTGGCGTGTACTGTGAACTCTGGGCCTGGGATGTTACCGAAGAGCAGATTCGCCAGTTCAATCCAAGCGGCATCATTCTGTCTGGCGGCCCGGAAAGCACAACCGAGCATGGCAGCCCGCGCGCGCCTGACTATGTGTTCACGGCTGGCGTGCCGGTTCTGGGTGTTTGTTATGGCATGCAGACCATGGCGATGCAGTTGGGCGGCAAGGTGGAAGGATCCAACGAGCGTGAGTTTGGCTATGCGCAGGTTGAAGTCAACACGGCAAGCGCCCTGATTCGCGATATTGAAGACGCCATCAGCGCAGCCGGTAAACCGTTACTGGATGTCTGGATGAGTCACGGTGATAAAGTGACCGCTATCCCTGCTGACTTTGTTACCGTTGCCAGTACAGAAACCTGTCCATTTGCCATCATGGCGAACGAAGAGAAACGCTTCTACGGCGTGCAGTTCCATCCGGAAGTGACGCATACGCGTCAGGGGCTGCGCATGCTGGAACGTTTTGTTATCGATATTTGTGAATGTGAAGCGCTCTGGACACCGGCAAAAATCATCGAAGATGCCGTCGAGCGTCTGCGCGTGCAGGTCGGCAACGACAAAGTGATCTTGGGCTTATCTGGCGGTGTGGATTCGTCAGTGACCGCCATGCTATTGCATCGCGCCATCGGTAAAAACCTGACCTGCGTATTCGTCGATAACGGCCTGCTGCGTCTGAACGAGGCCGAGCAGGTGCTGGACATGTTTGGCGACCATTTTGGTCTGAACATTGTTCACGTTGATGGCGAAGCGCGTTTCCTGGACGCCCTGGCCGGGGAAAACGATCCGGAAGCGAAGCGTAAAATCATCGGCCGCGTCTTTGTTGAAGTCTTTGACGAGCAGGCACTGCGCCTGGAAGACGTGAAGTGGCTGGCGCAGGGTACCATCTACCCTGATGTGATCGAATCGGCTGCCTCTGCTACCGGTAAAGCGCACGTGATCAAGTCGCACCACAACGTCGGCGGCCTGCCGAAAGAGATGAAGATGGGCCTGGTCGAGCCGCTGCGCGAGCTGTTTAAAGACGAAGTGCGCAAGATCGGTCTGGAGCTGGGCCTGCCTTACGATATGCTCTATCGTCATCCGTTCCCGGGGCCAGGCCTTGGCGTGCGCGTACTGGGTGAAGTGAAGAAAGAGTACTGTGACCTGTTGCGTCGAGCGGATGCCATCTTTATTGAAGAGCTGCATAAAGCCGATCTCTACAACAAAGTCAGCCAGGCCTTTACCGTGTTCCTGCCTGTACGTTCTGTTGGCGTTATGGGCGATGGCCGCAAGTATGACTGGGTCGTTTCACTGCGCGCGGTAGAAACCATCGACTTCATGACCGCCCACTGGGCGCACCTGCCGTACGACTTCCTGGGCCGCGTGTCCAACCGCATCATCAACGAAGTTAACGGTATTTCCCGGGTGGTTTATGATATTTCCGGCAAGCCACCGGCGACGATTGAGTGGGAATGATTTAGCGTCCGGCTCAGACCGACAGTAAGCAGTGTAAAACGAAGCCCGCGTTATG
>Ga0105244_10002259_pt1 | contig 14661 bp, 10 predicted proteins | sample KBSM44metaG_FD_80423 | JGI IMG/M metagenome (GOLD analysis project Ga0105244, IMG submission 80423) | Miscanthus rhizosphere microbial communities from Kellogg Biological Station, Michigan, USA - KBS M4-4 metaG | ecosystem: Host-associated > Plants > Roots > Rhizosphere > Soil | place... | reverse complement strand
CGCGCGATGACCGGCGCCTCCGGCAAGGTCGGCGTGACCGGCTACTGCCTCGGCGGGCTGATGACCTTCCTCGCCGCCGCCCGCGCCGACGCCGACGCCTTCGTCGCCTACTACGGCGGCGCCACCGAAAACTACGCGGCCGAAGGCGCCAACGTCAAACGTCCGCTGCTCTACCACCTGGCCGGCGAAGACGAATACATCGGCAAGGACGCGCAGACGGTCATCCACGCCGCCCTCAAGGACAACGCCAACATCGAGATGCACACCTACCCGGGCTGCAACCACGCCTTCGCCCGCCCGGGCGGCGACCACTACGACGCCGAGGCGGCAACGCTGGCCAACGGCCGCACAGACGCCTTCTTCAAGCGCCACCTGAACTGATTTTCAAACTTCATCAACAACAAGGCAAAACACCATGTCCAACAACGATAACAATCAAGTCAATCCATCGCGCCGCTCCGCCATGGTCGGCGGCGCCTTTGCCGCCGCCGCGGCCGTCGCCACCGCGCTGCCGCTGGCCGCCGTCAGCACCGACAGCCAGGCCGCGACCGCCGGCAAGATCCAGAAGACCGCCAGCATCATCACCACCCGCGACGGCGTCGAGATCTATTACAAGGACTGGGGCCCGCGCAACGGTCAACCGGTGATCCTCAGCCACGGCTGGCCGCTCAACGCCGACAGCTGGGAATCGGCCGCCTTCCATCTGGCGAACAACGGCTTCCGCGTCGTCAGCCACGACCGCCGTGGCCACGGCCGTTCGAGCCAGCCCTGGGACGGCAACGACATGGACCACTACGCCGACGACCTGGCGCAGCTGATCGAGGCGCTCAACCTGAACAACATCATCCTGGCCGGCTTCTCCACCGGCGGCGGCGAGGTAGCGCGCTACGTCGGCCGCCACGGCACCAAGCGCATCGCCAAGCTGGCGCTGATTTCGGCCGTCACGCCGCTGATGCTCAAGACCGACACCAATCCGGGCGGCCTGCCGCTGTCGGTGTTCGACGGCATCCGCGCGGCGTCCGAAGCCAATCGTGGCCAGCTGTACCTGGACTTCGCCTCCGGCCCGTTCTACGGCTACAACCGTCCGGGCGCCAAGCCGTCGCAGGGCCTGATCAACGCCTTCTACAGCCAGGGCATGCAGGCCGGCCACAAGAACACCTACGATTCGATCGCCGCGTTCGCCCAGACCGACTTCCGCGACGACCTGAAAAAATTCGACAAGCCGACCCTGATCATCGCCGGCGAGGACGACCAGGTGGTGCCGATCGACGCCGCCGCCCGCGCCGCCGCCAAGATCGTCAAGCATGCCAAGCTGATCACCTATCCGGGTGCGCCGCACGGCCTGACCGACACCCACAAGGAAAAGTTCAACGCCGACTTCCTGGCCTTCGCCAAGTCCTGACAGGACGCGAAACAACAGTTCTCCAAAAACCGCCTTCGGGCGGTTTTTTATGTGATATGGTCGCGGTTCTGCAGAAACCATGCAGCATCAGCTATCACATGACTATCAACTCCCTGCCGCAACTGTTCTCGCCGCCGGCCGATCCATCGCTGATCAACTACGGCGGCTACACCCCCTCGCTGGTCGCGCTCTCCATCCTGGTTGCCATCTTTTCATCATGGATGGCTTTGCAAGTGGTCGGCCTGGCGCAGGCCAGTACCAGCCGCGGGCGCGGCCTGCGCACCGTCATGCTCGGCAGCGGCAGCCTGGCGCTGGGCTGCGGCGTATGGGCCATGCACTTCATCGGCATGCTCGCCTTTAACCTGTGCACCGTGGTCGATTACGATCCCGGCACCACCCTGCTATCGGTGCTGCCCAGCCTCGGCTCCTCCGGCGTCGCGCTGGCGATCATCAGCCGCCGCCAGCTGGGCACCGCCGCGCTGCTGACCGGCGGCCTGCTGGTGGGCGCCGGCATCGGCGCCATGCACTACACCGGCATGGCGGCGATGCGGATGGACCTCGCCCTGCGCTACGATCCGGCGATGTTCGCCTTGTCGATCGTGGTCGCCGTGGTGCTGGCCACCCTGGCGCTGTGGATCCGTTTCGGCCTGCGCACCCTGCGCGGCCGGCTGCACCGGCACGTGCTGGATCTGATCAGCGCCAGCGTGATGGGCTGCGCCATCGCCGGCATGCACTACACCGGCATGGCGGCGGCGCGTTTCGTCGGCCGGCTGCCTCCCGGCGCCGTGCCGGAGACGCGCGGCACCTTCCTGGCGCTGGCGATCACCCTGATCACGGTCGCCATCACCATCTTCATCATGTCGGCCAACGGCATGCTGCGCTACCGCGAACTGTTCCGCCAGAAAAGCGAAAGCGAGAGCTGGATGCGCGCCCTGCTCACCACCACCATCGACGGCGTCATCACCATCGACCGCGCGGGCACCATCCACGAGTTCAACATCTCCGCCGAGCGCATCTTCGGCTGGACGCGGGCACAGATCGTCGGCCGCGATATCCGCCTGCTGATGGCCGACCAGGAACGCGCCGAGCGCGAGGGCCTGCTCAAATACCTGGGGGAGGACGCCGCCACGCTCACCACCAAGGGCCGCGAGGTGCTGGGGGTGCGCAAGGACGGCTCCATCGTGCCGATACGGCTGGCGGTCGGCCACGCGGCGCTGGCCGACCGCGATCTGTTCGTGCTGTTCATCACCGACATCACCGAACGGCGCGCCATCATGCAAGCCTTGCGCGACAGCGAACTGCAGTTGCGCTCCCTGATCGGCAACATCCCCGGCATCTCCTTCCGCAGCAGCATGGAGTTCGACGCGCCGCCGCTGTTCATCAGCGAAGGCATCGAGCGCCTGACGGGCTACCCGGCCAGCGATTTCACCGGTGCCGGGCGCACCCGCAAACTGAGCTCCCTGATCATGCCCGAGGACCGCGCCGGCGTGGCGGCGGAGATCGGGCGCAGCATCGCCGCGCCGGCGCCCTACAAGGTGGAGTACCGTATCGTCCACGCCGACGGCGGCATCCGCTGGGTGTGGGAAAACGGCGCCGTCACGCGCGACGAGGACCGGCCGGAGATCGTCTGGATCGACGGCGTGATCCTCGACATCACCGAACGCCATCAGATGGAGCAGGCGCTGCGCAAGGCCAAGGAGATCGCCGAACAGGCGGCGGCGGCGCGCGCCAGCTTCGTCGCCAACATGAGCCACGAGATCCGCACGCCGCTCAACGCCATCCTCGGCTTCACCAAGGTGCTGCTCGACACCGATCTCGACGCCAGCCAGCGCCACCAGCTGGGCACCGTGCACAAGGCCGGCCGCTCGTTGCTACGCCTGCTCAACGGCGTGCTCGACACGGCCAAGCTGGACAAGGGCGCGGTGGAACTGGAGAACGCCGACTACAACCTGGCGGAGCTGATCGACGAACTGGCGTCCACCTTCGGCGGCAACGCCCGCAACAAGGGCTTGCGCATCGAGGTCGATTACGACGCCGCGCTGCCGGCATGGCTGCACGGCGACCAGCTGCGCATGCGCCAGGTCATCGGCAACCTGGTCGACAACGCCATCAAGTTCACCGAGGCCGGCACCGTCACGCTGCGCGCGCGCCGCGACGACGGTTGCCTGTGCATCGAAGTCGAGGACACCGGCATCGGCATCGCGCCGGAACGGCTGCAAGCGATCTTCGACCAGTTCACCCAGGCCGACGCCTCGATGACGCGCCGCTTCGGCGGCACGGGCCTGGGCACCACCATCAGCCGCCAGCTGGTCACCCTGATGGGCGGCCGGATCTGGGCCGAGAGCACGCCGGGCCGGGGCGCCACCTTCCATGTGAGACTGCCCCTGAAGGCGGCACGCGACCCGGGCGGCCTGCGCGCCGGGCCCGGCCTCCATGCGTCCGCGCCGCCGCGGGCCACAGGCGGAACGCCGCCACCGGCCGCGTACGACGCCGCGCTGGTGCGCGCCAAGGCCGGCCTGCTGCTGCCGGCGCTCGCGCGCGGAGAATTGAACGACGACGCGCTGGCGGCGCTGGCGGCCGGCATCGGCGGCGCCGGCGCGCCGGCCGCGCTGACGCGGCGCCTGGCCGACATCGAGAACGCCCTGAACGACTTTGACCTACCGCTCGCGCACGCGACACTGGAAGCCATGCTGGAGAGCCTGGAGGAGGAAAACCCATGATCACCACCCACCAACCGAACATGCCGTTGATCCTGGCGGTGGACGACGAAGCCAACAATCTGCAGCTGCTGCGCCACATCCTGCAGGACCATTACCGCCTGCTGTACGCCAAGGACGGCGCGCGCGCGCTGGAGCTGGCGCGCCAGGAGGTGCCGCAACTGATCCTGCTCGACGTGATGATGCCGGGGATGACCGGCTACGACGTCTGCCGCGCGCTCAAGGCCGACGGCGCCACCGCCGACATCCCGGTCATCTTCGTCACCGCGCTGACCGAGGGCGAGGACGAGGTCATCGGCTTCGACGCCGGCGCCGTCGACTACATCACCAAACCGGTCAACCCCGCGATCGTGCGCGCGCGCGTGCGCACCCACCTGTCGCTGGTGCGCGTCGACGAACTCAAACGCACGCGCCTGGAGATCGTCCAGCGCCTCGGCCTGGCCGCCGAATACAAGGACAACGAAACCGGCCGCCACGTGATCCGCATGAGCCACTATTCGCGCATCCTCGGCCTGGCGCTGGGCATGGGCGAGGCCGAGGCGGACGACCTGCTGCACGCGGCGCCGATGCACGATGTCGGCAAGATCGGCATCCCGGACAGCATCCTGCGCAAACCGGGGCCGCTGGACGCGGACGAATGGAAGATCATGCAATCGCACGCCACGATCGGCGGCGAGATCATCGGCAAGCACGCGCACGGCATGCTGGCGATGGCGCACCAGCTGGCCGTGACGCACCACGAGAAATGGGATGGCAGCGGCTATCCGAACGGGCTGGCCGGCGAACAGATTCCGCTGGTGGGGCGCATTGTCGCCATCGCCGACGTGTTCGACGCGCTGACGTCGGCGCGCCCCTACAAGGAGGCCTGGCCGGTGGAAAAGGCGGCCGAGCATTTGCTGCAGCAGCGCGGCAAGCATTTCCAGCCGGAGCTGGTCGACCTGTTCCTGAAACAGATGCCCGCGCTCCTCGAGGTCAAGGAGCGCTGGGCAGAGCATTGAGTAGTGGCGAGCCCCGGCGTCAGGCCACCAGGCGCAGCTCGCGCCCGGCCATGCGCGCCATCACGCCGACCACGTGGTCGATCTGCGCCCGGGTGTGGCCGGCGTTCATCATGAAACGCAGGCGCGCCTGGCCCACCGGCGCGGCCGGGAACTGGATCGCGTCGACATGGATGCCCTCGCGCCGCAGTTCGATGGCGTAGCGCTGGCAGGTCTCGGCGTCGCCGATCAAGACCGGCAGGATCGGCGTCTGCGTCGAGATGATGGTGTAGCCCAGCGGCGCCATCTTCTCGATGAAGTAGCGCTGGTTGTCCCACAGGCGCTCGCGGCGCTGCGGCTCCTCCTCCAGCAAATCCAACGCCGCCAGCAGCGCCGCCGCCTGGTCCGGCGGCGGCGGGCAGGTGAAGCCGTAGGCGGAACTGGTCAGCCGGATCACATCGGCGACGTCGCGCTCGACGGCGACGAAGCCGCCGATCGACCCGAGCGCCTTGCTCAGGGTCCCCATCTGCATGATGTTCTCGCTGTAGCAGTTGAAATGCTCGGAGGTGCCGCCGCCGTTGGCGCCCAGGATGCCGGTGGCGTGGGCGTCGTCGATGTACAGCAGCGCGCCGTAGCGCTCGGCCAGCGTCACCAGGTCCGGCAGTGGCGCGATCGTGCCCTCCATGCTGAACACGCCGTCGCTGACGATCAGCGGCGTGGTGCCCTCCCCGGCGCCGGCCTTCAGCAGCTCCTCCAGATGGTTCATGTCGCAGTGGCGGTAGTTGTAGCGCAGCGCGCCGGACATCTGGATGCCTTCGCGGATGCTGATGTGATTGAACTCGTCCGAGTAGTAGGCGTACTTGTGGCGCTTCTTGGTGCGGAAGCCGTGCAGCCGCGCCAAGGTGGCCGCCTTGACGATCGACGACAGCACGCCGATGTTGGTCATGTAGCCGGTCACGAACAGCACCGCGTCGCTCTTGTGCTTGAGCGCACCGAGGCGCCGTTCCAGCTCGCGATAAACTTCCAGGTCGCCGCCCAGCAGGCGCGATTCGCAGTTGCCGACGCCATAGCGGTCCAGGCCCTGCTTGGCCGCCGCCACCAGGCGCGGATGGTTGGCCAGCGCCAGGTAGTTGTTGGTGCTGAAGGAGACCACGGTCTCGCCGCGCGTGACGAAGGTCGGATCGGGCAAGGTGCTGTGCACCAGCGAGTCGTGGTGGATCGGGTGGTGCCGCAGCCAGTGGGCGATGTCGCTTAAATCATGCATGATGGTGGAGAGTCGAGTGATCGTGAAGCCATGATAGGACCGCACGCCTCTCCGCAAGATTGCGGTCACATTACGGCTAGGATAGCTTGCCGCCGCCCCCCGCCGTCACCCCGACGCCAGCGGCAGCAGGATGCGCGCCACCAGCCCGGGCGCGCCGTCCTCCAGCGTCAGCGAGCCGCCGTGCGAGGTGGCGGTGGCGCTAACGATGGACAAACCCAGGCCGTTGCCGGGCAGGTGGCGGCTCTTGTCGAGGCGATAGAACCGCTGCGTCACCTTGTCGCGCTCCGCCTCCGGAATGCCGGGGCCGTTGTCGTGGATGGCGATCGACGCCTGGCCGTGGTGCAGGCCGGCGCGCACGCGGATGGCGGCGCCCGGGCCGGCGTACTTGATGGCGTTGTCGAGCAGGCTGGCGACGGCGCTGGCCAGCAGGTTGCGGTCGCCGTCGACGTACAGCGAGGCCGGCGCGTCGACCGTCAGCGCGATGCCGCCATCCTCGGCGATGGCCTCGTACATCTCGCCGATGTCGGCCACCACCCGCCCCAGGTCGAGCCGCTCGAACAGGCGCGCGCGCATGCCCGATTCGGCCTCGGCGATCTGCAGCAGGCGCTCGAACAGGCGTATCAGATCGTCGATGTCGTCGATGGCGTCGTGGGCGGCGCCGGACAGGCGCGGCACCGTCATCTCGTGGCGCAGCGCGTCGTCGAGCCGGCCGCGGATGCGGCTGAGCGGCGTGCGCAGGTCGTGGGCGATGGCGTTGGAGACGTGGCGGATGCCCTCCATCAGCAGCTCGATGCGGTCGAGCATGCGGTTGATGTCGCGGTTGAGCAGCGCGAATTCGTCGCCGCCGGAGACGGGAATGCGGTGACTGAGGTTGCCCGCCTCGATCTGGGCGGCGGTGCGGCGGATCTCGCCCAGCCGCCCCTCGATGCCGCGGCGGAACAGCAGCGCGCCGCCCACCGTCAGCAGCAACGAGACGCCGGCGCCGGCCAGCAGCGCGCGCCAGATCACCTCGCGCACCGCGTGCTGCTCGCTCAGGTCGCGCCCGACGATCAGCAGGCCGCCATCGGCCATCGGCCGCAGGTACAGGCGCGCCGGCCGCTCATGGCCGTCGCGCTTGACGACGGTGGTGACCATCATCGCGCGGGGCGGCGGCGCGGGCTGGGCGCCGGCCGGCACGGCATCGAGGTTGCCGGCGGCGGGCACGCCGTTGCCGGTGATGAGCTGGAAGATCTCGCGGTCGCTGTCGACGCCGTCGGCCAGCTGGCGCCGCACCTCCTCCACCAGCGCGCCGTGGCCGGGGAAGCGGGCGTGTTCGATCAAGCGGTCCGACTGCATGACGATCTTGCCGTCGAGGTTATCGTCGAGCACTCCGATGGTGCCGGTGTAGAACACCGCCGACACCGCCACGATCGAGAAGGTGCCCAGCAGGCCGTAGCCCAGCGCCAGCTTGGCGGCGATCGAGGCCCGTCCGAGCGGCCCGAAAGGCCGCTTGACCGGGAACCTGGCGGACAGGGTGGATGAATCAGCCAAGCCCCTGCCCCGTCTCGTCGGACGCGCCGGCGCCCATGCGGTAGCCGACGCCGCGCAGCGTGTGGATCAGCATCACCGGGAAATCCTTGTCCACCTTGGCGCGCAGGCGGCTGATCTGGACGTCGATCACATTGGTCTGCGGGTCGAAGTGGTAGTCCCACACCGATTCGAGCAGCATGGTGCGGGTGACGACCTGGTTCTCGTTGCGCATCAGGTACTCGAGCAGCCGGTACTCGCGCGGCTGCAGCGTGATGACCTTGGGGCCGCGCGTGACGCGCATGGTGCGCAGGTCCAGCGTGAGGTCGGCCACCTGCAGCTGGGTGCTGTCGGCGCCGGGGGCGCTGCGCCGCAGCAGCGCCTCGACCCGCGCCAGCAGCTCGGAGAAGGCGAAAGGCTTGGACAGGTAGTCGTCGGCGCCGCCGCGCAGGCCCGTCACGCGGGCGTCGATGGTGGTCAGCGCGCTGACGATGATGACGGGCGTCTGCTTGCCCAGCGCGCGCAGCTTGTCGACGATGGACAGGCCGTCGATGCGGCCCGGCAGCATGCGGTCGAGGATGATCAGGTCCCACTGCTCGCCGGTGGCGTAATCGAGTCCGTCCGGACCGGTCGCGCAGGCGGTGACCAGATAGCCCGCTTCGCGCAGGCCCTTGCAGATGTAGTTCGAGGTTTCTACTTCATCTTCGATGACCAGGCAACGCACGCGGTTCTCCATCATTGGGGGGTGATGGGCGTATTTTACCCGCTTGGGGGACGGACCACGTGGTGAACTCCCGCCCGGCCGACGTCGTTGCGTCGCACAGGGGGTGGCGCCATCATGGTAGCGCCATCAATGAGGACCGTCGGCAGGGCGCGGAGTTCGGTGCCCATGATAGCCGCCGGCCTCGGCCGAAACTTTGCGCCAGATCAAATAGCGCGGCCGCGCGGGGCCGCGCGCTTGCCGCTGTGGCGCGCCGACAACTCTCGGTACAGCGCGTGGTAGTTCTCGGCCATGCGCTCGGCGGTGAACAGCTCCCAGTAGCGCGCCTCGGCGCGGCGCCCCATCTCGGCGGCGCGCTCCGGCTGCTCCCACAGCAGGCGCATGGCGCCGCTGAAGGCCTGCGGGTCGTTGGGCGGCACCACCAGCCCGGTCTCGTTGTCGATGTTGATGTAGGTGGTGCCGGTGCCGATCTCGCTCGAGATCATCGGCTTGCCGAACATCGCGCCCTCCAGCAGCGAGATGCCGAACGCCTCCGAGCGCAGGTGCGACGGGAACACCATCGCGTAGCACAGCCGCAGCAGCGCGATCTTGTCCGCCTCCTCCACCGCGCCGACGAACGTCACGTGGGTCAGCCCCAGGCGGGCGGCGTGCTCCTTGAGTTCCTGCTCGATCGGGCCGGCGCCGACGATCACCACCGGATAATCGATGTTGGCCATGGCGTCGAGCAGGATGTGCAGGCCCTTGTAGTAGCGCAGCACGCCGACGAACAGGAAGAAGCGCTCGCCGCAGCGTTCGCGCCATTTGTCCATCACCGCCGCCGACGGCTGCGGATAGATGCTCTTATCGAGGCCGTAGGTGATGGTGCGGGTCTTGTGTTCGAAGCGCTTGAGCACCGGCGACGAGGCCAGATAGTTCGGCGAGGTGGCGATGATGGTGTCGACGCTGCGCAGGAAGCGGCGCTTGAGCGGGCTGTATACGCGCAGCAGGTTCTTCTGGCGCACGATGTCCGAATGGTAGGTCACCACGCTGGGCTTGTCGATGCGGGCCATGAAGTGGGCGATGTCCATGAACGGCCACGGAAAATGGTAGTGGATCACGTCGGCCTTGCGCGCCAGGCGCGCCAGCGCGCGGATCGCCCCGAACGAGAATCCCGTCGAGGCGATCTCGAAATCCATGCGGACGCGGTGCACGGTGTGGCCCTCGAATTCGATTTGCGCCGGGCCGCTGTCGCGGGTCAGTGTCAGCACCTCGTTGGTCACACCCAGGCGGCCGGTTCCCACGCACATCTGGCGGATGACTTGCTCGATTCCGCCCCAAGTGTCGGGGTAGTAGGTCTTGTAGAAATGAAGGACGCGCATGGCTGGTGGTCGGGCTGCTCGGGGCGGCCGGGGTTATGTGGCGTTAGTGTGACAGGACGTCATGATACACGGCGGCGGTGCGCCGGGCCGCCTCGTCCCAGGTCAATTCAAGCGCGCGGCGCCGACCGGCGGCGACCAGGCGCTGGCGCTGCGCATCGTCGCGGGCGATGGACGTCATGGCGGCGGTCATTTCCGGCACCGACAGCGGATCGAACTGCAGCGCGGCACCCTGCGCCACCTCCGGCAGCGAGGTGGCGTTGGAGGCGGCCACCGGCACCCCGCTGGCGAAGGCCTCGACCATCGGCAGGCCGAACCGCTCGTACAGCGACGGGAAGACGAAGGCGCCGGCGCCTGCGTACAGGTGGCGCAGTTGGCCGTGGTCGGTCGGCTTGTCGAGCCAGACGACGTTCTCGCCGCGCTGCCGCGCTGCCTTGACGCGGTTGACCAGGTCCTCGCTGCGCCAGCCCGGCGCGCCGACGATGACCAGCTGGCGCGCCGAGCGCAGCACCGGCGGCAGCGCCAGATAGGCCTCCAGCAGGCGCGCGATGTTTTTACGGGGCTGCAGCGTGCCGACGAACAGGAAGTAGCCGGCCTGCAGCCGGTATTGCGCCAGCGTGGCGTCGCGCTGCGCCGCGTCCGGGGCGTCGAACCATTCGGCGCCGACGCCGTGGTGGACCACGCTGATGCGACGCTCGTCGACGCCGAAGCACTCGACCAGTTCGCGGATCGAGTAGCGCGAGCCGGTGATCACATGCCGCGCCTTGCGGGCGGCCTTGACCTGCAACCAGTTCTTCAGGCGCCGCATCTTCGGGCTGCACCACTCGGGATGGGAAATCGGCAGCGCGTCGTGCAGGGTCGCCACGACCGGGCAATCCATGCGCACGATGCGGTAGTCGGTGGCGTGGAACAGGTCCAGCGGCGGCGCGTCCCTGCCCATCACGCGGCTCGCGTGCAGGTGCACGCTGGCCGGCAGGATCAAGTCGCCCAGGGTCGCCAGCGGAAACGACAGCGGCAAAGCGCGGCCCACCGTCAGGCGGCCGGCGTCTCCCGGCGGAGCAAAGCTCAACGGCAGCACGTCGCAGCCGGCGCCGGGCAGATGATCGAGCAAGGCGCGGCTATAGACGCCGATGCCGTCCAGGCGGCCGCCGGTGAGCACCGGTTCGACGGTGGTGGTGGACAGGCCGACGCGCAGCCGGGGCGTGGCGCCCACGGCACTCAAGCCTGGTACATCCAGCGCAGCGTGTCGGCCAGCGGCACGGTGGCGACCGGGCCGGTGACGGCGGCCAGGCGGCGGTTGTCGCCGACCAGCCGCACCACTTCATTGGCGCGCACAAAGGCCGGATTGACGTGGACGTTGATCCTGTAGCCGGCGATGTCGGCCATCATGTCGAGCGCCTCGCCGAGCGAATAGGCGTGGCCGGAACAGATGTTGAACGCCTGGCCGGCGGCGGCCGGCGCGGCCAGCAGCCGGCGGTAGCTTAGCGCCACCATGCGCACGTCGGAGAAGTCGCGCCACACGTGCAGGTTGCCCAATTCGATGTCGGCGGCCTTGCGGCGGAAGTGCGAGACGATCTTCGGCAGCAGGAAGTTCTCGTGCTGGCCGACGCCCGTGTAGTTGAACGGGCGCGCCACGATCAGCGGCAGCTTGTCCCGCCACAGGCGCGCCATGTATTCCATCGCCAGCTTGCTGACGGCGTAATCGTTGGCCGGCGCGGCCGGGACGTCCTCGCCAATGACGCCGACGTCGGTGTTGCCGTAGATATTGGCGCTCGACGCCAGCAGCACGGCCGACGGTTTTTGCTCCAGGCCGGCCAGCGCCTCGAGCAGATTGCGGGTGCCGGCGACATTGACGCGGTAGATTTGCTCGACGTCGCCATGGCCGACGAAGGCGATGGCCGCCAGGTGCGCCACCACGTCGGGTCGCACCTCTTGCACCACGGCGGCCAGGCCGGCGCGGTCGTTCAAGTCGACCGGATAGCGCCCTTCGGCCAGCGCGCCGTCCGGCGAAATGGTGCCGAACACTTCATAGCCGGCCGCGCGCAGCTCCCGCTCGACGTACAAGCCGGTGAAGCCGGACAGGCCGGTGATCAAGGCCCGCTTGCCCGTGCCCTCATTGCCCTCGATCTCGGCCGTCACGGTGGCCGCCTTAGAAGGAGAAGCCGGCTTTGTTGCGGCGCAGGTCGGCGTCGACCATCATCTGGCACAGCTCTTCGAGCGTGGTCTTCGGCTTCCAGCCCAGTTTTTCGGTGGCCTTGGCCGGGTCGCCGATCAGCAGCTCGACTTCTGCCGGACGGTAGAACTTCGGATTGACACGCACCAGCACCTTGCCGGTTTTTTTGCAGGTGCCGATCTCGTTGTCGGCCGCGCCGCTCCATTCGATGGCCACGTCGATCGCCTTGAAGGCCATGCTGACGAAGTCGCGCACGGTCTCGGTGCGGTTGGTGGCCAGCACGAACGTGTCCGGCTCGTCCGCCTGCAGGATGCGCCACATGCCTTCGACGTACTCCTTGGCGTAGCCCCAGTCGCGCTTGGCGTCCATGTTGCCCAGCTCGAGCACGTCGAGCAGGCCCAGATGGATCTTGGCGACCGAGTCGGTGATCTTGCGGGTGACGAACTCACGGCCGCGCAGCGGCGACTCGTGGTTGAACAGGATGCCCGACGAGCCGAAGATGCCGTACGACTCGCGGTAGTTCACCGTCATCCAGTGCGCGTACAGCTTGGCCACGCCGTACGGGCTGCGCGGGTAGAACGGGGTGTCTTCCTTTTGCGGCACGGCCTGCACCTTGCCGAACATTTCCGAGGTCGACGCCTGGTAGAAGCGGATCTTCGGGTTGACGATGCGGATCGCCTCGAGCAGGTGGACCGGACCGACGCCGGTGATCTCGGCGGTGGTCAGCGGCTGGTCGAACGACACGCCGACGAAACTCTGGGCGGCCAGGTTGTACACCTCGTCCGGCTGCACCGTCTGCATCAGGCGGATGCTCGACGCCAGGTCGGTCAGGTCGTACTCCACCAGGTTCAGGTTCGGATGCGACTGGATGCCGAGCTCTTCGATGCGCCAGAAGTTCACCGAGCTGGTGCGACGATAGGTGCCCGTGACCTGATACCCTTTTTCCAGCAGCAGTTCGGCCAGATAAGCGCCATCTTGACCAGTGATGCCCGTGATCAGAGCTTTTTTTGTTGTCGTCATAGTGTGTGGCTACAAATATAAGTAAAAATAGTCGGTTATTGTAACAGGGTCGTCACATCCCGCGGCTTGGGCGGGAAGCGAACATTACATAAATTACATCCGGTTACAGTCCCCGCGCCATGAAAAAAACCGGCCGCGCTCCAGGGGGAACGCGGCCGGTTGGGCGTGGCGCGCGGCTTAAGCCTTGCGCTGGGCGACCGAGTCGACCACGCACAGCGCGGTCATATTGACGATGCGGCGCACCGTGGCCGACGGCGTCAGGATGTGCACCGCCTGCGCGCAGCCAAGCAGGATCGGGCCGACCGCGATGCCGTTGCCGGCCGCCGTCTTGACCAGGTTGTAGGCGATGTTGGCCGAGTCCATGTTCGGCGCCACCAGCAGGTTGGCGTCGCCGGTCAGGGTCGATTCCGGCATGATGGCGTGGCGCAGTTTCGAGTCGAGCGCGGTGTCGCCGTGCATCTCGCCGTCGATCTCCAGGGTCGGATCGAGCTTCTTGACCAGGGCCAGCGCGGCGCGCATCTTCTGTGCCGACTCGCTGTTGGACGAACCGAAGTTCGAATGCGACAGCAGCGCGGCGCGCGGCGACAGGCCGAAACGGCGCATCTCCTCGGCCGCCATGACGGTGATGGCCGCCAGCTCGTTGGCGTTCGGGTTCTCGTTGACGTGGGTGTCGACCATGACGATCTGACGCTCCGGCATGATCAACACGTTCATCGCCGCGTAGACGCAGGCGCCCTCGCGCTTGCCCAGCACCTGGTCGATGTAGTGCAGGTGCAGCTGGGTGGTGCCGAAGGTGCCGCAGATCATGCCGTCGGCGTCGCCCTTCTTGATCATCATGGCGCCGATCAGCGTGTGGCGGCGGCGCATTTCCAGCTTGGCGTATTCCTGCGTCACGCCCTTGCGGCTGGTCATGTCGTAGTAGGTCTGCCAATAGTCGCGATAGCGGTCGTCGTGGTCCGGGTTGATGACGTCGAAATCGACGCCGTGCTTCAGGCGCAGGCCGAACTTGGCGATGCGCGTCTCCAGCACGGCCGGACGGCCGACCAGGATCGGGCGCGCCAGCTTCTCGTCGACGATGACCTGCACCGCGCGCAGCACGCGCTCCTCCTCGCCCTCGGCGTAGACGATGCGCTTGAGGCCCATCTCGGTCTTCTTGGCCACCTGGAACAACGGCTTCATGAAGGTGCCGCTGCGGTAGACGAATTGCTGCAGGCTGTCGGCGTACGCTTGCAGGTCCTTGATCGGACGGGTGGCGACGCCCGAATCCTCGGCCGCCTTGGCCACGGCCGGGGCGATCTTGATCAACAGGCGCGGATCGAACGGCATCGGGATCAGGTACTCGGGGCCGAACGACAGGTTGGTGAAGCCGTAGGTGGTGGCGACGATGTCGGACTGCTCGGCGTGCGCCAGTTCGGCGATCGCGTGGACCACGGCGATCTCCATCTCGCGCGTGATGGTGGTGGCGCCGCAATCGAGGGCGCCGCGGAAGATGTACGGGAAGCACAGCACGTTGTTGACCTGGTTCGGAT
>Ga0105244_10002257_pt1 | contig 14667 bp, 15 predicted proteins | sample KBSM44metaG_FD_80423 | JGI IMG/M metagenome (GOLD analysis project Ga0105244, IMG submission 80423) | Miscanthus rhizosphere microbial communities from Kellogg Biological Station, Michigan, USA - KBS M4-4 metaG | ecosystem: Host-associated > Plants > Roots > Rhizosphere > Soil | place... | reverse complement strand
TTAAACTGTTTTCGTCTGCGTAAAGCTAATGGTCTGGTGAGCGATGTATTTGGTGCCATTCACATGCAACGCTTGCAGGGAAACATGGGTATCGGCCATGTGCGTTACCCTACAGCGGGTAGCTCGAGTGCCTCTGAAGCCCAGCCTTTCTATGTGAACTCCCCTTACGGTATTACCCTTGCACACAACGGTAACCTGACGAACGCGCACGAACTGCGTCAAAAGCTGTTCGAAGAAAAACGTCGTCACATCAACACCACCTCAGATTCCGAAATCCTGCTTAATATTTTCGCAAGCGAGCTGGATAACTTCCGCAACTATCCGCTGGAAGCTGACAACATTTTTGCTGCCATTGCCGCCACTAACCGCCAGATCCGTGGCGCTTATGCCTGCGTTGCCATGATTATCGGCCACGGCATGGTGGCGTTCCGTGATCCTAATGGCATCCGTCCTCTGGTGATGGGTAAACGCGATTTGGGCGATGGCCGTACCGAATACATGGTGGCTTCCGAGAGCGTGGCGCTTGATACGCTGGGCTTCGAATTCCTGCGTGATGTCGCCCCTGGCGAAGCGGTGTACATCACCGAGAAAGGGCAGTTGTTCACACGTCAGTGCGCCGACAACCCGACCAGCAATCCATGCCTGTTTGAGTATGTTTACTTTGCGCGCCCGGACTCCTTTATCGACAAGATTTCCGTGTATAGCGCACGCGTTGAGATGGGTAAAAAACTCGGCGAGAAAATTGCTCGCGAGTGGGAAGATTTGGATATCGATGTGGTTATCCCGATTCCTGAGACCTCCTGTGATATCGCGCTGGAAATCGCCCATATTCTCGATAAACCGTACCGTCAGGGCTTCGTGAAGAACCGCTACGTTGGCCGTACCTTTATCATGCCAGGCCAGCAACTGCGTCGTAAATCTGTGCGTCGTAAACTCAACGCCAACCGCGCTGAATTCCGCGATAAAAACGTGCTGCTGGTGGATGATTCCATCGTGCGCGGTACCACTTCCGAGCAGATTATCGAGATGGCACGTGAAGCGGGTGCGAAGAAAGTTTACCTGGCTTCTGCGGCACCTGAGATTCGCTTCCCGAACGTGTATGGCATCGATATGCCAAGCGCCAACGAACTGATTGCTCATGGCCGTGAAGTGGATGAAATTCGTCAGCTAATCGGTGCAGACGGTTTGATTTTCCAGGATCTGGACGATCTGATTGAAGCGGTTCGCATTGAGAATCCGGACATCACTCAGTTTGAGTGCTCGGTATTCAATGGTATCTACGTCACCAAAGATGTTGATCACGAATACCTTGAGTATCTTGAGTCACTGCGTAATGACGATTCGAAAGCGATTCAGCGCCAGAACGAAGTGGAAAACTTAGAGATGCATAACGAGGGTTAATACCATCTTCACCCTAACCCTCTCCTTGAAGGAGAGGGGATAGAACGGTTTCTCCCTCTCCTGTGGGAGAGGGCGGGGTGAGGGGCAGCACTGCTTGCATCCCGCCCCATCTTGCGGCAAAGTCAGCCCAGATAAACTCCTCGGGCGAACGTAAATTATGAAACGGTTAATTGTTGGGATTTCAGGTGCCAGTGGCGCGACTTATGGTGTGCGACTGCTTCAGGTGCTGCAACAATTGCCGGATGTCGAAACTCATCTCATCCTCAGCAATGCCGCTCGCCAGACACTCGCACTGGAAACCGATATTTCCTTAAGAGAAGTTCAGGCATTTGCTGATGTAGTTCACGACTCGCGTGATATCGCCGCCAGCCTCTCCTCAGGCTCTTTTAAGACCCACGGCATGGTCATATTGCCCTGCTCAATCAAAACCCTTTCTGGCATCGTTCATAGCTATACAGATGGCCTGCTGACACGAGCCGCCGATGTGGTGCTGAAAGAACGTCGTCCGTTGGTACTTTGCGTACGTGAAACCCCGCTGCACCTTGGCCATTTGCGCTTGATGACCCAGGCGGCTGAAATGGGCGCGGTGATTATGCCGCCGATGCCGGCGTTCTATCATCGCCCGCAGAGCGTGCAGGATATTATCGACCAGACAGTGAATCGGGTCATCGATCAGTTTGATATTGAGCTTCCGCAAGATCTGTTCACACGCTGGAGTGGGGCCTAAACACTGTCCCAGTGTGGTGCATCACAAAACCCTTCGCCTCAAAATGGGGCGATTTTGTAACCTCGATCACTTCCAGAACATTTATCCGCTATTTTCCTCCGTTAATGCTTTTTCCTCATACCAGACCTGCTATCTTTCAATCTCGTGACAGGGTTGTAACTTTTATTTAACACGCTAGTGCGCACTTTCTTTCACGCAAGAAAAAGTGGCATGAGAACTGCAACTCTGCTTCGCAACACAAAACAAATACAACACGACATTACACATAATAAGACCAGTTACTTGAGGGTACCGTATGAAAAAGCAAGTTCTTGCTCTGTCTTTACTGCTTGGCCTGAGTGCCACCGCCAGCGTTTTCGCAGCCATTCCACAGAGTCTTCGTCTTGGTACGGACACGACATACGCGCCGTTTTCTTCTAAAGACGCGAAAGGGGATTTTGTTGGTTTCGATATTGATCTCGGCAATGAGCTCTGTAAGCGCATTAATACTAAATGTACGTGGGTTGCCAGTGACTTTGATGCGCTGATTCCATCGCTTAAAGCGAAGAAAATCGACGGTATCATCTCCTCACTTTCCATCACCGAAAAGCGCCAGAAAGAAATCGCCTTCTCAGACAAACTTTATGCTGCTGACTCCCGCCTGATTGCCGTTAAAGGCTCCCCAGTTCAACCGACTCTTGATTCCCTCAAAGGCAAGCACATCGGTGTGTTGCAAGGCTCTACGCAAGAAGCGTATGCCAACGCTGAATGGCGTAGCAAAGGTATCGATGTGGTGCCTTATGCTAACCAGGATCTGATTTATTCTGACCTTGCAGCGGGTCGTCTGGATGCTGCTTTCCAGGATGAAACCGCGGCGAGCGAAGGCTTCCTGAAACTGCCTGCCGGTAGCGGTTATGCGTTTGCTGGCCCAGCGGTGAAAAACAAACAGTACTTTGGTGATGGCACCGGTATTGGCTTGCGCAAAGAGGACACTGAGCTGAAAGCGGCCTTTGATAAAGCACTGGCTGACATGCGTAAAGACGGCACTTACGACAAATTTGCGAAGAAGTACTTCGATTTTAATGTTTACGGTGAATAACGTTATCCCGTAGTCTGTAGCCCGGTTATGATTCGTCATGGCCGGGCTGAATAGAATTGCAAACTAGCGCTGAATTGTTTGCACTGATTTAGTGCAAATTTTTTCGGGTGCACCAGAATGGCAATTTCCTTGCATCCTGTTGGTGCAGTGTCTTTTTTGAGTGAAAGTGCCGGAGTAGCATGGCGAGCTTACACCCAGGAAAAACACTATATTAAGATGCATAAATTGGCATAGAACATGCAATTTTATACGGTTAAAAAGCCATCGCACATAAAATTTACCCGAGCATCTTGAAGGGCGACGGGTGCAGTCTATTCGAGGATAATTATGAACAAGCAGATCATTGCTCTTTCTTTAGTACTGGCATTTTCCAGTGTATCCACAGCTTTCGCCGCAATTCCTAAGAATTTACGTATCGGCACTGACCCAACTTATGCTCCGTTTGAGTCGAAAAATGCTCAAGGGGAATTGATCGGTTTTGACATCGATCTGGCAAAAGAACTTTGTAAACGCATCGAAACCAACTGCACCTTCGTGGAAAATCCACTGGATGCGCTGATCCCTTCGTTGAAAGCGAAAAAAATCGACGCGATTATGTCGTCACTTTCCATCACTGAAAAACGCCAACAAGAAATTGCCTTCACCGACAAACTGTACGCGGCAGATTCGCGTTTAGTGGTCGCTAAAGGTTCGCCAATTCAGCCAACGCTTGAGTCGCTGAAAGGTAAGCGTGTTGGTGTGCTGCAAGGCACCACGCAAGAAACCTTTGGTAACGAGCACTGGGCACCTAAAGGCATTGAAATTGTCTCTTATCAGGGTCAGGACTCTATTTACGCCGACTTAACCGCTGGCCGTATTGATGCGGCATTCCAGGATGAAGTGGCCGCCAGCGAAGGTTTCCTGAAACAACCTGTTGGTGCCAATTACCAGTTTGGTGGCCCATCAATTAAAGACGAAAAGCTGTTCGGCGTGGGTACCGGTATGGGTCTGCGTAAAGACGATACCGAGTTACGCCAGGCGCTGAACAAAGCGTTTGCAGAAATGCGCAAAGATGGAACTTACGAGAAGTTAGCGAAGAAATACTTCGACTTCGATGTTTACGGTGGTTAACAGTCACCAGTGGTTCAACCTGCCCGTAAAGGGCAGGTTAGGTTTGTGCAAACACTGACGACAGGATACGCACCATGCTGTACGGTTTTTCAGAAGTCATTTTTAAAGGGGCGATCGTCACGCTGGAACTGGCGTTAAGCTCCGTTATCCTCGCCGTTATTATTGGCCTGGCGGGAGCTGGTGCTAAGTTATCCAAAAATCGCCCGTTAGCCATGCTGTTTGAAGGATATACCACCTTGATTCGTGGTGTTCCTGATCTGGTGCTGATGCTGCTGATTTTCTACGGCCTGCAAATGGCACTCAATGTGTTAACCGACTGGCTGGGCGCGTCTCAGTTTGATATCGACCCGATGGTGGCTGGTATCATTACACTCGGTTTTATCTACGGAGCCTATTTTACCGAAACCTTCCGTGGCGCTTTTATGGCGGTACCGAAAGGCCATATCGAAGCGGCAACCGCTTTTGGCTTCACCGGTTCGCAAACTTTCCGCCGTATTCTCTTCCCGGCCATGATGCGTTATGCGCTTCCGGGCATCGGTAATAACTGGCAGGTCATTTTAAAGTCCACTGCGCTGGTGTCGTTACTAGGCCTGGAAGATGTGGTTAAAGCTACTCAACTGGCCGGGAAAAGCACCTGGCAGCCGTTCTACTTTGCGATTGTCGCTGGGCTTATCTACCTGTTCTTTACCACGGTATCGAACGGTGTGCTGCTCTGGCTTGAACGCCGTTACTCGGTTGGCGTGAAGAGGGCTGATCTATGATCGAAATTATTCAGGAGTACTGGAAAGCGCTGCTGTGGACAGACGGTTATCGCCTCACCGGTGTGGCTATCACGCTGTGGCTGCTGATTTCTTCGGTCGTGATGGGCGGGATTCTGGCGCTGTTCCTGGCAATTGGCCGTGTCTCAAGCAATAAGTTTATCGCGTTCCCTATCTGGCTGTTTACCTACATTTTCCGTGGCACACCGCTGTATGTGCAGTTGCTGGTGTTCTACTCCGGGATGTACACGCTGGAAGTGGTGAAAGGCACGGTGTTGCTCAATGAGTTTTTCCGCAGCGGCCTGAACTGTACGGTGCTGGCGCTGACGCTAAATACCTGTGCCTACACTACAGAAATCTTTGCCGGGGCGATTCGCTCTGTGCCGCACGGTGAAATTGAAGCGGCTCGTGCTTATGGTTTCTCGCCATTCAAATTGTATCGTTGCATTATTTTGCCATCGGCGTTGCGTATCGCGCTGCCTGCGTACAGCAACGAAGTGATTTTGATGCTGCATTCTACGGCGCTGGCGTTTACCGCTACAGTGCCGGATTTGCTGAAGATTGCCCGCGATATCAACTCCGCTACCTACCAGCCGTTTACGGCGTTTGGGATTGCTGCGGTGCTGTACCTGTGTATTTCCTATGTGCTGATTAGATTGTTCCGCAAGGCTGAGCAACGCTGGTTGCAGCATGTTAAACCAAGCTCAACACATTGAGTGTGCAATGATGACTGATAAAAAATTAAGCGTTACCGACCTGCACAAGCGCTATGGGCAACATGAAGTGCTGAAAGGGGTTTCTTTACAAGCCAACGCTGGCGATGTCATAAGCATCATTGGCTCATCGGGTTCCGGTAAAAGTACCTTTTTACGCTGCATTAACTTCCTCGAAAAACCGAGTGAAGGGACGATTGTCGTCAATAACCAGAACATAAACCTGGTACGCGATACTGACGGGCAATTGAAAGTTGCCGATAAAAACCAGCTCCGTTTGCTGCGTACGCGCCTGACGATGGTGTTCCAGCATTTTAACTTGTGGAGCCATATGACGGTGCTGGAAAACGTCATGGAAGCGCCGATTCAGGTGCTTGGCCTGAGCAAGCAAGAAGCGAAAGAACGTGCGGTTAAGTATCTGGCGAAAGTCGGCATTGACGAGCGCCAGCAGGTGAAATATCCGGTGCATCTGTCCGGCGGCCAGCAACAACGTGTTTCTATTGCCCGTGCGCTGGCGATGGAACCGGAAGTGTTGCTGTTCGATGAACCGACTTCCGCGCTCGACCCTGAGCTGGTAGGCGAAGTATTGCGTATCATGCAGAAACTGGCCGAAGAGGGGAAAACCATGGTGGTGGTCACGCATGAGATGGACTTTGCGCGCCACGTTTCAAACCATGTAATTTTCCTGCATCAGGGCTTAATCGAAGAAGAAGGGACGCCAGAAGAGTTGTTTGGTAACCCGAAAAGTGCGCGTTTGCAGCAGTTCTTGTCGGGATCGCTGAAATAATTCCCCCTCACCCTCTCCCCAGGGAGAGGGTGCTCGCTTTCCCCTTCTCCTGGGGACAAGGTTGGGATGAGGGCGTTTCCTACCGCACCACATCCCCAAGCGCTTCCTCAAGGTCATACCAACGAAAACCAAACCCGGACTCCTCAAGCCGCTTTGGCAATGCGCGTTGCCCGCCTAACACCAATACCGAAGATTCACCCATCATCATTCTTACCGCAGTTGCCGGTGCTCGCATAAACGCCGGGCGATTGAGTACGTGGCCGAGTGCATGAGAAAATTGTTCATTGCGAACCGGGTAGGGCGAAACCATGTTGAAAGGCCCGCGTAGATCGTTATCCAGCAACCACAGAATGCCGTTGACCATATCGTCGATATGAATCCATGCCAGATATTGCCGCCCATCGCCCATCGGCCCGCCCAGGCCTAAGCGGAAAATCGGCAGTAGTTTCGCCAGAATCCCGCCTTTTGGAGCCAGAACCACGCCGGTACGCAGCAGGCAGACACGTGTGTGCTCGCTCTGCGCGCCACAGGCGATTTGTTCCCAGCGGGCGCAGAGTTTATGGGTAAATTCATTGTGCGGCGGCTCATCTTCGTTGACGACCACTTCGCCGAGATCGCCGTAATAGCCTGCGGCTGAGCCGGAGATAAATACTGACGGCGGCGTTTGACTGGTTTTAAACATCTCGACCAGACGTTCGGTGATTTGCCAACGGCTGTTACACAACCGTTGTTTTTGCGCTTCGGTCCAGCGTTTGTCAGCAATAGGTTCGCCCGCCAGATTGATGACGGCATCAAAGCCATCAAGACTGGAGTTCTCACTTAACCCTTTCCAAAGCATGACTTTTTGATCAAAAAGTACGCGGGCCTTCTCAGGGTTTCGAGTGACGACGGTGACATCGTGCCCTAATTCCAGCAAGCGCGGCACCAAATGGCGGCCAATCAATCCGGTTCCGCCGGTAATCAGTATCTGCATGGTCGTCTCCAGCTTATTACGCCTGGCGACGCCAACTCATCGTCATGGATACCGAGTCGGCATAACGCAGCGCGTGAAGTTTATCGATTTCCACTTCAGCATAAGACACCCACGGATGGTCGCATGCGATATCGAGCACATCCTGAGTTAATTTTTCTAACAATGAGAAGCGATGATTTTCAACCAACTGGATGATTTGTTTGGTAATGGTGCGGTAGTTCAGCGCATCGTTGATGTCTTCGCTGGCACGCGCTTTATCTGCCGGATAATGAATCGCGACGTTAACGACAATATCCTGGCGATTGGCAATTTCTTCTTCTTTGATGCCAATGAAAGTGCGCAGGCGTAAATTTTTAATTCGAATAATCGCGTCTGGTTGTGGGGATGACATTGCAGGTTGCCTCCATGTAGTAATTTCCGACCTAGACTATACCCAAAATGCATGAGGAAAAAAATTGCGCGCCTTGTCGGGCGCGCAGGGTTTAGTTTTGTTGCGCTTTCTCATAGGCGCGTTCGGTTGCCGGGCGTGAGCGGATTCTCTCAAACCAGTTTTGAACAGCAGGGAAGTGCGCCAGGTTTATGCGTTGGCGCTCATGGGAAACCGTCCACGGGTAAGTCGCAATATCGGCGATGCTGTACTCATCGCCGCCAAGCCACGGGGTTTTCTCCAGTTGCTTATTGAGAACGCCATATAAGCGTTGAGTTTCCACCTGGTAACGCTCAATGGCGTAGGGGACAGGCTGGGGGGCGAAATGATTAAAGTGGTGGTTCTGGCCGAGCATTGGGCCAAAACCACCGACTTGCCAGAACAGCCATTGCAGGGTGTGGGCGCGCTCACGCAAATCTTTACTCAATAGCTCGTTGGTCTTTTCGGCCAGATAAAGCAGGATTTCGCCTGACTCAAACAGGCTCAATGGGCCGCCACCATCGGTAGGATTCCTGTCGATAATTGCCGGAATTTTATTGTTCGGGGAAATCGCCAAAAAGGCAGGCTGAAACTGATCTCCTTTGCCAATATCAATACGATGAATGGTGTACTCCAGACCTGCCTCTTCCAGAAACAGCGTGATTTTGTGGCCGTTTGGTGTGGGTGCGTAGTAAAGGTCGATCATCTCATTACCATCCTGACATCAGTTTTCTCATAAACCTATGGAGTATAGACTTTTTGAAAAAACTGCTCTGTAGATGAGTTTTGCTCAAGTGACAGGCGTGATTTTCCGCTATATGTTCAATAGCCTGGGTAACTAAATCATGGGGATATTATGAGTCAGCCGACAATAACGCTTTGGTCCGATAGCAACTACTTTAGCCCGTATGTCATGTCTGTTTATGTTGCCTTGAGAGAGAAAGGTCTAAACTTCACGTTGCAAACTATCGACCTGAATAGCGGCCAAAATCTGCAACCTGGCTGGAAAGGGTATGACCTGACTCGCCGTGTCCCTGTCATTGCGGTCGATGATTTTGTACTGAGTGAGTCTTCGGCCATTACTGAATATCTCGAAGAACGTTTTGCTCCACCGACATGGGAGCGCATTTATCCACACGATCTGGAAAAACGTGCCAGGGCCCGCCAAATTCAGGCCTGGATCCGTAGCGATTTAATGCCGATTCGCGAAGAGCGTTCTACCGACGTTGTTTTCGCAGGAGTGAAGAAGCCACCATTAACAGAGCGTGGGCAGGGTGCGGCACAAAAACTTCTGGCTACCGTCGAGGGATTATTGCCCATCGGCCAGCAAAATTTGTTTGGTGAATGGTCAATTGCCGACCAGGATCTGGCATTGATGCTGAACCGTTTGATCTTAAATGGTGATGAAGTGCCTGAGCGCTTAGAAGAATACGCAACATTCCAATGGCAGCGGGCTTCGGTTCAGCGTTTTCTGGCACTTTCCGCAAAGCATTCTGGCTGATTCGTCCCATAATTCGTTATGATAAATTTGCTTATCATTAACAGGAATGTGGTTTTATGAAGCTAATGTTTGCCTCGGATATTCATGGTTCGCTACCCGCGACAGAACAAGTGTTGATGCACTTTGAACGTAGCGGTGCTAAATGGCTGATATTACTCGGTGACGTGTTGAATCACGGGCCGCGTAATGCCTTACCGGCGGGCTATAATCCAGGTGCTGTTGCTGAGAGATTTAACAGCATTGCGGATAAAATTATTGCGGTACGCGGGAACTGTGACAGCGAAGTCGATCAGATGCTGCTACATTTTCCGATTACCGCCCCCTGGCAACAGATTTTAATGGCTGACCAGCGTTTATTTGTGACGCATGGTCATTTATATAATCCTGACAAACTGCCGCCGCTGGCAGAAAATGACGTGCTGGTTTTTGGCCACACTCATTTACCATTGGCTGAAAAACAAGACACGGTTTATCTATTCAATCCAGGTTCGGTAAGTATCCCAAAAGGTGGGTTCGAAGCGAGTTACGGCATGCTAAACGATGGTGTTCTGAGCGTTCACGCACTGAATAACGATGGGGTTATTGCACAGGTGGAGATTACCCCGTAACTTACCTTAAAAATTAGACCCGTTAGCATTCGAGTTGCAGCCAACACCCCTGCAGCTTGAAGGATGACGGGTATAACCATTACGCGCCATAAGAGCGCCCTGAATAAGGTTTCCCCGATGGTGGAACAGAGTCATTTTGTTGGCACGGAATGGGTAGACATTGTCAATGAAGACAATGAAGTCATTGCGCAATCAAGCCGTGAGCAAATGCGCGCACAGCGTTTACGTCATCGCGCGACCTATATCGTTGTGCATGACGGTATGGGTAAAATTTTGGTGCAGCGACGCACCGAAACTAAAGATTTTATGCCTGGTATGCTGGATGCCACTGCAGGTGGAGTGGTTCAGGCCGACGAGCAATTACTGGACTCTGCTCGCCGCGAGGCTGAAGAAGAACTGGGTATTGCGGGTGTGCCGTTTGCCGAGCATGGTCAGTTTTACTTTGAAGATGCCAATTGCCGCGTATGGGGAAGCCTGTTTAGCTGCGTTTCGCATGGCCCGTTCGCGTTGCAGGAAGAAGAAGTCAGCGAAGTGTGCTGGATGTCGCCAGAAGAGATTACTGCTCGCTGTGACGACTTCACGCCAGACTCTTTAAAAGCACTGGCATTATGGATGACCCGCAACGCTAAGAATGAATCTCAGCACACCGCTGCTGCGGAATAATTCATTTCTGATATTGTTTTCTGCGAGACCTGCCCCGGAAGTTAATTCCGGGGTGAGTGTAGAAAAATACACATTACGTTAATGGTACGAATGTTTTTTTACTTATTACCTCTTCCCCGTATTTACAATAACACTACAGTGCTCCGCTCGAATTAATAACTTCTTTAATTCTTCTGATTGCCACATGCACGTTTTTTGTCGAGTAACTAAAATAGTCCAGATGGATTATCTTTTTCTTATCAAACCCTCTGCGGGCAAACATAAATTTCAAACCTGGAATGACGACGATAATATCGAAGCCCTGAAGCTCGATTTCTTTTGCGTCAGCATAGGTCGTGTCTGACTCGACTAGCCATGGCAGACCAAGGCTTTCAACCTGTTTACGTAATGAATATATGTATTCATTGTGGTCGACGATAAAATGAGATAACGCGTTGCCTTGCATCATGATAGGGTTAAAACATATTGAAAAACTGGGTGTGCAAACAACACATATTTTCGTCATTCGGTTGCTGTTTTCCATATGGTTCTATTCCTAGTTTATTAGTCTGTGAACATCCAGAGGGTAAATTTTATGATGTTTTTGATTGTGTAAAAAACACCTATTATAAAAAACAGGGCAATAAACGTTAGTTTTGGATTCTCAACGCCTGGCGTAAAGGAGTACCAACCTGAAAATGTTAAGCTCGAAATGACATAGGTCAAATATAACAATAAAATATTGTCGTTGTATTTTTTCCGCATAGTCACAATGTCCTTTTGTCATAAATAGTGATGGGTAAGAATTGGTGATTAGCAATGAGTGGCACTTTGCTTTAAAAGCCTGAAATTTCTTTTTTGTGCAAAAAGTGCTATTACAATATCCATACTATAAAAGTGTATTAGTAGAATTAATATGTAATTTTTTGTAAATTTGCGCGAGATGAAACGAATGGACAGTCGTTGTATGTGATGTGCAGTGGGGAAGAACCAATAAAAAAGGCCGCATATCAATGCGGCCTTTTTGCTTCTCTTAAAGATTTAGTCTTGTTGAGAAGACTGAATCGCCGTCAGAGCGATGGTGTAAACAATATCGTCTACCAGTGCGCCACGAGACAGGTCGTTGACTGGTTTACGCATACCTTGCAGCATTGGCCCGATGGAGATCAGGTCTGCTGAGCGCTGTACCGCTTTATAGGTGGTGTTACCGGTGTTCAGGTCTGGGAAGATGAACACGGTAGCGCGACCCGCAACCGGTGAGTTTGGCGCTTTGGACTTAGCAACGTCAGCCATCACTGCGGCGTCGTACTGCAACGGACCATCGATAACCAGGTCAGGACGTTTTTCTTGAGCAATACGTGTAGCTTCACGTACTTTCTCAACGTCGCTACCTGCACCAGAAGTCCCGGTGGAGTAGGACAGCATTGCAACGCGTGGGTCGATACCGAATGCAGCAGCGGAATCCGCAGACTGAATGGCGATTTCTGCCAGTTGCTCAGCAGTTGGATCTGGGTTGATCGCGCAGTCGCCGTAAACATAAACCTGTTCTGGCAGCAGCATGAAGAACACAGAAGAAACCAAAGAGCTACCTGGTGCAGTTTTGATCAGCTGCAACGGTGGACGAATGGTGTTCGCGGTGGTGTGAACAGCACCGGAAACCAGACCGTCAACTTCGTCTTGCTCAAGCATCAATGTACCCAGCACTACGTTGTCCTCCAGTTGCTCACGCGCAACGGCTTCGGTCATGCCTTTGCTCTTACGCAGCTCAACCAGACGTGCAACGTAGCTTTCGCGAACCACTTCAGGGTCAACGATTTCGATGCCTGCACTCAACTCAACGCCTTGTGCTGCTGCAACACGGGTGATTTCATCCGGGTTACCCAACAGTACGCAAGTTGCGATACCACGTTCAGCACAGATAGATGCCGCTTTCACGGTACGTGGCTCTTCGCCTTCCGGCAGCACAACACGTTTACCGGCTTTACGCGCCAGTTCAGTCAGCTGGTAGCGGAACGCTGGAGGAGACAGACGACGGCTGCGCTCTGAAGTTGCAGTCAGAGACTCGATCCAGTCTGCATCGATGTGGCTTGCCACATATTCCTGCACTTTCTCGATACGCTGATGGTCATCAGTTGGGACTTCCAGGTTGAAGCTTTGCAGGCTCAGGGAAGTCTGCCAGGTGTTGGTATCAACCATGAACAGCGGCAGGCCAGTGGCAAATGCACGCTCACACAGTTTGGTGACGCGTGGGTCCATTTCGTAGCCACCAGTCAGCAGAACTGCACCGATGTCTACACCGTTCATGGCGGCCAGGCACGCGGCAACCAGCACGTCTGGACGGTCTGCAGAAGTGACCAGCAGAGAACCCGGACGGAAGTGTTCCAGCATGTGCGGGATGCTGCGCGCACAGAAGGTTACAGACTTCACGCGACGAGTTTTGATGTCGCCTTCGTTGATGATGGTTGCGTTCAGGTGACGCGCCATATCGATTGCACGTGTGGCAATCAGATCGAAGCTCCACGGCACACAACCCAGAACTGGCAGCGGGCTGTCAGCAAACAGGGATTTAGGATCGATATTAGCGATGCTCGCTTTTGTGGAGTCATCAAAAATTTCGGACAGATCGGGACGGGTACGACCCTGCTCATCAACTGGGGCATTCAGTTTGTTAATGATAACGCCAGTGATGTTGGTGTTCTTGCTGCCACCGAAGCTGCTACGAGCCAGTTCGATACGCTCTTTCATCTGCTCTGGGGAGTTGTTACCCAGGGACATGACGAAGACGATTTCAGCGTTCAGTGTTTTTGCGATTTCGTAGTTCAGAGACTGCGCAAACTGATGTTTACGAGTCGGAACCAGACCTTCAACCAGAACCACTTCAGCGTCTTTGCTGCTGGTGTGGAAGTTGGCGATGATCTCTTCCATCAGCACGTCTTGTTGGTTGCTGGACAACAGCGACTCAACGTGGTTCATGTGCAGCGGTTCAGCAGTAGGGATGCTGGAGTTTGCACGCACGATGCTGGTGGTTTGATCTGGAGTATCGTCACCGGTACGCGGTTGGGCGATAGGTTTGAAAACGCTAAGGCGAACGCCTTTTTGTTCCATAGCACGGATAACACCAAGGCTGACGCTGGTCAGGCCGACGCTGGTTCCGGTAGGGATCAACATAATAGTACGGGACACGGTATAACCTCTTTGTCTTTACCCTTCATACTTCAAGTTGCAGGGGTGTTGGCTGCAACTCGAATTATTTTGGGTATAGCCCTTTTCAGGGTTCAGAAAACAACACCGCCAGCGAAGGCTGGCGGTAAGGAGAATCAAGCGGTCAGGCGAGATGCATCCTGAGCGATAACCAGTTCTTCGTTGGTCGGAATGACCATCGCAGGAACGGTACCCTCTTTGTTGATGTAGCCTGATTTGCCGAAACGAGCAGCCAGGTTGCGTTCGTGGTCAACTTCAAAGCCCAGAACGCCCAGTTTGCCCAGAGACAGTTCACGTACCATTGCTGCGTTTTCACCAATACCACCAGTGAACACAACGCCGTCCAGACGACCTTCCATCAGCGCAGTGTAAGAGCCGATGTATTTCGCCAGGCGATGGCAGAACACGTCCATTGCACGTTTAGCATCTTCTTTAGTGGTGTAGTTATCTTCAACATAACGGCAGTCGCTGGTGACTTCAGTCAGACCCAACAGGCCAGATTCTTTAGTCAGCATTTTGTTGATGTCATCAACGCTCATGCCCAGGGAGTCATGCAGGTGGAAGATAATCGCAGGATCGATGTCACCAGAACGAGTACCCATTACCAGGCCTTCCAGTGGAGTCAGACCCATAGAGGTGTCAACACACTGGCCGTTACGGATAGCAGAAACAGAACCGCCGTTGCCCAGGTGGCAAGTGATGATGTTCACTTCTTCCACTGGCTTGTTCAGCATTTTTGCGGCTTCTTGAGTCACATAGAAG
>Ga0105244_10002255_pt1 | contig 14667 bp, 16 predicted proteins | sample KBSM44metaG_FD_80423 | JGI IMG/M metagenome (GOLD analysis project Ga0105244, IMG submission 80423) | Miscanthus rhizosphere microbial communities from Kellogg Biological Station, Michigan, USA - KBS M4-4 metaG | ecosystem: Host-associated > Plants > Roots > Rhizosphere > Soil | place... | reverse complement strand
TGCGCAGCTTAAATTTCTCTGCGAAAACCTGTATCATGACTGCCTTACCAACCTTGGCGAGAGTAATCATGGTTGGGTTAATGATCCTACTTCGGCCATTAACTTGCAGTTGAATGAATTGATTGAGCACATAGCTGCCTTCGCACTTAATTACAAAATTAAGTATGATGATGAGAGTAAATTGATTGAACAAATTGACGAATATTTGGACGATACCTTTATGCTGTTCAGCAACTACGGCATCAATGCACACGATTTGCAGAAATGGCGTAAGTCCGGGAATCGATTATTCCGATGTTTCGTCACAGAGAGCCGCGCTAACCCTGTAAGCCTCTCCTTTTAAAAATATTACAAGATGTATAAGGTGATTTCATGACTACTAAACCATTAACTAAGACTGATTATTTGATGCGTCTGCGACGCTGCCAAACAATTGAGACCTTAGAACGTGTAATTGAAAAAAATAAATACGAATTATCAGATAATGAATTGGCGGTATTTTATTCAGCTGCCGACCACCGACTTGCTGAACTCACCATGAATAAGCTTTACGATAAAATACCACCCTCTGTATGGACATTTATCCGCTAATACCTCGTAATTGTTATTAGGTTCATGGTTTAAACAGTTAACTGCTGAATGCGTCAGTCGCGGTTCATTGTTAGTGATTGTTGATTACCAGCTTTGCAATGTGATTAAAATCACAAAAAGAAACAACATTTTCATCAATAACAACCTCATCGCTTACGGTAACCGCTGTTCTGTCTATTTAATTGAGGCATCGCGATGAGTGAAGAGAAACAGAAAATGATTGCCGGCGAGCTTTATCGCCCTGGTGACCCACAACTTCGTGACGATAGTATTAAAGCGCGTCATTTGATTTACCGTTTTAATCACACCGAACCCGATGAACAAGCTGTGCGTGCACAATTGCTTGAACAACTGTTGGGCCAAAGTCTGAATGCTTATATTGAGCCAACGTTTCGCTGTGACTATGGTTACAATATTTTTCTCGGCAAAAACTTCTACGCCAATTTTGACTGCGTCATTCTCGATGTTTGCCCGGTTCACATTGGTGAAAACTGCATGTTGGCGCCAGGCGTTCATATCTATACTGCAACACACCCGCTGGATGCTGAAACACGCAACAGTGGCGTTGAGTTTGGCAAACCCGTTACGATTGGTGATAACGTCTGGATTGGCGGACGTGCGGTCATCAATCCCGGTGTCACCATCGGTGATAACGTGGTGATTGGCTCGGGTTCTGTCGTCACGAAAGACATTCCAGCCAACTCAGTGGTTGCAGGAAACCCGGCACGAGTGATTAAAACGGTTCCCATCATCGGCCACTAACTGTTATGGTTTTTTTTGGCATAACTGTTACTTTTTTACCCGTACAGGGCTTCTTAAAATAACAGTTCTCTGCCCGTAACGTTTCCGTTCAGAAGGCTCATCATGACCGAAATTCAGCGCCTGCTCACCGATACTATCGAGCAACTTAATGCCGAAGAAAAACGCGATAACCGTCCGCGTTTTAGCATCAGCTTCATTCGCAAACACCCGGGGTTGTTTATCGGCATGTGGATAGGCTGGTTTGCCACACTGTGGGTGATGCTGGAATCAGATACTCTGGCAGGCTCGGTCTGGTTACTGGTGGTGCTATTTGCGCTACTTAATGGTTTCTTCTTTTTTGATGTGAACCCCCGTTATCGCTACGACGATATCGATGTACTGGATTTACGCGTTTGTTACAACGGCGAGTGGTACAACACGCGCAATGTCCCGTCGACATTGATTGATAAAATCCTGCATTCCCCTGGTGTTGACGAACAACAAAAATCTTTACTGCATAAAATGGTTGCCACAAAAGGCGAACTCTCTTTTTACGATATCTTCTCTCTTGGGCGTTCGTAACCCTCTCATTAAGAAAGGGGCCAAAGCCCCTTGTTTTAACGCCGTTTTTTCCCGCCCTGCACCGCTTTAAAACGCGGATTACTTTTGCAAATCACATACAGCCGTCCTTTGCGTTTCACAATCTGGCAATCCGGATGACGCTGCTTTGCGCTGCGTAATGAATTCAAAACCTGCATAAATCTACGCCTAATAAATTATGTTATAACATAACAATAAATGACGCATAAAAAGAATGCAACTCTGTTTTGTTGGCATTGCTGAATTTCGCAAAAGCTTAGAACCCGACACAGCCATAACTTAGAAGATAACAATATTGGGCGGCACGACGCGCTTACGGCAATGTAATTTCCATGTACTCCACCTCAGTCAGAAGAGTTAAACCATGAATCAGCGCTGTCGTTGTGAAAATTATTGTTGGGACAAAAAATCAGAGTTTGTCGGGAAAACATTTGTCTTACGCGGAGTTCATTATGAGCAACACAACGACCCAGGCCTTGCCAATACTCGATCTACTGGCCCTTAACGGCACCGCGACAGATCGAGCCGCATTTCTTGAACAACTGCGCCATGCCGCGCGTGACATCGGTTTCTTCTACCTGATCAATCACGGCATCAGCCCAGAATTGCAACAGGCCGTCCAGGATGAAGCGCAGCAGTTTTTCGCTTTGCCTGCAGCTGAAAAACAAAAAGTGGCGATGATCCACTCCCCTCATTTTCGTGGTTACAACCGTGCTGCCAGCGAATTAACTCGTGGCAAACCGGACTGGCGCGAACAGTTTGATATCGGCGCAGAACGTCCGGCGCTGGCAATTCATGAAGATCAGCCAGGCTGGCTGCGCTTACAAGGCCCAAATTTGTGGCCAGAATCGTTGCCTTCTCTAAAACCTACCCTGTTGCAATTTCAGCGTGAAATGACGGCGGTGGCACTCAAGCTGCTGCGTACTTTTGCGCAGGCGTTACAACTGCCGGCCAACAGTTTCGATAACCTGTACGGCCATCAACCCAACGAACACATCAAACTGATTCGTTATCCAGGCCAACAAGCAACGGAAGGCAATCAGGGTGTCGGTGCGCATAAAGATTCAGGCTTCCTGAGCTTCCTGTTGCAGGACCAGCAGCAAGGTTTGCAGGTCGAAGTCTCACCAGATAACTGGATAGATGCCGCCCCATTGCCAGGCAGTTTTGTGGTGAACATCGGCGAGTTGCTGGAACTGGCAACCAACGGCTATTTACGCGCCACGGTTCATCGGGTGGTTTCCCCACTACCTGGGCTGGAACGTCAGTCGATTGCCTTTTTCCTCGGCGCGCAGTTAGACGCTGTCGTGCCCGTTTATGCTCTGCCACCCGAACTCGCTCAACAAGCTCATGGGCCAGAAAGTGACCCAGACAACCCGTTGCTGCGCGATGTCGGCTGGAATTATCTCAAAGGTCGCCTGCGGTCGCATCCCGACGTGGCGGAACGTTATTACCCGGATGTCTTGCGTAACAGCAGTGAACTCATCGCTTAAACCTTAAAGGAAAACACCATGAAAAATGCCTCTTTTAAACTGGCAGGGATCGCGCTGTCTTTGACTCTGGCCTTCAGCGCTCACGCAGCAGAAACTTTGCGCATCGCCGCTGACGCAGTACCGCATGCCGAGATCCTCGCTTTTGTGCAGAAGCTCGATCCGAATTTAAAACTCAAAGTGGTTGAGTTGAGTAACGGTGTGAATGCCAACGAATTGCTGGCAAACGGGGATGTGGATGCCAACTATTTCCAGCACGTTCCTTATTTGCGCGATCAGGAAAAAGCGCTGGGTAAAAAATTCACCGTCGCCGCAACCGTGCATATCGAGCCGCTCGGAATCTATTCACACAAATATAAAGACCTGAAGTCGGTGCCGGAAAACGCCACCATTGCCCTGCCGAACAACGTCACCAACTTGAGTCGCGCACTCTATTTGTTACAGGACAAAGGGCTGATTACGCTGAAGCCGGAATTTAAAGATGCCGCGCAAAACCAGGCCACACCGCGTGATATCGCCAGTAATCCGAAGAAGCTGAAGATCGTCGAGATCGAAGCCCCGCAACTGCCGCGTTCGCTCGATGATGTTGATCTGGCGGTGATTAATGGCAACTACGCGCTGGAAGCCGGGTTAACGCCGTCGAAAGACGCACTGGGTCTGGAAAGCGCCACGCATAATCCTTACGCCAATATTCTGGTTACCAACCCAAATCTGGCTAACGATCCGCGCATCAAAGAGCTGGCGAAAGATCTGCAATCCCCACAAGTTGCTGACTTTATTCGCAAACAGTTCAATGGCTCAGTCATCCCTGTCGCTACTCCGCAATCATGATTACCGTTGAGCGGCTGAGCAAAGTGTATGCCGGAGGAGGCCAACCGGCACTGGATGATGTCTCGCTGACTGTGCCAGACGGTGCAATCTACGGCATTCTCGGGCGCAGTGGCGCGGGGAAAAGCACCTTGATCCGCTGTCTCAATTTACTGGAGCGGCCCACTTCGGGCCGTATTCTGATGCAGGGCGTGGACATTACCACGCTCAATAACCGCGAATTGCGCACCCATCGCCAGCGTACCGGAATGGTGTTCCAGCACTTCAACCTGATTCATGCGCGTAATGTCGCGGACAACATTGCCGTACCGCTGGAAATCGCCGGGCAACCGCGTGAGGTGCGCCAGAAACGCATTATTGAGTTGCTTGAATTAGTTGGGCTGAGCGATAAAGCCCAGGCTTTTCCGTCGCAGCTTTCCGGCGGGCAGAAGCAGCGCGTAGGCATCGCTCGTGCACTGGCCGCGCACCCTGATGTGCTGCTTTGTGATGAAGCCACCAGCGCATTAGATAGCGAAACCACCGCTTCCGTACTGGCGCTGCTGATGGATATCAACCGTAAACTGGGCGTCACGATTGTGCTGATTACCCATCAACTGGAAGTGGTGAAAGCAATATGCGATCACGCGGCACTACTGGAAAACGGCAAATTAGTGGAAAGCGGTTCGTTATCTGAATTGCTGGCAACCCCCTATTCCCGCCTGCGCCAGGCGCTATTACCTGGCGACGCTGCGGAACAAGCATTTTTACGCCGTATTGGAGTGTCAGGGAGAGTGTTATGCGAAGTCGCCTAGCCTGGGAAGATTTGTGGCCTTTATTGCTCGATGGCACGCTCGATACGTTATATATGGTCGGCCTTGCCGCGCTTTTCACCGTGATTATCGGTTTGCCGCTGGGCGTGTTGCTGTTTCTCACCCGTCGTGACGGCGTCCTACCGGCACCGGTTTTGAATCAGGTTATTGGCAGCGTGGTGAATGTTGGGCGTTCACTACCGTTCATTGTGCTGTTGATTGCCTTAATCCCATTCACCCGCATTATCATCGGCACTACGTTGGGCAGCACGGCGGCAGTGGTCCCCATCACCATTGGTGCGTTTCCATTTTTTGCCCGAGTAGTGGAAAACGCCCTGGATGAAGTCGATAAAGGCCGTATTGAAGCCATTTTGTCGATGGGTGGAAATGTCTGGCATATCGTCGGCAAAGTGCTGCTACCCGAAGCGCTACCGGCCATTCTGGCAGGGATTACGCTCACCGTGGTGATGCTGATTGGCTTTTCCTCGATGGCAGGTGTGATTGGCGGTGGCGGTCTGGGAGATCTGGCGATTCGTTACGGTTACCAGCGTTTTAACGACCAGGTGATGGTCGGCACGGTGGTGATTTTAGTGGTGATGGTACAGCTTGTACAAAGTATTGGTGACCGCCTGGTACGCCGTCTCGCGCACCGGCGGTAAAGCGTCGGATGACGCTAACGCTTATCCGACCGACAAGACACATAGGTCGGATAAGCGCCTGTTTTCAGTTCTTCTCGCGCACCAGTAAAGTTGTCAGCGTAAACGACAGTCCCAATGCCAGCGCCACGCCCATCAACGCAAAGATAAAGTACGGGCCGATGTACGCCGGCAAACTGAAAATGCTCGACAAAATATAGCCATACAAACGCACACCGAAGAAAGCAATGAATGCCGAAGCGAGGGAGCTGGCAACCGTGGCGGCAATAAACGCTTTCTTGTAGCGAGTCAGTACACCAAACAGTGCCGGTTCAGTGATACCCAGCAGCGCGGAAATTGCCGCTGGCAGAACCACTGCACGTTCTTCACGGGATTTGCTCTGCTTCCAGATGGCAAACGTGGAACCGGCAATCGCCATATTGGCCATGAACATCATTGGCATCAGCATGTCGTAGCCGCGATCGGTAAAGTTTTGCAGTGCGATTGGCGTCATGGCGTGGTGCATACCGGTCAGAATAGCCACCGGACGAATCGCCCCTACGACTAATCCGGCAAAGCTCGCCGACACCCCAAATAGCCCTTCAATAAACCACGCCAACCCTTTGCCAAGATAAATCCCCAGCGGCCCAATCACCACCAGCGCCACTAACGCCGCAAGGAACAGGGTGAGCGTCGGGGTAAACACCGTTTTCAGCACATCCGGCATGATTTTATCCACCCAGCGATGGATGTAACTTAATGCCAGAACCGAAAAAATCACCGGAATCACGCTTGAGGCGTAGTTGAACACCGAAACGGGGATCACATTCAGGAAGTAAAACGCACCGACCGCATCAGGTGCGTGGCCCGCCAGTGCTTTGGCGGCTTCAATCAGCGATGGATACATAAAGCATGCCGCGACAGCCGCAGCCAGGTATTCATTGGTCTTGAAGATTCGCGCCGCGGAGATGGCCAAAAAGAACGGTAAAAAGTAGAACACGCCACTGGCGATTAAATCGATAACGATCACCGTGTCGCTTTTCGCCGAAACCACTTTCAAGGCAATCAAACCCGCCAGCAGGCCTTTAATCATCCCGGCACCGGCAATGGCGGGAACAATCGGGCCAAACACGCCCGACACGGTATCCATAAACATTGACACCAGGCTTTTGCGCGCTTTCTTCGCGTGGGTTGGCGCAGTTTGTTCAGGAGTGGAGCCAAGCTCGTGGGTCAGTTGTTCATACCAACTGTTGACCTGCGGGCCAATAATTATCTGGAATTGATCGCTCTGAATCTGCGCCCCTAAAACACCAGGGATTTTTTTAATCCCGGACTGATCAATTTTATTCTCGTCAATCAGAGAGAAGCGCAAGCGCGTCATACAGTGCCAGGCTTTACTAATATTATCCGCCCCACCAATCAGGTGAATAATATTATTAATGGCATCACGGGTCCCCATCTGTCACTCCCCAAAAAATTGCTTATTGTTATGTGTTGAATGCCCATGATGGTAGGGAATCGTAACCACTAAAACAAACCAATAAACTTTGAACAACATCACAATTAGCCTATACAAAAGCCATGAAACCACCTAAAGAGACAAATTGGTACGGTTTTTATGTTCACCGCACACCTTTTCCTGACCAATAAAAATAAGCAAAAAAAATGATTTACCCGCAGTCAAAAATAGGGTGATAGTAAAAAGCAGAAGCCTTAAACCTGAAAAGCCAATGAACGTTTTTAAAACGCATTGCGGAGTCATCTTGTGCAGCCAACCATTATTGAAAATATCGAATGTTTTATTACCCGCCCCGACCGTCACAACCTGGTCACAGTGCGAGTTACCACCAATAAGGGTGTGACCGGCCACGGCTGTGCCACCTTCCAGCAACGCCCGCTGGCCGTGAAAACCATGGTCGATGAATACCTCAAACCACTGCTTATCGGGCGCGATGCCAATAATATCGAAGACTTATGGCAGATGATGACCGTCAACGCTTACTGGCGTAACGGCCCGGTCATCAACAACGCTATTGCCGGTGTGGATATGGCACTTTGGGATATCAAAGGCCAGCTTGCCGGAATGCCGCTATACCAATTGCTGGGCGGAAAATCGAAAGACGCTATCGCCGCTTACAGCCACGCCGCCAGTGAAACCCTGGAAGGGTTGTATCTGGAAGTGGACAAACTGCTGGCGCAAGGTTACCGCTACATTCGCTGCCAGTTAGGTTTCTACGGTGGCACGCCGCAAGGTTTGCATGCCACTCGCGAGCCAACGCCTGGCGCCTATTACGATCAGGATGAATACATGGCGAATACCGTGGCGATGTTCAAAGCGCTGCGCGAGAAGTACGGCAACCAGTTCCATATTCTTCACGATGTGCATGAACGTTTATTCCCGCTGCAAGCGGTGCAGCTGGCAAAAGCGCTTGAGCCTTATCAACCGTGGTTTATCGAAGATATTCTGCCGCCGCAACAAAGTGCCTGGTTAGAGCAAGTCCGCGCGCATTCATCAGTGCCGCTGGCAATGGGCGAATTGTTTAATAACCCGGCTGAATGGCATGATTTGATTGTGAATCGGCGCATCGATTTTATTCGCTGCCACGTTTCACAAATTGGCGGGATAACTCCAGCGTTGAAACTCGCCATTCTTTGCCAGGCATTTGGTGTGCGTCTGGCCTGGCATGGCCCATCTGACATGACGCCAATCGGCGTGGCGGTGAATACCCATTTAAATATTCACCTGCACAATGCGGCGATTCAGGAGTTTATTCCGAATAAACCGAATACCGAAGCGGTGTTCCCCGGCGCGCCAATTGCAGAGCGCGGTTATATTTATCCGCTTGAAAAGCCGGGCATTGGCGTCGGTTTCGATCAACAAAAAGCGGAAGCCTTCCCGGTGGAATATCGCCCACACGAGTGGACGCAAAGTCGCTTGCCTAATGGGGCGATTCACACGCCTTGAGTGCCCTGCCGATAGGCTAAATTGTCATGGTTATAGGGGATGACGTAGGTGCAGGAATAGTTGATGTCGATGATGTCGCTGATTTCAAAAACGCGCCCCCCTTCCAGAATGCCCCGGTTGATGATGTGCATCGCCGGGATACCTTTTTTACATTCCAGTAAGGCCGCCTGTTCTTTGCTAACCGCCACCGCCTGATAACTGGTTAGCAGGTGAGAAATTCGCAACCCCTTGCTCAGCACATATTGTTGAATCGAGCGTTCAATCACTTGCTGGTTTAAATCAGGGAAATCCTGTACCGGCATACGCGAAATCTCGATTTGTACCTTTTGATTATCGACATATCGCAAGCGGCAAAACTGCCAGATGTAGTCATTTTCACCCACACCAAAAACTTGCTGCTCTTCGCGATTAGGTAATTTCTTATGTAGATTCACCATGCGAAACGCCATCTGATCAAAACGCTTTTCGGTGATGGAGTTATAGACCAGCGGGTTATTACGGGCCTGTGGGTTAATCCAAATTCCAGATCCCTGGACAATTTCCACGACCCCAATACTCACCAGTTTTTCCAGCGCTTTGCGAATAGTAAAACGCGAAACATCATATTCCATGGCAAGCTGGCGTTCAGGGGGTAATTTGCGTCGCTGTGAATCATTATGTTGATAAATCTTGCTCAACAAATCCTGAATAACAAACTCTTTTTTCTTCATTTTATGCTCACCAGATGCTCGCATCTCAAGACTCCATGCCCACTCAGCATGAAAACATAACATCCCTCATTCATGTGAGATAGACTAACCTCTTCTATGAAAAACCATTATAAAAACGAAATTTCTCACGGGGTCTAAAAGAATGACATCCCGAAAGCTTATTAGCCTGGTCAGTGGCATACTTATTTTGGCGGTTTTGCTGCCTATTTTGTTAAGCATTTATCTTGCTCATCGTAATGCCGAGCAAGTTTTTCATAACGAACTGGGAGAGTTTGCCGATCACGCCTTGTACCGCACCGGCAATGTTATCGAGCAGGCTGTTGCTGCTGTTGATGATATTAACCTCAATAAAGACAATACCTGCTCTCCGGCTCATGCGGAGGCCATGCATCGCATCGCCCTTGAATATCGCTATGTGCAAGAAGTGATATTTCAAAAGGATGACCATCTTCTGTGTAGTTCGCTGGAGTTATTCAGCCACGGTGAAACCCTGGGTAAACCCGAACATTCTGGTAGTTATGGCTTTAATGCATGGTATACCACGCCACCGCTGCCAGGCTTTAAACGCAAGATGATCTATATTGGCAAGTTCTCTCATGTTGCCTTAGTTGACCCGATGTCCTTTATTGACGTACTACCATTTGGTAAATACACGCTAAATATTGCCATGGTCGGTCTGGCTAAACAGAGAATAATTGCCAGCAATAGTCACTATATTCCAGACGCGTGGCGTGAACCGCTGAAACAAGGTGTAGAGGAATTTCAAAGCGAGAACGATTTTTATGTTATCCGTCGCAATCCAGAAACTGGCCTGGCCATGGTGGCCTGGGCTTCACTGGAGCCGCTGAATACGGTTTGGTATGAGCAACTATTGATTTGGCTACCCGTCGGTTTAGTGATTAGTCTTCTTGCGGGTACATTCTTAATTCGTGTTCTGCGCCGGTTATTATCACCACGTAACCGCTTGATGGACGCCATTAAAAACCGTGAAATTAGCGTGGTATATCAACCTATTGTCCATCTTCAAAGCGGTGAAAGCGTTGGTGCCGAAGCATTAATTCGCTGGAAGCAGCAAGATGGTTCAATGCTGAATCCTGATGCGTTTATTCCGCTGGCGGAACAAACCGGGCTGGTCACGCAATTAACTGAACAAGTCATTGAGCTTATTTTCCTCGAGCTTGGCGAGTGGCTTAGCCAAAACCCAGACCACCATATTTCGGTTAATCTGGGCGTGCGCGACGCAAGAAGTCTACATATTCTTGAAGTCATTACCCCTTATCTAAGTCGTTATTCCGTTAAACCAGAGCAAATTGCACTTGAAATTACCGAGCGGGGTTTTGCCGATCCGAAAGTGACAGCACCGATTCTTGCGCAATATCGCAAAGCGGGCCATGCCATTTATATTGATGATTTCGGTACTGGTTACTCGAGTCTCAGTTATTTGCAGGATCTCGATGTCGATATCATTAAAATAGATAAGTCGTTTGTCGATGCGCTGGAATATAAAAACGTCACGCCACATATCATTGAAATGGCCAATACTCTGGGGGTTTTAATGGTGGCCGAAGGTATTGAAACCCCCGCTCAGGCCTCGTGGTTACGCCAGCAGGGTGTGCAGTACGGGCAAGGTTGGTTGTACAGTAGAGCGCTGCCGAAAGAGGAGTTTATTGCCTGGGTGGCGAACTATCACGCCAGGGCAACGAAGCGCTCTTGACGCCAGATCAGGCTAACTGGCCTGGCGTCATCCACCCTTTTTTACTCGTCAAGCAGTGGTGCAAAGCCACCATATATCATGCGCTTGCCATCAAATGGCATTGACTCACCAAACTCTTTCATCCGTGGGTCAGACATCATTTTGGCATTTGCTTGATCGCGAACTTCTTTGGAAGGATATTCAATCCAGCTGAAAACCACTTCTTCTTTCTCTTCAGCTTTCACCGCCATACGAAAATCAGTGAGTTTGCCATCGGGCACATCGTCAGCCCAACATTCTACTACGCGTAACGCACCAAACTCTTTGAATAGCGGCGCCGCTTTCGCGGCCATTTGCTTATACGCATCTTTATTTGCTGCCGGTACAGCAACAACGAAACCATCAACATAATGCATGGTGAACCTCCACGGTGTGGTGAAGACGGGTAGATGTTTTCCACCCGTGATGATTGCGATTGATAAGTTTAGTCGTTGAGAATGAAAACTGCTTACTCAGAGTTTGAGTAGCATTTCATATTGCGTAATGGGGTCTTGACGGTAGCCGCAGCTCAGGAAAAGAGGAGACATTTGTTCAGGGATAGCCGCTGCAGTTGCAATACCTGGGAAGCGCTCACGCAATAACATCAGCAGCTTTTTCGCCAGCCCTTTGCCTCGCGCAGCCGGATCAACATACAGCATTCGTAACCTGAGGTATGGCGCCGTCACTACCATGGCGTAAGCGGCATCTTGCAGCGAAAATGCCTGGCCGGGTAATTTAAACAGCGTCTCCCCCCCGCTTAACCACGGCAAACGCAGGTGCGTATCGGCCATCATTTTTTTGGCAACCATCAGAGGATCGACTTCAGTTAATTCGTTGGTGGCAATAAAGCGCGCCGGGCTTGTAGCGTAAAATCCGACGAACGTATTCTGACGCACAAATCCCATACGCTCATACAGTGCCAGCCCACTGTCGTTACCGACGATGACTTCCAGCCACATGTTGCGGTCGCCACGCGCTTTCGCTTCATCAATTAATTGCTGCATGAATTGCCTGCCAAACCCCTGCCCACGCAGTTCAGGGCGAATAGCAAATGCGGCGAGGCGACAGGATTGGCCACGGCGACTGATGATCGCCAACGCTTTCGGTTCATCGTTTTGCATCCACACACGGCTATCATTGAGGCTCATATCTTCAGCGGCAAAACGCGAGGCAAAGGCCTTACCGTCAATGGTGAAAGGGACTAAATACCCTTCAAAACAGTGAGATAAAATTTCTGCTAACTGATAGCTACTAAAATGTGCCGCCGCTTTGCTAATGACCGTGTTGTGCATCGTGACCTCAAACTGTCGGTTTTAGGTTTCAACATTAGGGTACTATTGTCGGTTCAACCAGTTTTTTCTCCCGTTGAATATGAATACGAAACCACGGCAAACAGAGTTGAATTAATGGGCCAATCGCCAGCGCGTATAACACCGTCCCGACGCCAAATGTGCCGCCCATCAACCATCCCGCCAGTAAAACCGTCAATTCGATGGCGGTGCGTACACTGCGCACCGACCAACCCGTTCGCGCGTTAATCCCGGTCATTAAGCCATCTCGTGGCCCTGAACCAAACCCAGCGCCGATGTACATCCCCGTGGCAATCGCATTCACCAGTATCGCTGCCAACAGCAAAATACTGCGCGCTGCCAGCGATTCAAGCGGCGGCATTAAGGCTAACGCGGCATCAGCGGCCAACCCCAACACAATCACGTTGCTGATGGTCCCAAGCCCAGGTTTTTGGCGCAACGGGATCCACAGCAGCAGCACCAACGCGCCGACCACAATCATCACCATGCCAATATTAAGAGAGAAGATCCGCGCCACACCAAGGTGGAACACATTCCATGGATCGGCCCCTAAATTGGCTCGCACAAACATGGCGGTAGAGACACCGTATAGCACCAGACCGGTATACAGTTGCAGCAAGCGACGAGCGATCATTATCTTCACCTCAGAAATCTTTTGTGGCTTTACTTTCACGCAAAATGGATCTGATATTAAGGTCCAGTTAATACAAAGTGGATTGCTATGACACAGCGCAGAACCGGTTCATCATCGCTGACAAAATTGCTGGGAAACTGGCAACAGGATTTACCACGCTCCCCGGTTTATCGCCAACTGGCGGATGGGCTACGGTTGCTGATTCTGGATGGACGCTTGCCGCTCGATTGCCGCCTGCCTGGCGAGCGAGAACTGGCAGCCGCACTCGGTATTAGCCGCACCACGGTCGCCACCGCGCTGGCTCAGTTGCGGGATGAAGGATATCTGGCAAGCCGACAAGGTTCAGGTTCTGTCACCATGCTGCCGGAAGGGCGGCAAACCGTCTCTCCTCTTCCTGGCCGGGCGACCACATTAGATCTTTCCACTGCAGCACTCACTGCCGGGCCAGAAATTCATCAGGCCTATGCTCAGGCACTGATTGCCTTGCCAGAACATTTAGCGACGACCGGTTATAACCAGCAGGGTTTGCCTGAACTGCGTGAGATTATCGCGCAACGCTATGCCGCCCGCGGGCTGCCAACTGACGCCGATCAGATTATGATCGTCAACGGTGCGCTGAGTGGTTTTGGCTTGATCTTACGTTTGTTAACCGGCCCTGGCGACCGCGTGGTCATCGACCAGCCTACTTACCCGATGGCACTCGCCGCCATTAAAGGAGCGTCATGCCGTGCTGTTCCCGTTAGCCTGACACAACAAGGTTGGGACACTGAAGGAATGGCAGCCACCATTGCACAAACTTCGCCACGGCTGGCCTACTTGCTGGCCGATTTTCATAATCCTGTCGGCTGCTGTATGGATGCCACAACTCGTGCAACCATCGCTGATATTGCCGCCCGAACACGCACCACAATAGTGGTCGATGAAACCATGGCCGACCTGTGGTACGACGCCCCACCACCGCCACCACTGGCCGCTTTTGATGATGCCGACCGGGTGATTACGCTAGGTTCCGCCGGAAAAAGCTTCTGGGGTGGTTTGCGCCTCGGCTGGATACGCGCCAGTACACGCACCATTGCTTCGCTGATACAAATCCGCGATTCGCTGGATTTAGGCTCGCCAATCCTTGAGCAACTTGCCGCGATTAACCTGTTTAACGACGCTGAAAACTTTTTACCCCAACGCCGTGAAATTTTACGCCAGCGCAGAGATGCCTGCGGTGCAGCCATTAAAGAACTGTTTCCCGACTGGAAACTGACCGTGGTGCCACAAGGGGGATTATCGTGGTGGATTGAGTTGCCAAAACCATTGGCGACGGTGTTTGCCGCAAGTGCAGAATCGCAAGGCATCCGCATTGGCGCAGGGCCACGTTTTGGCATTGATGGCGCATTTGAACGCTATTTAAGAATGCCGTTTACGTTAGAAACCACGGAAATGCGCATCGCGCTGGAACGATTAAAACCGATTTGGGAGAGTGTTGCGCAAACAGGTAGTGAATATCTAAGAAGAACGGTGGTTTAGCAGACCCCAGAATTGGGTGGGGGCCCTGCCAGCTACATCCCGGCACACACGTCATCTGCTGCGGCTGCTTCCTTCCGGACCTGACCGAATTCACAAATTAGTGTTGCGGGAGAACCAACAGGGCCCCC
>Ga0105244_10002252_pt1 | contig 14677 bp, 13 predicted proteins | sample KBSM44metaG_FD_80423 | JGI IMG/M metagenome (GOLD analysis project Ga0105244, IMG submission 80423) | Miscanthus rhizosphere microbial communities from Kellogg Biological Station, Michigan, USA - KBS M4-4 metaG | ecosystem: Host-associated > Plants > Roots > Rhizosphere > Soil | place... | reverse complement strand
TGCCAAAACCAATGTTTGGCGATAACGGTTCCGGTATGCACTGCCACATGTCTCTGTCCAAGAACGGCGTAAACCTGTTCTCTGGTGACAAATATGCGGGTCTGTCTGAGCAGGCGCTGTATTACATTGGCGGCGTTATCAAACACGCTAAAGCCATCAACGCCCTGGCAAACCCGACCACCAACTCCTACAAGCGTCTGGTCCCGGGTTATGAAGCGCCTGTTATGCTGGCTTACTCAGCCCGTAACCGTTCTGCTTCCATCCGTATTCCAGTGGTTGCCTCTCCGAAAGCACGCCGTATCGAAGTGCGCTTCCCGGACCCGGCTGCTAACCCGTACCTGTGCTTTGCTGCCCTGCTGATGGCAGGTCTTGATGGTATCAAGAACAAAATCCATCCGGGCGAAGCAATGGACAAAAACCTGTATGACCTGCCGCCGGAAGAAGCGAAAGAGATCCCACAGGTTGCCGGCTCTCTGGAAGAAGCACTGAATGCTCTGAACGAAGACCGCGAGTTCCTGACAGCGGGTGGCGTATTCACCAACGACGCTATCGATGCTTACATCGCACTGCGCATTGAAGAAAACGACCGCGTACGCATGACCCCGCACCCGGTAGAGTTCGAACTGTACTACAGCGTTTAATACATTAGTAATAATAGCCAACGTATTTCTTGTCCCGGCAAGATGGCAACTGAGCGAGTCCCCAGAAGCATAGCAACCTATGTGACTGGGGTGAGTGAAAGCGGCCAGCGCAGCAGGGGCGAGAAAGACGCAGGATATTTAGTTGCCGTGGAAACTTTCAGCCCATCTTCGGATGGGCTTTTTTCTCCGCCAACGACCTGAATATCGGCATTTTTTATCAACAAAACGCTATAATGCACTAAAACAGTGCAACCTTTGGGAGACTGCTTAATGGCGAGTGGCTCGTTGCCCGATGCTGGGCAGATCCTCAATTCTTTGATCAACAGTATTTTGCTGGTTGATGATGAGCTGGCGGTGCATTACGCCAACCCGGCCGCACAACAGCTTCTGGCACAAAGTTCGCGTAAATTATTCGGCACCCCGCTGCCGGAACTGCTGAGCTATTTTTCACTCAATATCGCCCTGATGCGTGAGAGCCTGAATGCCGGGCAGGGATTTACGGATAACGAAGTGACCCTCGTGATTGACGGTCGCTCACACATTCTTTCGTTAACGGCGCAACGCTTACCTGAAGGCCTGATCCTGCTGGAAATGGCACCGATGGATAATCAGCGACGTCTTAGTCAGGAACAGTTACAGCACGCTCAGCAGATTGCTGCACGCGATCTGGTTCGTGGCCTGGCACATGAAATTAAAAATCCGTTGGGTGGCTTACGTGGCGCGGCGCAACTGCTCGCAAAAGCTTTACCGGACCCGTCATTGACGGAATACACCAAAGTGATCATCGAACAGGCTGACCGGCTGCGTAATCTGGTCGACAGGCTGTTAGGACCACAGCATCCCGGCATGCACGTCACCGAAAGTATTCATAAGGTGGCTGAGCGCGTGGTGAAACTGGTGTCGATGGAGCTGCCTGAAAACGTCACGCTGGTGCGCGATTACGATCCAAGCCTGCCTGAGCTGGCGCACGATCCCGATCAGATTGAACAGGTTTTACTGAATATCGTCCGCAACGCCTTACAGGCCCTCGGCCCGGAAGGCGGTGAAATCATTCTGCGGACGCGCACGGCCTTCCAGTTGACGCTGCACGGTGTTCGTTATCGCCTGGCGGCACGCATTGATGTGGAAGATAACGGCCCGGGTATTCCGTCGCATCTTCAGGACACGCTCTTCTACCCGATGGTTAGCGGGCGCGAAGGTGGCACCGGACTGGGTTTATCTATCGCTCGCAGTTTGATCGATCAACATTCTGGCAAAATTGAATTCACCAGTTGGCCAGGCCATACCGAGTTTTCGGTGTTCCTGCCTATTCGGAAATAGAGGTGTTTATGCAACGAGGGATAGTCTGGATCGTTGATGACGATAGCTCCATCCGTTGGGTGCTTGAACGCGCGCTCACCGGTGCTGGCTTGAACTGCACGACCTTTGAAAATGCGAACGAAGTGCTTGATGCACTGACCACCAAAACACCGGACGTGTTGCTGTCTGATATCCGTATGCCCGGAATGGATGGCCTCGCTCTGTTAAAGCAGATAAAACAGCGCCATCCGATGCTACCGGTCATCATAATGACCGCTCATTCGGATCTGGATGCTGCCGTTAGCGCCTATCAGCAAGGGGCGTTTGATTATCTGCCAAAGCCTTTCGATATTGATGAAGCGGTGGCGCTGGTTGAGCGAGCCATCAGTCACTATCAGGAACAGCAGCAGCCGCGTAATGTGCAGGTGAGCGGGCCAACCACCGATATCATTGGTGAAGCGCCGGCAATGCAGGACGTATTCCGCATCATTGGCCGTCTGTCTCGCTCTTCCATCAGCGTGCTGATTAACGGCGAATCCGGGACCGGTAAAGAGTTAGTGGCCCATGCGCTGCATCGCCACAGCCCACGCGTCAAAGCCCCGTTTATTGCATTGAATATGGCGGCCATCCCCAAAGATTTGATTGAATCCGAGCTGTTCGGTCACGAAAAAGGGGCGTTTACCGGCGCGAATACCATTCGCCAGGGCCGTTTTGAGCAGGCGGACGGTGGCACTCTGTTCCTGGATGAAATCGGCGACATGCCGCTGGATGTACAGACGCGCCTGCTGCGCGTACTGGCAGACGGTCAGTTCTACCGCGTGGGCGGTTACGCACCGGTGAAAGTCGATGTGCGCATTATTGCCGCAACCCATCAGAACCTCGAACTGCGCGTGCAGGAGGGGAAATTCCGTGAGGATTTGTTCCACCGCCTGAACGTCATCCGCGTGCATTTACCGCCGCTGCGTGAGCGCCGTGAAGATATTCCTCGCCTGGCACGCCACTTTTTGCAGGTTGCCGCCCGCGAACTGGGCGTCGAAGCGAAGCTGTTGCATCCGGAAACGGAAGCTGCTCTGACACGTCTGGCCTGGCAAGGTAACGTGCGCCAGCTGGAAAACACCTGCCGCTGGCTAACCGTGATGGCCGCAGGGCAGGAAGTATTAATCCAGGATTTACCCGCAGAATTGTTTGAAACGTCCGTGCCGGACAGCCCATCCCAAACGCTACCGGACAGCTGGGCAACCTTACTGGCACAGTGGGCCGATCGTGCCCTGCGTTCCGGTCATCAAAATTTGCTTTCTGAAGCGCAGCCCGAGATGGAACGTACGCTGCTCACCACCGCCCTTCGGCACACGCAAGGGCACAAGCAAGAGGCTGCTCGCCTGCTCGGATGGGGTCGTAACACCCTGACCCGTAAGTTGAAAGAGTTGGGAATGGAGTAAGAGCTGGCTAATTTGTAAAGAATGAATAGTGAGCGCAAATTGCTGCAATTTTGCGCTTTACTGTTCCGATGAGTTCAGTATGATCTCGCCCGTTCACGGGGGAACTGAATCATGCTGCAATCATTAATTAACATGGTGTCGAGCGGTGCTGAGATGAGTGCTGCTGCAGGTCATACACCACAAGCCGCCATTGCCGCCGTACTTTGCGCGGCGCTGTTTGGGCTGTTTAGCTAAACGCATCAGGCCTACGAACGTTTGCAGTTTGTAGGCCTGATAAGCGGCACTGATTAAATCACCCGAGAGAACTGTTGCATCCGTGCTTTCTGACGTAAATAGACGTCAAAGCACATGCAGATATTACGAATCAGCAATCGCCCCTTCGCCGTCACCTGAATGCCCTGCTCGTTTATTGCCACCAGCCCGTCTTTTGCCAGCGGGGCAAGCAGCCCTAAATCCTCAGCAAAGTACGTTTCAAAATCCAGATCCCACTGCTTTTCGACAGCGGCGAAATCCAGTCTGAAATGGCAAATCAGTGCTTTAATGACATCGCGACGAATGCAGTCATCCTGCGTAAGTGCAATACCCCGCCACAGTGCATTGCCGTTCTCATCGACCTGTTGATAGTAACTTTTGAGTTCTTTTTGGTTCTGCGCATAGCTGTCACCCATCATGCTGATCGCAGAAACACCCATGCCTAACAGATCGGAATCTCCCTGGGTGGTATAGCCCTGGAAATTACGGTGCAACACGCCTTCTCGCTGCGCTACGGCCAGTTCATCATCCGGGCGGGCAAAGTGGTCCATACCAATAAACTGGTAACCGGCAGTGGTCAGGGAGGTGATGGTCTGCTGCAGGATATCCAGCTTTTGCTGCGCGGACGGCAGGTCAGCATCTTTAATTTTACGTTGAGCGGCAAACAGGGTCGGCAAATGGGCGTAATTAAACACGCTCAGGCGGTCCGGGCTGAGCTCTGCCACCCGGTTCAGGGTAAAGGCAAAGCTTTCAGGCGTTTGCTTTGGCAGGCCGTAAATCAGGTCGATATTGGTCGAGGTAAAGCCAATCTCACGGGCACGCTTAATCAGCGCGAAGATGAACGCCTCATCCTGCTCGCGGTTGACCAGACGCTGCACCTCTTTGTTGAAGTCCTGCACGCCCATGCTCAGGCGGTTAAAACCTTCGGCCCGAAGATGGTCAAGCACATCGAGTTCAATCTCACGCGGGTCCACTTCAATGGAAATTTCCGCGTCGGCATCAAAATGGAAATGCTTACGCAGCAGCGTCATCAGTCGGCTTATTTGCGCTTTATTCAGGTATGTTGGCGTCCCGCCACCCCAATGCAACTGGCTGACCCGACGGGCAGTGAACAGCGGCGCACGATGAATAATCTCCTGCTCCAGCGCATCCAGATATTGATCGGCTTTATGCTGCTGGCGAGTGACAATCTTATTGCAGCCACAGAAGTAGCAAAGTTTGTGGCAAAACGGGATGTGGATGTACAACGAAAGGGGACGGCCCGGATAGCGGGCAACGGCAGTACGGAAATCGTCTTCACCGTAGGCGTCGGAAAATTCGAGCGCGGTAGGGTAGGACGTGTAGCGCGGCCCGGAATAGTTATATTTCTGGATGAGGGCCAGATCCCAGTCAATACATTGCTCAGACATGCTCACTCCTTCCGATGATGCCGCTGTCGTTTACGGCGGCCCGGCCTGACCGCTTTTCGGGTCATAAGCCGGTTGCGCAGCCACCTTTTGCGCTGCGACAACCGCTGTAGTTTAACGAATAACCACACCAGATAACACATAACCGGAAGGGTTATAAGCAGGACGGGTAAGCCCATGCATTAGCCGTTACTGGCCACCTCTCAGCAGACGCATCATATCTTCCCGCCCTTCTTCCTCTTCTTCGTCGTCTTCATCATCGTAGGAGAGCCCCAGCTGTTGCATCAGCTCATCAATACGATCAAGTTTGGCATTCACCCAACTTTGTTCTTCGGCACTCAGGCTTTCGCCCTCTTCTAAACGTTCCAGCAGCGCATCCAGGCGCTCATCAGTTTCCAGCGCATCCAGTTCAGCTTGCGGTGAAAGCATAGGTTTCTCGCTCTTGGGTTTTTGCTGCTTTTTAACTGGCGCGTCAGTCACGCCCAGTGGGATCGGTTTTTTACTGCCAATACGCGGATCGTTCTGCTGCGAACGTTTGCCAGAACCTGAGCTTTCGCTTGCGCCACTCGCACGGCTACCCGCCGCGTTACCGCGATGCTTTTTATCGCGCTTGCGGTCACGCGATTCCTGGTTCAGTTCTTCACGGGTTTTACGGTGCGTTTTTGCGCGCGATGTGGTCGAAGGTTTTTTCATGATGCTCAGCTTTGATGGTTTCAATCAGTATAGAATTGCGGCGGAATCTAGCAGAAAGCAAGCAAAGAAAAAAGGCGACAGAGCAATCTGTCGCCTTTTTTTCTGACCCTCTACCCTCATTGGGTATGACATTCCTTGTTTGCTAACAACGTACCCTGTTTTTCCCTTAGCATTTAACAGTCCGTGTCGTGGTCCTTTTTCCTTTTTGCCTGCCATCCTGTCAGTTTCCTGGTCTTCGCCTCCTGGCGCTCCCGACCCCTTGTCCTTAAGTCTTCATCCTGTTGGCTTCCTCGCCTTGACAGATACTTTACCTGCTAAATTCAAACTCACAAGCAACAAAAGGGCCAAAAAAGATAAATTCAGAAAATTCTATAAAACCAACTCATTGATTTAATTTGCTTTACCTTTTTTTGACCCTGCAATTTCTCCGAAAAGTCGCAGATGTTTTATGGCAAATGTCTTACAGGAATAAGGGAAAGTTTCGTTCGTGCGTAATCTGGCGAGAAAAACAGCCTTTTACGTGGGTTCAGGTATAATCCACCCAAGCTATAGATTATGGAGACGACCATTTTGACTAACTGGAACTACCAACAGACGCACTTTGTGACCAGTGCGCCTGATATTCGCCACTTACCCTCTGATACAGGCATTGAGGTGGCATTTGCAGGCCGCTCCAATGCAGGAAAATCCAGCGCACTGAATACGCTGACCAATCAGAAAAGCCTGGCTCGCACCTCAAAAACCCCAGGGCGCACCCAATTGATAAACCTGTTTCAGGTTGCCGACGGCAAGCGTCTCGTTGACCTGCCCGGTTATGGCTACGCAGAAGTTCCGGAAGAGATGAAGCTCAAGTGGCAGCGCGCGCTGGGTGAGTATCTTGAAAAACGTCAGTGTCTGCAGGGCCTGGTTGTCCTGATGGATATCCGTCATCCGCTCAAGGATCTTGATCAGCAGATGATCCAGTGGGCAGTTGAAAGTAATGTGCAGATTCTGGTGCTGTTGACCAAAGCAGACAAGCTGGCAAGCGGTGCGCGTAAAGCACAAGTGAATATGGTTCGTGAAGCGGTGATCGCATTTAACGGTGATGTGCAGGTTGAAGCCTTCTCTTCACTGAAGAAGATCGGCGTGGATAAACTGCGCGAAAAGCTGGATAACTGGTTTAACACCATCCCACCCGTTACCGAACAATCCCCTCAAGAATAACCTTTCTGCGCGGCATTTGACCGCGCTTTTCTTTCTTTCGCGCAATAAAAAACGCCCCAGTCATTTCTGACTGGGGCGGCTAAATATTCAGCCAAATCCGATTACGTGAAGTAAAAGGTCTGAAAGATAGAACATCTTACCTCTGTACCCTACGTCTTTAACTCTACTCCCTTTTCGTTTTCGCACAAAGCACTTTTTGTAGTTTTTTTTCAACCTTTACATAGGGAATTCTAATGATCGTCACAAAACCTGTAAGTTATGTTGCTTACTTACAGAAAAATGGCCTTGTAACACGAACACTTAGTGCGCTTGATCCCAGTTTTGCCCGCTTCCTACCTCCACCAGCAGAGGCACATCCAGCGTGGTGCTGCTTTCCATAAGCTCATGGATCTTTTTCGAAACCGCATCCACGTCGTCCTGATGCACTTCAAACACCAGTTCATCGTGGACCTGCATGATCATTTTCACCCGTGGTTTTTCGCTTTCCAGCCAGGCGTCTACGGCAATCATTGCACGTTTGATGATGTCAGCGGCCGTGCCCTGCATTGGCGCGTTGATAGCAGCTCGTTCGGCGCCAGCACGACGAGCCCCGTTACTGGACTTAATGTCCGGCAGGTAAAGTCGGCGGCCCTCAAGCGTTTCAACATAGCCCTGCTCTTTCGCTTGTGCGCGAGTTCGCTCCATATAGTCCATCACACCCGGATAGCGCTCAAAGTAGAGATCCATATACTTCTGCGACTCTTTACGGGGAATATTGAGCTGGCGAGACAAACCAAATGCACTCATGCCGTAAATCAGCCCGAAGTTGATCGCTTTCGCGCTGCGACGCTGTTCGTTAGTCACACTCTCCAGCGGCATACTAAAGACTTCGGCCGCAGTGGCACGGTGAATGTCTTTCCCTTCGGCAAATGCAGACAGCAGACCTTTATCGCGCGACAGGTGCGCCATAATGCGCAGTTCAATTTGCGAGTAGTCAGCGGAGACAATGACGTAATCTTTTGGCGCGATGAATGCCTGACGAATACGTCGCCCCTCTTCATTACGTACCGGGATGTTTTGCAGGTTCGGATCGGTTGAGGACAAACGCCCGGTCGCCGTCACCGCCTGATGATAAGAGGTGTGCACACGGCCCGTTTTCTCGCTGATCATGAGCGGCAGCTTGTCGGTGTAGGTCGATTTAAGCTTCGACAAACCACGGTGCTCAAGAATCACTTTCGGCAACGGGTAGTCCAGCGCCAGCTCTTCCAGCACCTCTTCTGAGGTAGACGGTGCGCCGCCAGGCGTCTTTTTCAGAGGCTTAATGCCCTGTTTTTCGAAAAGAATCGTTTGCAGCTGTTTTGTTGAAGCCAGATTAAACGGCTCACCGGCAATCTCGTGTGCCTTTTTCTCCAGTTCGGTCAAACGCAACGCAATTTCAGCGGAGTGTTGGCGCAGAACGGCTGGATCGATATTAACGCCGTTACGCTCAATACGTGACAGTACGGGCACCAGCGGCATCTCAATATGCTGGAAAACATTCAACGGGCCAGCGTGTTTTTGCAGCTCTGGCCACATTTTTAAATGCAGTTGTAGAGTGACGTCAGCATCTTCCGCAGCATAGCACCCTGCCTGTTCAAGATCGATTTGGTTAAAGGTCAGCTGATTCTTGCCCTTGCCTGCAATCTCTTCAAAGGTGATGGTTTTGTGCTTCAACCAGCGATCGGAGAGGCTGTCCATATCGTGACGGCCTGCCACACTATCCAGAATGTAGGACTCAAGCATGGTATCAAACGCAATGCCGCGCAGTTCGATGCCGTAATTTTGTAAAATCCCGCGGTCGAACTTCAGATTTTGACCAACCTTTAGCGCTTTTTCGTCTTCCAGCAGCGGCTTGAGCAATTCCAGTGCCCGATCGCAAGAAATCTGTTCAGGGGCATCCATGTAGTTGTGCGCGACCGGAACGTAGGCAGCAACGCCTGGTTCTGTGGCAAAAGACAACCCGACCAGATTGGCGCTGACGTTATCCAGGCTGTCAGTCTCAGTATCAAAAGCAAAGAGAGGGGCCTTTTTAAGTTTCGCAATCCACTCCTGCAATACAGCTTCATCCAGAACGGTAACGTAGCGCTCCGCTGACAGCTGCACGGCTGGCGCCTCTTCAACGTCAGCGTCAGCGTCAACAACTATCGTTTCCTGAAGCTTCGCGGCCGGCCTGGCCCCTTTCGCCTGGAGCCATTTCCCGGCTTCCACATCAACGATCCAGCGTTTGAATTCGTATTTTTTAAACAGCTCCAGCAGTGATTCTGCGGCCGGTTGCTGGACTTCAAGTTGTTCGCAGGTCAGTTCCAGCTCAACATCCGTTTTGATGGTAGCCAGTTTGTAGGAGAGATAAGCCAGATCTTTATTCTGCTCTAGTTTTGCGGCCATGGTTTTGGCGCCACGGAATGACAGTCCGGCAATTTTATCCGGGTTGGCATAGAGCGTATCCAGTCCACCCAGCCCCTGAAGCAGCCCCTGTGCAGTCTTCTCCCCCACGCCCGGTACGCCAGGGATGTTGTCCGATGAGTCTCCCATCAGCGCCAGAAAGTCGATAATCAGGTCTGGTGGAACGCCGTATTTAGCGGCCACTTCTTCCGGGCCGAGAATGGTGTTGGTCATGGTGTTAATCAGGGTTATACCTGGCGTCACCAGTTGTGCCATATCCTTATCACCGGTGCTTATCAGCACTGGACGGCCCATCTTTTCAGCTTCACGCGCGAGCGTACCGATCACATCATCGGCTTCGACACCCGACACCGCCATCAAGGGTAATCCCATTGCTCTCACCATCTCATGCAGAGGTTCAATCTGCGCACGCAGATCGTCGGGCATAGGCGGACGGTGAGATTTATAGTCCTCGAATAACTCATCACGGAACGTTTTGCCTTTTGCATCAAACACCACCGCAGCATGGGTTGGCTGATACTGCAAAATCAAACTGCGCAGCATATTCAACACACCGTACATCGCGCCAGTCGGCTCCCCAGCTGAGTTGGTCAGCGGAGGGAACGCGTGGTAGGCGCGATAGAGGTAGGAAGAACCGTCGACGAGAATGAGGGGATTTTCTGGGATCTGAACCATAATGTCCGTGCCTGTTTATCAATTTATGGTTAAAGGATGCCACAGACCGGCGAAAACATCAGTTTTTCGCCGTCATTGTCGGCAAAAGAATTGTCGATCATCACGATCGCAGAGACCATCTTCTGTGGATAAGTTTGTGAATTATTTCTCAGGGGCTGGATTATTGTGTATTTCTAAAGATCGCAGAAAACTATTTATATATTACTATCAGCAACTTATACAAAGATTAACGATCGCTATTGCCTTTTGATTATTATTTGCTCTATGTGGATATAAGAATAAGCAATTGTCTTTTACGGATATTGTCACTTACTGAAAGCAGACCTCCTTTCCTCAAATAACACTGCACGTATTCTGTTAAAATCTGCGCCTTACGCTTTACTGAAGCGCGTATTTGCTATCAACTCTTTGAATAAATTAATTATGTCGAGATTGCTCGCTGTTCTCACCCTGTCGCTAAGTATTCTGCTTACCCTCCTGGTGACTGTTCTGTGTTCTGTACCCATTATTATTGCCGGAGTCGTTAAGCTACTTTTGCCGGTACCCGCGCTGTGGCGCGTTATATCCGCCTTCTGTAACTTCATGATGTATTGTTGGTGCGAAGGACTGGCCTGGCTATTACGTCTGAATCCTCACTTAAAGTGGGATGTTGAAGGTCTGGATGGGCTGAATAAGAAAAACTGGTATCTGCTTATCTGTAACCACCATAGCTGGGCAGATATCGTGGTGCTTTGTGTTCTTTTACGCCAACACATCCCGATGAATAAATATTTTTTAAAGCATCAGCTTGCCTGGGTGCCCTTTATTGGGCTCGCCTGCTGGGCGCTGGACATGCCTTTTATGCGTCGCTACTCGCGTGGTTATCTGATTCGCCACCCCGAACGGCGCGGGAAAGATGTTGATACAACACGGCGCTCCTGCGAAAAGTTTCGTCTACACCCAACCACCATTGTGAACTTCGTTGAAGGGTCACGCTTTACTGATGAGAAACGTATTCAGAGCCGCTCCACCTTTACTCACCTGTTACCGCCTAAAGCCGCAGGCATCGCGATGGCACTGGGTGTTTTGGGTACACAGTTCGATAAATTACTGAACGTCACGCTGTGCTATCCGGAAAATGAAGCCAAACCTTTTTATGACATGTTAAGCGGAAAATTAACAAGGATTGTGGTTCGAATTAATGTGTTGCCGGTTCCCGCTGATTTACATGGGGATTATGTAGGTGATAAGAACTTCAAACGAGGATTCCAGCAGTGGCTGAATAATCTTTGGAACGAAAAAGACCAACAAATTGAAATCATAAAACGTCAGTACCATAACGCCGGTCAGTGACCGGCGTTATCTCATTACTTCTTCTCAACCAGGAATTTCACCGTGTCAGCATACTGTTGGACAAAGATGTCCATGCTGCTGGTATCCATGCCTTGCATATTCAACTGATATTTACCGTTGACATACATGGCCGGTACGCCGCGCAGTTGCAGGTCAGCAGCCGCTTTTTCTTGCTGGGCCACCAGTGATTTCACCACAAAACTGTTCCACGCAGCGTCATACTCTTCGCCTTTCACACCTGCTTTGATAAAGACGTCGCGGATATCCGCAACGGACTGAACTGTTTGCGTTTTCTGTACAGCTTCAAACATCGGTGCGGTAATTTTGTCTTCTACACCCAGCGCCATGGCCACGGCCCACGCCTGAGTCATCTCTTTACCCAATGGGCCAAGGAACTCAACATGGTATTTGGTCATTTTAGTGCCTTCCGGCAATTTTTGTTTTACGGCGTCAGCAACGTGCCAGACGTGTTCAAAGTCGTAGCAGTGAGGGCAATAGAAGGAAAAGAACTCAAGAACCTGCGGCTCGCCCGCAACAGGTTTATCCAGCGTGATGTACTGTTTGCCATCGGTGAATTGAGCAGCAGATGCGCTAAATGCCAGAATCATTCCCGCCAGCGCCAGCCAAATTTTCTTCATGGTTAATACTCTCCAGGATGTGTCACATTAATAAAATGGCGTTAATTGCAAAGGCGGTTCTTGTAGCGCCTTCACTTGCCAGAGAAAGGTTGAGGTTTGTTCGCGCCAGTAATCTTCCCCAGTTAACCATGGGAAGTTTTTCGGAAAAGCAGGATCTTCCCACCGACGGATTATCCATGCCAGATAATAAACCTGACGCATGGCACGCAAGGGTTCAATAAGACTTAGTTCAGCCGTATCGAACTCACAGAACTCTTCATAGGCTTCAATAATGGTCTCAAGTTGCATTCGCTGCTCGGCTTTATCGCCATGTAACAGCATCCACAAATCCTGCACGGCAGGGCCATTACGGGCATCGTCAAGGTCAACAAATAGGGGTCCATCACGCCAGAGTATATTTCCGGCATGACAATCACCATGCAAACGTAGACGTGTAAATCGGTTATGCCACTGCGCCATTACCGCATCGATCAGCGTATCCGCGGCGCTCAGGAAAGCAGGCTTTAACGCAGAAGGTATAAGCGTGGTCTTTTCAAACACCTGCCGGGGTTCGATCAGATATTCTTTAACGCCCATATCAGGACGATGCGCGAAGCATGCTTTGCGCCCTGTCTGGTGCATGCGTCCCAGATAACGCCCCACCCACTCCATTTGATCGAGATTATCAGGCTCAAACTGGCGGCCACCGAGGCTGGGGAAGACGGCGTAGTAAAAACCTTGATGGGTTAACAGCGTTTGATGTTTAAAGGAAAGGGGGGATGCAACGGGAACTTCATCTTGCAGAAGTTCCTCGGCAAACTGGTGCTCTTCCTGTATTTGATCGGCAGTCCATCTTTCGGGACGATAAAATTTCACCACGTAGCGACGACGATCTTCATCCTGGAATTGATAGACGCGATTTTCATAGCTATTGAGTGGTGTCAGGCCTGAGTCGACCCGAATTCCCAGCTCAAAAAGCGCATCCATAATGGTGTCTGGATGGAGAGTCTGGAAAGTAAAAGCGTTATGGTTCATCCCATTATCCGCAAATGAAAACGAATGATTCAGGATATCATCTCACTGCACTTTCGGTGGCTCCTCTTACAAGCTTTTACTCTTTAATTACGCCGCGGGCGCGAAGTAACGCGGTTTTGAAGTCCTCCTCATAATCTTTCTTGATGCCAGGAATCACCGCATCCTTCTGCGAATCACGCATTTTCAGATGGTAGATCAGGATGTCGTCACTTAAATCACTCAGTTCGCCGTCGTAACCTGATTCTTTCGCCAGTTTCTGCAAGAATTGAATAAGGTTTAATTCTGGCTCTTTCTGCCATGCTGGCTGGAGGAGTTCGATAACTTCGTTCAGGCGTTTACATTTCATGGTCGTGCTCCTTACTCTTGGTACAGACACGTTAGCAGGGTCAATCCCACAATAAAAGAGGCGATAAGGGTGAGTGAAATGGGTACGGTAACAGGCGTGATCCTGGCAGGAGGCAAAGCCTCACGCATGGGTGGGCAAGATAAAGGTTTGCTTGAGTTGAACGGTAAACCTTTATGGCAGTATGTCGCCCATGCATTGCGGCCGCAGGTAGATAAACTGATTGTCAGTGCAAATCGCAATCTGGAGATTTATCGGGCAAGTGGATTACCTGTCATTCAGGATAGCATTGCCGATTATCCAGGTCCGTTGGCCGGAATGCTTTCTGTGATGCAACACATTGACAGCGAATGGTATCTTTTTTCGCCATGCGACACCCCTTTTATTCCCCACAACCTCGCGAAACGTTTAAGTTCGGTCAGTGAGTCCACATCAGCAGTCTGGGTCCATGATGGTGAGCGCGATCATCCAACAATAGCCTTACTTCACCGAAAGATCGTGCCTGAACTGCAGCACTACATTGAACGCGGTGAGCGTAGAGTGATGGTTTTTCTGAGGAGTTTGGGTGGATGTTCTGTTGATTTCAGCGATACACAGAACGCTTTTATTAATGTAAATACGCCGGAGGATTTAGCGCGTTGGGAAGAAAAAGCGTGATTCCATTACTGGCAATTGCCGCCTGGAGCGGTACGGGAAAAACAACCTTATTAAAGGCACTGATACCGGCACTTTGTGCAAAAGGCGTCAGACCGGGTCTTATCAAACATACTCATCATGATATGGATATTGATAAGCCGGGCAAGGACAGTTACGAATTACGCAAAGCTGGCGCAGCGCAAACGCTTGTTGCCAGTACGCAGCGTTGGGCGTTAATGACAGAAACGCCGGAAGAACCCGAGCTGGATTTGCACTATTTGGTCAGCAGGATGGATGCATCAACGCTGGATCTGGTGCTAGTGGAAGGTTTCAAACACGAAGCGGTTCCAAAAATAGTGTTATTTCGCCATGGCTGCGGGCATGAAGCACATGAGCTCGTGCTGGATGAGCACGTTATTGCTGTTGCCAGTGACATTCCACTTGTTCTGGATGTACCAAATTTAGATATAAACGGTATTGCACAGATCGTGGCGTTAATTATGCGGTGGTTAGAGCAGCAGAAGGTGAACGGTGAACGAAAAATGCCACCTGATGGTGGTTTTTACCGCGCATTAAAGTAATAAAACGCAAAAAGCCCATCCGTCAGGATGGGCTCTTCACGTGTTTGATGCCTGGCAGTTCCCTACTCTCGCATGGGGAGACCCCACACTACCATCGGCGCTAC
>Ga0105244_10002249_pt1 | contig 14679 bp, 15 predicted proteins | sample KBSM44metaG_FD_80423 | JGI IMG/M metagenome (GOLD analysis project Ga0105244, IMG submission 80423) | Miscanthus rhizosphere microbial communities from Kellogg Biological Station, Michigan, USA - KBS M4-4 metaG | ecosystem: Host-associated > Plants > Roots > Rhizosphere > Soil | place... | reverse complement strand
GCTGAATAAGAAGGGCGATTTCAGCTACTTCGGTCGTAAAGACGAATCTACCGAGAAGTTTTATAACGGTGACTGCGCGATCACCACCGCTTCTTCCGGTTCTCTCGCGGACATCCGTCATTACGCCAAATTTAACTACGGTGTCGGCATGATGCCTTACGACGCTGATGTGAAAGGCGCACCGCAGAACGCCATCATTGGTGGTGCAAGCCTGTGGGTCATGCAGGGCAAAGACAAAGCGACCTATACTGGCGTTGCCCAGTTCCTGGAATTCCTGGCTAAACCGGAAAATGCGGCTGAATGGCACCAGAAAACTGGCTACCTGCCTATCACCACCGCAGCGTATGAGCTGACTCGTAAAGAGGGCTTCTACGACAAGAACCCAGGTGCTGATATCGCCACCCGTCAGATGCTGAACAAGCCGCCGTTGCCGTTCACCAAAGGCCTGCGTCTGGGCAATATGCCGCAGATCCGTACCATTGTGGATGAAGAACTGGAAAGCGTCTGGACCGGTAAGAAAACCCCGCAGCAGGCACTGGACGCGGCGGTAGAGCGTGGTAATCAACTGCTGCGCCGCTTCGAGCAATCCACTAAGTCTTAATAGCTTACACCCTCACCCCGGCCCTCTCCCTGAAAGGGAGAGGGAGCAAACCCTCCCTCGCCCCTCTGGGGAGAGGGTTAGGGTGAGGGGAAAATACAACTCAGAGCTTAACTATGTCCTCATCCCGTCCGGTGTTTCGTTCCCGCTGGCTGCCCTATCTGCTGGTCGCGCCCCAACTGGTTATCACCGTTATTTTCTTTATCTGGCCTGCGGGCGAAGCGTTATGGTACTCCGTACAAAGCGTGGATCCCTTTGGGCTTTCCAGTACCTTCGTTGGGCTGGACAATTTCGTCGGGCTGTTCCGTGACAGCTACTATCTGGACTCCTTCTGGACGACGATGCGCTTTAGTGCGCTGGTGACCTTCTTTGGGCTCTTCACCTCGCTGTTTTTTGCCGCCCTGGTGGATAACGTGGTGCGCGGCAGTCGCATTTATCAGACGCTGATGCTGCTGCCCTATGCTGTCGCCCCTGCCGTCGCTGCCGTGTTATGGATTTTCCTCTTTAACCCGGGTCGCGGGCTGATTACCCATTTTCTTGAGCAGTTTGGCTACGACTGGAACCACGCGCAGAACAGCGGCCAGGCGATGTTCCTGGTGGTCTTCGCCTCCGTCTGGAAGCAGATAAGCTACAACTTCCTGTTCTTCTTCGCCGCGCTGCAATCCATCCCGCGTTCGCTGGTGGAAGCCGCTGCGATCGACGGTGCAGGGCCTGTTCGCCGCTTCTTCAAACTGTCACTGCCGCTGATTGCACCGGTGAGTTTCTTCCTGCTGGTGGTCAACCTGGTGTATGCCTTCTTCGACACCTTCCCGGTGATTGACGCCGCGACGGCGGGGGGGCCGGTACAGGCGACGACGACGCTAATTTATAAGATTTACCGCGAAGGTTTTGTCGGACTGGATCTTTCAGCTTCTGCTGCGCAGTCGGTGGTGCTGATGTTCCTGGTGATCGTGCTGACCGTCGTGCAGTTCCGTTATGTTGAAAGTAAGGTGCGCTACCAATGATTGAGAATCGCCCCGGGCTGACCTTATTCAGTCACATCATGCTGATTCTGGGCATTGTGACGATCCTTTTTCCGATGTACGTCGCGTTTGTTACCGCCACTCTGGACATCAAGGCCGTATACGACACGCCGATGACGCTGATCCCCGGCACGCATTTATGGGAAAACCTGCGCACCATCTGGACGCAGGGCGTGGGGGTAAACAGCGCGCCGTTCTGGCTGATGCTGACCAACAGTTTCATCATGGCCTTCTCCATTACCGTGGGGAAAATCGCCGTGTCGATGCTGTCTGCTTTTGCCATCGTCTGGTTCCGTTTTCCGCTGCGTAACCTCTTCTTCTGGATGATTTTTATCACCCTGATGCTACCGGTAGAAGTGCGTATTTTCCCGACGGTGGAGGTTATCGCTAACCTGAAAATGCTCGACAGTTATACGGGTCTGACGCTGCCGCTGATGGCTTCGGCCACCGCAACGTTCCTGTTCCGCCAGTTCTTTATGACGCTGCCGGATGAGCTGATTGAAGCCGCGCGCATTGATGGCGCGTCACCGATGCGCTTTTTCTGGGACATTGTCCTGCCGCTGTCAAAAACCAATCTGGCTGCCCTGTTTGTGATCACCTTTATCTACGGCTGGAACCAGTATCTGTGGCCGCTGTTGATCGTCAGCGATGTCAATCTGGGCACTGCCGTTGCAGGCATCAAGGGCATGATCGCCACGGGCGAGGGCACCACACAATGGAACCAGGTGATGGCAGCGATGTTGCTTACGCTGATCCCTCCGGTTGTTATCGTTTTAGCCATGCAGCGCGCGTTCGTTCGTGGCCTGGTCGACAGTGAGAAATAAGATGGCAGGATTAAAATTACAGGCCGTAACCAAGAGTTGGGATAACGGTAAAACGCAGATTATTCAACCGTTAACACTGGACGTAGCCGATGGCGAATTCATTGTGATGGTTGGACCGTCAGGCTGCGGCAAATCCACATTGCTGCGTATGGTGGCCGGGCTTGAGCGTGTTAGCGCGGGCGACATCTGGATCGACAGCCAGCGCGTGACCGAGATGGAACCCAAAGATCGCGGCATCGCGATGGTGTTTCAGAACTACGCACTCTACCCGCATATGAGCGTGGAAGAGAATATGGCGTGGGGACTGAAAATTCGCAATATGGGCAAAGAGCATATTGCCGAACGGGTTAAAGAAGCAGCCCGCATTCTGGAACTCGACGGCTTACTTAAACGCCGTCCGCGTGAACTTTCCGGTGGCCAGCGCCAGCGCGTGGCGATGGGTCGTGCGATTGTGCGTGACCCGGCGGTGTTCCTGTTTGATGAGCCGCTCTCCAACCTCGACGCTAAGCTGCGTGTACAGATGCGCCTTGAGCTTCAGCACTTGCACCGCCGTCTGAAAACCACTTCTCTGTACGTGACGCATGACCAGGTCGAAGCCATGACCCTGGCGCAGCGTGTGATGGTGATGAACAAAGGTGTGGCCGAGCAGATAGGCACCCCAATTGAGGTTTATGAGAAGCCCGCCAGCCGCTTTGTGGCGAGCTTTATCGGCAGCCCGGCAATGAATCTGCTTGATGGGCGTATCAGCAACACCGGAACCCACTTTGAACTCGACAGCGGCATGGCGCTGCCGATCAACTGGTTCTACCGCGGTTACGCCGGGCGCAAAATGACGCTGGGTATCCGCCCGGAACATATTGCGTTAAGCTCACAGGCCGCAGGCGGTGTGCCGCTGGTTCTGGATACCCTGGAAATGCTCGGTGCAGATAACCTGGCGCACGGCCGCTGGGGCAACCACAAACTGGTGGTGCGTTTGCCGCATCAGGAACGCCCGGCGCAGGGCAGTACACTATGGCTGCATCTGCCGGAAAATCATCTGCACCTCTTCGACGGTGAAACAGGACAACGCGTATGAGCAACTGGCCTTACCCCCATATTGTCGCCCACCGTGGCGGCGGAAAACTGGCACCGGAAAATACGCTGGCGGCGATTGACGTGGGGGCCCGCTACGGTCACACCATGATTGAGTTCGACGTCAAGCTGTCTAAAGACGGGCATATTTTTTTGCTCCACGATGACAACCTTGAGCGCACCAGCAACGGCTGGGGTGTGGCAGGGCATCTGGACTGGAACGATCTGTTGAACGTTGACGTGGGCAGTTGGTTTAGCGGTGAATTTAAGGGCGAGCCTCTGCCAGAGTTATTTGACGTGGCACAGCGCTGCCGCGATCGCGGATTGCTGGCAAACATCGAAATAAAGCCGACCACCGGTACCGGCCCGCTGACCGGCAAAGTCGTGGCCCTTGCTGCACGCGAGTTGTGGCAGGGCATGGTGGCGCCGCTGTTATCGTCTTTTGAGATTGATGCTCTGGAAGCCGCTCAACAGGCCGCACCGGAATTACCCCGTGGGCTGCTGCTGGACGAATGGCGGGATGACTGGCGTGAGCTGACGACGCGTCTCGGCTGCGTCTCGATTCATCTTAATCATCGTTTGCTTGATGAGGCGCGTGTTGCCGCGCTGCGTGACGCGGGATTACATATTCTGGTCTATACCGTCAACAACCCGCAGCGTGCAGCAGAACTGCTTCGCTGGGGCGTTGACTGTATCTGCACCGATGCGATTGACGTCATCGGGCCGCATTTTCAACCTTAGGGCGTGACCGTTTTTAACGGAATGTTGGCCTGCGGCGTGCTATTAGTGTTCTGATTCAGCATGCCGTTGGTCTGCCTCGGCGGCAGCATATGCTGTTGCTGCGTAAGGGACGCCTCACTGTTGGCCCCCTGGCTCAGCATACCGCTGTTATTGTTAGGCAGCATTTGCTGCCTGCCGGGGTCAAGTTCGCCAGGTTGTGCCTGGAGTACTCGCTGAGAATTGTTGTTTATCTGCGCTTCGAGATGCTGTTGTTGCAGACGCGTTTGTGTCTGCAGATTCTGGTTTAACATCCCTTTCTGCTGCTGTTGCTGATTGAGCATTTGCGTTTGCATACGCTGCTGGCTGGGGATCTGGTAACCCGGCTGGTTAGGGTTATTTAAGGTATTTATCGGCTGTGCGAATGCGGTCAACGGCAAAAACGCCGCCATAATAATCAGTCGTTTCATCGTCATCTCCTCCGTCTGAGGCTTCTCCTAAGTTTACTTGCTTTTCGCCATGACGATGATCTTTTAAGAGTTCTGAACCAGGCTTAAGCGGGGACTGTCGCCCCAAATCTGGAGAACGACGATGATGAAGCAGAAGTTTGCACGTTGGGTGGCGATAGCCGCTCTGACGGCGGGAGGATGTTTTAGCGTTGCAGCCGCTCCCCCGCCCGTAGCGGCACCCGCGCCTGTGTCCTATGGCGTTGAAGCCGATGTCTTCCACCCCGTCCGGGCGAAGCAGGGGATGGTGGCCTCGGTGGATGAAACCGCGACCCGGGTTGGGGTTGATATTCTCAAACAGGGGGGGAATGCCGTCGATGCGGCCGTTGCGGTGGGTTACGCGCTGGCGGTGACGCACCCCCAGGCCGGTAACCTCGGCGGCGGCGGGTTTATGATGATCCGCACCAAAGACGGTAATACCACGGCCATCGATTTTCGCGAAATGGCCCCTGCTGCGGCCACGCGTGATATGTTCCTCGACGATCAGGGCAATCCTGACAGTAAAAAATCCCTCACCTCCCATTTAGCCTCAGGCACGCCGGGCACGGTAGCGGGCTTCTCACTGGCGCTGGAAAAATATGGCACCCTGCCGCTCAACAAAGTCGTGCAGCCAGCCATTAAACTCGCGAAGCAGGGCTTTGTGGTTAATGACGCGCTGGCTGATGATCTGAAAGTTTATGGCAGCGAAGTCTTGCCGAATCACGAAAACAGTAAAGCTATCTTCTGGAAAGACGGAGAGCCGCTGAAAAAGGGCGACAAGCTGGTACAGGCTAATCTGGGTAAAAGCCTTGAGATGATCGCTGAGAAAGGGCCCGAGGCCTTCTACAAAGGTTCGATAGCCGATCAGATTGCCGAAGAGATGAGCAAAAACGGTGGCCTTATCACCAAGGATGATTTGGCAAATTACAAAGCCATCGAGCGTACGCCGATTAGCGGGGAGTACCGTGGCTATCAGGTCTTTTCCATGCCGCCACCTTCTTCCGGTGGCATTCATATCGTGCAAATCCTTAATATCCTGGAGAATTTCGATCTCGCGAAATACGGTTTTGGCAGTGCGGATACCTTGCAGGTGATGGCAGAAGCTGAAAAATACGCCTATGCCGACCGGTCGGAATATCTAGGCGATCCCGATTTCGTTAAGGTCCCCTGGCAGGCGCTGACCAATAAAGATTACGCCAAATCACTGGCCCAGCAGATCGATGTGAATAAGGCGAAACCCTCCAGCCAGATTCGCCCCGGCAAACTGGAGCCTTACGAGAGTAATCAAACCACGCATTACTCGGTTGTGGATAAAGACGGCAACGCTGTTTCGGTCACCTACACGTTAAACACGACCTTTGGTTCGGGCATCGTGGCGGGCAATACCGGCATTCTGATGAATAACCAGATGGATGACTTCTCGGCTAAACCTGGTGTGCCTAACGTTTACGGGCTGGTGGGCGGCGATGCCAATGCCGTGGGGCCGGGCAAACGTCCGCTGTCGTCGATGTCGCCGACTATCGTGGTGAAAGACGGGAAAACCTGGCTGGTTACCGGTAGCCCTGGTGGTAGCCGAATTATTACCACTGTTCTGCAAATGGTCGTGAACAGCATCGATTTTGGGATGAACGTCGCCGAAGCCACGAATGCGCCGCGCTTCCATCATCAATGGCTGCCGGATGAACTACGCGTCGAAAAGGGCTTTAGCCCGGACACCCTTAAACTGCTTGAGCAGAAAGGTCAGAAGGTGGCAGTGAAAGAAGCAATGGGCAGCACACAAAGTATTATGGTCGGCCCGGATGGCACCCTGTACGGTGCGTCTGACCCGCGCACGGTGGATGATTTAACGGCAGGGTATTAAGGGAATTCCACAAAAAATGTGAGCACGGACAGTCCCCTCTCCTCTTTGGGGAGAGGGCGAGGGTGAGGGGGAAAATGCGGCTCTGCTGGTCATTCCGTTCACCTTATGTTCCTTGCTTTTCTGTAGCGACAGAACCCGTGAACGAGCCAGGGTGGTTCACCGCCACCACCCTGGCGACCCGGGCTCCCGGCCAGGAAAATCGCCGCTGGCGCGGTCCACGCTGCTTCTCCTTCAGGCTTATCGGGGACGGGCGAAGGTAACGTCCGTGTAAAGCCGCCCTCGCCGCGCATCCCTGCGCGTCGCCCCGGCCTTGCGGATACGCTTCGTCGATTTTCAGCCGGACCCTGTCATCGCTGTAAGTTTTTTATTCTCATTTCGCGGTGTTATCGCTGTAACACTTGAGAGGGATCTGGCGTGGAACAGGATTCAGTGTTTCACTCGCGCCATAAAGTACGCATCCACATACTCACCGTTACGCAGAGCAAATTTCTTGCCGGTGCCTTCCACTTCAAAACCAAACCTGCGGTAGAGCGCCAGCGCCGGGGCGTTGTCGACGAAAACCGTCAGCTCAATGCGTTCAATGCGCAGCCAGTTATCACAGAGATTCACCATTTCACGCAGCATGGCGCTGCCCACACCTCGTCCACGGAATTCGCTGGAAACACTGATGCCAAAGGTCGCAACGTGGCTGCGGCGTGGACTTTGCTCGACATCCACCACTAAATGCCCGGCGACGACATCATCAATACAGGCCACAAGATGGCGACGGCCGGGGCGCGGTTCCAGCCGCTCCTTCCACATGTCCATAGAAGGATGAGGAAGTTGTAGCGTGTCGTGATAGACCTCCGGATGCGCATTGATTTGACGTAAAGGCTCAGCGTCACGGGCTTCGGCATGGCGGATCACGATGCTATTCATTTCCTTTCTCCTTGTTGAATGTTCCCTTTCAACTTCACTGAGTTGCCAAAGCGAGTCAAGCAGCATTTTTTGCAAAATAGGGGTAGACAAGTGCGAATGATAATGATTATTATTGCCATGCGTTCAGGGAAACCTATGCGGTAATCCTGAAAGCACGACATTGCTCACATTGCTTCCAGTATTTCTTAGCCAGCCGGGTGCTGGCTTTTTTTTTGCTCGTTTAACCCGGCTGTGGATTTATCGCTTTTCTCAGGAGGCGCATCTGTTTTCAATCCCACGACGTTGTTCTTCGTCTGAACGGGCGGCTGAACATCGGCCTGACCGGTAAACTGGCCTCCTTTTTTTATGGCCAATTGCCGATACGCCAGGGTGCCATTTATTCGTCCATTTTCATAGATTTCAACGGTATCTGCGAGGCATTGCCCCTGAATCATACCGTCAATAATCAGTTCGCGGCAGATAACATTTCCTTCCACCGAGCCCGTGCGCATGACCTTGATCAGACCTTCGGGCGCGGTGATATTGCCGTGAAGACTCCCGTGAATGTAGACCGGGGTCGACGAAACGATGTTGCCTTCCACATGAACATCACTGGCGATAACCGTATTGGTATGTTTTTCCGCACCGCTGGCTGCTGCTTCACTCACCGGGGCAGGGGGCGTATGCATGGCAGGTACTTCAGAGGACTTTTGTTTTTTAAACATCGGTATTATCCATCCTTGAACGAGTTGAATGATAAGAGCAGCAACAGCCAGCAATCCTGCTGAGCGGGCTGCGGTATGTGCACCCAGGCACCAGGCCAGCAGGGCAAGCAGCCACAATAAACAGGTGAGGTTGAGCAGGTAATACTTCCTTTCCATAGACGGCTCCTGAGCCACCTTTCCAGTCTGTTAGCGACGCGAGTGATGACCTGTGAGTGCAAAAATGCGGCTCTCTTATGCGGAATTCCGCGGCTTGCGTCAAGGTCTGAAATAGCACTTTAGGAATAATAAGTCATTGTATCTGCTTGTTTTATTCAGAATAAAAATGCTGTTGATACAAGCCATTGTGGCAATGAATGTTTAATCTCAGAGGCTCGGCGGTTTTTATCACTGGCTGACTGCGCTAAGGTTTAAAGCTGCAACGCTCAACAAGGAAAGGATCATGACCTTACACTGCGCATTTATCGGTTTTGGTAAAAGCACGACCCGTTACCATCTTCCCTACGTTTTGAACCGCAAAGATAGCTGGCATGTCGCCCATATTTATCGCCGCAGCGCGAAGCCGGAAGAGCAGCATCCGCAGTACCAACATATTCATTTCACCAGCGACCTTGATGAGGTGCTCAACGATCCCGAGGTCAAGCTGGTGGTGGTCTGTACCCATGCTGACAGCCACTTTGAATATGCAAAGCGGGCGCTGGAGGCGGGGAAAAACGTGCTGGTCGAAAAGCCGTTTACGCCGACCATGGCCGAGGCCATTACCTTATTTACGCTGGCGAAAAGCAAAGGTCTGACCGTCACGCCGTATCAGAATCGCCGTTTTGACTCCTGCTTCCTGACGGCTAAAAAGGCCATTGAAAGCGGCAAGTTAGGTGAGATTGTCGAAGTGGAGAGCCATTTTGACTATTACCGTCCGGTTGCGGAAACGAAGCCAGGCCTGCCGCAGGATGGTTCGTTTTACGGCCTGGGTGTTCACACCATGGATCAAATTATTTCACTGTTTGGCCGCCCGGATCATGTCGCTTACGACATCCGCAGTCTGCGTAATAAAGCGAATCCTGATGATACCTTCGAGGCGCAGCTTTTCTTTGGTGACCTGAAGGCGATCGTTAAGACCAGCCATCTGGTTAAAATCGATTACCCGAAGTTTATCGTACACGGCACCAAGGGGTCGTTCATAAAATTTGGTATCGACCAGCAGGAAACCAGCCTGAAAGCCAACATCATGCCTGGTGAACCTGGCTTTGCGGCTGACGATAGCGTGGGTGAGCTGGAATACGTCAACGAAGCCGGTGAGACCGTACGCGAAACGCTGCCCCCGGAAAAGGGCGACTACGGTCTGGTCTATGATGCGCTTTATGCCACGATGGTGAGTGGGGCGGAAAATTACGTCAAGGAATCTGACGTTCTGACCAATCTGGAGATCCTTGAAAGGGCATTTGAACAGGCCTCCCCTGCCACGGTAACCCTCGCAAAGTAAGGGATTCTGGCAGAAAAGTAGTCGTTCATTTTTTTTGAACAGAGGCGTCAATTTTCACCCTCTATGATTGCGGGTCGATCGGGTACACACTGACTCCATCGAAACGAACACGAGGGTGAAAACATGATTTACTTACGCAAAGCAAACGACCGTGGTCACGCAAATCATGGCTGGCTTGACTCCTGGCATACCTTTTCGTTTGCCAACTATCACGACCCTAACTTTATGGGCTTCTCCGCACTGCGCGTTATCAACGACGATGTGATTGATGCGGGGCAGGGGTTTGGCACCCATCCTCATAAAGATATGGAAATCCTGACCTATGTGCTGCAGGGTGCCGTTGAACACCAGGACAGCATGGGTAATAAAGAGCAGGTTCCGGCGGGTGAGTTCCAGATTATGAGTGCCGGTACCGGGGTGCGTCACTCCGAGTACAACCCGAGCGCGACCGAGCCGCTGCGTCTGTATCAGATCTGGATTATTCCAGAAGCGACGGGCATTACGCCACGCTATGAGCAGCGTCGTTTTGATGCGAAGCAGGGCCGCCAACTGGTGCTGTCCCCGGACGCTCGCGAGGGTTCGCTGAAAGTGCACCAGGATATGGAGCTGTATCGTTGGGCACTGCTGAAAGATGAGCAGTCGGTGTACCAGGTGTCTGCGGATCGCAAAATCTGGATCCAGGTGGTGAAAGGTGATGTGACTATCAATGGCACGAAGGCGACCACCAGCGATGGTCTGGCTATCTGGGATGAGCAAGCCCTGTCGATTCACGCGGACAGTGACAGCGAAATTCTGCTCTTTGACCTGCCGCCAGTTTGATCCGGCTTAAATAAATGACTCAACCTTCTGGTTAACACCGGAAGGTTGAGTGTTGTCCGTGATAAACTGAGCCATTGTTTCTCAGCTTATTACTTCAGGACGATGAAAAAGAAAAGACCCGTACTACAGGATGTGGCCGATCGCGTGGGCGTGACCAAAATGACGGTCAGCCGTTTTCTGCGCAATCCGGAGCAAGTCTCCATCGCACTTCGGGGAAAAATAGCGGCCGCGCTTGATGAGCTGGGTTACATTCCTAATCGCGCCCCTGACATTCTCTCTAACGCCACCAGCCGTGCGGTGGGCGTTCTCCTCCCTTCCTTAACCAACCAGGTGTTCGCTGAAGTTCTGCGCGGCATTGAAAGCGTCACCGATGCTTATGGTTATCAAACGATGCTGGCCCACTTTGGTTACAAGCCGGAGATGGAAGAAGAGCGTCTGGAATCGATGCTCTCCTGGAATATTGATGGTCTGATTTTGACCGAGCGTACCCACACGCCGCGCACTCTGAAGATGATCGAAGTGGCAGGGATTCCGGTGCTGGAGCTGATGGACAGTGTATCGCCTTGCCTGGATATTGCCGTCGGCTTCGATAACTTCGAAGCGGCACGACAAATGACGGCCGCTATCATTGCCCGTGGTCATCGCGGTGTGGCCTACCTGGGTGCACGTCTGGATGAACGTACTATCATCAAACAGAAGGGGTATGAGCAGGCGATGCTGGACGCCGGGTTAACGCCTTACAGCGTGATGGTGGAACAGTCTTCTTCTTATTCCGCCGGTATTGACCTGATGCGTCAGGCCCGACGCGAATACCCGCAACTGGATGGGATTTTCTGTACTAACGATGACCTGGCCATTGGCGCCGCCTTTGAGTGTCAGCGTTTGGGACTGCGAATTCCTGATGATATGGCGATTGCCGGGTTCCATGGACATGACATCGGTCAGGTGATGGAGCCGCGTCTGGCCAGCGTACTGACGCCGCGTGAGCGCATGGGGCGCATTGGTGCGGAACGCCTTCTGGCGCGGATTCGCGGTGAAACAGTTACGCCGAAATTGTTAGATTTAGGTTTCACTTTGTCACCGGGTGGATCAATTTAGTCTGACAAATTTGAACTAGCTCACACTTATTCACTTCTGGCACGAATGGTTATTGCTTCTCCATTTCCCCGGCAGGACAATGTTACCGATAACTGTTACCCGTAACAATTCTCTTTGTCTCAGTGGGAGCTACGCTTTGAGCACGACTAATCTTGAAAACCGCGTCTATGTCCTGATGGGCGTTTCTGGCAGTGGTAAATCCGCTGTCGCCAGTGAAGTGGCGCATCAAATCCATGCCGCGTTTCTCGATGGCGACTTCCTGCATCCGCGCAGCAACATCACCAAAATGGCCGCAGGCGAGCCGTTAAATGATGACGATCGTAAACCCTGGCTGCAGGCGCTGAACGATGCCGCCTTTGCGATGCAACGCACCAACAAAGTGTCGCTGATTGTCTGCTCTTCTCTGAAGAAGCGCTACCGTGACCTGCTGCGTGACGGCAACCCGAACCTCTCCTTTATCTACCTGAAAGGCGATTTTGACGTGATCGAAAGCCGCCTGAAAGCGCGTAAAGGCCACTTCTTTAAAACGCAGATGCTGGTGACGCAGTTTGAAACGCTTGAAGAGCCGGGTGCGGACGAACGCGACGTGCTTATCGTCGATATCGACCAGCCGCTGGAAGGGGTTGTTGCCAGCACCATTGAAGTGATTAATAAATAAAGGCAGTGGTTTTGAGTACATTAACGCTTGTTTTAACAGCAGTAGGCTCGGTTTTGCTGCTGCTGTTTTTGGTGATGAAAGCGCGTATGCATGCTTTCGTTGCCTTGATGGTGGTTTCTATTGGCGCAGGCCTTTTTTCCGGCATGCCGCTCGTTAAAATTGCGGCAACGATGGAAAAAGGCATGGGCGGTACCCTGGGCTTCCTCGCGATTGTTGTTGCCCTCGGTGCCATGTTCGGCAAAATTTTGCATGAAACCGGCGCGGTAGATCAGATTGCCGTGAAGATGCTCAAGTCCTTCGGCCATAGCCGTGCGCACTATGCGATTGGTCTGGCGGGTCTGATTTGTGCCTTGCCGCTGTTCTTTGAAGTGGCCGTGGTGCTGCTGATAAGCGTTGCCTTTTCTATGGCGCGCCATACCGGCACCAACCTGGTAAAGCTGGTCATTCCGCTGTTTGCGGGTGTGGCGGCGGCGGCGGCATTTTTGCTGCCGGGGCCTGCGCCGATGCTGCTTGCCTCTCAAATGCATGCGGATTTCGGCTGGATGATCCTGATTGGCCTGTGTGCGGCGATCCCGGGCATGCTGATTGCCGGGCCGCTGTGGGGCAATTTTATTAGCCGCTATGTTGAATTGCACATCCCGGACGACATCTCCGAGCCGCACCTTGGCGAAGGTAAAATGCCGTCATTCGCCTTTAGTTTGTCGCTGATTCTGCTGCCGCTGGTACTGGTAGGTCTGAAAACGATTGCCGCGCGTTTTGTTGCAGAAGGTTCCGATCTCTACAACTGGCTGGAGTTTATCGGCCACCCGTTCACCGCGATTCTGGTGGCTTGCCTGGTGGCAATCTACGGGCTGGCGATTCGTCAGGGCATGGCGAAAGACCGCGTGATGGAAATCTGTGGTCAGGCGTTGCAGCCTGCCGGGATTATCCTGCTGGTGATTGGGGCAGGCGGCGTGTTCAAGCAGGTTCTGGTGGATTCCGGCGTGGGTCCGGCACTGGGCGAAGCGCTGACCGGAATGGGGTTGCCCATTGCCGTGACCTGTTTCGTGCTGGCCGCCGCCGTGCGCATTATTCAGGGGTCGGCTACCGTTGCCTGTTTAACGGCGGTAGGTCTGGTGATGCCGGTGATTGAGCAACTGCATTTTTCTGGTGCGCAAATGGCTGCTCTGGCGATTTGTATCGCCGGTGGCTCGATTGTGGTCAGCCATGTGAACGATGCGGGCTTCTGGCTGTTCGGTAAATTTACCGGTGCGACCGAAGCGCAGACGCTGAAAACCTGGACGTTGATGGAGACCATCCTCGGCACCACCGGTGCGATTGTCGGGATGATTGCGTTTACGTTGTTGAGTTAATTTTCCTGTTTAGGGGAGTGCGGCCTGATGCCCTCACCCCAACCTTTTCCACTGGTTGAGGAGCGGTCTGATGCCCTCACCCCGACCCTCTCCCACGGGGAGAGGGGGCAAACACTAAAAAAGGCAACTTGCGTTGCCTTTTTGCTTTTTATTCTGGTGCGGTCTGATGCCCTCACCCCAACCCTCTCCCACGGGGAGAGGGAGCAAACACTAAAAACGGCAACTCAGGTTGCCGTTTTGCTTTTATTCTGGTGCGGTCTGATGCCCTCACCCCAACCCTCTCCCACAGGGAGAGGGGGCAAACACTAAAAAAGGCAACTTGCGTTGCCTTTTTGCTTTTGTTCCCGTTGCCGTTTTGCTTTTACCTAGCCTTTCATCCACAAACGGATGCCGTCCAGGAACATCTGGGTTGCCAGCATCACCAGTACCAGCCCCATTAAACGCTCCAGCGCGTTCACCCCTTTTTCTCCGAGCAAACGCAGGAACAGCGAAGACTGCAGCAAAATTGCCACGGTTCCGCCCCAGGCAATCAGCAGCGCAATGACCAGGTGGCTCATCTGATTGGGGTACTGATGCGAAAGCAGCATCAGGGTGGCGAGCAACGTCGGCCCGGCAACTAACGGAACCGCCAGCGGCACGATAAACGGTTCTTCACCCGCGGGCAGGCCCATACTGCTGCCGGACTCGCTGGGGAATATCATCTTAATCGCGATCAAAAACAGAATAATGCCGCCGGAAATAGAGACGGTCTCCGCACGCAGATTCAGAAACGCCAGTATATTTTCGCCCGCAAACAGGAAAACCAGCATCAGCGCCAGAGCGATGAGCAGTTCGCGGATCATAATTTTGCGGCGGCGTTTTGGCTCGGTATGTTTCAGTACCGACATGAAAATAGGCAGGTTCCCGAGAGGGTCCATAATCAGGATCAACAACACTGCCACAGAAATAATTTCGCTCATGACTCTTCCTGTATTGCCGCAGATTAGCGGTATTTCTGATGGCTTGCCCATCATTGATTAATTTAACTTGCGACTTTGTGTGCATTTTGTAATGTGGGCTATTAGCGCCAGTCAGG
>Ga0105244_10002247_pt1 | contig 14680 bp, 10 predicted proteins | sample KBSM44metaG_FD_80423 | JGI IMG/M metagenome (GOLD analysis project Ga0105244, IMG submission 80423) | Miscanthus rhizosphere microbial communities from Kellogg Biological Station, Michigan, USA - KBS M4-4 metaG | ecosystem: Host-associated > Plants > Roots > Rhizosphere > Soil | place... | reverse complement strand
TATGACCTTGTCAGACGGCCAACCATTACCCTCCAGTGTGGATATGCAATATACCCCAGGCGTAGGCCTGGCTCCGACGACACTGGAGACCAAAATCTGGTCAAACGATGCCGCCAAAGATATTAAGGCCAGCCTCAGCGCCACGCCTACTTTGACGAACACCACGGGTACAGGTTCAGCCACACTGGCAGTGAAATTGGGGGGACAAGCCATTACCCCAACCCCCATTACGCTGTCTGCTTCAGAACTTTTCCCTACCGGAGAAGTCGATCAGGGGTCTGTCACCCTGCCGCTGGAAATTTTACCGGCAGCCGTAGCACCACTGAATTCAGGTAATTACACCGGTATGGTTTCATTAGTCCTGACTCAGGCGACTGAATAAGTTTTCGCTAAATTACCCTCGACGAAACCTGTGCCCCGCAAACAGCAGGGTGGCAGGTTTTTTTCCAAAAAAAGGAGATGTTTATGAATATATGGAAAGCATCCGCATGCTGTCTTTGTATTCATCTCGCCTTTTTTGGAACCATGGCATTTGCCGATTCAGCCGTTCCTGCAGGTTTTGAAGAACTGGTTACCGGGCAAGACTTGTGGGTCGATGTTAATTTGTTAGGCCAATCAACAGGATTGTTTGAAGCAAAAGTCACTCTTGATACCGTCCAGTTTTTGAAACCTATGGACGTCTTAAGCGCACTGAATTTACCGATTAAAAAAGAGAGCCAGCAATATCAACAACTGGTCGAAGAAATTTCCCACCCTCTGCCCCGTAACGGCAACCTTGCCTGTAGCAGCAATAATAATGCGGCGGGTTGCGGTTATATTGACACCGATAAACTGGCAGTTATTTACGACGAGAATGATTCTAAAATTAGCATCTTCGTGGATAAAAAACTGTTACCCGAAGGCGATAAACATTCGCTGTATTACACCCCAACACGCCAGACTGAAAATGCGTTTATCCACCAGCAAAACCTGAATGTTATCGCGCAGCAGGAATACAGTAGCCTCTCTTTACAAGGTGCGGGTGCACTGGGCGTGCTGACGAATGGTTATGTTGGTTTTGACTGGTCGCTTAATGCTTACCGTGAAGATGACGCCAGTGAGCAAAGCGTTAATATTGACGATCTCTATTACCGCCAGAGTTTAGGCCAGCGCCACTATGTGCAGGCCGGACGCATGGATTCGCGGGATCTCTCCAGTAATCTCGGCGGGAATATTAGTTTTTCCATGCTGCCACTCGGTGCCATTGACGGTATTCGTGCCGGGAGCTCATTGAGCTATCTCAACAAGGAAGAAGCCAGCAAAGGCTCACCGATAGTGGTACTGCTCTCGCGTAAATCACGCGTGGACGCCTACCGCGGTAATCAACTGCTCGGTACGTTTTACCTCAATAGTGGCTCCAATAATTTAGATACCGGCAATTTCCCGTCGGGCAGCTATGGCGTCACGCTCAAAATTTATGAAGATAACGATTTGGTTCGCACCGAGGTTCAGCCGTTTACCAAAACAGGCGGAATCGGTGACGGGCATATGCAATGGTTTGTTCAGGGCGGAAGGGTTGCCGATGATATCCCGTCTTCTGACAGCCATCAGGAAGTACAGTCAGCCACGGCGATGCAGGCAGGTTTCAGGCTACCGCTGGGCAGTTCAACCACCCTGACCGCAGGCATTGCCAAAATCGACGCTCAGCATTTTGAGGAAGGCGGTATTCAATGGACGCACGGTTTTGATAACAAACTATTAGATGGCGTGTTGGATATTCAGGCCAACCTCCTGACAGGCAGCAATGGAACGCATGGTGATGCCGAGCAACTGAGCTATAACGACGGCTTTTCACTCAGCGTTTACCATAATGCGGCTTACGGTAACGAATGCCAGACTGACGGTAATCGTACGGATTATGCCGATATTGGCTGCTATGAAACGCTGAATGCGACCCTGGCCGTACCCATCAAGAAATGGTCTGCGTCGCTGGGCTATACAAAAAATACCAACACCAGTCTGACCAACGATAATTATGACGCCTCACGGCCGTTTGAAGACAATATGGCGAACGCGACTCAGGCCAACTCGTCCTCGCGCACCGTCCAACTGACGCTTAACCGCACATTTAGCTGGAGCGGTTTAAACCTCAGCACCCGTTTGGGTGGCTATCGCCGCAAGGGTGATGATGCCAGCAATAATGATAACGGGATATACGCCGGCTTTACCCTCACACGCAGCACCCCAGCAAATGAAAATGGACGTTCCAGCCATACTTCTGTGAGTACGGATTATGAAGGGAGTCACCAGGGTTCCAGCGATTTTAACTACAGCGCCAGCCAGGATTGGGACTGGGGAGCCAACAACGATCGCCAGCTCGGCGTTAGCATAGGCGGAAACAACAGCACCAATATGAATGCCGATGTTCACGGCCATCTTAACGGACAGTATGGCGATGCTTCCATGACGCTATCTGATAGCTATGACCGTACCCAACAAACCCATCAAGCAGCATTAAGTGGTAGCTATAGCTCATCGATGGCGGTGTCACACTCGGGATTCTTCTGGGGGCCCTCAGGTACCGGTGCACCAGGTGCGGCCGTGGCGGTGGAAGTGAATCAGGGTGAAGACAGCGACGAAGATAACAATGCGCTGGTCAATGTCGCCGTTGACGGCGGGGGGGCTGCGACCATGGGCCAGGGAAGCAAAGCGCTGTTCCCCGTTTCCGGCTTTGAACCAGGAAATGTTTCGGTGATTGAAAACAGTGATGCCGGACGCAGCAGTATGGCCAGTATCACCAGCGGTGCAGGCAACCAGTCGGTGTTCCTGCTGCCAGGCAAAATGAAAGTTCGCGAGGTCAAAATGGAGTCTCATTACACTTATACTGGCACGTTACTTTCCGATACCGGTACACCGATTACCCAGGGCCACTTGCTCAACAGCAGTTCATTTATCTCCTCAGAGGATGGCGGTTTTAGCGCTGAACTGACTTCTCAGCCGAAAGATCTTTATCTACAGAGCGAGAGCGGGCTGTATCAGTGCCCAATAAAGGTGGAGTCGAAGCGTGATGTGGTGCGCTTCGTGGGTGAAACACACTGCACATCAATTACTATCGCCAGGTTGCCACAAAAATTACACGACGCATTTGAACAAGTGCAAACTGCCGACCAGGCCGAAGCACACTAATCACTGAATCGGAGTTTGTGGAATGTTTAAACATCTTTGGATACTGGCATGGTTACTGCCGACAACGTGTTGTTATGCCGCTTCAGGGCAAGTGATCCCACCAGCTGACAGAAATGATGCGGTATCACTGACATTTGATCGTTCGCAAACCAGCGTTAGCAACTTAACGCTCTATGACCATGACATCGGGGTGTTTGAAGATAATGATCACTGGATTCGGGAATATGGAAAAAGCGGTTGGATCTGCACCGATGATAAAAACACCGCTAACGGAAGTTGCGATGCTAAAACAATCATTGATGATTTCGCAGCCCCACCCACAATTATCAAACTGTTGTTTGTCGAACAGCGTAGCCTGACACAAGTATGGATAAACGTTGAAGCTTATAACGAAGGCCTTTGGCCAGCAGTTTGTTCTGAACATCCAACCAAATACAAGATTAACTTTGCTGGTGCTCCTCATTGTTACAGCGCGGGTAAGCCAGTGTCGGGTAGGGCTCTGAGCGCATCCATCACGGCCAATGAATTGAAGAAGATCCCTTATGGTGGGATCTGGAAAGCCAAAATGGTGCTCGAAGAACGTGGGATTGTTACCTCTGGCACAGAAACACATCTTGCGACATGGACGAAAACCATCACGCTAAACGTCACCGATATGAATAATCAGCAAATTTACCTGCCCGATTTTGGCAACGCAGCCCCTCATGTCGATCTAAATTTACGCCCCCTGCCCGGTACAACAGGCAACCACACCATGCTGAGCGGAACGGCGACGCTGGATATGTGCCTTTATGATGGTTACAACGCCAACAGTAGCACGTTCATTCTTTCGCCTAAAGATGATCACAGTGGTCTCCCCGGACGTGAATATGGTCTGTTCTCCGTTTATCACAACGGTAAAACCGACGATGCTAATCGTATTGATTATCAACTTAAGATATTAAATTTAGTTTCCAGGGAGTTTATCGATCTCAAAAACTGGCAAAATTATGTTGCAACGGGTATTTCTGCGGCACCGCTGCGTTCGGTGCATTTGCCCGGCATTCCTGAAGCGGTACTGTGTGTCCCTACAGCATTACGCTTTGTCACTCCTGAATTCGCTATTACCAGTAAAACCGCAGGGAGTTACACAGGCACTTTGCATCTAACATTTACGACAGGAATGTGAATCTGAGGCTGCGATGAGAACAAAATTGAAAACCATTTTGATGTTGGTGCTGACCACAATTTATCTACCCGCGATGGCCAACGTGACGGTATTCCCGATGCGCGTGATGCTTAATCAGCAAGGCAGCAGCGTGGTGCAGGTAATATCCAAAAGCACAGAAACACGCTATATGGTGGCGGAAGTCAGGCGAGTTGAGCATCCCGCCACGCCGCAAGAAAAAGAAGTGAAAGTGAAAATGGGAAGTATCGACAGTCTGGTGGTGACTCCGGCACGCTTTGCCCTCCCCGCTGGAACCATTCAGCCCTTGCGCATTGTGAATATGAAACCCCTGCAACAGGAGGTTTCTTACCGGGTATGGCTGAATTCTGTGCCTGGCTCAACGCCGGATCTCACCGTACCGGCGGGCGACGATTCTGCCCGTACATCGGTAGGTATTGAAATGAGTTGGGGAGTGGTGGTGAATGTGCCGCCAGAGCATCCGCAGGTCAAACTAAAAATAGACTCTTCAGCACAGAGCGTTTCCAACCTGGGCAATATTCACACGATAATTAAGCGCATCGGTCACTGTACCGATAGCAGCCATTGCCAGTGGACCAATATCAATAAAAGCCTTTATGCCAATGAAAAACTGGATATTAGCGCGGCACATATCCAGGGCATGTCTTTGCAAAATATCAAACTGGAATACATCGACCCTATTTCCAGTAAGACGGTAACGGTTGAAGGCATCGGGCTGTAAAAAAACTAAAGCCCCAGAACCGTGCCAATCAACAGCCACAAATTCAGTGCCACCACGATGGCGACAATCACCCACCCGGTCATTTTAACCAGACGCGTATTGACCAGCTCGCCCATCAGTTTGTCATTACTGGTGAAAATCAGTAGCGGAACCAGGGCCAGCGCGATACCAAAACTCAGAAGTACCTGGCTCATCACCAGAATGCGTGTTGGATCAAGCCCCATCAGAATCACGATAAATGAAGGCGCCATGGTTACGGAGCGGCGAACCCACAGCGGGATATAGAAACGTACGAAGCCCTGCATCACCACCTGCCCGGCTAACGTCCCCACGACGGTGGAAGATAAGCCCGCCGCCACAAGGCTTAAACCAAAGATAGTCGCTGCCGAATGGCTAAGTAACGGTTGCAGCGTAAGGTAGGCTTCGTCGAGGTCAGCCACCCCGGTGTGGCCTGTGAAGTGAAACGCGGCGGCGGCGGTTGCCATCATCGCCAGGTTAACGAACCCGGCAATGGTCATCGCAATGGCAACGTCCCATTTGGTTGCCGAATACCGTTCAGCCCGATTTCCGTCATGCATATGCTGGGTCAGCGACGAGTGCAAATAGATAACGTGCGGCATGATGGTTGCGCCGAGCACGCCAGCGGCCAGGAATACCGCTTCGCTGGTGGGCAAATCAGGAATCAACATCCCTTTCCCCAGTTCTACCAGGTTCGGCCTGGAGAAGATCAGCTCGACGATATAGGCTGCTGCGACAAACAGCAGCAATCCGCCAATCACTTTCTCAAGGGGTTTCTGGCCACGGCGTTGCAGCATCAGAATCAGGAAGGTCGCGATACCGGTCAGTACCGCGCCCTGTAATAAAGAGACGCCAAGTATTAGCTTGAAACCAATCGCCGCCCCGATGAACTCGGCGAGATCGGTAGCCATGGCAATGATTTCGGCTTGTATCCAGTAAAGCCAGACCACCGGACGCGGATAATGGTCACGAATTTGTTCGGCAAGGTTTTTACCGGTCGCGATGCCGAGTTTTGCCGACAGGATTTGAATCAGCATCGCCATGAAGTTCGCCCACACCACCACCCACAGCAATTTATAGCCAAAGCTTGCGCCTGCCTGGATGTTGGTCGCGAAGTTGCCGGGGTCGATATAACCGATGGCAGCGATAAATGCCGGGCCCATTAACGCCAGGCGTAACCTTCGCGCTGTGCGAGTACCACTATTTTCAACGCGACTGTTAGTCATCATCTGCCTCTGAGATATAGCCTTTGCTATGTTTCAAGCTAGCAAAAGTGAGAATGATTATCAAATTCATTTAAAAGAGATAAACTGATTTCTTCGATAGCTGGAAACGATGAGGAAAATTGACGCCCATTAACAAACCACATTTGCGACAACAACTATCATTCAGATATGTGCATTGACGCAACTTTTACCTTCTTTACTTAACATAGCAGAAATGTATGGTTGATCACTAATTTTGAGTTTCGTCACATGTCATTACTATAGTGTGCGATTGCTCTCGTTTTCTTATTGCTTGTTTCATAGAATGTGCAACGAAATTAAACCTGCCTCATAATATTTGGAGCAAATATGTCCCGCGTTCTGCATTTTGTTTTAGCGCTTGCCGTGGTTGCGTTACTCGCGTTGTTGCTGAGTAGCAATCGTAAGCAGATCCGTATTCGCTTTATCGTTCAACTTTTAGTGATTGAACTCCTGCTCGCCTGGTTCTTCCTGAACTCAGAAGTGGGTCTGGGCTTTGTAAGAGGTTTCTCAGAAATGTTTGAGAAACTCCTGTCATTCGCTAATGAAGGGACAAACTTTGTTTTCGGTAAGATGAATGACGAAGGACTCGCCTTCTTCTTCCTGAAAGTTCTCTGCCCAATCGTCTTTATCTCTGCTCTGATTGGTATTTTGCAGCACATTCGTGTTCTGCCGATCGTAATCCGCTTTATCGGTACCATTCTGTCTTAAGTGAATGGTATGGGTAAACTGGAATCCTTTAACGCCGTAAGCTCTCTGATTTTGGGACAGTCAGAAAACTTTATCGCTTATAAGGATATTCTCGGCAAGATGTCGCGCAACCGCATGTACACCATGTCCGCTACGGCCATGTCTACTGTGTCCATGTCGATTGTCGGTGCATACATGACCATGCTCGAGCCAAAATATGTGGTTGCAGCGCTGGTGTTGAACATGTTCAGTACCTTTATCGTGCTGTCTCTTATCAACCCATACCGCGTTGATGAGAGCGAAGAAAATATCCAGATGTCTAACCTGCACGAAGGCCAAAGCTTCTTCGAAATGCTCGGTGAATACATTCTGGCAGGTTTTAAAGTTGCGATTATCGTTGCGGCAATGCTGATTGGCTTTATCGCCCTGATCGCCGCACTGAACGCACTGTTTGCAGCCATCTTCGGTATCTCCTTCCAGGGCATTCTGGGTTACATCTTCTATCCGATCGCCTGGATTATGGGTGTTCCGTCTCATGAAGCCTTGCAAGTAGGCAGTATCATGGCAACCAAACTGGTATCGAACGAATTCGTTGCGATGCTGGATCTGCAAAAACTGGCGGGTACGCTTTCCCCACGTGCGGAAGGTATCCTGTCTGTGTTCCTGGTGTCGTTTGCCAACTTCTCTTCTATCGGGATTATCGCGGGTGCGATTAAAGGCCTGAACGAAGAGCAAGGTAACGTGGTTTCTCGCTTCGGCCTGAAACTGGTTTACGGCGCTACGCTTGTGAGCATTTTGTCTGCTTCTATTGCAGGCCTGTTCTTGTAATATACGCGCGACAAACAAAAACCGAGGCTTTTGCCTCGGTTTTTTTATGCCTGAACGGTCTCATCATCCCGCCAACACACCTGATTTCTGCCACGCGCTTTCGCTCGATACATCCGCATATCCGCCAGGGACTGGATTTGCTCAAGCATGTATTCAGGGTGCTCGTTATAGGACGCAACACCCAGCGATGCGGTGACAGGTAATTTCGACCCGTCTTCAAGAATGAGCGCGGATGACTCAAGCTCCCATTTGATGCGTGTCGCAACACTTATCCCCGCGTTAAGGTCAGAGTCAGGCAGATAAATACAAAACTCCTCTCCGCCTATGCGTCCGAGAATATCCTGCTTACGGATAGCACGCTGGATGTGTCGGGTGGCATGGATCAGCACGTTGTCACCCACCTGATGCCCGTAGACGTCGTTGACCTTTTTGAAGTGGTCGAGATCCAACAGCACAAGCGTGTAGTCCACATAAGTTGGGCTTCGCTCAGCGGTTTTCTCGAAGAAACCCCGCCTATTCAGCACGCCGGTCAAATCGTCGTGAAGCGCATGATGCTGCATTTCACGTTGCAGATTGCCCATATTCCGCACCAGACGGCAAATAATGCGGTAGGCGCCCAGCAGGGAAAGCGAGAAAATCAAAAACATCGTGACGAGAAGTAAACTGAATCGCCCAAAATCCTCATGCAGCCCCTGACTCACGGTCTGGGTGCTCACCAGCACTGAGTGAGTCCCTCTCAGTTGGCCAAACGTGATATAGACCAATCCGGAACGAAAACTACCACGGGGATTATCCGCCAACATTCGGAGAATGGTTTCTTTCTGCTTCACGCTTAACTGAACGTTATTTTCCGCGCCCACAGATTTCGTCAGAGGTTTTAACTGCGCGTCATACAGTCGGTAGGCGCTTTGGGTGTCTTCCGGTAACGAAGATGAGAGGAATTTTTGAACTGATTGGCTATCAAATACAATGCCCAGCAAGCCAATCCATTCGCCCCCAAAATCGACAGGGATAGAGGCGTTGATCAGCGTCTCGTCGCTGTTAGCAATATTTTGTCGCGTCCAGAAAGCTGTTCGTTTGGGATTTAACAGCGGGGACGCCAGCACAAAACTGCCCAGCTTTTCGTGCGGGTTATAGCTATTGATCAGCAGCGAGTTCACATCTTTCGACAAAGAGGCGATAAATTCGCCTTCGCGCGAGATGTAATATAAATCGGCAAACAGTTCATGGGATCCGGTTGCCAGCGGGAAAAGCCCCTGGATTTTACGCAACCCGTTGATTTGTTGGCGCACCTCCAGTGACTCCTGATCCGGTAATTCATCATCCTCAGTGACACTATCAGGCAAGGGCAACTCGCCTATCCACAGCGGCCTTTGAATCGAATTTTCATTCACTTCCCATGGCGTCACAGGGCTGCCGGGGAAGATCGGATCATCCATGGCTTCAATAAATATTCTTTTTAAATAGCGAAGGTTATCAATCTTGTACTGCGCCCGGCTTTCTATACGCGCAATCACACTTTCTAGATGACTTAACTGGCTGGTGCGATATCCCTGACTAAACAGCTGCCCTTGCTGCCAGAACAGGATTGCGGTCAGGGCAAAAACAAAAATGAAGCACAGATGAATAACACGTAGCGTGTTGCTCAACGGCAAACGAAATCGACTCGCTCTTGAAGTACTCACAATACAGTCCTGTGATCATATGCTCGCAACATATAGCTACCTTAAAAAGTATGGACTGTATTAAGAGGCTCGGGTTTGCCAATCAGATAACCTTGCAAAAACTGAACGCCCAGTTCATGAAGAAGTGTCCGCTGCTCTTCCGTTTCGACAAATTCAGCAACAACGCTCAATTGCTTCGCATGGGCCATATCACAGATAGATTTTACAATCAGAGGGTCAAGCGAGTCCGAGGTGATGTCTTTGATGAAACAGCCATCAATCTTAATAATGTCCGCCTGCAGCCGTTTGAGCCTTTCGTAATTCGCATAGCCGGTGCCGAAATCATCAATCGCAATTTTAAAGCCACTTTCACGCAGTAACGTGATGTTCTGCATTGAGATTTCTGATTCTGAAAATGCCTGCTCCTCAGTCACTTCAATAATCACACTGCGGGTAGGCACCTGGTATTCAGAAAATAAGGAAACAATTTTCTGCGCGATATCTTTTTGCATAAGCGTCAATGGCATGAGATTGACGGAGAAGCGTGACTGCAGGCCATCTTCAGGATGCTGCTGCAGGAACATCACCAGTTTCTTCATGATCAGCATGTCGAAGCGAGTGCTGAGGTTAAATTCAGTGATAACAGGAATAAATATATCCGGGGTAATTAATTCGCCGTCTAATATTATGCGACTTAATATTTCGTGATACCCCTTTCCATGCTCATCGACAATGGGTTGAGCATAGAGCACGAAGGATTGCTCTTCATTCAACGCGCGCTTAATTTTTTGCAGGAGTAAAACTCGTTCTGTTGTCTGGTCAGAAACATCTTCAATTCGGGTGTCCAGACTCAGTACGCGTCGCGTAGCACACGCCTGTTCAGAGAGGTAACTTAAGTGCCCTAAGGTACGATGTAATTCAACCAGGTCATTGTCGATAACGCTGTAAGACGCACTGTACTCAATTTCTAGCATAGTGTTATGCCATTTTATTTGCTTGCTATTGAGTATATCGACCATGTGACCCAGGCGGGCAGCCGTATCCTGTCCATGTAAGAATATTAATAACTCACTACCGGGTAATTGAAATACTTCTTCGCCTGGCTGCAAGAAAGGTTTCAGTTGGCTTGTGATAATACGCTTGCACTGAATACGCATCATAATACCGTAATGGCGGCTTAAGAACTCGAGATTAGCCATTCGCAGGCAACACAAGGTTCCTTTCGGATAACATTGCACATGATGTTCCAGCGCACGTATATTCGGTAATTGAGTTAAAGGATCGGTCAGCGCTTGCGAATGATAAATACGCTTCATCCAGTCGTTTTTCTTTAACACCGTCGTCATATACACCATACAGACGTTAAAAGTGATAAATACCGAGAGGATAAAGGAGAGAGCAAATTCGTTATTTACGCCGTATAGAAAACCGTCGTTATAGGTCAGCAATAACCATGCAGAAATCGCCCACATTAGCCCCATTAAACGTGGGCCAAAATGACGGATCCCAAGCGTAAAGAGCAGGAAGATGACGGGTACCAGATAGCCTGAAACCTCCAGCAACCACCAGGTGGAGCACAGCACCCACAGCATGGTTACCAGACAAAAAACCCAGCCATAAGTGTAATAACGACGTGGACCAACAAAGTCACGCATCACACAACGGAGCCAGAAGGCCCGGGCATAATTCGGGTTCAGGAGCATCCTTAACGGGTAGTAGAACAATGGAGTGAAAATAAGCGAAGCGGCCACCAGGCTTTGAAAATCCACTACCATGAAAATCAGCGAATTATCACCAAAATAGGCCGCAACCCGGGCAGGGAAGTGAATATAATTCCCGGCGACATACATCAGTAATTTAATAATAAAGGGCGCCGCAAACCCCAACCAAAACATCCTGACACCGATGCCTTTATCCACCAACCCAAAACGCCAACGAGCCCCAAGATAATAGCGAGTCACCTTGCTACAGACGGATATAGAGAATATCAGGCAAATGACGAATATTAGTAATGAAAGCCAGGATATGTTCAGACAGAATGAATAGGTCACCGTTGACGCTATTATTAGCGGAATAACAGCCACACGGCCATAGATAAATACCATGGCAATCATGAAACTTATCGGCAGGTAAGCGAGATAAATCTGTTTACCTTCAATAATGGTAGCCGGTGAAATGTAACGAGAAAGAGGTATAAACAGGAGGCTTAAAACCAGGGCAGTGACAGATTTTTTTAACGTTTTTTGGAAAATCATAAGCCTGGAGCCATTATTCCGCTACGGATGAGCAGTGTGATTCGGTGATGAATAATACGTTTATTTATTGCGCAAATCAAGTTTGTGCAATATTTCATCCATTTAATATTGCTCAACTTTTATAGATTTCTACAAAGAGAAACAGTTTGATATATTCACGTTGAGAATAAATCGTATTCAAATTATTGTGAATAGATATGGTTAGTTAAAGCAATAGGGTTATTATTTTGGATGTTTGAGAATATTAGGTTGTTAAAACGAAAAAACCCCCGCCATTAGGCGAGGGTTTTAAATTTTGGTGGAGCTAAGCGGGATCGAACCGCTGACCTCTTGCATGCCATGCAAGCGCTCTCCCAGCTGAGCTATAGCCCCACGAATGGGTTTGGTTTAAACGGTTCAAATCTTGCTGGTAAAGATTTGGTGGAGCTAAGCGGGATCGAACCGCTGACCTCTTGCATGCCATGCAAGCGCTCTCCCAGCTGAGCTATAGCCCCATACCGTGAAATCCGTGTCGTATCGACGGGCGGCATCATATGAAACCCATTCAACAGTGTCAACGGCAAATTCTTCTTCTGCGATTAATCGTCGAAAAAGCAAACAATGCGGCCAAAGCGAGTTACATCTGATCATGCTCTAGTTAATCTTGTCACAGTTTCCAGTAAAATGATCCTCTAATATGAACCACTAATAACCCTTTTGGATTTAAGGAAATAACTGTGCTCAAGGAACGTATGACCCCAGAAGAGCTGGCGATAATTACCGGTTACAGTCGCCAAACAATCAACAAATGGGTACGCAAAGAAAGCTGGATCACTACGCAAAAACCGGGTGTTCAGGGTGGTAAAGCGCGCCTGATTCATGTGGACGAACGGGTTCGCGATTTCATTAACAGTGCCCGGCGTGTTTCTGAGAAACACAGCAGCTATCACGTTAATGACACTTCTTTGGAAGGCCTGCTGCTTAATGCGATGAAGCAGATGTCGATTGCCGAGCAAGAAAAGATGTCTGCACTGCTTCTGCGAGAAGGTATTGCGGGAGTTTTAAAACGTTTAGGCATTCGTGATGAGTAAGACGAGAATTAAAAAGCCGGCATAAGCCGGCTTTTTTGCAACTGCGCTTTATAACGTGTTCGTTACTGTTGCGCTTCGCGCTGAGCAATAAAGTCCAGCGCCTGGTTGATACGCGCAATAGAACGTTGTTTACCAATTGCGTGAACGGTGACATCCAGACCCGGTGACTGCCCTGCCCCAGTTACCGCTACGCGCAGTGGCATACCGACTTTGCCCATACCCACTTCCAGTTCATCAGCGGTTGCCTGAATAGCGTTATGCACGTTTTCCGCCGTCCAGTCAGTTAATGCTGACAATTTGTCGCGAACCACTTCAAGTGGCTGACGCGCAACAGGGCGCAGGTGTTTCTTCGCAGCATCTGCATCAAACTCACTGAAGTCTTCATAGAAGTAGCGGCAAGTTTCCGCCATCTCTTTCAGAGTCTTGCAACGATCGCCAAGCAGTTTCACCAGTTCAGCCAGTTGCGGGCCATTACGGGTATCAATGTTTTGCTGCTCGATGTGCCATTGCAGATGCGTGGCAACATATTCAGGAGCCAGATGATTGATGTAATGGTGGTTCAGCCACTGCAGCTTTTCAGTATTGAATGCGCTGGCAGATTTGCTGACGGAATCCAGGGTGAAAAGCTTGATCATCTCTTCACGGGTGAAGATCTCTTGATCGCCGTGTGACCAGCCCAAACGCACCAGGTAGTTCAGCAGCGCTTCTGGCAGATAACCGTCATCGCGATACTGCATTACGCTTACCGCACCGTGACGTTTAGACAGTTTTTTACCGTCATCGCCATTGATCATCGAAACGTGCGCGTAAACCGGCACTGGCGCATTCAACGCTTTCAGGATGTTGATCTGACGAGGCGTGTTGTTGATGTGGTCTTCGCCACGAACAACGTGAGTGATTTCCATATCCCAGTCATCGACAACGACACAGAAGTTATAAGTTGGGGAACCATCGGTACGGCGAATGATCAGATCGTCGAGTTCCTGGTTGCTAAATTCGATTGGACCACGGATCTGGTCGTCGAAAATAACAGAACCTTCTTGCGGGTTGGCGAAACGCACCACACAAGGTTCATCTGCAGCGTGATGTTCATGGCCGTGACGGCAGCGACCGTCATAACGCGGCTTGTCACCGTTCGCCATTTGTTCTTCACGCAGCGCTTCAAGGCGTTCTTTAGAGCAGTAGCATTTATAGGCTGTACCCGCTTCCAACATCTCATCAATAGCCGCGTTGTAGCGATCAAAGCGTTTGGTCTGGTAGTACGGGCCTTCGTCCCACTCAAGGCTCAACCAATTCATGCCATCCATAATAGCTTCGATAGCTTCTGGAGTTGAACGCTCAAGGTCAGTGTCTTCTATACGCAGCACAAACTTGCCGTCGTGGTTACGAGCAAAGAGCCATGAGTAAAGAGCAGTACGAGCACCACCAACGTGCAAATAACCAGTTGGGCTTGGCGCGAAGCGAGTTTTGATTTTCATTAAACGGCCTTAATTACGCAAAAGTACCGGGGAACCGGCAAATGCCAGGGAATAAAGAGTGGGCAACATTCTACCACTGTGTGCTGATTCCTCAATGTAGATACCTTTAGTTGGCAGCAATCCACATATTCTGGTGGCAAATCAATCACCAACGGATATTTCGCGATCGTATTGTTTAATTTTACGACGAACAAACAAAATCTTTAGAAAAGGCGTTGACTCATTTTCAACTCTCCCTATAATGCGACTCCACACAGCGGGGTGATTAGCTCAGTTGGTAGAGCACCTCCTTTACACGGAGGGGGTCGGCGGTTCGAGCCCGTCATCACCCACCATTCATTAGTGAGTGATTCCGCAGTGT
>Ga0105244_10002244_pt1 | contig 14710 bp, 13 predicted proteins | sample KBSM44metaG_FD_80423 | JGI IMG/M metagenome (GOLD analysis project Ga0105244, IMG submission 80423) | Miscanthus rhizosphere microbial communities from Kellogg Biological Station, Michigan, USA - KBS M4-4 metaG | ecosystem: Host-associated > Plants > Roots > Rhizosphere > Soil | place... | reverse complement strand
TAAGCCGCTTCTTGCTCTGGCGTCAATCCTTCAATCATTCCTGCACCCCCTAATATGTAAAAAAGAGAGGAGCTGCGCCCCTCTCCTGATGTCTTCTGCTATTACAGACGCATAGCACCTGTTTTTGCTTGGAAACCTGACTTCTCCATAACCAACTCAGATAGTAGGGTTGGGATACCAGCTTTACCGTTTGTCATATTCATAAAGTTATATTGTTCTGGGAATAGTACTACAGACTCACAGATACGCTCTTCTTTGTAGTAAGTGTCTGCGTTTTGTACTTTCATAACCTGCTTGTACTCTTTACGAGTAATAGGTCTCCAGATGAAGATATCTTCTTCGAACTCTGTAAGGTAAACTTCTTCACCGTACTGAGATTTCCACTCTTCAACTTGCGCTACTGCTGGGCCATTTGGGAATAGCAATTCTTCGCCGTTTTCCCCAATAAGCTCTTCAGGAATTGCTGCTGCCACTTCTTCTTCTGTGCCTTCTACTTCTTCTACAGCCTCTTGTGCTTGTACTACTTCTTCTTCAGCTGCTGTGTTCTTAGGTTTGTTAGCCATTTCTCTTTTCCCCCTATGTTTTATGCTCTACTTGCAACGTTGCCATCCAAGTCTTTTGCAATAAATGAATACTGCTCTTGAATCGGTTGGCCGTCGCCCCCTATAATTTGACTACATCCTGTAAGCTGTACGCCAATTAGTGAATGAGTTGTCTCTGAATATTTCATTCCATCTTTCTCATTCATTGGCCCGTAGCCTATTAGGATATTAAATCCAGAATCTCTCATCTCTGACTGCTTCATGCTATCTATGTCTTGGCTCTGATCGTCTGGGTAGAAATAAGATGTCTTTTGTCTAGCCTTAGACTCTTGTACCATCTGTCCTTGTCCCCACATAGACTTTTCAAACTCATCTGCAATGGTATCGAAAGAACTTCCTTTTGCGGCATTTACTAAATGCTCTATATCAAGTCCTTCTTTCCATTGATTCGTATTGAAGCCAGAGCTACCCGACTTAGCGCTTTTCATATTAGAACTTAAGCGATTCAGTACCGAATGTAAATAGTAACTTTCCTTGAAGTTTATGTTGAAACTCCCCTGTATGTATCGGTTTCCCCGCGCCACTTTGTCCCACGTATAAGAAGCATAGCCGAAGATAGGTGCAACTTGTTCTTGTAGCGTAAACTGAAGATTAGTAATCTCGTCTACCCAAATGTCTCCAAAGTAGATACGAACATCTGCCCCAGTGAAATACTCATTACGGAAGCGTTGATATTCCGTAGTGGAGTTGGCAGAATACTCATAGCCTGTAACTCTTCTTCCATCAGCCATTCTATCTTCTCCTACCTTCCGCTTTTATCTAAACCATTGTTGTCCATTAAGTCAATATCCATGGCGATATATTGCATTGTATTTTCTGTAATCATGTCTTCGATAGACATTGTTTGTCCTTCTGTGATGATATGCACCCCATAAAGATTCAGTGTTGCAGAGTTGCCATATTCATTCATGAACGTAATGTTAATGTCGAACGGCGGCATCTCGTCTGTCTTCATATTCTCGCTCATCTCATTGATTTCTTTCTTGGAGAAGTTGTAGTCAGACTTCCTGAAGCTTTCCATTACACTCTTCAGTACGTGTCTATCAAATACAGTAAATATCAATGAGCCTGCAATAGTCCGCTGTCCTCTTACAACACCCTTTGGATTGATTCTTCCTAGGCTATATACAGGTGTCATAGGACGATAAATACTGTATGTAAGTGTCTGAATCGTACCGAATACTAGCGGCTTTCCACCAAGCGGCGTGATGGTTGCTACAGCATCTGCCCCAGAGAAGGAAGTATTGATGCGGCCATACTCGTTCGTTACAACGTTCTTTGCCATAAGACCACTCCTTTTAATATAATAAAAGAGGAGCCCCTAGAAGAGACTCCCCTGTCCCGCTAGAGATTAGCGAGGTTCTGTGTATGCATCTGATACCATATCGTCGATTCCGCGAGCGATAAAAGTACAAGCCTTTTCAGTTGTGATATCATCTACAGACATTCCCATTCCTTCGTTCAAAATCTCAACGCCGAAGATAGTCATCTTGGAAGACTGGCCATATTCGTTCAAGAAGTTGATAGTGATATCGAATGGAGGAATCTCATCAGAGTATTTAGGAGCTTGTGGCTCTGCCCATTTACCTGGAAGGTCATCCTGACTTACATTGATGTCGGCAACGTTACGAAGGTTAGCTGCATTGAATGCGCCTGACTCCGTGCTGTTTAAGCCGTGACGATAAACTGGGTTATCAGTCGTTTTCATTTGGTGCAATGCATCACGGTCAAAGACTGTGAATACTAGGGAACCAGCGATACCACGTTTTCCACGAGAGAAAGACTTAGGATTCGCGTCACCCATTACGTATACTGGAGCTTTTTCACGAGTTACAGAGTATGTAATTGCTTGAAGCTCACCAACAACTCTTCCATTGAATGTAGCTACGATGTCCGCACCTGCGAAAGATGTGAACGTTTGAGTGTAAGCTGACTGTGCCATTCAAATGTCCTCCTTTTAATAGGTAAGTGTATGCCCAGCTTTAACCCACTGGGCAGGGGTTTGTTCTATGTATTACTCAGTTGCGTAAGGCGGTTTAAGGCTAACGTTGACAGATACTCGTTTCAACTCGAAAGCAGGAACAAGTTCTAGAGTTACAACAGCTTCGCTCAAAGTACCACCACGAGCAACGATAGTGAAGCGGTAGTCGAAGATAGCGCCTTGAGTTTTCATAGCTTCAAGACCAGCTTTAACTGTCGCGTTCAATGCGTTGTACTGAGGCATACGGTTTGGTTCACCGATGTACGGTTCAGTCAATTCACGAATCAACTGTGCAGCAGCTTGAGTAATACGCAAAGTGGAAAGACGAGCGAAGTCAGAAGCTTGCTTCACGCCACCAAGGTAGTAATCAGGAGCTGTAGTACAACCGTCAGTAACAGAAACTTGGTTACCTTTCAAACGGAATGTTACGAACTTGTTACCAGTCAAAGCGTTTAGCTGACGAAGAGACAAGTTGTAGTGGATGCCCGCTACACCGTAAACACGTTTGTTAGTTGGAGCAGACTCTGCAGCAAGTGTAGATACAAGCGCCGCGTATGTAACCGCACCATTGGTGAAGTACATTTCAGAACGACCAGGAAGTACATAACCAAGTTCTGGAGAAGCAACAACCTGTACGTATCCGCTGTAATCGTTTGTGATAGAAAGAAGACGGTCAACGTTTGCTTTGACTTGAGCCAAAGAGTTGCCAGCAGGAGCAGAAGCACCTACGTAAGCGATAGTTGAGTTATGGTTAAGCGTTTGGTTTTCTGCGAATTGACCAGCAAGCAACGCGAAGTTACCAGCGATTTTTTCAACAGGTGTACCAGCAGCAAGACCAGCGCCGTTTGTTCCTTCTACAACTGCGAATGCAGAACTACGAGCAAGGCGAATCTTGTTACCAGTTGCAGTAACAGTCAAAGCAGACCCAGAGTGAGCAACTTCGTCTTGAATCTCAGCAACTAGAGCAGTAGCATCTGCATATGTCTTAGCTGTAAGAGTCAATGTAGCGTCGTCGATTTTGATTGTATCGCTTTCGCCTGCAACTACTTCCAATGGGAATGTAAGAGCAGAACCTTCGATAGAGAAGTCATGCTTAACGCCTTCAGATAGTGCAGGAAGAGTAGCCAAGACTGCTTCTTTGTCTGCAAAAACGCCAACAAGGACAACGTGGTTTACAGTGAAGTCTGCAAGAATACCAAACATTGCTTCCTGAACAGCTAGGAATCTTTCAGCATCTGTAGCGCCCTCAAGTGCCATCAAGTAAGTGCGGCGGTTGCCACCCTCGAAAGCAGCTTTCCAAGCAGCAGCGATAGGGTTAACTACGCCACCTACTACGAATGTTCCGAATCCGTTTGTCTCAAGGTCGCTAGACTGACGTACAAGAACAGGCTCTTTAGGAGCATCTGCTTGTAGTGAAGGAGCGATGATGAGCATGGACTCAGTGGTAGTATCCTCTGGTAGAATAAGACCACCATCAGCGATTGATACTTCAATGCCTGGTAAGTTTGGATATTGTGCCATCCAAATTTCCTCCTTTTAATTGTTTTTGAGATTATCATTCGGAATTTCGAAATGAATAGTCTCGTTTATAGAGTCATCTGACAAGTCATTCTTAGGAATAACTGTGGCAGTAACTTTTTTAATTACATCACTGTACTCCTCATGAAGATGTTCCAGTCTTACGAAATACGTAATTGTGCGGCAGACCAAAGCGTCTCTCCATTTCCCAGATTTTGTGCTATTCTCATAGCTCTGGAAGATGATCTCTTTTACGCCCTGCTCCTTAATGAACCCTGTATACATGTCCATGAAATCCATAAACTTTGTAGCTAGTGCCGTAGCCTTAGCATTGTTTTCTTCCCAGATTTCAAAAGCCACGGTACAGTCTAGCACCCTACCTTTTACATCCACATGTTGTGGTTCGTTACCGTGTACTTCTTTTGTGTAAGAGTACCGATACCGCGACTTAATCTCGCGTGTACCTTTGTTGCCAATAATGCCTGGCTCCATGCGGTCTAGAAGATATGTAATAACAGGCATCTGAACGTTATCTGGTTCTCTGCCGTTTGGAAAGGCTTCGCAGAATGTACCCCAGTCGCCCCATGCTGTATCTATGAGACGCTTTAGCAAATCTGTTAATCCTTCAAAGTCGACATTACCTTGTGCTTGTAATGGTGGCTGTTCATTCATTACACAATCACTCCTTGTGGGAATGAGACTGTAGCGACTGATGCAATCGCTCGTATCTCTGAGAATGGGGTTAGTGATACTTCCAAACTCATTTCCGTATTGTTGTTCGATAGACTATATTCCAGAGAATACTCTCTGAAAATGCCTTCTACTACTAGGTCATTCAGTAGCGTTTCTGCTGCTGAAATTGCATCCTTTATTGACAGCGTTGTGTAATTCTCTCCGACCATCATGTCTAGCTCTTCTGTTAGTATTCTAGATACGTATTGAGAGATTCGTATGTGGTGTGGCTTGCTTAACACAGAGTCTTGATTCTTAGAATAAGAGGTACTGTAATAAGGTACAAAACCCCTACGGATTGAGGGTACAATACAGATATAACCATTAGCCGTCAACAATGCAACATCTTCTTTGCTCAAATCGAACTTTAAGTTGCCTACGCCCTCTAAACGCTTGTTAGACATGATAGTATTGTAGGAATATTGAGCTTGTGCCGCCGCATATGCATACGCCAGGGAAATAGAGCTTGTATCTGATTCTACGTATTCTGTTTGACCTACAATAACCTGAACATAAGAAAGAGACTCTTCGTCAGCCATAAAGTCTGTTAAGCTTGTAAGCTCTAAGATACGCATCTGTACATCCTCATCGAAATCTACCTCATCACCTTCATCTACTACTGTAGGAAAGATAGGTTTTGTTCCAACCACTCCCATACATCCTACGCCCATACCTTCTGTCTTGTTCTTACAGAATGAGCCTAGCATCTCTGTGACTTCCACATCATCATCATGAAATAAGTCACACACGGTGATAACACCAAACGGAAGGACGCCTAGCTCGCCGCCTGGGTCTCTTTCTCTTTGTGCATCTGGGTCTATTCCAAATAGAGCAGTCTTTAGTCTTTCTTTTAGCATAGGAACAACCTGAGCATCTATAGTTACCTGTTCTCCTAATGGGTCACGATGGTTTATATACTCAGCTTCTGTCAGGCCGCCCTGGAACATCAAGTCTGTTTCTATATCTACCATGTCTTCTAGGATGTAATACTCATCAATGATTCTTGCGTTAAATTCCAATAAACCATAGAAAGCATCTCTATTAATTGCATAGGCTAGTTCTCGCGCCGTCTTATATCTATTGAAGAAGTAAGAACGAGCCACTTCGTCTGTGCCTACTACATAAAGATGGTCTGGATAGACAACAGCTCGTAAGAGGTTGTAGTTATCAGATGCCGATACGCTTTCTAATTCTAGAATCTGTTTCCCGTCTCTATCTACAAGCATTGCTGTGGCATGCACACCGTTTAGCCGATATGCAATGATGTTGTTCATACTCATTTGTTGAGCTGCATAGTAAGCATCAGCCAGAGGGGACTGACCCAAATAATCATAAGGGTCAAGTCCGTCTGCCAGCTTAAATGGAATATTCGATGGACCGTCTAGAGCCGCACCTACTATGACTAGTGTATTTTCAGGCAAACTATCTACCTGACTTACAATACTGAAATCTGTTAGCCTCGTACTCATACGAGTCCACCTACTTTCCTAATGCTATTTCGTAATTCGTGATTCCGTTTATCTGTGCTACACGGATACCACGCACTTTCTTTTGAACAGGCTGGTCTTCACAGTAAAGCTTCTGGAAGATTAGTTCCCCTCTGTTGAAGCGCTGTGGGTCTATGTGGTTGACTTCGTAAATGCCGCCACCCTTATAAACTGGTCTGCCTTGTTCTGTCCAATCTACATCAAAGATAAGGTCGCCTTCCCGAACTGCCATATCATGCTTTACATAATAGTAGCGCCCAGGAATAGCAATCTCACCGAATGTATTCTGGCTTGTGGTGTTTGTTATCGTTACATCTTCGTCTCGCACTGTGTGTTTTTCAACGATAGGTGCATATCCCAATCCAAAGCATATTGGACATGAGACATCTGCTTCCTGTGTCTTTTCATTCCAACAAGAACAGCGTACCCTTGTGTCCTGACGAAGGAGCAATATAGGGTAGCCCCACTCCCGTAAGATAAACTCAAAGTCTTTACGTAAGTCCATTGACTACTCCTCCTTATTGTCCTAGCTCGTTGAACTCTGCTCTTGTTAAGAAGTCTGGATAAGCTTCTGCATTTTCTCCACGAGCAGCAAGTACTGGTTTTGCATAGCCACGGTTATTATGTCCATGTACCATGTCTTCCCATAGCTTCACTTTCTGCTTGAACTCTGGAATGATCTCAATAAGAAGAGAAGCACTTGGCCCTTTAGAGCTGCTAGAACTACCTGTGCCGCTTGCATCATAAGATACTTTCAAATCCCCTAATGTAACGTCACTGATTGCTCCACTCGCTGCTGTTCCACCAGTATTAGTAGTACTGCTTGCTGCTACACCCAATTGTGCACTCAGCAACATATCGTATCCTACTTTATATCGTACATACTGATGCATGTAATAAGGAGCGGCGCCATCCTCATAGGCAACTGCACTGAATGTATCCGTTGCAGAGTTTACCTGATATGCATAGATACTAATTGTATTCATATGCTTGTATAGGATTCTCTCAGGGATATCTATGCCCGCTAACCCTAGGTCTGCACGAATCTCTTCTTCATCACCGTAGAGGCGTGTATACTTCGTAACAAATGCCCAGTGATAAGGGGAGCCTAATTTCGTTCCGTCTGCTTTAGCCACTGATTCACGTACAATAACTGTGTATTCCTTATCTGGTTCTAGTTCTGCCGTTAGGGAAATAACATTAGGCATTGTAGGTTCATCAATTACTGCCGTTATCTGTTTACTAGAAGCATATGCTGTCATAAAGTCGACGACGGTAAGCTTCTCTTTGTAAATCTTCTCTACAATATAAAAGCTATCTGCTGTGACTGTTGTCATGTCTACATTAGCGGAAAAGACAACGATGACTTTCTCTGGAGTAAGGTTCATGCTGTTGACAGGTGGATACACATCTTGGATATCAAATGCAAAGATATCTTCTATGTCATCCACTACTGGAAGGTCAGTACCTGTCCCTGGATTACCTGTATTATCAGTAGGAGGAGTTGGTGTTACTGCCGCTTCCTCTACAATGAATTGCACAGAAGCCCAATCACTTGTCCCCTTCTCATTGTCAGCTCTTACATAGGCATAATAGGAGCCTTCTGAGAACTTCTTAGGGATATTGATGCTAGCGCCCTGTGTCTTGTTAATGTCTCCTGTAGCAGGCCATATGACCGCTGCTGAGGCATCATTACTTGCACTGATTTGTACTTCATATGTAAGTGGAATACCAGGGTCATGGTCAGCAGGGAGTCCCCATGTAACGGTTACAAAACCTGAATCAACAGATGTTTGTACATTCGTTGGAGGGCTCAGTGTTACATCGAAGGTAGTAGTGAATTCATAGACACGGTTAATGCTCATGTAATCATTTGTAATGCTACGAACACCAGCCGCCGTTCCGACAACCTGTACTTGATACTGTGTGCCTGGTTTTAGATTCTCTGTAGGAGTAAGAGTAGCTACCAATGTTTGGCCATCATAAGCCATCTTATATGGAACTGCCGCGCCGTTCACTTCCTTGAGTACAAGGTTAGCTGTAGTCAGCGTTGTTTGGTCCATATGCTTAGCAAAGGTAATCTTAATCTCCTTATCTACAGGGATTGTGGTCTCATTATTTGCTGGATTCACACCAAGAACTAAATAGTTATTTACTGCCACTGTTTATCACCCCTAGATTTAAGCTTAAAAATAAGCAGGAAGTTACCCTCCTGCCTTATTCCGCTTCCTCAGCTGTTGGTTTCTTTTTAGTTGTTCTGCGTTTTGGAGCAGCTTTAGGCTTTTCCTCTTGCACTTCTTCAGCCTTAGCCTCCACCTTAACTTCTTCAGCAGGCTCTTCAGCTTTTACTTCTTCTTTCGGAGCTTCTACAACAATGTCGTTTACTTCATTAAACATACCTACGTTGTCTTCTACTACGATAAGAGCATTCAGTTGAATTGCTTTTTTGATTCCAGTAAGGTCAAGTTCTGTAGGGATGGAGTAAACATTCAAACCTCTAGGGTTTTTCTCGAATGTAATATTGGTTTGTTCATCCGTCCAGTTGTCTCCACCGAAGAATGGAGATACTGCTACTTTGATACGTTCCATATCATTTCCTCCTTGTTAGTAATAAAGCCCCTACTACGAGAGTAGAGGCTTCTTATGTACTAGATATCTAGATTAGATGCGGTCCTTAGGATGTAGTCCGTCTGCACCTTGTGCTTCAGTGTAATCCTTAGGAAGTGGCATACCAGGCTCGAAAGTACGTTCTGGAGCTGGGTAAGTCTTAGCGAACTTGATGTTACGAGCTACTGCAAGTCCTTCTCCGCCGTTAAGAACACCTACGCCGTAGCGCTCTTTCATTTTAAGCGTTTGGATGTCACGCAATGGGTCATCAAACTGCTCAGTAGAGATTTCGTCTTTAACAAGAATAACACCGATGTTGTTACGGTCTACGATGTAGAAGTCGAATTTCTTCTCTACTTGGTTGAAAGGAACGAATGGGCTGAAGATAACGTTCAAACCAAGAGCGTTAGAAGTGTTGTAGTTGCGTGGGTCTACACCAGTTACAGTGCCTTGACCGAATGCAGCTACAGAGCTTCCTTCAAGTGCAGCATTCTTAGCGAATAGAGACCAGCAAAGTGGGTGCATGATGATGTCAGTTGGAGTGAATCCAGCAGACATGATAGATACAGCCATGTCGATAAGGTCTTCTGCAGCAAGAGTACCGTTGTAGTTACCATCGAATCCGCGACCAGTTGGGTAACCTTCGTCGCCCTCTTTGAATAGGTCAGCATCATATACTACATGTCCGTGGCTGTTGAACTCTTCGAAGATTACTTCTTCTTTTTTACGAGCCATAGCGCGGCCAGCAGCTTGAAGGTGAAGACCGATAACGTCCCACTGAGAGTCAGAAATCATTTCGTCAGTGATTTGTACTTTCAAACCATACTTTTTAACTTTAACATCTACAGTACCGATGCCTTGTTTAGTAAGGTTCAAGCTTTGGTTTGGATATTCCATACCTTCGCCAATTTCGAAAGCACGAATTGCGCCAAAGTGAATGAACTCCATAGAGCGTCCTTCGTTAAGTTGTACCTTTTGGAAGAACTGTGAAGCAAGCAACATTGGCTCAGCAGCTTCTGCAACCACCTGGGAGATTACTTTCGGGATTAAGATATTTGCATCAGCAGTTGTAAGTGCCTCTGATACGTTTACACGAGTTTCAGCAGACGGTTTACCGTCAAAAGACATCATTTTCGCATATTTTTCTACTAGCTCTACGTTCATGCGAGTAGTCCTCCTTTAATTTCCTCTATTATTTTTAGTATGAGGAGGGGACTATGCCCCTCTCCCTTTTTTATGTATAGCCTCAGTGATTCATAACTTCAGGATATATTAGCGTTGTAGCAAGATACGTACAGCACCAACGGAACCAGCGTAATCCCACTCAGTAGGAATACCAGCAACAGGGTCTACAACCAATTTAGCGTCGATTACTAGATCGTTAACTGTTTGACCAGCTTCTAGGTAAACAACTACCATGTTGTTATCAAGGTCGATGTGAACGTCTTTATCAGAGATAGTTCCGCCAGCATGCTTAACAACGATTGGGTTAGCTTCACCTTTGTCGATTGGATGACGTAGCTTGATGAATAGTGCGTTGTTACGAGAGTCAGCAGCAACTTGGAAGTCATTGCCTTCGCCTTCCGCCATAACACCATCAGTTACAGTACCTTGAGCGATTTGACCAGCGATACGAACTACTTCAATGTGACCGTCGTTGTTAGTGTCTTTGTTGTAGATGTCTGCAACAGAAATACCGTTAACAACAGTTTTAGCACGGAAGTAACCATCAGTAAGGAATGGAATACCTTTGTTGATTGCTGGGTTCAATAGTTTTTCGAAGTCAGCTTTCCAACCACGAGTGCTGTAAGGAACACCGTAAGGGTAAGCTCCAGCGTCTTTACCATTAGAACCAGGAGATGGAGCAGTACCTTGTGCTTTCAAGAAAGCTTCAAGTTCAGGAATTTCCATTTCCATGTAGTACTGAAGGAATCCAGCAGGTGGAAGTTCAGTTTCTTTCGCAAGTACCTGACCTACGATTTGGAACGGGTTGTCATTAGCTTTATCAAGCTTAGTGAAGTTACCGTCTTTACCTACTTTTACGAAGTCACCAGGTTGTAGTGCTTCACCGTCGTTAGTACCGTAAGCAGCACCAAATTTCATTGCTTTAGCGAATTCAGATGCAGTTGTATCTTGAGCATGTTCGAACAATGGAACTTCGATGTAAGAACGAGTAATAACTGTCGGGTTCGGCTGGTTGTTACCAGAGAAACGGTCACGACGTTGTTCGTATACGGAGTGATGTAGAACACCAACTGCGCGGTCAGAACCTTCTACTGCTTGTTTGATAGAAGATACGTTACGACCAGTTACACGGTCATATTCGTTAGCTCCTAGTTCAACGATTTTACCTTTTGCCAAAACTACTGTTTGGTTGCCTTCTGGGCCGAATTCATAGATGAATGGCTCAGCAGCGTTTTCCTTAGAAACAACCCATTTTTCGGATGGTGCAGCACCTTCAGAAACTACTAGATTAGTGTGCGACTTACCACCGAAAGTGTAATCAGACTCAACATTTGGGAATAATGCCATGAGTGATTTCCTCCTTTAGTCCTTTAAATTATTTTTTTCGATTTCCGCCGAAAAGACCCATAAGAGCATCTTCTGCAGTCATCTTAGTTGATTCTTGAATTTCTGTGCCATCTGTAGCTATAGCAGGATTTTGTACTGATAGCTTCTCTCTTACTGGAGCAGGAGTAGCAGGTGCTACAGCAGTTTCTTTAAGCAAATCTGCAAGACTGTCATTAAGAGATTCAGTAGTACGACCTACATAAGCAGTGATAGCTTCTTCGCGGTCAGACTCTTTTCCAAGAGAAACCCTAAGGTCTACTACACGCTCAGCTAGAATCTTATGCATCTCTGTAGAAAGGTTTGCATTTTCTTCAACAGCTTGTGTGCGTGCTTCTTTCTCTTCTTCTAGAGAAGTTTCAAGAGCAGTCTTTTCTGCTTCCAAAGATTCTTTAGCAGTAGTTAGGTCTGCAACTTCAGCTTCTTTTGTAGAAAGAGATTCTTGCGCAGTAACCAATTCAGCTTCCTTCTCAGTAAGAGCAGTTTCCGCATCAGTTTTTGCAGCAGTAGTTTCCTCTACATCTTTTTTAAGCTGTTCATTCTCAGCTGTCAACACTTCTTTTTCACTTTCTACTGTAGCTAGTGCTTCCTTAGTAGTAGCTAACTCAGCTTGTAGTGCTTTGATTTGTTCTTCTGTCATTGAACTTACTCCTTCCTCGTTAGTAGGTTCGAAACCTTCTGCAAGAACAGAAGTCTTTTCTACTAACCATTCTGTTGTTTTTTTGCTCAAATCAATGAGCTCTCTGCCGTTATAAGCGAATGACTCAGCCATACCTACTTGGCCTTGCTGTACAATCATTGCGTCTGAATCAGCAGGAACGTTTACCCAAGACAACTCATCAAACCAAACGTTACCGACAATCCACTCTGCCTTTTGACCATCATATGTTTCGCCTTTCATGTGACCACAGAAACCTTCATTGATGATATCTGTACCACAGACGGAACACGTAGCAGAATCTGTTGTAGCCCCAATACTTACTGTAAGTAGGCGGCCACCTAGCACTCCTTCGATTGCCTTCGGGTCAGTAATCCTAGGAACAACGATGATACCTGGTCTTCCAGCCGCAGTGTATTCAGCGAAAGCCGCCGCCTCTACCCGACCTGTAGCATCTGTCTCAATATCATGATTGTAGATGACAGGTTTCGGATAAGGTTTTGTCCAACTGTATACACCAGACTTTAGAACCTCGTCGCCTCGTAGCTTCTCAGCTGGATAGCGTGTGTTGTTCCGTGTGGCTCCTGCGTGAATCGCTTCGATGCGGGGTAGCAAGAAACGGCTACTCCCAGCATCTGTGGATTCCTTGAAGGCTTCGCTACTTTCTTGGAGGAACTTAGGCTTTACAACAACAGACTCATGGAGTTTCTTCGGGTCTTGTTCTAGTCCTCGAAACTTCACTCAGCCTGCACCTCCTCAGTATTAATGACTGTTTCACAAACGCAACCTGGATGATGCGGCGGAACCGCTTCTATCAAATCAACATCTGCGAGTACCAGTTCTCCTTGCTTTGCCAAGCACTCATCACAACCTTCGTGGCTGATAACACTCACACTTGTCAGTCCAGCTTCTTTTGCAGCAGTGGCCACTCCGAAGTTGTATGCTCGATAAAGCTCAGAATTTGCAATAAATGAAAGACGATACTGGTTGGAATTAAATGCCCCTATTACCCTAGCGACTTTATCTTCTTCTTTCTCTTCTTTATAAGCTGCCCGAAGTAAAGTCATCATGTCATCCAATAAACGGTTAACGTATTTTTCGCCTTCTCTGATAATCTTATCTGTGGCGACCGTTAAGCTTAAACTGGATTGGTATGGCTTATCAATTTTCTCTCTCCCGCTCGTTATCCCTTTCATCATTGCCGAACTTATGTATTGGCGATTGTGACTTCTCAGAGATTGTCTTGTGAGTTCCACGGCCATTCCCTGGATATTGTCCAGTTCTTTGCCAGCCCTCATCATTCCGACAACGTCTTCTTGCAAAGCACTCCAGAAAGTAATCATGGATTCTTTGTATTGGTCTATCGCTAGTTCAGTAGATAAAGTAACCACTTCACCAGGACTCGTCAATACTTTTTCCTCAACTTTTTCTGAAACGGCTACACGTGCGCCTCCAGAAGGCTCATCAGTCTGTTCTTCTGTGTTCTGGTTAGTTGGATTAGCCTTGTTCGCTCCCGCGTTATTAGCGCCTTCCTGAGCGCTTGTATCCGCACTAGCCGCAGCAGTTGCTTGAGCTGTTCCGATAGTAACCATGTTGAAGTACAAGCGTGATTCATCTGCAACTGGGTCAAGTCCAAGAAGCTGACGCATTTCTTCATGTGTAATTGCGTTCTGTGTAAAGAGCTGAACAGCATTTTGATCTCTCTTGGTTTTAGCATCAAGTTCAATCTCTTCGAAGAAGAAGCGTACTTCATCATCTGGGTTTAGTGTAGGGTCGAATCCACCCTCGAATAAGATTTCATCAATAACGTACTGTTGCATTTGCTCTGCAAAGATACGTTGGAATTCTTTTACGCCATCAAATAAGTCAGATGCTTGGTTATCAGAAGTAGAACGGTTAGAACTGTCCCCGATACCCATAACAGAGTCAGATACTCCAAGCCCTGTGAATACACGGTTACGGTAGTACTTTAGATAAGGCTCTGCGTTCAATGCAGACCCCCCTGCTCCTACTACGTCAATCTTATGTCGTTCTGGAACTACGATGCCGCCGTCCATTGGCATATCTCGCACAAGTTCCCGTACTTCTTCGATTTCTTCTTCTGTCGCTTCAAACCCTGGTTTTTCACTACCAACTGTATATGTATAGAGAGGGAATAAATTACGATAGATTAATCGAGCTACGTTTTCCTCGATTTGTCGTAGAATCTGCACATCATCCAATACGTTGTATACCATAGGTACACCATACGCCCGACCAGTCGGCTGGCGATAAACTAAATGAACAACATCTTCTACTGCAAACTCTACAGCTGTACCACCACTGGATTCTTGTTGATATCCTGTGATATTACCGTTCTCATCACGAGATACGGTTACGGTTGTTGGTGGCAATACGAAGTAACCAGCTATCGGTTGCTTTCCTGTATAACCTGTAGCTTGTACTCCTGTTGCTCCACCAGAAGAACCTTTAGCCCGTGCCTTTACTAAGAAGGCGTTGCCAAATAGTACAAAGTCAAAAGCCAATTGGGAGAGTAACTGGTCTATTGGTTTACCAG
>Ga0105244_10002241_pt1 | contig 14729 bp, 13 predicted proteins | sample KBSM44metaG_FD_80423 | JGI IMG/M metagenome (GOLD analysis project Ga0105244, IMG submission 80423) | Miscanthus rhizosphere microbial communities from Kellogg Biological Station, Michigan, USA - KBS M4-4 metaG | ecosystem: Host-associated > Plants > Roots > Rhizosphere > Soil | place... | reverse complement strand
GGGTGATTGCTTGCAAACTGCATAATTTCTTGCATGAGGGGTAACGACTCCAAACCGGGCTGATAAGCTAAAACAAGGGTTCTGAGTATACCTGCGCCACTTCGCATGTACAGTCGCTAAGGGGACAGAGTTACGATTTGTGCGTCATTTTCCAAAAAAAGTGTTCTAATCGCAAAATTAAGACAAAGTTTATGCCGGTAAGCTCGGTGCAGACATTTTTAGCAAAGTAAAACCCGGCCAGGCCAACTGGTAAGCGGCTGTTCATCGTGGAATAATTATCGACTATGAAGGGAAAAGCGACCGTTACACACACAAGGACCCGTCACAACGGCATCACGTCTCCGTTGTCATTCCGCTGGTCCGAAATCTCCCTCAGTCTGCTTCTGGCGGGCACACTTTTTATGCCTGCTGCCGCTCGCAGCGCGGATGACAACAAAACGCAATTGAAGTCCATTCAACAGGGCATCGCCGAGAAAGAAAAGAGCGTGAAAGCGCAGAAACTGCAGCGCAGTAAACTGTTGGATCAGCTGCAAAGTCAGGAAAAAGTGATTGCGCAGGCCAGCCGTCAGTTGCGTGAAACGCGCAACAGTTTAAGTACCCTCGACGGTGAAATCGCGCAGGTCACCTCCTCGATTTCGCGTTTGGAAAAGCAGCAGGCACAACAAGAAAAACTCCTGGCGCAACAGCTTGATGCCGCCTTCCGTCAGGGACAGCACAATGGTTTACAGTTGCTGCTCGGTGGTGAAGAAGCCCAGCGCAGTGAGCGCATTCTTGCCTATTTCGGCTATCTCAATGCTGCGCGCCAAAAAAATATCGACGATCTTAAGCAAACCCAGCAGCAATTAGCGGAACAGCGACAATCGTTGCAGGGCAAACAGGAACAACAAAAATCGCTGTTAGCCCAGCAACAGACGCAGCAAAGCAAGCTGGAAGTGGCCAGCGCGGCGCGCAAGAAAACGCTCACCGTGCTAGAGAGTTCGCTGGAAAAAGATCAGGCTGACCTGGTTGAAATGCGTGAGAACGAAAGCCGTCTGCAGAGCAAAATTGCTAAGGCAGAGCGTGAAGCGCGTGAACGTGCCGAACGTGAAGCCCGCGAGGCGGAAAAAGTGCGGCAGCGTCAGGCGCAGGCGAAAGCTAAAGGATCAAACTATCAGCCTACGCAGAGTGAACGTGAGCTGATGGCGCGTACCGGTGGATTGGGCAAACCCGGCGGGCAAGCCGTCTGGCCGGTACGTGGACGTATTGAACATCGCTTCGGTGAATCGATGCAGGGCGAATTGCGCTGGAAAGGTTTGGTGGTAGCTGCGCCAGAAGGTACCGAAGTGAAAGCCATCGCTGATGGACGTGTATTAATGGCCGACTGGCTGCAAGGCTACGGTCTGGTTGTAGTACTGGAACACGGTAAAGGTGATATGAGCCTTTATGGTTACAACCAAAGTGCACTGGTGAGCGTAGGTGCTCAGGTGAAGGCAGGACAGCCTATCGCCCTTGTAGGCACCAGTGGCGGCCGCGGCACGCCTTCGCTCTACTTTGAAATCCGACGTCAAGGACAGGCCGTCAATCCACTACCGTGGTTAGGAAGATAAGTTTTGTTTCAACCCTCTAAGCTCTCGGTCGCGTTGTGCGGCCTATTTCTATCACTTTCAGCCCATGCGGGTAAACTCTCCATCGTGATCGACGACTTCGGTTATCGGCCAAAAGAAGAGAATAAGGTGCTGCAGATGCCCACCGCGATTTCAGTTGCGGTCCTGCCAAATGCCCCGCATGCCCGCGAGATGGCCACCAAAGCCCATCAGGGCGGTCGCGAGGTGCTGATTCATCTGCCCATGGCGCCGCTCAGTAAACAGCCGCTGGAGAAAGACACGCTGACGCCAGAGATGAGCAGCACGGAAATCGAACGTATTATTCGTGAAGCCAGTGGCAAAGTGCCCTACGCGGTCGGGCTGAATAATCATATGGGCAGCAAAATGACGTCCAGTCTGTCTGGCATGCAGAAAGTGATGCAGGTGCTTAATCACTACAACTATTACTTTCTCGATAGCATGACGATTGGTAACAGTCAGTCGATTCCGGCAGCGCAAGGCACCAACGTTAAAGTGCTTAAACGTCGTGTGTTTCTTGATGATAGCCAGGATGAAGCTTCCATCCGCACGCAGTTTACCCGTGCTGTGAAACTGGCACAGCGCGATGGTTATGCCATCGCCATTGGTCATCCGCATCCTACGACGGTGCGCGTACTGCAACAGATGTTGCCGACATTGCCAGCAGATATCACATTAGTGCGCCCAAGCCAGTTGCTGAATGAGCGGCTGCATCAGGGGCTCACACCGCCGCCATCCAGGAACCAGCCGGTGCCAAATCCGCGGTTCCGCGCGCCGAGCATGTGTAAGCCAGGTAAACCGTTACCGGCAGTGCCGCAGAGCTATGCTGTTGAGTTGGTCAGTGACAGCATTGCACAAAGCCCATTGTTCAAGCGTTTAGAGTCATTGTTGTAAACGAGTTAAAATGCCAACTGACCTTTAGCGTTAGCCTCAATACGAGGCTGCCGTTTTTTTCGTTATAATCGCGAAATTATTTTCTGCTATGGCTGTCGAATAGCCAGATTCTTTAGGGTAAGCCGTATTAATGAAAAAGCGTTGGAAAATAAATCTAATTAACACCGTGCTGAGTTTGCATGCCAAACTGAGCCAAATCGATAAGAATAAGTCTCCGCTGAGCTCGACGCATGAGTTCGAGCGTATCGTTATTTTTTCGACGACGGCATTAGGTGACTTGCTGTTTAACACACCTGCAATTAAAGCGATTAAGCGCCGTTATCCATCCGCTAAAATCATGCTGGTTTCCAGCGATAAAAACCGCGATCTGGTTGAAAACAGCAAATGGTTTGATGAAGTCGCTATCTGGGATAATAAAATTGTCCGCGCGCCTAATTTGATCAGAAAACTACGCCGCTTTAAACCAGATCTTACACTGCTACTGCACTCCAGCTTAGGCTACGATATTCTTAGCGCGCGGCTTGGCGGTTCAAAATATCTGGTTAGGGATAATTTTGGTAGCGATAGCCCCGTGTTCAATCATTGGCTTGATCTCTACTCACCGCGAGCTGAATCACATATCATTCAACGCAAGCTGAATCTTATTAGCGCATTAGGCTGTGACATCACTGATATCCGCATGGAATTTCCGATAAAAGTTAATGATGTTCCCCGATCAGAAAGCTCGGCTGTTGTCGGCTTTCAAATGGGCGCCTCAGGAAATAACCGTCGCTGGCCTGTGGAACACTTTGCACAATTGGCAGAGCGTATTTTTGACAACGTTCCAGATTCCAGGTTAGTTCTGACTGGTGCCGGGCAAGACCGCTCGATCGAAAGCGATTTTTTCGCGCAACTACCGGAAGAGTATCATTCTCGCGTCACGTCCTATATTGGCAAAACGCGTTTACCAGAACTGCTTCAGCTTATTAATCGGATTGATGTATTAATTACAGGCGATACGGGTCCATTACATATTGCTGTTACCGCGCAAACACCGACGGTAAGTCTGTACGTGAGCGCCAATCCTCGCCATACCGGACCTTATCAGGATCTGGATATTCACCAGATTATCCGTATTGAGCCAGAGAACAATGATGACCCACAATTTCCCTTGCGGAAAATTAGTGTAGATCAGGCCTATAATGCCGTGTTAAAAAGCCTGGATCGATAACATCTATACCAGGTTTTAGGCTAAAGCCTGGTATAGTATTCTTTCAACCTGGATAAGTTTATTAACGCAGATAATTTAAAAGCGCGGGAGTATATTTCAGGCTCAGGATTATTTTTAAAGGATAGCTTCTGGTGCTGCCTTCTCAAATATATTCTCATCAAGAGCACTTTCTAAGGAAAGATTATAGGTTTTAATACCCGCTCGTTCTAATTCACGGCTAGCATGCATGAAGGCTGGTCTAATGACAGTGCTAAAGTTAGATTCAAGCAAACTTGGAAGCTTATCATTTTCGTTTTCATAAAATCGCGGTGCTGAGAAGTTGTTCATATCAACGCCAGCCAATAAAATACGGCTGGCACCCAGCCAAACGGATATCTGTAACGCCCAGTATGCAACAGTGCCGGCGTCAAAAATGCCCTGACAAATATCCCATGAAAAACCTGACGTTAGTGGCGCTTCACAGAGAGAAAGGCCCATTTCCCCCTGATAGTTGAGCGCATATTCTTCAGGGCGCACGATACCTCTGAATACTTTAAAGCTCAGATCTTCAATGATTGCCAGGCGGCACTTCACATCCCGCAAATTAGCACGGTGCAAGATATCATTGAAGCAGTGCACGGTTGTAAACAGAACTAAGTTTTTGTCACTGATAATATCCATGACAATATCGAATCTTTTATCGATAAATCCTCGATCGACGATGACATAATAAGAAAATGTAATTCTGTCGCGCAAATAGTAGGCGCCATTAACGCCCACAAATGTGGTGCTCGCAAGCTTCTCAACGTCTAACGATTTAACTGAAGGACCCGTGGCCAGGATAGTCACATCTCCAGATATCGTGGCACGCAATGCGTTAAGATCCTCAATCTTGACTTGTTTTCCCCAGTAGCTCAGCCGCTGAATATTATCGGTTTTGGCTCTACGGATTTTAATATGAGGCCACAAGTTTTCGTTGTGTCTCAATGCTCTGGCATGAGTGTAACGATAGATTTGTTTGAAAATTGAAGCCATTCAGAGCAGTTCCTTCAATTTTTCTATCACCATCGCGGCTGTAATTGCCTGCATGGTACCATCGCTTCCTTTTAATTCATGCTGATTCTTGCCATAACCGCCAATCAGCCCCGGATCGGTCGGTCCAAATAAGGTGATATTCGGGCGATCCAGCGCCGCCGTCAGATGGCTCAAACCGGTATCCACCGACACCACCGCCCGCGCGCCTGCTAACTGCTGTGCCACCTGCTCAAGCGTTAACTTTGGCAGCACCTCAACATAGTTGAAACCTTCGGCCAGACGCAGTGCCCGCTGGTGTTCATGTTCCGCGCCCCAGGGTAATTTTACGCGTAGGCCGGTTGGCTGCACTAACTCAATCAGCTCGCGCCAGTGTGATTCCGGCCAGTGTTTGTTATCACGCGTGGTGGCGTGCAAAAACACCAGATATGGCTGAGCGTGGTTGGGCAGCGTAGAGCGGAAATGACCGGCAATTGCGTAGTCGCCCTGCGTGGTGGGCTTTTCATAGCCGAGGCTTTTGGCAAATAGCTCACGCGTTCGTTCAACGGCATGCTGCTGCTTGTTGATTTCATGACGTTTGTCATACCACCAGCTGGCGAAAGGTTCGCGCGCGCTGCGACTGTCCTGACCGTGCTTCACGCCTTTTGCCAGGCGCGTTACCAGCGCAGCGCTTTTGATCAGGCCCTGCGCATCCAGCACCACATCATATTGGCGTGATTGCAGCTCACGTTTGAACAGCACACGCTCCTCACGCTGCTGGCTACCGAACCAATGCTTGCGCCAACGACGAATCGCCACCGGCAACACCTTATCCACCGCCGGATGCCAGCCAGGAATTTGAGCGAAGTTTTCCTCAACCACCCAATCAAATTTGATGCCAGGGATCGCCTGCATCGCATCCGTGAGCGCCGGTAAGGTATGCAGCACGTCTCCCATCGAGGAGGTTTTAACAATCAAAACGTGCATTTCTACTCCTGCACCGGATGCAACAACGCGCTCAGTTCCTGATGAACACGCGCCGGCTGAATATCAATCAGGCTCTGGTGATAACCTTGCTCGGCATCTCCTTTGCGCACTTTGTGATAGCCGGTGATCAAACGAATGATACGCGCATGCTGGGACAGCGGCGGTGTGAAGTCCGGGCTGCTTGGACCATACAGGGCCACCAGCGGGCGATTAAGTGCTGCGGCGATGTGCATCAGGCCGGAATCGTTACTCACCACGGCTGCGCAGTGCGCCAGAAGAATGACCGCTTGCTCCAGTTGCGTATCACCCGCCAGATTTTTGCAGTGCGCGCGTGCTGCTTCTGACAGCGTCTGCACAATGGTGTCACCGGTTTCGCGATCTTTCGCCGAACCGAACAGCACCACTTGATAACCTTCACTAATCAGCTGTTCAGCCAGCGCAGCATAATGGTAGTGTGGCCAGCGCTTCGCCGGTCCGAACTCTGCGCCTGGACAAAACCCAATCGCCGGACGATCGGCTGACAGCGCAAACTGTGCCGCCGTCATGCGTTTCTCATCGTCATCAACGCGCAGCTGGGGCCACAACAATGGCTGCGGCAACTGCTGCGCTGAAGCCACCGGTTTGTCGTAGCCGAGCGCCACATAGCGCTCAACCATCAATGGAAAGGCTGCTTTATCCAGCACGCGCACGTCATTCAGTACGCCATAGCGCATCTCGCCACGCCAGCCAGTGCGACGTTTGATCCCAGCGAAAAAGGGCACCAGCGCGGATTTGAAGGAGTTTGGCAGCACATAGGCGCGGTCATAGCCACTGGCACGCAGGGATTTCCCCAAACGGCGACGCTCACCCAGCGCTAATGCGCCATGCCCAAGTGGCATCGCCAACGCCTGATTCACTTCCGGCATACGCGACAGTAACGGACGGCACCAGGCTGGCGCCATCACATCGATCACCGCTTCAGGATGCTCAGCCTTGAGCGTGCGATAGAGACTTTGCGACATCATCATATCGCCGACCCATGATGGGCCAATAACCAGAATTTTCATCGCTGCTGCCGGTTTCCTTATGCGTTACGGTTCAGCCACGCCATGTATTCGCCCACGCCTTGCGCGACGGTTTTGAACGGCTTGTCGTAACCGGCTGCACGCAGGTTGGTGAGATCGGCTTGGGTAAATGCCTGATAACGGCCTTTCAGCTTCTCCGGGAACGGGATGTATTCAATCTGACCTTGCTGATGGAAGTTCAGCACCGCATCCGCCACTTCCTGGAAAGACTCCGCGCGACCGGTACCGCAGTTGTAGATACCTGAAACACCGTTTTCCCAGCACCACAGATTTACGGCTACCACGTCATCAACATGGATGAAGTCGCGACGGAAATCGTCGCTGCCTTCGAACAGTTTTGGATTTTCACCGTTACTGATCTGCGTGTTGAGGTGGAACGCTACGCTTGCCATGCCGCCTTTATGGCCTTCACGCGGGCCATATACGTTGAAGTAACGGAAGCCGCATACCGGGGATTCGGCTTCTGGCAGAATCTGACGCACATAGTGGTCGAAGAGCATTTTTGAGTAGCCGTAAACGTTCAGTGGCTGCTCGTACTGGCGCTCTTCGATGAAGTTCTCATTGCGGCCGCCGTAAGTGGCAGCGGACGAGGCGTAAAGGAATGGGATTTCGCGCTCCAGACAGAAGTGCAGCAGATCTTTAGAGTACTGATAGTTGTTATCCATCATGTACTTGCCATCCCATTCGGTGGTCGCTGAACACGCACCTTCATGGAAAACGGCTTCGATTGGGCCAAGATCTTCGCCAGACATGATGTAGCTGAGGAATTCCTCTTTATCCATGTAGTCAGCGATATCGAGATCCGCCAGATTCACGAACTTGGTGCCATCCTTCAGATTATCCACCACCAAAATGTCGGTCAAACCGCGGTCATTCAGCGCTTTAACAATATTGCTGCCAATCATGCCAGCGCCACCGGTTACGATAATCATATGCTTTGCCTTTAAAGAGTTGGGGTGAAACAGGAGGTTTCATCCACGAATGCCTACCATCATAACATTTCAGCCAGACGCAGGCAGCCAGATGACGCCGCATGCGCTGCACAAATCCTGTCCGCAGCGTGAACTATGCTGCAAAACCGACATATTGATGGCTGAAATGTCGTCTATTCGCTTTTCGATCAGTAATATGTGCCAAAATTTTGCTATCTGAGGAGCAGAATCATGTCCAGTCAGTTTTATTCGCAAATTCGTCAACAACTTGAGACAACACGTCAGGACGGATTGTTCAAACAAGAACGCACCATTACTTCGGCGCAGCAGGCAGAAATCAATGTCGCCAACAGTCCACCGGTCATCAACTTTTGCGCCAATAACTATTTGGGTTTAGCCAATCATCCGGCATTAATCCAGGCGGCGAAAGACGGCATGGATTCGCACGGTTTCGGTATGGCCTCGGTGCGCTTTATCTGCGGCACGCAAGACATCCACCAGCAGCTAGAGCACAAGCTCGCTGAGTTCCTCGGTATGGAAGATGCGATTCTGTTTTCATCCTGCTTTGATGCCAATGGTGGCCTGTTTGAAACGCTGCTCAGCGCGGAGGACGCGATTATTTCGGACGCCCTCAATCACGCGTCGATCATTGATGGCGTCCGTCTATGTAAAGCGCAGCGCTATCGTTATGCCAACAACAACATGAATGAGCTACGGGCGCGCTTACAGGAAGCACGCGACAAAGGCGCGCGCCACATTCTGATCGCCACCGACGGCGTGTTTTCCATGGATGGCGTGATCGCCAATCTGCAGGGCATTTGCGATTTGGCAGATGAGTTTGATGCGATGGTGATGGTGGATGATTCACATGCGGTGGGCTTTGTCGGTTCTGCCGGGCGTGGCACGCACGAATATTGCGGTGTGATGGATCGCGTCGATATTCTCACCGGTACGCTGGGCAAAGCGTTAGGTGGCGCATCGGGCGGCTACGTGGCAGCGAAAAAAGAGGTGGTTGAGTGGCTTCGTCAGCGTTCGCGGCCGTATCTGTTTTCCAACTCGCTGGCACCGGCGATTGTTACCGCCTCGCTGCGCGTACTGGAACTGCTGAGTGAGGGCGACGGTTTACGCCAGCGTCTATGGGAAAACGCCCGTTTCTTCCGCGAAAAAATGACCGCTGCCGGCTTCACGCTGGCCGGTGCCGATCACGCCATCATCCCGGTGATGTTGGGCGATGCCAACGTGGCGCAGCAGTTTGCCAACCTGTTGCAGCAAGAAGGCATCTACGTGACAGGCTTCTTCTATCCAGTGGTACCGCAAGGTCAGGCGCGCATCCGTACCCAGATTTCTGCCGGCCATACGCAGGCGCAGCTGGAACACGCCGTGGCTGCCTTCACCCGCATTGGTCAACAGCTGGGCATTATTTCAGGAGCAGGGAAATGAAAGCACTCGCCAAATTAAAAGCCGAAGAAGGCATTTGGATGGTTAAGGATGCGCCGATTCCCGAACCCGGCCATAACGACCTGCTGATTAAGATTCGCAAAACCGCCATTTGCGGCACCGATGTGCACATCTACAACTGGGATGACTGGTCGCGTAAAACCATTCCCGTCCCGATGATTACCGGTCACGAATATGTCGGTGAAGTGGTAGGTATGGGCGAGGAAGTTAAAGGCTTTGCCGTTGGCGATCGTGTCTCTGGTGAAGGCCATATCACCTGCGGTCATTGTCGCAACTGCCGCGCCGGACGCACACATCTGTGTCGCAACACGGTTGGCGTTGGCGTCAATCGCCAGGGCTGTTTTGCTGAATATCTGGTGATCCCAGCGTTTAACGCCTTCAAAATTCCCGACAACATTTCTGACGAACTGGCGGCGATCTTCGATCCCTTTGGTAATGCGGTGCATACCGCGCTGTCGTTCGATTTGGTGGGTGAAGATGTGCTGATTTCCGGTGCCGGACCGATTGGTATTATGGCGGCGGCAGTGTGTAAGCACGTCGGCGCGCGTCACGTGGTGATCACCGACATCAACGAATATCGCCTCGATTTGGCGCGAAAAATGGGTGTGACGCGCGCGGTTAACGTCGCGCAGGAAAATCTGCGCGACGTGATGGCCGAACTCGGTATGACCGAAGGTTTTGATGTTGGGCTGGAGATGTCCGGCGCGCCACCGGCGTTCCGCACCCTGCTGGAAGTGATGAATCACGGCGGACGCATTGCGCTGCTGGGCATTCCGCCGGGCGAGATGTCCATCGACTGGAATCAGGTAATTTTCAAAGGTTTGTTCATCAAAGGCATTTATGGCCGTGAGATGTTCGAGACCTGGTATAAGATGGCGGCGCTCATTCAGTCCGGCCTCGATCTCACGCCTATCATCACCCATCGCTATCACATTGATGAGTTCCAACAGGGCTTTGATGAGATGCGATCCGGACGATCAGGCAAAGTGGTGTTGAGCTGGGATTAAACATTCATTAAAGGGAGCTTTGCTCCCTTTAATTATTATTCGGTCAGTGCCAGATAGCGTCGACAAATGACGTGGGTATCAAAAGCAGCGAACTCATCAGCATGTAGCTGAGGCGGGTACTGATAAATCTCCAGCATTTTTTCTGCCAGCGACTCAGGCGTTAAATCCGCCAGGCCGCGCGCTAAATCGCCTTGCAGCAAAGAAGAAGGTCCACCCGGACAGCGTGTACTCACAACAGGTGTGCCGCACAGCATCGCTTCAATCAAGACATTACCAAAACCTTCGCTATCCGAGCTGACTATCAGCATCTTAGCCCGACTAATCCACGCATAGGGATTGAGAGTAAATCCCTGAAAGATGACGCGATCGCCAATACCTAACTGTTGGGCCAATGCCTGTAATGTTGCTTTACGCTCTGGTGATCCCTGGCCTAATAACACCAGCGGCAGCTCTATTTTGCTCAATGCATAGGCCTGCAACAGACGATCATGGCGCTTGGTTTCGTGAAATCGTCCCACATGCACCAGAAAACCCTGGGGCGGCACTGCAGCCGGCTCGGCTGCACGTTGCTGAATATCTGCGATATCAAAGGGATTACCAATCACTTCCTCGCGCGACGGGGTAATCGCAAAGGCAGACTTGAGATCCTCCACCACCGCTGGCGAAACGCCAATCACATTACGTCCCTGATAAACACGGTGAATTTTGCGTACTTTTAACCAGCGCGATAGCCCCTGACGATGGCCCAGATAGGATGCGGAAAATACACCGTGTAGACAGAACCAGGTTTTACGAGGCAAGAGCGTTCGACAGCGACGCACAATACGATCGGTTTTGTGTAAATGAGAAACCACCAAATCGTATGTTCCTGCGCTCTGTTCTGCCCGGAGAACCGCGTCATCCAGTAATCTGGCGCGACGTGTTAACTCGGTCAGCTTGCGCCAGGGCTTGCGATTAGTATCCTGAATGACCTGATAATCAACGCCGTCAGGCAAAGGGTAATCGCACACCTTACGCAGCGAAAATAGCGACACCCGATGTCCCAGCTCAAGCATACCGGTCACCAACGTCAGTACGACTTTTTCAGCTCCGCCGCCCGGTAAACCATCAATCACCATGAGTATGCGCTTTGACAAAATGCCCCACCTGTCTGATTTTAAAAGTCTGTTTGACGAAATAATGTCGCGTGAATCTTAACGCAGTCTGATGGCAAATCCGATTCCTCACTGCGCTATTTACGTCTTTCTTATCCGTAGCAATTAGTTTTGCGTCACTGAAAAGCTCAGCGTAACATTGCGTTTTTATTGGCCTCAGGCGGCAAACATGACCCGGCATGCTTTCCTTATTACCATAGATACCGAAGGCGACAACCTTTGGCGCAATCATCGCTCCATTACCACTGAAAATACCGGCTATCTGCCACGCTTTCAGGCTTTGTGTGAGCGCTATGGTTTTAAACCCACCTGGCTGACCAACTATGAAATGGCAATGGATCCTGCTTTTATCGAATTTGGCAGAGATGTTATTGCGCGCAAACAGGGTGAAATTGGCATGCATTTACATGCCTGGAACAGTCCTCCGGAAGCACCGCTCACTGATGATGACTGGCGCTGGCAACCTTTCCTGATTGAATATCCTGATACGGTATTGCGCGATAAAGTTGCCTATATGACCGATTTACTGGAAGAAAAATTCCAGGTAAAAATGCTGAGTCATCGTGCCGGACGCTGGGCTTTTGATGAGCGCTACGCGGCGATCCTCACTCAACTGGGCTATAAGGTTGATTGCTCAGTAACACCGCGCGTTAACTGGGCCTTCACCCGTGGTGCGCCGCAGGGAAAAGGCGGCACTAACTATACTCACTTTCCACATAAGCCTTATTTTATCGATCCTGAGGATATTTCACGCAGTGGCCACTCATCCCTGCTCGAAATCCCCATGAGTATTCAATACAAATATTCACCGCTAATGAATACGGTGAAACAGGGCCTGTACCGCTTACGCGGCAAACAGAAAAGCCCTGCCGTTTATTGGTTACGTCCATCAGGGGGAAATCTGGCAGACATGAAGCGCGTGGTTGAAATGTCGCTGGCCGAAGGCCAGGATTACACTGAGTTTATGCTGCACAGCTCAGAATTTATGCCTGACGGCAGCCCGACATTCAAAAATGCACAAGATATCGAGCGATTGTACGAAGATCTGGACGCGCTGTTTAGCTGGTTAGCCCCGCGTTTCGAGGGTAAGACGCTGTCGGAATATCACGACAGTTTTAAACTTCAACACGCTTAGCGCTGAGTTGCTGCCATGCTTCCCAGACCGTTTCTAGCGAGACATCCTGACACTCTCCCGAAGCGGTCTGCATAATTTGATATTCACCTGACCACGGATGCCACAGCCTGGCATTGGTATCGCCGAAAAAAACCACCTGCTTTTTATGCAGTCCGGCGGCAAGATGCATCTGCCCGCCATCGCTACACAAAATCTGCTCACAGCGATCAAAACCTGCCACCAGTTCGCGCACGGATGCGGTGGGATAGCGCGCCACTCGCGGTGAATTTACCAACTGCATCAGCTCATCCGTACGTGCCGCATCGCCTTTATCATTGAGATCTAGCGTACCCTGCGGCGACCAGAACACCAGCACGCGCGCCTGTTCATCTTCCAGCAGCTTATTAATAAACGCCGCATACAATTCCACCGACCAGCGGCGTTTTGGGCTGCGACTACTGATATGCACGCCGAAGATCTTGCCTGGTGTGGAGAACAGCGCGCCTACACGTTTACCCGCCGCTTCACGTTCGGCGGTTGAGAGATAGATATTGACCGCAGGCACTGCAGGCGGCGCATCGGTGAGGGCATAAAGATAGGAATAAGTATGCTCAACCTGATGATTTCCGCGAAAATCACTTTTTTGAAACGGATGATCAAGCCGCGCGTCAGCCTGAGCCGCGCCAATCACGTTACCGGCTCCAGCCATTTTCGCCAGTCGCAGGCTGTATTTGCACGGTACGGGATTCGCCAGAATGGTGGCGTCAAAGCGGGTTTTACGCAGCGCCAGCATGACCTTCACTCGCTGCCAGTACACGCCAAGCGTGGTTTCATTTTTACCGCGATGCTTGGCTTTCTTGTAAACATATAAGCGGTCAACATGTGGGTTATGAATCACCACATCCTCAGCAATTTTATTGACCAACAGGGTCAGGGTCGCCTCAGGAAAAGCTTTTTTTAATCCTTCCAGCAGTGGCGTGGTGCAGACCATATCGCCAATGTTGTCGCGTCTGATGACGAGAATATTTTTCATGCTGATGCCCAGTTGAGGGAGTTTTCTCACGTCAGTCAACGCTGAAAAACTCATAAAAATGCTGAAATGTTAGCGAGCAAAACATTTTTGACCATTATTGTGCAAAAAGTTCTTAATTCATTACTAATAATTGGGGTAACAAATTTGTAACTTAGTAGCGGAAAAATGTCGCTTGCAACGCCCTTACTCTCTGTCATTACGCCATTATTTAATGCAGGCGCGATGTTCGAGTCATTCATACAGTCCCTACTCGCCCAAACCTTAACCTCACTCGAAATCATCATTGTCGACGATGGTTCCACTGACGGTTCAGGTGAGCGCGCGGATGCTTATGCGCAGCAGCATCCTCACGTGCGCGTGATTCATCAAGCCAACGGCGGCGTATCGCGCGCGCGCAATGCGGGTTTAGCGGTAGCGCGCGGTAAGTATGTTTCGTTTCCGGATGCCGACGACACCATGGATCCGGCGATGTATCAAACGCTGGTTGAGATGGCAGAACGCGACAATCTTGATGCCGCGCAGTGCAATGCGGAGTGGTTTTTTAAGGCCAGCCAGCAAGTGAAGCCGCTGATTCCGCTCGATCGATTAACCAGTACCGGAGTGCTGAGTGGTCCAGAGTGGCTTAACAAAGCCCTGAAAACCCATCGCTATATGCACGTGGTATGGCTGGGAATTTACCGCCGTGAAGTGATTGAGCAACTCAACCTCAATTTTGAACCCGGGCTGCATCATCAGGACATTCCCTGGACCACCGAGTTCATGCTCAACGCCCAACGCGTGCGCTACACCGATAAAGTGCTGTATTGCTATTACATGCATGATGCCTCAATCAGCAACCGCAAGCGCACCGGTCAGCGCAACGTGGAATATCAGCGCCATTACCTGAAAATTGTGCGATTACTGGAAGAGATCAATGCACGTTATCGCCACAAGGTGAAAATCTACCCGGCGTTTCACTACCAGATTACGCATGAGGCGCTCAGCGTGTGTCACTGTATCCGGCGCGAGCCCGAAGAGAGTGCGCGTCAGGCGATGATTGCTGACCTGTTCGCGACGCAAACCCACAAGCGCATGCTGCGTAACGCACGCGGCGTGCAGCAATGGTATCAACTGCTGCTGTGGCTGAGCCGAATTTATCGCTGGCGCAAGAAATAAGCGCCGCGTCTGGCTTTCACGCCTTTGGGGTTTGCCCTACAATCAGCTGACTGAATTCTGAGATCATTTGAGTATGGCAAGCCCGATTCCAGACCAATTTGCACCGAAAAATATTCTACTGATCAAGCTG
>Ga0105244_10002240_pt1 | contig 14732 bp, 8 predicted proteins | sample KBSM44metaG_FD_80423 | JGI IMG/M metagenome (GOLD analysis project Ga0105244, IMG submission 80423) | Miscanthus rhizosphere microbial communities from Kellogg Biological Station, Michigan, USA - KBS M4-4 metaG | ecosystem: Host-associated > Plants > Roots > Rhizosphere > Soil | place: Michigan... | reverse complement strand
CCCAGCACATTGAGCGCCAGCGACAGCGCGATGATAATGCCGCTGCGCACGCCCATAAAAATCAGCAATACGCCAACCACAATCGCCAGCGCCATCAGGAAGTTAGCAATAAATCCATTCACGGAGTGCGCGACTTCCGCCGCCTGATCGTAAAACACGTTGATCTGAATGCCCGCCGGTTTTTCAGCCGACATTTGCTGCAGTTTGGCCTCCAGCGCGTGTCCGACATCAATCACATTCACGCCGGGAATAAACGAAATCCCCATGGTGACGGCCTGACGTCCGCTGGCATGGTAAATGCTGGAGGGCGATTCGCTCAGCCCGCGCGATAGCGTAGCGATATCGCGCAAGCGAGTCGTGGCGTGATCGCCCGGCGGACTGACCAGCAGATCACTCAACTCCTCAATGTTTTGAAACTCGCCGGTAGGATGCAAACGGATCGCTTCCGTCCCGGCTTTGATGTCGCCCGCATTAGAGACCACATTGAGGCGGCTCAGTACGCTGGCGAGTTGCGGCAGCGTAATGCCGCGCGCAGCCATCATCGTCAGGGAAACATCGATATTGATCTGCTGCGGGATCACGCCGCCCAGCGCGACTTTTCCCACGCCCGGCACCAGCACCAGTTCACGACGCAGCTGTTCTGCGTATTGCACCAGTTCCGGGTTGCTGAAGTTGTCGCCAGAAATGGCGAAGAAGAAACCAAACACATCGCCAAAATCATCATTGACGAAAGGTGCCGCCACGCCGGGAGGAAAGAAACGCGCCGCGTCGCCCACTCTGCGCCGCAGTTCATCCCAGATTTGCGGTAATTGATTGGAGTGGTAACGCGAATCAATGTTCACTGTAATCTGTGACAGACCGTTGGAGGAGATAGAGCTGACATTATCCAGATAGGGCAATTGCTGCAGCGCATTTTCCAGTGGCAGGGTGACTTCCTCTTCAACCTGTTGCGCAGACGCGCCGGGATAGTGCGTGACAACTACCGCGGTCTTAATGGTAAAAGCCGGATCTTCGAGACGACCAATGTTGAGCAAGGCGAAAATGCCGCCGACGCCCAGTAACAGCATCGCCAGCCAGACGCGGACCGGATTATCGATAAACTGCCGAGAGATATCCATTACAGCCCCCGCTCACGGGTCCAGATACGCACCGGCTGTTGGGCATGCAACTCATTGACGCCTGCGGCGACCACGCGGTCACCTGCCTGCAACCCGGCGGTAATCACCACGCCACGATCGGTGACTTCACCCACGCTGACTTTGCGATCCTCTAATGTCAGCTGGTCGCCGCTGCCTTGCACCACCCAAACATGCGGTTCATTGCGCTGGCGGTTATCGGGATTGAATACCGCTTCCACCGGCACCACCAACGATTCACGATTTACGTTGGCGGGAAGATTGGCGAGGTTGATCGTCACCGTGCCACTGACGCCGCCCACCGCCGGGAAGTCCGCCGGACGTGGCATGGTGAGAATGATCTGCCAGGTCAGCGAATGCGTGTTGCTGCTCCCGGTGTGCTCTTTGTATTCGGCCTGGAATTCGCGCTCCGGCATGCTGTTAATGCGCACCACCGGGCGATAAGCCAGATTGCGCATATCCAGTGCGGTAAACAGATTTTCCGGCACGCTGAACACCACATCGAGTAAGTCGTTGCGGGTCAGGGTGGCGATAGTTTGCCCGGCGGCGACCACCTGATGATTGCGCACGTTGACGACCGCGGCTACACCGCTGAATGGCGCCGTCAGCGTCATTTGGCTTAACTCTTCCCGGGCGATTTGCAAAGCGGCATTGGCTGCATCGCGGTTGGCGCGCTGTACATCCATTTCTGCCTGCGAGATCGCCTGTCGCCCAGACAGCGTCTGGAATCGGGCAAATTGCCGTTGGGCAAGCGTGGCCGCAGTCTGGCGTTCATTGACGCGCTGCTGTGCTTCGCGTGCGGTGAGCCTGGCGATAAGCTGACCCTGCTCGATGCGGTTGCCCTGGCGAATATCCAGCGTTTCGATCTGTCCTCCCCGTTTGAATGACAAATCGGTGGAGTCACCGGATTCAATCCGTGCCGGGAAGATGCGTTGTTGAGATTCACCGGAAGCCATCACCTCAACGACTTTAACCATGCGCGGCGGCGGGGGAACTTCCTGTTTTTTTTGATCGCAACCGGTTGTTATAAAAATAACAATGGCAACCAGAGTGAAATAACGAGTCACTGTTTTATCCTCAGCAACAACGGTTTAATCGTTGACGTTATTATTAGTGGCGAATTTATCTGCCAAGCATAGATACCACCGCAAAGGTGAACAGTCCCACGGCAGAGCAAGTGATGATCGCAAAAATGACATAAAGACTTAGTCGGAGCAGGCTATAACCATACATCGTTGCCTCCATTAACCATGAGCGCAGAATAACCACGCCATCGCCCTAAAAGGTGAGAAGTATTAACAAGATGTTTTGTCATCGATGAGCATAGACGCAGATGTCAAAAAAAGTAAAGGTGTGTAGCTTGTAATATTTTTAATGAGATAATCATTATTTAATGCTGTAAAAATCTACATTATTGGATATATAAACCATCATGTCGGCATGATATGCTGATCAGGATCAACATTAATATCCGCATTAAATTATCCATCTTTATGAATCGCCACTCTTTTTATAAATTATTAGCAGGGTCGGATTAGTCTGATGAGAGAGGCGTGTTCAGCTTCAAACGTTTTATTGCGAGATGAATGCGATGAATATCCCTGTGCTACGTTTATAACGTTAATTTTTCAAAATAATATCTTTTTTATTGAGAAAATAGGGCAGTTACTCTGCAACTCAGCAGGCATTAATGACATATATTTCAAACTGAAACGGACCATTGCTCAAAACGAGCACGTCAGGTCTGTTCTTTTCGTTCAATGGCGTCTTGTTAATCACGGGATATCACCGCCTTGATTTCCGAAACAGGATTTGAGGAGAAAGCGATGAATACTGCTAAACCGGAAAGTACCTACTATCAACTTTCTGTCGATGAAACGCTGGCCAGTACGCAAAGTTCAACCGAGGGAATCAGCGGTGCTGAAGCGGCGGCGCGCTTAACGCAATACGGGGAAAATGCCCTGCCACAGAAACCCGGTAAGCCGGCTTGGTTACGTTTTCTCGCTCACTTCAACGATGTCTTAATCTATGTTCTGCTGGCCGCTGCGGTACTGACGGCCGTAATGGGACACTGGGTTGATACGCTGGTGATCCTCGGCGTCGCGGTGGTGAATGCCCTGATTGGCCATATTCAGGAGAGCAACGCGGAAAAATCCCTGCAAAGTATTCGCAACATGCTCTCCAGCGAAACGGTGGTGATCCGCGCGGGTAATCATGAGACGCTGCCCACCACCGCGCTAGTGCCGGGTGATGTGGTGGTAATCCGCGCGGGCGATCGCATACCGGCGGACCTGCGCGTCATCGAAGCGCATAATCTGCGCGTTGAGGAAGCGATTCTGACGGGCGAATCGACGGTTGTTGAAAAAGGCACGGACGCACTTACCGGCGAGTTGCCGCTGGGCGACCGCACTAATTTGCTGTTCTCAGGCACGACCGTCAGCTCCGGCGGAGGCAAAGGGCTGGTGGTCGCAACCGGCGGTGCCACGGAGCTTGGGCACATTAATCAGATGATGTCCGATATCGAAAAGCACCGCACGCCGCTGCTGGTGCAGATGGATAAACTCGGCAAAGCCATTTTCCTGATCATCCTGGCGATGATGGCCGCGCTGTTTGTCTTCAGTCTGCTGTTCCGCGATATGCCGGTTTCTGAGCTGATGCTATCGCTGATTAGCCTCGCCGTGGCATCGGTACCTGAAGGTTTACCGGCGATTATCTCAATTATTCTCTCTCTCGGCGTGCAAACCATGGCGAAGCAGCAGGCGATCATCCGCAAACTGCCCACCGTGGAAACGCTGGGTGCGATGACAGTTATCTGCTCGGATAAAACCGGCACGCTGACCATGAATGAAATGACGGTGAAAGCGATTATTACCGCCGATCAGATTTATCGCGTCGATGGCGTCAGCTATGAACCGGTGGGCGCCATCCATAAAGCCGACGACGCTTCGCCGGTAAAGGTGACGCAAGGCTCAATACTGGAGCGCTATCTGCGCACCATCGATCTGTGTAACGACAGTCAGCTGATTAAAGATGAAACCGGCTTGTGGAAAATCACCGGCGGGCCGACGGAAGGTGCGCTCAAGGTGCTGGCCGCCAAAGGACATTTACCCTCCGTCACCACCGAACTGCGCAATAAAATTCCCTTTGATTCGCAATACAAATACATGTCGACGCACTATCTGATCGGCGATGAAGAGTGCGTGCTGCTGACCGGTGCGCCGGACGTGCTGTTCAGACATTGTCAGCAGCAGCAAACGGAAGCCGGGCTGCAGCCAATCGATCTGCCGTGGTGGGAAGCCAGGATAGAAGAGTATGCGCGCGAGGGATTACGCATGGTGGCGGCGGCCTGGAAACCGGCCACGCCAGGTCAAAGCGAACTGACGCATCAGGATCTACATCAGGGCATGATACTGCTCGGCATCGCTGGGATGATGGATCCACCGCGACCAGAAGCCATCACCGCCATTGGTGACTGCCTGCAAGCCGGGATTCGCGTCAAAATGATCACCGGTGACCATCCGCAAACCGCGATGAGTATTGGTCAGATGTTGGGTATCGGCAACGCCAGCACCGCGATCACCGGACATGAGCTGGAAGTCATGGATGATCATCAACTGAGCGAGGCGGCGCAGGCTTACGACATCTTTGCCCGCACCAGTCCGGAAGACAAGTTCCGCTTGGTACAGGCTTTGCAGAGCAAAAAAGAGGTGGTCGGGATGACCGGCGATGGCGTAAACGATGCGCCCGCGCTCAAGCAGGCGGATGTCGGTATCGCCATGGGCATCAAAGGCACCGAAGTGACCAAAGAAGCTGCCGACATGGTGCTGACCGACGATAACTTCGCCACCATCGCCAGCGCGGTGCGAGAAGGACGCCGGGTTTATGACAATCTGAAAAAGACCATTTTGTTCATCATGCCAACCAACCTTGCGCAGGGCTTGTTGATCATCATTGCGTTGCTGGCGGGGAACTTAATTCCGCTCACGCCGGTGTTGATTTTGTGGATGAACATGGCGACGTCCGCCACGCTCTCTTTTGGGCTGGCGTTTGAAGCGGGCGAGCAAAATATCATGCGTCGTCCGCCGCGCGATCCCAAACTGCATGTAATGGATGGTTTCGCCATCTGGCGCGTAATCTTTGTCGGTTCGATGATCGCTATCAGTGCCTTCGTGCTGGAGGCGTGGCTGCAACCGCGCGGCTATTCACCAGAATTTATTCGTACCGTGTTATTACAAACGCTGGTGACGGCGCAGTGGTTCTATATGTTGAACTGCCGTGTTTCCAACGGCTTCTCATTAAGCAAAGGGTTGCTGATGAATAAAGGTATCTGGATTGTCAGCGGGGTGCTGTTAGTCCTGCAATTACTGATTATCTACGCACCGTTTATGCAACTGCTTTTTGGTACCACCGCGCTACCGTTACGCTACTGGATTATTACCCTGATTATTGGCTTCGTGATGTTTTTAATTGTCGAAATCGAGAAACCTTTAACGCGGAGATTCAGAATCAACTAATAACGTGTGACATTCAGGCCGGTGTTATCATGGCCTGAATGTTTTTCCTCACTTGACCTCAAACAAGGCCCCGCGCACAGGTTTTTCTCTATAATACATTTTGTATAGGATGAAGGATCTTTATGATGGGACTGAACGAATTTCCTCTCTGGTCGAGGCTTTTGCGCGTACTATTAATTCTCGCCACGCTAACCATAATTCTTACCGGTATCTATCTGGCTTCAGCGTTAATTAATCAGGTGATGCTGTCGCTGTTTCTGGCGATTATGCTCGATCCGTTAATTAGTCGGCTTGAAAGAAAACGCGTGCCGCGTTTGCTGTCATCCCTGCTGGTGATCGTATTGCTGTTACTGGTGATCGTCTTCACCATCATCAAGCTGACCGTATTAACACCCGATTTAATTCAGCTGAGCCGCCAGGCACCGCTGCTGCTGGCCGAACGCTTCGAGCCGGTGACGCAGACGTTTAGTCATCTGGGCATTGTTTTGACGCCCAACGACATGCTGGCGTTTGTTGATGCGGGTGCGGTGGTGCGCTTTGTCACCAGTTTTCTCACGCAAATACCCAGCATTCTTTCCTGGTGGCTGATGGTATTTCTGATGCTGTTTTTCATGTTGTATGAAATGAGAAATTTAAAAATCCTGCTACGCAAACAGGCCGAAGGGAAATATCAACGCTATTACGTGGCGCTTGAAGAGGGAGTGCAAAGCGTTATTGTTTACGCTCAGGTGAAAACGTTAACCAGTATTGTCGGTGGCATTATTGTATGGGCTGGCGCGCATCTTCTCGGCCTGAAGTTTGCCTTTTTCTGGGGTGTGTTGATGTTTGTGTTCAACTATATTCCGGTGCTGGGTTCATTTATGGCGGCCATCCCGCCGGTGCTACAAAGTTATATGTTGTTTGATATCCAAACCGCATTGGTGGTCGCGCTGTTTTTTGTCGCGCTAAATCTCATCCTTAGCTCAGTCATTGAGCCACTATTATTGGGCAAGCGGTTAAATATGGCGTTGACCACCCAGCTGCTGGCGTTTCTCATCTGGCAATCGCTGCTGGGCATCATCGGCGCGATTCTGGCGATTCCGCTGACCTTTATGTTGAAAAAGATATTACTGGCGAGCGCAGGACAACATATTAATGACGTTTCGTAGCGGCGCGCTGGTTCGCGCCGCTACGGCGTGTGCGTTGTTAGCGCTCAAGCCTTTTTAACAGTATGAAAACTTTGATACAGCACCGGCAACACCAGCAACGTCAGCACGGTGGCGAATCCCAGACCGAAAATGATCACCACCGCCATGCTCTGGAAAAAGACATCGCGCAGCAGCGGCAGCAGTCCGAGCACGGTGGTGAAGGCGGTGAGCAGAATCGGGCGCAGACGCGAAGTCGCGGCATCCAGGATCGCGTGCTGCAACGGCTGATGTAGCGCGAGCTGGCGCGTTTCCTCAACCAACACGATACCGTTACGAATCAACATTCCCGACAAACTCAGCAAACCAATCAACGCCATGAAACCAAACGGAATGCCAGTGAGCAGGAATCCGCAGGTGACGCCAATCAGCGCCAGCGGCACGGTAATCCAGATTGCCAGCGCATCGCGCAGCGAGTTGAACATCAGCACGGTAATCACAAACATCGCGAGGAAACCCAGCGGCAGCGAACCGAGCAGGCCGCTCTGGGCATCGCGTGAACTCTCCAACTCGCCGCCCCATTCCAGATGATATCCCGCGGGTAAGCTCAGCTGATCGATAGCCGGCTGCACGCGCGCCACAATTTCCGCCGCGGTGCGGCCGCTGGCCGGATCGGGATCGGTCTGCACCGTTAACACGCGCATGCGGTCGCGGCGCATAATCAGCGGATCTTCCCACTCCAGTTGGAAATCGCTCACCAGACTGGCCAGCGGCACATAGCGCTGCTGCGCCTGACTCCACACCTGAATATTGCCAAGATGATCGATATTTTGTCGCTCGAACGCCGAAGTTTCTAGCATGATCGGCATCAGCCGCGAGCCTTCTCGCAGCAGGCCGACCGCGTCGCCGCTGAAGTTAATACGCAGCGCGCGATCGATATCACGCTTATCCACGCCAAGTTGCTGACCGCGTAGCGGCGAATACTGCGGACGGATCACTTTACTACGCGCCTGCCAGTCATGACGTGGCGGAAACGCGCTGCCTTCGGCGAGGAAAATGTCGTCAATCTGGCTGGCAATCTGGCGCAACGTGATGGGATCGGGGCCGGTGACGCGTAACGCAATCGTGCTGTCGCTGGCGCTACCGAAATTAATGCGTTTGATGCGCTCCGTCACCTGCGGGAAGTTATCCCGGATGTGCTGCTCGGTCTGCTGGGCGAGCGTTTCCAGCTGCTTCGCGTCCTGCACACGCACCATTATCTGCCCGTAATTACTGTACTGCCGCGTGGCATCGTAGGTCAGCGTAAAACGCATCGCGCCCTGACCAATGGTGGTCACGGTGCTGGTCACCCCGGTCTGCTGGCTGATCCAGCCTTCAATCTCGCGCGCGGTTTGCGCGGTGTAATGGATGTCAGTGCCATACGGCAGCCACAGATCGGTGAAGAAAATCGGTGTATTGGAGGCGGGGAAGAAGTTCTGCTTCACGTAGCCAAAGCCATAGATCGATGCCGCCAGACACGCCGCCATCAGCACCAAGGTCGTGATGCGGAAGTGCAGCAGCGTGGTGAGCACGCGGCGATACAGGCGGAACAGCACGCCCTGATACGGCTGCGCGGCTGTTTTACTGACCACCTGACGGCCATCCATCCACTGCACGAACACCGGCGTTAGCGTTAGCGCGGTGATCCAACTCAGTAGCAGGGAAATCAGCAGGACCTGGAACAGCGATTTGCAGTATTCGCCGGTGGAATCCTGCGATAAACCAATCGGTGCGAAAGCAATGATGGCGATCACCGTGGCGCCAAGCAGCGGCAGCGCGCTGCGTTTTACCATCTGCATCATCGCCTGTTGCAACGGCTTGCCGCGCTGACGATCGACCTTGATGCCTTCCACCACCACGATGGCGTTATCCACCAGCATGCTGAGCGAGATAATCAGTGCGCCCAGCGACACGCGCTGCAGCTCAAGCTTAAACAAATACATGATCAACAACGTGCCAAGCACATTGAGCGCCAGCGAGGCAGCAATCACCATGCCGCTGCGAACGCCCATAAACAGCAGCAGCGTACCTACCACAATCGCCAATGCCATCAGGAAGTTATTAATGAAGCCATCGACGGACTGCTTCACTTCCTGCGCCTGGTTATAAAACACGTCCAGCGCGATGCCGAGGGGTTTGGCCTGCTGATGCTGCTGAATTTTGGCGCTTAACGCATCACCGACATCAATGACGTTGACGCCAGGCGCAAAGGAGACGCCCATCGCCAATGCGGCATCGCCGTTAGCATGATAGAGATTACCCGGCTGCTCGGTGACGCCATAGCTGACCGTAGCGATATCACGCAGCAGCACTTGCTGGCTGCTGCCAGGCGCGGAGATCGGCAGCGCGCTGATCTCGTCCAGCGATTGAAATTCGCCGGTGGGATGGAAACGGATCGCTTCATTGCCGATGCGAATCTGGCCCGCATCGGAAACGGCATTAACGCTGTTGAGCACGGCGGCCACACGCTGTGGCGTAATGCCCAGCGCCGCCATCTGCTGGCTAGAGAGTGTGATGTTCACTTGCTCCTGTTCGATGCCGGCGATCGCCACTTTCGCCACGCCGGGCACCAGATTCAGCTCACGCCGCAGCTGATCGGCATAAGTTCGCAGCTCGCCGTTGCTGAAGTTCTCTCCCGAAAGGGTAAAGAAGTAGCCGTACACATCGCCAAAGTCGTCATTGACGATGGGCGCGCTGACGCCGGGCGGAAACTGGCGCGTGGCATCGTCCACGCGGCGACGCAGTTCATCCCACACCTGCGGCAAGTCGTCGGCGCGATAATGGCTGTGAATCGTGACGGTGATCTGCGATAAGCCGTTGCTGGAAATCGAACTGACGTTGTCGAGGGACGGCAAACGCTGCAAGGCGTTCTCCAGCGGCAGCGTCACTTCCTCTTCCACCTGCTGGGCCGAAGCGCCGGGATAGTGCGTCACAATCACCGCCGATTTGATGGTAAAAAGCGGATCTTCCAGGCGACCGATATTGAGCAGCGCAAAAATGCCGCCCACGCCGAGCAGCAGGATCACCAGCCAGCTGCGAATCGGGTATTTAAGGAACTGTTCCAGCAGGCGCATCACAGACCTCGCTCGCGTGTCCACAAGCGTACCGCCTGACCATCACGCAGATCGCTGACGCCCGCGACCACAATACGATCGCCCACGTTCAGCCCGGAAAGGATTTCGATGCCCTGTGCATTGAGTTTTCCCACCACCACTGGCTGCTGCTGAACGTTAAGCACATCGCCTTCACCGCTGATTAGCCACACGTAAGGCTGATTTGGCAGGCTGTGATCCGGGTTAAACACCGCGTTGGCGGGTACGCGCAGCAGCGGGGTGCCATCGGACGTGGGCAGGTTGTGCATCTGCACTTTTACCGTGCCGCTCAAGCCGCTGACCTGCGGTAAATCTGTGGGACGCGGCATCGTCAGCACCACTTGCCAGGTTAGCGTGGCGGCATCAGCTTCTGCGCGATGTTCTTTATATGCCGCGCGAAACGTACGGCCCGGCAGCGCATTCAGGCTGATCTCCGGCTGATAGGTCGCGTTCTGCACGTCAAGGCTGGTAAACAGGTTTTCCGGCACGCTAAAAATCACATCCAGCACATCGTTACGGCTGATCACCGCCACCGTTTGTCCGGCGGCGACCACCTGATGATTTTGTGACGCGACGCTGGTGACGATGCCGTCAAAAGGTGCGCGCAAGGTATGGTAATCCAGCTCCTGTTTGGCGATGTTGAGCGCCACGGAGGCGGCGTCGCGGTTCGCCTTTTGCACATCCATATCAGCTTGCGAAACGGCACTGCGCGTGGCCAGCGCACTAAAGCGTTGATACTGGCGATCTGCCAGCATGAATCTGTTCTGCTGATCGTTGACCCGCAGTTGCGCATCAGTATCGATCAGCCGGCCAATCACCTCGCCAGCCTTAACATGGCTGCCTTCACGCACCTGCAGCTGCGCTAGCCGACCGGTACGCTTAAAGGCTAACTCGGTGTAATCGCCGGCTGAAATACGCGCCGGAAATAGCCTGACTTTCTCTGTGGTATTTTCACTCAGTGTTAACGCTTTAATTACGCGAGGTGTGGTGATTTCACCACCGCTTTTATTGTCACAGCCAATCAAAACCAAACAAATTAGAAGTGCGCCCAGCACTGGCCAATTATTCATGCCCCTGCCTCAATAAGAAAGAAAGGGCGGGAATATGCCATTAGATGAAGCAGTGAATAATGACCCTCCGCAATATAAGGGTCATTAACAGGGGTGGATTAAAGATGTTTAACTTTCGTTTAATTTCGCTGTGTATAGCGAAACTAATTATCCCGCCATACGCGAAACGATATTGTAGGTCAGAAAACCAATTGCGGTAGTTGATGATACCGCAATGAAAATAAAGAAGATAATCATCGGAAATGTCAGTTTATGTATTTTATTCAAAATAATTCCCCATCAGGTTAATAGAGTCTGGCACAAAAGGTGAAGATATATTCGTTACGTGAGCTTTCTAATCGGGTGAAAATAATAACACTGAGTAATTAGTGCTTTCTTTATTAGCATCACACTTTCAAATCGGTAAAAACATGACCGCGGTCAGTATGCTTCGGGAAAATATAATTAAAATGTGTTTTTTATTTTCGCACGCTTTTATATTTTCATTTAAATCTCACGGGGTTAATTATGACCGTTATTCCTATTCAGCCAAAACGTTCGGAGGCAACCGCGCGGCCCTATTATCAGCAGGATAACGCCGCCGTATTTAAAGCAATAAACAGCTCACCCGCGGGATTGAGCACAATCGACGCTCAGCAACGATTAACCGCCAACGGGCCAAACGTGCTGCCGCAGAAAGCGGAAAAATCACTGCTGATGCGTTTTCTGGCGCATTTCAAAGATGTGCTGATCTATATCCTGCTGGCGGCCGCGGTGATCACTGCGGTGATGGGCCATTGGGTCGATACCTTTGTCATTCTCGGCGTGGCCGTTATTAACGCGCTAATCGGCTTCATTCAGGAAAGTAACGCAGAAAAGTCGCTGAAAAGTATTCAGAACATGATGTCGAGCGATGCCATGGTGCTACGCGATGGCCAGCAGATTACCGTCGCCACTCAGGATCTGGTGGTGGGCGATGTGGTCATGCTGCGCCCTGGCGATAAGATCCCGGCGGATTTGCGTCTGTTTGAAGTGCATAACCTGCGCGTCGAAGAGGCGATTTTGACCGGTGAATCGACGGTGGTATCTAAGAATACCGTGGCACTGGAGGGCGAGAAAGCGCTCGGCGATCGCCTGAACCTGGCCTATTCCGGCACGACCGTCAGCTCGGGTACCGCGCTGGGCGTGGTGATCGCCACCGGCGGCGACACGGAGTTGGGCCACATCAATGCGATGATCTCCGCGATTGAAGAGGCGAAAACCCCGTTGCTGGTGCAGATCGACAAACTCGGTAAAGCCATCTTCGGCATCATTATGTTGATGATGGCGGCGCTGTTCGTGTTTGGTTATCTGCTGCGTGACATCGCGGTGACGGAGCTGCTGCTGTCGGTGATCAGCCTCGCGGTGGCAGCCGTGCCGGAAGGCTTACCGGCGATTATCTCGATCATTCTGTCGCTCGGCGTGCAGTCGATGGCGCGCAATCACGCCATCATTCGTAAGCTGCCGACTGTCGAAACGCTCGGCGCCATGACGGTGATCTGCTCGGATAAAACCGGCACGCTAACCATGAACGAAATGACGGTAAAAGCAGTGGTGCTGGCGAATAGCCAGTGGCGCATCAGCGGCAACAGCTATGAACCTAAAGGTGAGTTTACCCTTGAAGCCGGCCAGCAGTGCGATGCGCTGATGCAGGGTTTTTTGCAGGTGGTAGATATCTGTAACGAGAGCCAGCTGCGTCAGGATGCCAACGGCAACTGGGGCATTGTCGGTGGCCCAACCGAAGGTGCGCTAAAAGTGCTGGCCGCCAAGGCGGGCATTCAGAGTGACAACGTGCAGATCCTGAGCAAGCTGCCGTTTGATTCGGCCTATAAATACATGGCGGTAAGCTGCCTGATTGATGGCAAGCCTTGCTTGCTGATGACCGGCGCGCCTGATGTGTTGCTTGCGCTGTGTCAGCAGCAGCAGGGCGCGACAGAGGCGGAAGTCATTGATCGCCGCTATTGGGAAGCGGCGATCACCACTTACGCCAGCGAAGGCTTGCGCACCGTCGCCGCCGCGTGGCGCTGGCTGCCGGAAGCGCAGCACTCTATTGATCACGATGATTTACGTCACGGCATGCAGATGCTGGGACTGGCCTGCATGATGGATCCGCCGCGTCCGGAAGCCATTAGCGCCATTCGCGACTGCCAGCAGGCCGGAATTCGCGTGAAGATGATCACCGGCGATCACCCGGAAACCGCGATGGCGATTGGTCAGATGTTGGGCATTGGTAACAGCGACTCCGCCATCACCGGTTATCAGCTGGAGCACATGGATGATGCCGAATTGGGTGTGGCCGCGCGCGAGTACGACATCTTTGCTCGTACCAGTCCCGAGCATAAGTTGCGTCTGGTGAAAGCGCTGGAGAGCAGCGGTGAGATCGTTGGCATGACGGGTGATGGCGTCAATGATGCGCCCGCACTGAAGCAGGCCAATGTCGGTATCGCGATGGGCATTAAAGGCACTGAAGTGACCAAAGAGGCGGCAGATATGATCCTCGCCGATGACAACTTCGCCACTATCGCTGCGGCGGTGAAAGAGGGCCGACGCGTCTACGATAATCTGAAGAAAACCATTCTGTTTATCATGCCCACCAACCTCGCGCAGGGATTGCTGATCATCATTGCGATTCTGATGGGCAACTTGCTGCCGCTGACGCCGGTGCAGATTTTGTGGATGAACATGGCGACCTCAGCAACGCTGTCGTTTGGTCTGGCATTCGAACCGGCAGAACGCAACATCATGCGCCGACCGCCGCGTAACGCGCGCAGCCCGGTGATGGATGGTTACGCCATCTGGCGCGTGATCTTCGTGGGTCTGCTGATTTCAATTAGCGCCTTTGTGCTGGAAGCCTGGCTGCAGCCGCGCGGCTACACGCCGGAGTTTATCCGCACCGTGTTGCTGCAGATGCTGGTGACCGCGCAGTGGGTTTACATGCTGAACTGCCGCAACAGTAACGGGTTCTCGCTGGATGCAGGCTTGCTGAAAAACCGGGGTATCTGGCTGGTCACCGTGGTGCTTATCGCGCTACAGGCGATGATTATTTATGTTCCGCTGATGAACACGCTGTTTGGCACCACGCCGCTGCCGTTTAAATACTGGCTGATTTCGTTGGCGGTAAGCGCCGGAATCTTTGTGCTGGTGGAGATAGAAAAGCGTTTGACGCGAGGATGGCGTGTAGCAGGTTAAGTGCTGGCTGAGAGAGATATTCCTTGTACGTTAGAAATTCCGCTGCGCATGCATCGGCTGGCTAACAGCATGCCGGTACGCAGTGGCGCGCCAGTGGAACTTGAACGCATTGTTGAGGTGCTGAGGGAGAGTAAAAGGTATATCGATGGACTGCAGCGCAACGATGGCTAAATCAGGCATATCAGGGCGTTAAATCCGCACCGCTGGAAGGACAATCTCTTTCAGCGGTGCGGATTCAGTCAGATTATTTCTTAGGAATTTCTGAAATCTCTTTCACGTCACTCTTATTCATTTGCTGCTTCACGCCATTGGCATCCACATAACCCAGCAGGCCGGTTTCCGCATCCTGTGGTTTGCCATCAGTTACGATGGTGCGACCATCATTGGTGTGGATAGCGTAAGAAGTACGCGTACATCCGGTCAGTGCGGACAGGGCAATCACTGCAGTAATAGAAAGCAAAATTGATTTTTTCATTAGTCTCTCCAGACAGTTATAAGGATATTAATTATCCAGTTCGCTCATGTTGGTAATCTTGTCGCGATTGATCTG
>Ga0105244_10002238_pt1 | contig 14738 bp, 15 predicted proteins | sample KBSM44metaG_FD_80423 | JGI IMG/M metagenome (GOLD analysis project Ga0105244, IMG submission 80423) | Miscanthus rhizosphere microbial communities from Kellogg Biological Station, Michigan, USA - KBS M4-4 metaG | ecosystem: Host-associated > Plants > Roots > Rhizosphere > Soil | place... | reverse complement strand
TGTTCGGTAAAGTTGTCGGTCTGGATGCTCATCCCGCCATTCTACCCTGCCTCGGCGATCGGCTCAGGCAAGTCAGGCGGGATGGGCCGATATTTATTGCTGCTTTGCCGTGGCGGGTGCGCTCATCTTCCACGCGGCAAACAAGGCACCGCCGACCAGCAGCGACAGCGCCAGCGGCTTGCCGCGCGTGGTCAGATAGGTGTATGCCGACGTCTCGTGGATTTGACTGGCGTGGCCGCCCTGGCGTTGTTGCAGCTCGGTGCCATTTGGCTGGTACAGCGCATCGGTACGGCCCGGCAAGGAAGGCTGGTCTTTCTGCTGCTGCTTGAACATCAACAGGTTCATGACTTTGTCCAGCATGCGCGGCATGACGTGCCCTTGCGTCGAGAACAGCTTGGACGCGCCGCCGACGAAAATATCGCGCTGAGGATGCTCGGCAGCGAACAGGATGGCATCCGCCACCACCTCGGGGGCATACAGCGGCGCCGGCAGTTCCGGTTCGTTCTTCATGTAATTGCGCGCGTGTGGAATGAACATGGTATCGATGCCGGCTGGTTTGATGAGCGTGACCGACAGCGGGTGGCCATCCTTTTCCGCCTCCATCCGCAGCGCATCGGTAAAGCCTTTGACGGCGTGCTTGGAGGCGGAATACATGCCCTGCAGCGGCACCGACACATCGGACAGTTCGCTTCCGAGGTTGATGATGGCGCCGCCTTTCTTTTTCATTAACTCCTGCGCCACCAGCGAGCCATGCACCACGCCCCAGAAATTGGTCTGGAACAGTTGCTCCTGGTCGGCCAGCGGCACATCGGCAAGGCGGCCGAAGATCGACACACCGGCATTGTTGATCCAGGTATCGATGCGGCCGAAACGGCCAATCGCGGCTTTGCCCAGCGCTTCCACTTCGGCGCGCGAACCCACATCGGTCGGCACCGCCAGCGCTTCCACGCCAACTGCCCGCAGCTCATCCGCCAACTTGTCCAAAGCCTCGGCGTCGCGCGCGGCCAGCACCAGCTGGGCGCCCTTCGCCGCGGCCGCGCGCGCCGTCGTCAGGCCGATGCCGCTGGTCGCGCCGGTAATGACCATCACCTGCGAACTGATTTTCTTCAACTGGACTTTCATGGATAACTCCTTCACTTGAGTGGTGGCTGCGTTTGGGCGTATCGGCCGACAATCTCGCCCTTGGCGATGACGTGTCCCTGGATGGCGTTCAGCAACTGGTCACGGTCCGCGCCCCAGCCCAGCGGCAGCACGGCATCCAGTGCAAACACCTGAAAGTGGTAGTGATGCGGCGGCTCGCCCACTGGCGGACGGGGACCGAAATAACCGATCGAACCGCGCGTGTTACGGCCTTGCAGCAGGCCCTCCGGCTCGGTCAGGCGCGGCTGCTCCTGCAGGCCTTCCGGCAGGCTGGTGACCGAGGCCGGGATATTCCATGCCAGCCAGTGCACGAACGGCTTGTTCGGCGCGTCCGGATCTTCCATGATGACGGCGTACGATTTTGCGCCCGGCACCGCCTGCCACGACAGCTGCGGCGACACGCCGTCCGCATATTCGCTGTATTTAGCCGCGAGCAACTCGCCTGCCTGGAAACCCGCGCTTTGCACGCTGAGCTTGCCGCCACCGGCCGCTTCCTTCCGCACCAGCGCCAATGGCACGTTATTGCCGCGCTGCGCTTGCTGCTGCATCGGCCCGGCCGGTGCGGCAGGTAGTGGCGACGACGCCTTCCCGGTGCCGGTGTAGGCGATGCGGTACAACACGCCGTTGGCGTCATCCGCCATCAATAGCGCGCCATCCCTGGCCATCGCCAGGCCCACCGGGCGGGCGATATGCGTCTTGCCGCCATCGGTCAGGAAACCGGTTACGAATGGCTCAATCGATTTGGCCTGGCCGTCAGCAAAGCGGATGCGGGCGATTTCATAGCCCGACGGCGTGCTGCGGTTCCACGAGCCGCGCAGCGTAATGAAGGCATCACCTTGATACTCGGCCGGGAAATTGGCGCCGCGGTAGAACAGCAATTGCATCGGCGCGGCGTGCGCCGTGTAGCCCAGCACCATCGGTTCGCTGTGGGCTTTCCAGTCTTGTTTGCTGATCTCGCCGGGTGGCGTGCTTTGTGGATAGATCGCACCGGGACCATAGACATGCGGCCAGCCGTATTGCTTGCCCAGTTCCAGCTTGTTCAGCTCCTCCGGCTGCTCGTCATCGCCGAGGAAATCGATGCCGTGGTCCATGCCCCACAGTTCACCGCTGCGTGGATGCCAGTCAAAGCCGATGGTGTTGCGTAGTCCGCTGGCGAAGATGCTGCGCTGCTTGCCGTCCGGCGAGGCGCGCAGCAAGGTGGCATTTTCCGGATTGTTCTCGTTGCAGGTGTTGCAGGTCGAACCAGCGCTAATGTACAGCATGCCGTCCGGGCCGAAGGCCAGTGTACGGTTGGGATGCTGGCCGGCGTCGGGCAGGTCGCCGATGATCAGCTTCAGCGGCGACAGGGTGCCGTCGGCACGGATGTCGGCAACAAAGACTTCCTTGACGGTGGCCAGGTACAGCTTGCCGTCACGAATCGCCAGTCCGTGTGCACCGGCGCGGCTGGCCACGGTGACAGGCGGGCCGTCGGCGCGGCCATCATTATTTGTGTCTTTCAGCATCAGCACGTCGCCCTGGTCGCGGCGGCTGAGGTAGATCGTGCCATCAGGCGCCACGGCGATGATGCGGATATTTTTGAGTCCTGTCGCGAAAGCCGAGACGGCAAACCCGGCCGGTGCCTTGAGCCCGGCAATCCGTTCCGGCGTGGCATCCACCTTGTCGGGTTTGACGACGGCCGTGGCGATCGCCACGCGGGTGCCGTCACCTTGTTGGGCTTGGCTTGAAAAGGAGGCGGCGGCGATCGCCAGTACCAGCAAGTTCAGATAAGATCGCATATCCGCCTTTCCGTTTGAGCAGTCTGTAAAAGCTTAGTGTCGGATCTCCTTCCAGCGCACTCTGTACGTGCACTAACCGATCTGCAGCCTAACTGCTCACGTCCGGGCGCAATCAGCCTTTGGAAAGGGCTTTGAGGGCTTGCTTGATGCCGTCGGAGACGGAGGCGCCGGCTGGGACGGTTTTCAGGGCCAGCAGCGCTTCCTTGTCGGAGTAGCCCAGCGCCAGCAGCGCGTTGAGGATGTCGGACTGCGAGTCCGGTGCGGCGTGCGCACCGCCGGCGCCGATATCGGCGCCCAGCTTGCCTTTCAGCTCCAGCAACAGGCGTTCGGCGGTTTTCTTGCCGATGCCAGGCACTTTCACCAGCCGGCCGGCCTCTTGCAGCGTCACCGCTTGCGACAGGTCGGCGATCGACATGCCGGACAAGATCGACAACGCAGTGCGCGCGCCCACGCCGGTGATTTTGATCAGTTGGCGGAACACGGCGCGCTCTTCGGCATTGCCGAAGCCGAACAGCAGGTGCGCATCTTCGCGGATCGCCTGATGCGTGAACAACACCACTTTCTCGCCCACGCCCGGCAGGTTGTAGAAGGAGCTCATCGATACGTCGACTTCGTAGCCTACGCCACCAACATCGACCAGCAATTGCGGCGGATTTTTTTCAAGCAGGGTCCCGGAGAGACGTCCGATCATTGTTTTTTACCTTTAAAAATTAACCGACCAGCCGGCCACGACGCATGCGCAGTCCGGCCAGCGGACCGTTGGCGGTGGCGTTGGTGCCGCCGGCGATCAGGGTCAGTGTTTCGCGGCTGTGCGCGTGGCAGATGGCGATGCCCAGTGCATCAGCCGCATCGGTGCCCGGCATGCCTGGCATTGCCAGCAAGCGCACCACCATTTCCTGCATCTGCGCTTTGACCGCGCGGCCGGTGCCGACGATGGCTTTTTTGATTTGGGTTGGGGAATACTCGGCCACGCTCAGGTCGGCCGACACCAGGGCGCAGATCGCCGCGCCGCGCGCTTGCCCCAGCAGCAGGGTCGATTGCGGATTGACGTTGACGAACACTTGTTCAATCGCAGCGCAGTCCGGACTGTAGGTGCGGGCGACTTCGCCCACGCCGTCGAGGATCACTTTGAGCCGCGTCGGCAGATCGCCCTCGCCGCTCTTGATGGTGCCCGAGGCGATATAGCGCAGCTTGCTACCTTGCTTTTGTATGACGCCAAAGCCAGTGGTGCGCAAGCCGGGGTCGATGCCGAGAATTATCATTGGGGAATTGTATGCACTAAAGAAAACGCCCGCAAGCTTGCGGGCGTTTTAATCGGAACTAAGCCTGAATTAATGGCGGAAGTGACGGGTGCCGGTGTAGACCATGACGACGCCACGCTCGTCGGCGGCGTCGATCACTTCCTGGTCGCGCATCGAGCCGCCCGGGTGGATCACGCAGGTCGCGCCAGCATCAACCACCACGTCCAGGCCGTCACGGAACGGGAAGAACGCGTCCGACGCCACTACCGAACCAGCCAGCGACAGGCCTGCATTCTGCGCCTTGATCGAAGCGATACGTGCCGAATCGATACGGCTCATCTGGCCCGCGCCCACGCCCAGGGTCATGTTATTACCGCAGAAGACGATGGCGTTCGACTTCACGTACTTGGCCACGCGCCAGGCGAACATCATGTCCTGCAGTTCCTGCTGGGTTGGCTGCTTCTTGCTGACTACGCGCACGTCGTTCAGCAGCACGTTCTTCGAGTCAGCCGACTGTACCAGCAGGCCGCCGCCCACACGCTTGAAGTCCATGGCGTTGACGCCGTCACCCAGCGGGATTTCCAGCAACCGCACGTTCTGCTTGGCCGACAGGATCTGCTTGGCTTCCGCGGTGAACGAAGGGGCGATCAGCACTTCCACGAACAGCTTGGCCAGTTCGGTCGCAGCAGCCGCGTCCACTTCCACGTTGAAGGCGATGATGCCGCCAAACGCCGAGGTCGGATCGGTTTGCAGCGCGCGCTTGTAGGCTTCAACGGCGTTAGCACCGAGGGCCACGCCGCACGGGTTGGCGTGCTTGACGATCACGCAGGCAGCCGACTGGTCGAAGCCGCCCATACTCTTCACGCATTCCCACGCTGCATCGGCATCAGCGATGTTGTTGAACGACAGTTCCTTGCCTTGCAGCTGCTTGTAGTTGGCCAGCGCGCCCGGCGTGGTCACGACGTCGCGGTAGAACGCGGCCGACTGGTGCGGGTTTTCGCCGTAGCGCATGTCCTGTACTTTTTCGAACGCCACGTTCAGCTTGGCTGGGTAGGCGCTGCGGCTGCCGTGGGCGCGGGTCGCGTCCAGGCTGGTCAGGTAGTTGGCGATGGCGCCATCGTACTGCGCGGTGTGCGAGTAGACTTTGGTGGCCAGGGTGAAGCGGGTGTCGTAGCTGACGTAGCCTGGGGCGTTGTCAGTGGTTTTCATTTCCGCCAGCACCACGCCGTAGTCGGCCGGGTCGCAGATCACTACCACGTCCTTGTGGTTCTTGGCCGCCGAACGCAGCATGGCCGGGCCGCCGATGTCGATGTTCTCAATAGCGTCGTCCAGGGTGCAGGTGTCCTTGGCAACCGTGGCCTGGAACGGGTACAGGTTGACCACCACCATGTCGATGGTCGGGATGTTGTGCTCTTCCAGCTTGGCCACGTGCTCCGGGAAGTCGCGGCGGGCCAGGATGCCACCGTGGACTTTCGGGTGCAGCGTTTTCACGCGACCATCCAGCATCTCCGGGAAGCCGGTGTAGTCGGCAACTTCGGTCACGGCAACGCCGTTATCGGCCAGCAGTTTGGCGGTGCCGCCGGTCGACAGGATGTTGACGCCCATGGCGGACAGCGCGCGCGCGAAGTCCAGCACACCGGTTTTGTCGGATACGGAGATGAGAGCTTGTTTAATCATGGCGATGAAAAGACTAGTGGTTGAATATTCGGTCGGCCGGCACGAATACTGCGGCCGTCCCCAGCCACTTCATGCCGGATAGAACGGGCGCTATTACAGCAGGCCGTGCTCTTGTAATTTCTTGCGCAGGGTGTTGCGGTTGATGCCCAGCATCTGCGCGGCGTGCGACTGGTTGCCGTCGGCACGGGTCATGACCACTTCCAGTATCGGTTTTTCAACGGTCAGCACGACCATGTCGTAGATGTTCGATGCCTGTTGCTCGCCCAGGTCGTTGAAGTATTCTTCGAGACTCTTCTGGACTACTTCCTGGATACTTTCTTTGCTCATTTTTATCGTTCGCTATGTGATCTGTTGTTGCTGGCAAATCGTTCCTGAGCTTGTGGCTGGAAACGTTTACCCTTCTGATAATGTGACTTTTTTCAGTACTCTCTCGTGCCGCTCACGCGGCCTGCAATTCTTCGGCGAGGCGGTATTGTAACCGTTCGCCGTAACTCCACTGCGATTCGAAGAATTGGTCCACGGCAAGCAATTGTTCTTCAGTGGATTCCAGCAGGTTCATGCGCTGTCGGAATTCCTCACCGCCTTGCAGGTCGCGCACGTACCAGCCGATGTGCTTGCGGGCGGTGCGCACGCCGAGATAGTCGCCGTAGAAGGCGTAGTGGGCGCGCAAATGTTCATCCATCAGCGCGCGCACTTCGTCCACGTACGGGGCCGGCAAGTGCTTGCCGGTGCGCAGGTAGTGGTCGATCTCGCGGAAGATCCACGGTCGGCCCTGCGCGGCGCGGCCCACCATGACCGCGTCGGCACCGGTGTAATCGAGTACAAATTTGGCTTTTTCCGGGGTGGTGATGTCGCCGTTGGCGACCACCGGAATTGAAACCGATTTCTTTACGGCGGCAATGGTGTCGTACTCGGCGTCGCCTTTGTAGCCGTCGGCGCGGGTGCGGCCATGCAGGGTCAGCATGGCGATGCCGGCGTCTTCGGCAATGCGCGCGATCTTCAGGGCGTTCTTGTTTTCGCGGTCCCAGCCGGTGCGGAATTTCAGCGTGACAGGCACGTCCACCGCACCCACCACCGCGTCGACGATGCGCTTGACCAGCTCCTCGTCCTGCAGCAGGGCCGAACCGCACCAGGCGTTGCAGACTTTCTTGACCGGGCAGCCCATATTGATATCGATGATCTGGGCGCCGCGCTCGACGTTGAAACGGGCGCAGTCGGCCAGGTCTTGCGGGTCGGCGCCGGCGATTTGCACGGCTTTCGGCTCCATCTCGCCGGTGTGGTCGGTGCGGCGCGAGCTCTTCTCCGTGGCCCACAGGCGCGGGTTGGAGGCCGCCATTTCAGACACCGCGTACCCCGCGCCCAGCTCCTTGCACAGCTGGCGGAATGGACGATCCGTGACACCCGCCATGGGAGCGACGAAAACGTTGTTGCGCAGTAAATGAGGGCCGATTTGCACTGACATTGCCTGAAAGGGTGAGAAGGAACCTTCTATTTTAACCGAAGCCCTGCTCAAATAATAAGCACTATTTTTTATGAATTCGGCAAATGTGCAGTCTGGCCGTTATGAACCGTTGTTTCCGTACGTAAATTAAAGCACGAACGTTAGATCACATCGTCCATCGCCGCCAGGGCCAGATGGTCGATTTCGCCCCAGCTGTCGAGCGCCAGTTTTCCGTCCGAAACGGTGAAACGGTTGATGCTGGCGTTCTTCACCTGAAAGTCGCGCGGGCTGTCGAGCTGGATGCCGCGCGCCTCGCGGTAGGCGCATTCCAGCACGCCGCCGTGGGCGACTACCGCCACAGTCTGGCCGGCATGGCGCGCAGCCACGGCGCGCAAGCCGGCGATGGCGCGGTCGTAGAATTGGTGGAAGCTTTCGGCCACGCGGTCACCGGCCGGCATCACGGCTTCAACGTCGCGCGCCTGCCAGCGGGCGAAGTCTTCCGGGTACTGTTGCTGGATATCCTGGTAAAGCATGCCTTCGAACACGCCGTAGGCACGCTCGCGCAGCTGGGCGTCGGTTTGCAGGGTCAGCTTGCTGTGCAGCGCGGCGACCGCCTGTGCGGTCTGCATGGCGCGCTGCAGGTCGCTGGAGACGATGGCGTCCAGCTTTTCGCCGGCTAGCGCGCGCGCCAAGGCCGCAGCCTGACGCTCGCCCTCTTCGTTCAGCGGAATGTCGATGTGGCCTTGCAGGCGGCGCACGGCGTTCCATGCCGTCTCGCCGTGGCGGATCAGCAAAATAGTGGTGTGAGTCATGGTTGTGTATAAGCGCCTATCAGCTGCGCTTCGTCGATGATATGGCCGTAAATGGCGGTCAACAGGTCATTGCCGGTAAAGCGCTCCGGCAGTTCCAGTTGCGCCACGTCCAGCGCATAGATGCGAAAAATGTATTGGTGCGTCTCATTCGGCGGCAGCAAGGGTCCATGATACCCGACACTGCCGTAATCGTTCAGGCCCTGCCTCAAATGCCCGGCAGCGCCTTCGGCGATGGCAGCCAGCGACGGCGCAATATCGGCCACGCACCACAGAAAGAAGTCGGCCGGCGCGTCGGCGTCCATGCACAACAGCGCCAGCGATTCAGTCCCGGCCGGCACCTCGCTCCAGCCCAGCTGCGGGCTGCGGCTTGCCGGTATGGGGCCGTGCTCGCGAAAGCTGTCGCTGGTGAGCTGCATCTTATTTCGCGTTGGTCTGCAACCAGAAGGTGACCGGGCCGTCGTTGGTCAGCGAGACTTTCATGTCAGCGCCAAACTGGCCGGTCTGCACGGTCGGATGCTTGAGGCGCGCCTGTTCGACAAAGTAATTGAACAGCCGCAGACCGTCGGCCGGCGCAGCTGCCGGCGTGAACGACGGCCGCGTGCCGGACTTGGTGTCGGCCGCCAGCGTGAACTGCGGCACCAGCAGCAGACCGCCTTGCGTATCGGTCACGCTGCGGTTCATCTTGCCGGCATCGTCGGCGAACACGCGGTAACCCAACAACTTCGCGAGCAGCGCGTCCGCTTCCTTTTCGGTGTCATTGCGCTCGGCGCAGACCAGCACCATCAGGCCGGCATCGATGGCGCCTATCGTGACGCCATCCACCACCACGCTGGCGCTGCTTACGCGTTGCAGCAGCCCGATCATGCGGACAAGGTCACGCGCGCAAACTTGCGCTTGCCGACTTGCAGCACGAAGGTGCCGGCGTCCAGCTTCAGGGCCTTGTCGCTGATCACGGTGCCGTCAACGCGCACGCCGCCCTGGTCGACCATGCGCATAGCTTCACCGGTCGAAGCACACAGGCCGGCTTGCTTCAGCAACTGCGGGATGCCCTGAGGTGCACCGCTCAGTGCGACTTCCGGAATGTCATCCGGAATGCCGCCCTTCGAGCGGTTGACGAAGTCGGCCAACGCATCTTCTGCCGCCTGCTGCGAGTGGAAGCGCGCCACGATTTCCTGGGCAATCGCCACCTTGGCGTCGCGCGGGTTGCGGCCGCCGGCCACTTCCGCTTTCAGCGCCGCCACATCGGCGATCGAGCGGAACGACAGCAGATCGAAGTACTTCCACATCATCTCGTCGGAGACACTCATGATCTTGGCGAACATGGTGTTGCCCGGCTCGGTGATACCGATGTAGTTGTTCTTCGACTTCGACATTTTTTCAACGCCGTCCAAACCTTCCAGCAGCGGCATGGTCAAAATACACTGAGGCTCCTGGCCGTAGTCCTTTTGCAGCTCGCGGCCGACCAGCAGGTTGAATTTCTGGTCGGTGCCGCCGAGTTCGAGGTCCGCTTTCAGGGCCACCGAGTCGTAGCCCTGCATCAGCGGGTACAGGAATTCGTGCACGGCAATCGGCGTGCCGTTTTTAAAGCGCTTGGTGAAATCGTCGCGCTCCATCATGCGCGCCACGGTGTAGCGCGAGGCCAGCTGGATCATGCCGCGCGCGCCCAGCGGGTCGCACCACTCGGAGTTGTAGCGGATCTCGGTCTTGGCCGGGTCCAGCACCAGCGAGGCCTGCTTGAAGTAGGTCATCGCGTTTTGCTCGACCTGCTCCTTGGTCAGCGGCGGACGGGTGGCGTTGCGGCCCGACGGGTCGCCGATCATGGAGGTGAAGTCGCCGATCAGGAAGATCACCTGGTGGCCGAGGTCTTGCAGCTGGCGCATTTTGTTGAGCACCACGGTGTGGCCGAGGTGCAGGTCGGGCGCGGTCGGGTCCAGGCCCAGCTTGATGCGCAGCGGCACGCCGCTTTGTTCCGAGCGCGCCAGCTTCTGGGCGAACTCGCTTTCAATCAGCAACTCGTCGACACCGCGTTTGGTGATGGCGAGTGCCTCTTGTACGTTGTCGGATAACGGCAACGCTTTGGAGGGAGCCGGCGGTATCGAAGAAGAGGTAGTCATAATTTTTTAAACGGTTTTTTCAGAAAAAGGAGGACAGCTTCAGGAGTTTGATATAATCCTCGATCGATCAATCTTGCCGCACGAAAACTAACCAAACACATAATTAGAAAAAATAAAACGTTCCTGAATAGTTCAAGCGGCAAATTTTAACTGATTGCATGAACCAAATACATAAATTCACAAGCTCACGCTTGTTCAGTCTGCTAGGTTCGACGCGCAAGGCGCGCATCATCAGCGCGTCTGCATTGTTTCTTGCAGTATGTGCTTTTGGTGCCGCCGGCGTGGCGCCGCTCGCGCCTGACGCGTCCGACTTGCCTGTGAAAACTGTGCAGGAATCCGTGGTTGCACCGGATCTCGCCCCGCAGATCAACGCGCTGGAACAACAGTCTTCCAATGAGCATTTCGTCCACGAAGAGCGCATCCGCGCTGGCGATACGCTGGCCACCTTGTTGACCCGCCTGGGCGTGGACGACGAAGCGGCCGAGAACTTTATCAAAAAAGATAAGGTTGCGAAAGGCGTGATGCAACTCAAGACCGGCAAGCGTGTGCAAGCGCAGACCGACGACGAGGGCAACCTGCAGTGGCTGCGCGCCACCGTGGTCGATGGCAAGGACGATCCTGTCACCAACATCAAGGTCACCCGCAAGGGCGACGGCTTTGTTGCCACCGCCGAACCGGCCAAGCTCGAACGCCGCGTCGAGATGCACGCCCGTACCATCCGCTCGGGTTCGCTGTACGCGGCCACCGACTCCAACGAAGACGGCGCCAAGCTGCCGGACACCATCGTCAAGCAGATCATCGAGATGTTCTCGACCAACATCGACTTCCGCGGCGACCTGAAACGCGGCGACAGCTTCAACGTGGTGTACGAAACCTTCTGGCAGGACGGCGAGTTCGTGCGCGCCGGCCGCGTGCTGGCGGGTGAATTCACCAACAAGGGCACCACCTACCAGTCCGTGTGGTTTGAAGATCCGCAAAGCAAGCAAGGCGGCGGCTACTACAGCTTCGACGGCAAATCGCTGAAAAAAGCCTTCCTGAAATCGCCGGTGGAGTTCTCGCGTATCTCGTCCGGCTTCGCGATGCGCGTGCACCCGATTTCGGGCCAGTGGAAAGCCCACAAGGGCATCGACTTCCCGGCACCGACCGGCACTCCGATCCGCGCCGCGGGTGATGGCGTGATCGACTTTGCCGGCACCATGAACGGCTACGGCAACTTCATCATCATCAAGCACTGGAACAACTCCACCACCGCTTACGCCCACATGAGCCGCTTCGGCAATGGCATGAAAAAAGGCGCCAAAGTAAGCCAGGGTGATGTGATCGGCTACGTCGGCACCACCGGCTGGTCGACCGGCGCCCACTTGCACTATGAGTTCCGCGTCGGCGGCGAAGCCAAGGATCCAAGCACGATGAACGTGCAGGCGCAGGCGCCGCTGACGGCCGCCGAGATGGGCCGCTTCAAGGTCTACGCCAACGACATGATGCACCGCTTCGCCCTGCTGCGTCCGGCAGGCGGTGGTGGCACACCAACCCGCGTCGCAGCAAAATAAACACCACAGGCCAGCGCAGACTGGCCTGTTTTTTATTTGAACACCTGCTTCAGCGAAGTCGTCTCAAGCAGCAGCTCACCCACGCATCAACTTGCTATAATTTTGCGTATCACTTGGGGGGCGGCGCTATGGCTTTGTATATCGGTTTAATGTCGGGCACCAGCCTGGATGGCGTGGATGGCGCACTGGCGCAGTTCAATGGCCCCGACATCACCACGCTGGCTGCAGCTTACGTCGCGTTCCCGCCGTCGCTGCGCGCGGAACTGATGGCCTTGCAGGCTGCCGGCGCCAACGAGATTGAGCGCGAGGCACTGGCCGCCAATCAGCTGGCGCAGTTTTACGCGCAGTGCGTCGCTGAGCTGTTGCGCGAGTCTGGCAGGCAGACGCAGGACGTGCGCGCGGTTGCGGTGCATGGCCAGACTATCCGTCATCGCCCCGAGCTGGGCTTCACGCGCCAGACCAACAACCCTGCCCTGCTCGCCGAACTGTGCGGCATCGATGTGATTGCGGATTTCCGCAGCCGCGATATCGCCGCTGGCGGACAAGGCGCGCCGCTGGTGCCGGCGTTTCATCAGGCGCTGTTCGGCAAGGCTGGGCAGGCGCGCATTGTCGCCAACATTGGCGGCATCTCCAACATCAGCGTGCTGGCCGGCGACGGCGGTGTGATCGGTTTCGACACAGGCCCCGGCAATGTGCTGATGGACGGCTGGATTCATCGCCATCAAGGCAAGGAATACGATGCCGACGGCGCCTGGGCCGCCAGCGGCAAGGTGATTCCCGATCTGCTGGCGGAACTGCTCAAGGAGCCTTACCTGGCGCTGCCTGCGCCGAAAAGCACCGGCCGCGACCTGTTCCATCTCGATTGGCTCGACACGCGCCTGGCCGTGCTTGCGCCGGCCGCACCGGAAGATGTGCAGCGCACGCTGACGCAATACACGGCTGTCACGCTGGCCGATGCGATCAAGGCTTATGGTGGCAGTGCGGATGCGGTCTACATCTGCGGCGGCGGCGCCTACAACAGCGTGCTGATGGATGCGCTCGGCGCCGAACTGGGCAAGCAGGTATTGGTCGCCTCCACGCAAGCGCTGGGCGTCGCGCCTAACCGGGTGGAGGCGCTGGCGTTTGCATGGCTGGGATACCGCTTCAGCGAGCGGCTGGCGGGCAATCTGCCAGCCGTTACCGGCGCGAGGGGCGAGCGCGTCCTGGGCGCCCTGTATCCTCGCTAGCCCACCAGGTAAAAAAAAACGGCGGCCCGCAGGCCGCCGTCTTCTGGACGAATCCGGATTTACACCGAGAACGAGGAACCGCAGCCGCAGGTCGAGGTAGCTTGCGGGTTCTTGATCACAAACTGGGCGCCTTCCAGGTCGTCCTTGTAATCGATTTCCGCGCCCACCAAGTACTGGTAGCTCATCGAATCGATCAACAGCTGGACGCCGTTCTTGACCATGGTGGTGTCGTCTTCATTGACGATTTCGTCGAAGGTGAAACCATACTGGAAGCCGGAGCAGCCGCCGCCCTGCACGAACACGCGCAGTTTCAGGTCGGGATTGCCTTCCTCTTCGATCAGTTGGGCGACCTTTTCAGCAGCGCTATCGGTGAAAACGATAGGTGCTGGCATTTCGGCAACAGCGTTCATTTCTTACTCCTACGAGAAAACAGTTAGGGGCCATTATAGACCCTTGATGTGATTTATGCTCTGCACCCCGCAAAAACAGCGGGTTTTACGGCAACAGGGCGATTTGGGTCAGGCCGAGGGTTTCTTCCAGACTAAACATCAGGTTCATGCACTGCACTGCCTGACCGGATGCGCCCTTGACCAGGTTGTCCTGCACCACCAGCACGATCACGGTGTTGCCGTTATCCGGACGGTGCAGCGCCAGGCGCAGCATGTTGGAGCCACGGGTCGAGCGCGTTTCCGGATGCGAGCCGAACGGCATCACGTCGACGAAGGCGCTGTCCTTATATTGGTCCTCAAACAGCTTCTGCAAGTCGTCATTGCTGATGTCCTTGGTCAGGCGCGCGTACAGGGTCGAGTGCATGCCGCGGATCATCGGCACCAGGTGCGGCGTGAAGATCAGGCCAACTTTGTCAGAAGTGAACTTCTGCAGCTGGGCTGAGGTTTCCGGGGTGTGGCGGTGACCGGCCACGCCATAAGCCTTGAAGTTGTCCGACGCTTCCGAGAACAGGGTGCCGATTTCCGCCTTGCGGCCGGCGCCCGACACGCCCGACTTGCAGTCGGCGATCAGCGAGCCGGCGTCAACGATGCCAGCTTTCAGCAGCGGGTAGTAGCCCAGCTGCATGGTGGTCGGGTAGCAGCCCGGATTGGCGACCAGGCGCGCGTTCTTGATGTTGTCGCGGTTCAGTTCGGCCAGGCCGTAGGCGGCTTCTTCCAGCAGTTCCGGGCAGGTGTGGTCGATCTTGTACCATTTTTCAAAGACCGCCTTGTCCTTGATGCGGAAGTCGGCCGCCAGGTCGATGACTTTGACGCCGGCTTTCAGCAGCTCAGGCGCTTGCGCCATGGCCACACCATGCGGGGTGGCGAAGAACACCACGTCGCACTTGGTCAGGTCAGCCTTGTCCGGCGACGAGAAAGCGATGTTCACGCGGCCGCGCAGCGAAGGGAACATATCAGCGACTGGCAAGCCGTCCTCTTTGCGCGAGGTGATTGCCGTCAGTTCCACGTTCGGGTGGGCTGCCAACAAACGCAGCAGTTCTACCCCGGTGTATCCGGTGCCGCCGACGATGCCAACTTTGATCATTGTTCTTTCCTTGAAGTGTGAGGAGATGCGTGGGTAAATGGGTGCCATTTTATCAGGCAATGGCTACCGGCGTATGACGCCAGACAATGCGTAGCCAGATGGAAAAAAAGCCGCCCGACACAAGGCCGGCGGCTTTTTCGGTGATGCGCCGCAAGCAGCGCACCAGAGCGTAAAAATTAACGCTTCGAGAATTGTTTTGCGCGACGTGCTTTGCGCAGACCAACTTTTT
>Ga0105244_10002237_pt1 | contig 14744 bp, 12 predicted proteins | sample KBSM44metaG_FD_80423 | JGI IMG/M metagenome (GOLD analysis project Ga0105244, IMG submission 80423) | Miscanthus rhizosphere microbial communities from Kellogg Biological Station, Michigan, USA - KBS M4-4 metaG | ecosystem: Host-associated > Plants > Roots > Rhizosphere > Soil | place... | reverse complement strand
TCAATGGCCGTGTCTCCTGCTCCGGAGCCGTCATTGCGGGCGGGTGAGGACTTGGTGGACGAACGCGATTTGATGAGCAGCCAAATGCTGTCGGCTCTGATGGAGGTGCAGGATCGGCTGTGTGGGTAGGGGTGCTGGGCGGGTTGGCCGGAACAGGGGGGGGTGATGCCGTCCAATGATCTGGCAATTAGGGCTTCGGGATACATAGAACTGCATTGACATAACAACCTATTCCGACATGCTTAGACCTACGTAAGCAGATGCCGTTAAGGACGGCAGCTGCTGCTAGAAACTAGCTAGCGGGCATTCGCTCACCGGGCTAAGGGGCATAGATGACTAGATCTGCGATGAGATCACCAGCACGCTGGTGGAATGAGGAGACCACGGAACGCTATTGGATGGAAGTCGTGAACGTTGCGCCGTGGGGCAAGAAGCTTATTGCCCCGGATGCTCCACGCTACGCTCTGATGCACGATGTCCGGGTAGGTGATGTTGTCTTACACTGGGTTGCCAAAAACAATCCTATGAGATCAAAACCGGGCATGTACGGTGCCTCTCTAGTTGCGGACAAACTGCGAAACCGCGCGGATAAGTGGTTGGGGAAGCCGGCAAATGTTATTCCCCTGACAGGCTATACCCCGCTTTCCCAGCCCTATCTACTTTCTGAACTTAGGACTAAACATCAGGAAGACATACTGATTGTCCGGACCATGCTTGAACTAAAATTTGCGGCTGCTGATCTCAAAATATATTTTCCATTTCACAGGCACCCATCGAGCGGCCTCAAACCGAATCAGGGGTACCTGTTTAAGCTGCCAGCCGAGGTTATTACCAAGGTTGGGAGGTTATTGCCTGAAAATTGGGAGCACCCTAGTCGGTCAGTTAACATATCGGATGTTGAACGAAACGGCATGGAGGAGCGTCAGCGATACGCCGGAATCTGTGCAGATCCGGCGTTGAAAAAAGCCATTGAGGAACATGCCGTACGGCAGGCTACAGCACACTATGAGGCTGCTGGGTTCACAGTGACGGACGTGGGTGCCTACCGGTCCTTTGATCTGCTTGCAACACGACGCGGGGAAGAACGTCAGATCGAAGTCAAAGGCTCGCAAGGGCGTGTCGACAAAGTGATCCTGACACGAAATGAGGTGGCGCATGCGTACGAGAGTGAACACACGGATCTCGTTGTCGTTGCGGAGGTCCTATGGAAACGCAACAGCGATGGAGCAATCTGTACGGCAGACGGCCTGATGAGCATTCATTCGGATTGGCATCCCACGCCGGGACGGTTGAGTCCGCTTACCTACGAGTATCTTCTGGATTAGGGTACGTCCGCATTAGTCGGGTGTACTGTCTGAGGTAGACCCTGATGTTCGTCGCATTAGATGGAGATCAAGACAAGAAGAGGTATCCATTTCTAATGGGCGAATCGTTAAAGGCTTCACCGGGTAGTTCGACCACGCCAGCACCCCATCCGGGCATTATGCCGAAAAAGAGAGCAGTCGTTGGTGACGGTCGGCGTCCAGGCAGATCCAACAGCCCAACAATCCAGTCCGCAGGCGACATTGTAGAGAAGGTTTGCCGGAATCATTCTGAAATCGTCCAGCTCTTGGCGGCATTAGGAATGGACGTTCATATGGCCATACACGAGTGGACTGCTTGGGCGACGCCGACGGTCATCGACGCGCTAGTCTCGCCTACACCAACGCCGGATCAGATCGTGTTGGCCTGGAGAGGAGTGCTTGACAGACGGAGTACAGAGACATCGCCGCTGATTGAACTAATGCTTCTTGAATCTCACATCTCGAAAAACATCGCAACAGTCAGTGCTGCGCTCCCCGCGAGGTTCCGTATCGGTAAGACACTAACGGTTTGTCGTGAACGGGTGGCGATAGCACTCCATGATTGGGCGCGCGAGGTAAACTGGCAGAGGCCTATCATCTTCATTCGCTGCCTCAAGCTCGCAAGAAAATATTTTGATGATTTGCTAGAACAGCAGCAACCTACCTTGCCTTACTCCAAGGAATTTACTGGCAGGTTCGGAGTCTCATGTGTTTTAATTTCGAGATTTGAATCGGTGAGTGAAGAGCAGCTTCTCAAGGCTTATAATTCCCTTCTTGTGTCGATTGAACAGGGGAATAAGAGAGTCTATGCCGTGCCCTATATCGAAGAAGCTCTGCTGCGTCTGTATGACGTCTCGGGAGAGGTTCGCTACCTACAAATGCTTGGATCATATCAGGGCAGTCCAGGATCAAATCAGGCATCCTGTGATCTAAACCAGGTTGAAGGCTATCTCAAACTTTTAGATAATACGTCGAATCGGGCCGTATCTAAAATTTGTTTGGACTCTGCCGAGAAGTGGCTTAGAAGGAGTAACCGCGATAGTACTCAGGAAGATAGGGTAAGACGCAATATGTTGTATAGTCTACTTCGCATAGCGCGAAAGAGACATGCAGGTGGCCAGCGGTTAAACGCTCGCGGGGCCTCATTTCCGTTTGGAATTCGAAATGAAAGCACTTTTGATAAAAACCTCCTGTTTGAACTTGCCCCGAACGTTATCTCTACTCTCAAGCGCAAGGCTCGCAACGGCGACCCACTGAGTAGAACGATCTCCGCGGACCTTTGCTCCTTCATGGCTCGGGCAAGTCCTGACAGGCATTCTTCAGTTATTTATTTACAAGATGCCCATTCTCTCCGCTCTGAAGGGCTCGATTACGGTAGACGACCGTTTCCCCGATTGGAGGATGAGCGAAGTCGACTGTCGGATGCCGTCGATGAATTACTTCTTGCCCAGCTAACGAAAAATAATTCGAAGCGACGAATCGCCCTTGGGGAATTATTGATTGAGGCTTCGCAAAGCTCGGATTCAGCCTTTGCGTTGACGGCGATTGCGACTGACTTGGAAAGTAACGGAGCCTTTGAAATCGCTCCGCCACTTCCCGGAGATAATCAGAATCCGAGTTGGGTAGAGGCGATTCGCCGAGGTGACTCCGCAGCGATACTGTCAGACGCCGCACGTCGAGCCGTGGGTAGCCATGACCTTCGACGCCGGGATCTCGGAGGTCGTAGTAGCGTTGCGACTGTCGAAGACCATTTGGGTCTCACGGACAGAACGTTTGTTTTCAAACCGACAACGCTCCTTAATTGGCAAAGAGAGATATCACGGTCAGAGCGTATTGAGGCTGAAATCGTCAGTCGTGGTCTGCAGCAGAATTTCAAACTCATTGAACACATATGCATAACAGAAGCAAGTGTGCTACCGGAGGCACGACATCAGCAAGACATCGTCAGTGTAAGACGATTCACGAGGGCTTCAACATTGGACGAGTTTGTCCATATTTTCCCTGAAAGGAAAATGGATGCTTTGGTGGACTGTGCAAGGTATTTGGCCCTATTCCAAGAAATTGAATCCCCGTTTACAGCCTTAACTGGCATTCGAAGTGACCTTAAAAATAAGGAAATAGGTAGATGGCTCCGCGGATCACTCAAAGTTCCGGATGTCCCAGCTGTATTCGAATCATGGTGGAAAATCGTATCCAAGGTTCCAGCCCTGCCTCGGAGGGATGCTCACCCACATAACTGGCTCATAGAAAGAGGTGGGGCAGTAGTTGCGATAGACCTGGAGGCAACTGGATGTCGACCAATGGGATACGAGCTCGCTCAACTTACGGATGATCGGCCATTGTTCGAGGTGGGAGATTGGACGGCGCGCGAGTTGATCTTTGATGCCTATTTCTCATCCCTTCAAGAGGGCGGACCGCATGTTGTTGAGCGTTCCGACGCATGGCAAGCGTACCGAGCAAGTGTTCTAGCGCGAGCGGTCCGAAACCTTACAGACCCTACTAGCGAAGAAATCCTGGTAACTCATGGTAGGAGTTTGTTGTCACTATTTGCTGAGGGCGATACGAATGATCCCCTCTCCTCTATTTCACTCGCCGTTCTTGACGCCTGGAACACTAAACGGGGCTTGAAGGCCACTGATTCGCCATATCTTCTTTCTGAATCGGATAGGAGGAGAATCAGTAAAGCTCTTAGCTATCATCTTCGTCATGATCCTGAGTTAGTTCTTGAAGATGGCGGTTGGATCGATATTGGGTCTCTTTCTGAGCATGTCTCTGCAAAGGGAATGAGTCTTTCGGTAAACAAAATTCTCTCAGTAGCTCAGGCGGCCGATGAAGAGAGATTTGAGGTTGCCCGCGATCGGATCAGAGCCTATTATGGTCATTCGCGAGCCGTTGAAATGAACTACGAAAAGTCTGTGTGTGATTCCCCCCTATTTCATGCGATGCCTTCAGCGAGTGTCAGTCGTTTGATCGACGAAGGTGACGGGCTGACACCCCAGCAGAGGCAATGGGTCCATCTCACCACGGATCCATCACGAGCGATTCGTGCGGGAAGACGGCACGGACATCCTGTTCTGCTAGAAATTGATCCAACCCAGTTGCAAGACCTCGTTTTTGCTGCGGGGGTAACCTGGCTGGCTAAATTGGTTCCACTGAGTAGTATCCGGGTTGTTCCGCTGAGAAAGTATCCCTAGAAGCGTTACGATGCTGAGTATTCTTATTAATGCGTTGACTCGGGCAGTATTATTAGCCAACTAATTTAACGACATGATTTCCAGATTATACGAAAGACACAAGCGGGAACATGAATCGCTGGACGGTAAACAGCGAATGTGTCCCCTAACCGTACGTGTCGTACACCCCAGCATCCGAGACGCCGGCCAGTCAAACAGGGCCGTAGCTCCTGTTCAGCTACGGGTTTGGCCAAGTGGCCTAGAGGCCGTCATCATCATTTATATCGGGAGCCTCACTAAGCACCGATCCCACGAGTTCGGTCACATTTATCGAGTCAGAGCTCGGTGCGGGACGACCTTCTGCTACTGCAAGCCGCTGAGCTGCCAGGTAGGCAAGTCTTACCGACTGCACCACGAGTACCCGTCGCAGGCCTACGGTAACCTTGCCCCGTTCGCGTACCACATCGGCCAGCCGTGAGACTGTCTCAGCCCGTCGTGCGATTCGGATGTCGGCATGTCCGCGTTCCACGCGATGAAGGGGTGTAATGAGTTCCGCTTTGAACGAGCGTGGCAGAGTCACAGGATTCGAAACGGGTGGTATTTTCTCGTTGAGGATAGCTTTGAAGCGACTATCTTCGATTGCCTTCAGATATGCTGAGTACTCGTAAGCATCTAGCCGCTGTGAAACTAACTTCCGCTGTTCCTTCGAGGCCTGATTTGGTTGTTCTTCGAACTCCCATAGAGGCCAGATCTCGACAGCTGCGACTTCCAAGGGATCCAGTACCCGCATAGCGACGGCGTCCGTTCGCTGGTTAGTTAGGTGCCTGGCCACTCGTCCCGAGAGCTTCTCACGCGTTTGACCGACGTAAATAGGCTCACCGTCATAGTCGTAGAAGGCGTAGATACCAAACTTCGCAGTGCCGATTTTACGACCTAGCTCGTCTACACTTTTCATGAAGCTCTTAAGCTCGTTACGAAACTGACGCACGTCTTCCGCAGGAAGTGAGTCGATAGGAGTTGAGGTTTTTATCCCCGGCAGTTTTGCCTCACTGCGGGATGACATCAGACGGCTACTGACTCTAGGCGAGCTACTTGATTCAGCTCACCTCTAATGAGTGGAGCTAAATAGTTTTCCGCGACCCATTGCACTGCCGGTACGACAACCGCATCTCCAAAACCGAAGAGTATCTGGTTGTCCCTGAGGTTAGACAGATTGTAGTCGGGTGCACCCATTAGCCGGGCGTATTCGAGGGGCGTCATCCACCTTACGGAGACCTTCCCTTGGCCCGCCATCACGACGGCTTGCTTTGACGACCCGCCACGCGCCGTTCTCAGGCAACCTGAAATTTCATCTGCACGAATCTCCCAAACTGGGATTCCTCTGCGAGTGCGCCGATATGCAGTTCGAAATGTTGTCCGTTGTGAGTCCCGCATCGTGTTCAACCGCTCAAGCTGCACAGCGGAGAGCGATTTTAGGAACTTCGATAGTCGCTCTTCTTCCCACCAGCGGCTGTCGTAAGCATCCATTTTTTCGATGACGTCGGCTAGACCAAACGCCTTCATCGCTGGCGGTTCCGGAAGCGCGGCACGATGCGTTCGCAATGTTGGGTCCTGGAATATACCTTGCAGCCACTCTGGCCGAAGTGTTGATACATCGTTTGAGTCCTCAACTGGAACCTCGATGCTGCCGACTATGAAGATGCGTGGCCGTGATTGTGCGACGAACCTCCGACCATCGATGGCCAATATGTCGACGCTGTAGCCCAGGCTGTTCAGTTCCCTTACGAGAGCCGCCATGTCGTCTCCACCATGGGAAGTTGCTAAGCCGTTCACATTCTCCAGGGCAATGACGGGGGGCTTCTTGTCATCCAGCTCCGCCAGAATACGGGTGAAGTGAAAAAAAGTACCCGACTGCCGGCCTGAGAGTCCCCGCCTGTCGCCCGCTAGGGACAGATCTGTGCACGGGAAACTGGCCCAGGCAAAGTCCAAGTCATCCGGAAGTTGACTTGATTTAATCAAGGCCACGTCGCCTAGTGCGAAGTCGTGGTCGCGGCCGAAGTTTCCCTCGTACATCTCCTTCTTTGCCGGTTCGAAGTCGTTTGCCCACACCACGTCGAAACCCGCGGGTTCGAGTCCGGCTCGCGCCAAGCCTATACCCGCAAAAAACTCAGCTGCTTTCATCTGCATGCGTGGCACGGGGGGACATGACTGAATAAGGCTCATAGGACAACCGTACTTGCGTCGAGACACAGGCAGCTAATCCGGCACTGCCCGATAGAGACGTGTCTTCCCAGTTGAGCAATCTTGGTTCCTGCGCTCACGAAGTATCACGGACGCGGGGCATCAACGCTCCGCGTCTGGGTCGCCCCCTTAGCTCGTAATAGCATAGGGGCATGCCTCCTGAGCTGAAGACAAACAGGTTCCTGACCGTCGAACAGGTATCTGATGAGCTAAACGTTTCAGTTGCCCAGATCAGAGCCCTTTTACGGAACGGCGATCTACGAGGCATACAGCTCGGTGGCCGGAACGTGTGGCGCATTGGTCTCGTTGACTTGGAAGACTACATTGCTGAGGCCTACCGCCGCACGGCCCAACGGATCGCTAACGGCGACGTCGAGCACGGCGGTCTAGGCGGGCATTCATAGATTCGTCGGGATCTCAATGAGCAAGGAGGGGTCGGGCTCTGCACGGGCAACCCGTTCGTTGTAAGTCTCCAGCAGCGAGCGAAGACCGCCCTGAATCTTCGAGTTACTGAATCCAGCCATCTCCTCTACGTTCAGACCGACGAATGTTTCGATGGAAAGAATGGACGTATTAGGCAACACCCCAACCATTTCAGCGATCTGTTTCGCTGCCAGCAGCTTATTTTCAGGAACAAGAACCACCGGGCGAAAATTATTTCTAATGTTCTCAGCGCACCGGCCGGCCATGAGTTTCTCCCCTGGGCTCATTGTTACGTGGAATACTGTATCCCTAATTTGAAAATCACCAGCACGTAGCGTTGGCAGGTCTGCGGTTGTGTATCCCTCATTTCCTACCTCGACATCGGGGAATCGTAAGGAGAGTTTGGCCCCAACCAAGTGTTGGGCAACCGCCCCAGCTACGTTTCCTCCCCGAGACGACGCAGCGTCCAGCAATAGGCCTATCGCAATATGAGTCGGTCTTCCGACGCGAATATCAGCTTCTATTCGTTTCTTGGAAAAATATTCCATCTGGATAAGCCGCACAAACCACTTCTCCATAAGGCCTCCGAGACACTCCCGATCATCATCGGAGATAGCGGGCATGATGACCGCGGCGTATTCGTTGAATAGGGACCTCAATTCCAAGGCCAGGTCCATACTTCCGCGCGATGTTCGCCCTCCTTCCGAGGTAAAAGGGCGTTGCTCACCGTATAAGCGTAAGGATTTGGAAATTGAATCACCGCTGAGACCCTTCACTTGCCCCTTTGCAGTCTTTATCGCAGACATCTGGATGGGCAATGCTTCGCCCATTTTCCTGCTTACAATAACGCCAACAGTCATTACGTTGGTGTTCAGAGAGCCTGATACCGACCGTTTGCTGTCTACCCAGTCCTGCACTAACGCAACGAGGTTAGCAAAGCAGTCGTCCATGAAAGTGGTGCGGCTCATAAAAGCATTTGGTCCGTTCGTTTGGGAGGAGGACTAGAAACGATCGGACTTCGACCAACCCAGCCTTGCTCTGTCGAGAGAAATGTACCTTGAATGTGTCCAAGAGGCGTATGTCCGCACGGTTGTGGCCGAAGACAGATTCATGCACCCGTCGTACTTACACTAGCGGTCTATGCAGATGATGTCGCCGAACTGCGAGGTAGCCGAATACGCGATGGAGTGCAGCTGCGCGCGACCTGGTGGCATGAGTCTCTGCCCAGAGAGCAAGTGATCCGCGGCCCGTTGAACACGGACAGCTCGCTTGTCTTAGATTAGGGCCCTCGTGTAGGAAGGCCTCCGTGTCGACGTGGTTGCTGCCAGATCCATCCGGCAGTCCGCATTCTGCGCCAGGATGCGGGACGTCCCGGATTGTTACCCGCGCACCCATCGAATGATAGCTCTACCTTTATGCCCCACCCACGGATTGTTACCCGGGTGCTACTGCGTGCGGCTCAATCAGCGTAGATTGGCAACGTGCGTGAATCCTGGACAACTTCACCTTTAACTCGAAGGGCAATGCAAGGGAACCCCTCGAGACACCAGCCCGGAACTGGTGGTGCGCGGATACTACACGCCTGCGGACTCCGCTATTGAGTGAATTTTCGACCACTCCCAGAACTGCCGACATAGTGTTGACACGCGCTCGAGTCGCCGTCTTCATTGATGGGTGTTTTTGGCACGGGTGCCCCCGCGCATTGTCGAGGCTCAAGGTCTAATGTGCTGTCCTGGGAAACGAAAATATCGAGGAATCGAAGCCGCAACTTCGAGACTACGCGGAGTCTGCAGGAGGCGGGCTGGACAGTTGTCCGATTCTGGGCACACGAAGACCCAACGTTCATAGTGAAGGGAGTGAGCATTGCACTTCCTCCGCCCATTAATAGATCCAAGGTATAGCCGACTTGGTTACGTGGGTCATGGCTAGTTCTTCGCGGGCGGGGGGCTACTCGGGTCAACTAAAGCTCAAAGTAACTCCTGTTCATTTGGCCCTTGCTGTAGGCAAGGCGTGTGATTCAGGAACCTGCAGCTTGAAATTCGATCGAATATGATGTCGTACTTAGAGCGCACCAAGTCAATGGCCGTGCGCCGTCGTGTCCATGCGGAACGTTGTTCACTGGGGGTACCAGTGGCGACGCCGGGTCTTGGTTCTTGGAATCTGGACAGGCGACGGGCCCCGCGAATCATGAAGCGGCACTAGATGGCCCGCAGTTGCACTTTTAAAATTTGCGATGAGTCTGCTTTACTCGAAGTGTGACGAACATAGAAGCCGACCAGGACGTACTCGACGCCGTCTTTGCAGAGTACAAAACCGCCAAGTACCCAACCGAGACTGATGGTGCTGCTTTCGAGTATTTCTCTGCTGAGCAGTTCATGAAGGAGTACGCACCAACCGACGGTGATATTCGCCGTGGTGTCATTGGAAAGTCAAAGGATGGAGGCATTGATTCGTTCTTTGTTGTCCTGAATGAAAATGAAATTCTTGACGTTGACAGTCCTGTCGTGGCGGGCTCGTCTTCTGCGGTATCTGCCATTGGTCTGGGGCCGATTCTGGACGTAATCGTCATTCAGTCTAAGTGGACGTCTTCTTGGCAAAGTGACCCGATCACGAGGGCACGGGACACGCTCGAACAGCTTCTGGACCGCTCAGTAAATGAAGTTGAGTTCGAATCCGTCTACGACACTCGGCTTTTAGAGCGGACGCGAATTTTTCGGCTTGCATATACAAATCTGCTGGCCAAGTCGCCGGTAGTTCGGGTAACATTTCGATACGTGACAAAAGGTCCCACGAAGAACCTCGACGATTCAACGGACCAAAGAAATAAAGCCGACCTACTCCGAGAAGCAATCGAACGACTGATGCCATCGGGTAGTAGTATTACAACCGAACTTGTGGGTGCCACCGGCATGTGCGCCGTTCTGCGGAGCGCTCCGGCCACTATGGTGGCGATTGAGTTCAGCAGCGGCGTTGTCAAGGCCGCGGACTCCTTCGTGGGACTAGTGACTATCAGGGACTACTTAGCTTTCATACAGCGAGAGGGTACTAATGAAATTAGGGCCGGTCTCTTTGAATCGAACGTCCGAGACTTCGCAGGCGAGGCGGCAAAAGTAAATTCTCTAATTAAAGAGACAATTTCCACTGACGACCCGACGTCGTTTTGGTGGCTTAATAATGGCGTGACGATCCTCGTAGACGATGCCACCGACGTTCCTCCTCGGGGAGTCAACCTCACCCGCCCCCTTATCGTGAACGGGCTTCAGACGACGAGGGTTATTCACGCTGCTTCCGTATCGAGGGAGATTCCGAAGTCCCGGCTCGACCAGTCAATCTTAGTTCGTATCATCAAGTCGCCCGACCCAAATATACGAGATGCTGTCATTGCCGGGACAAACCGTCAGACCAGCATCACCAGCGTTCAATTACGAGCGACTGAACTCCTCCACCATCAAATCGAAGAGTACCTACCGACTATCGGTTGGCACTATGAGCGACGGCGGCATCAGTACAGGGGGTTGAGCCTACCGGCTAAACGGGTTGCCTCCATCAATGAGCTTGCTCAGGCGATGATCGCGATCAGTCTTGCCCGCCCCGCGGACGCACGAGCACGCCCATCAAGTCTGATAAACGACCCGGAGATCTACGACCAACTTTTCCCGGCCGACGCTGACCGCCTTCAATACGGTGTTGCGCTTCAGGTAATGGAAGTCGTTGATGAGTACATCCAATCACCTAAGGGTCGGGGCATCTTGGATGATCCAAGCAACACACGTTACTACGTTGCTACTGGATACGTGATGAAGAAGCTCAAGGCGAAGAAGGCATCTTCAATCAAATTCGCCTTAAATGCTCCACGGGTTTCTCCCGTGTCCATGGATGGTCAACTCGATACTGTTATGAAGGCAATTAAGATTGCAAGCGATAGAATCTCGGCAGCGAAACCCAGTCTTTCTCGCGATCAAATCTTCAAAGGTAGCGATCTCATGGGGGAATTCATGACCGAGTTGTTCCCCCCTAGGAAATAGTCTCTTAGCCGGAGCGGACACTTTCTTCGACTTAGTGGAGAAGCTCCAATTGGCATTTTATAAGGTCAGCCATGATGCCTTTCGCATCCCTCGCGTGGGCCGAGCCACAGTCCTGCTGTTAGCTGTTTTGACTCTGCAGTTCACCAAAGTGATCGACGGGTTGTGGAGCATGACGCTCCTGGTGCTTATAGGGGCCCCGACGACGGTGGCTTGGGTGATTCTTGAGCGGCGCCAGGGCGCCGAGAAGATGCGGGATTCGGCTTAACCCGTTCTATCATCTACCAGGGTCAAGACGGTGTGCCGTACCAGCCCAAGGTGCTGTCGGCGTCGTCGTCTATTTTTCGGTGACCATTGCCTGACAGTCCCTCCTGTGGAACTCTCGACTTGATCCTGTCGCCGGGGTGGCGGCAGGCAGCAGGGAGGGAGCCCGACATGGGACTGATCCACATTGACCTGTTCACCACCCTCGATGGGGTCGCGCAGGCGCCGGGCGGGCCGGAAGAGGACACTGCCAACGACTTTTCGTTCGGCGGCTGGCAGGCGCCGCTCATCGACGAGGTTGTCGGCGAGCAGATCGATTCCGGTATGGCTGGGATGGACGCGTTGCTATTGGGCCGGCGGACCTATGACATTTTCGCCTCGTATTGGCCGCACCAGGATGGCAAAATCGCGGAGCTGTTCAACCGGATTCCGAAGTACGTGGCCTCGCGTCAGTCGCCGGAGCTTGCGTGGGAAGGATCCACACTCCTAGGCCCGGACACAGTGGCTGAATTGCGGGAGCTCCGCGAGAAGCACCAGAACGTCCACGTCATCGGCAGCCTCGATTTCGTCCAGACTCTTTTCGCTGAGCGCATGTTCGATCAGCTCAACCTCTGGGTTTATCCGATCCTGCTGGGTCAGGGGAAGAAGGTGTTCGCCGATGGGGTGGCGCCAACGAGCCTCAGGCTTATCGAGCCCGTCGTTGCTTCACCGAAGGGCGCAGTGATGCAACGCTACGCCTTGGTAGAGGGAACTCCCGGGGTGGGAAACATGGCGGAGATTGATCAGGCGGAAAGCCAGTAAGGCTTTCAATCCCCAGCAACCCGCCCCGCCACGTACTCCGCGTCAAGCCCCACGCCTCCAACTATCGACGAATAGTGCCGGGTCAGCCACGGCAACCCCACCACGAACAGCCCGGGAAACTCCGTGACACCCCGGGAGTGGTTCGGATACCCCCACTCATCCACCAGCGGCAGGTCCACAAACCCAAAGTCCAGCTTGTATCCGGAAGCCCACAACACCGAAGTGATGCCCGCCTCCGCAAGGCTCACCCGCGAAGGCTCCGCAGGCAACCAGTCATCCGCTTCCGCAGCCGCCTGCTCCGGTGCATCGATCCCCGCTGCCGCAATATACGCATCAATCGCCTTGCGTGAACGCTGTCCAAACGCGGACTCAACGGCTGCGAGGCGTTCGGGGAGGTCGTCACTGAAGGTGATGACGCCGTCGTCGACTGATTCAAGGTGACCGTGCAGGTGCATGCCGCGGCGGCCGAGCTCGCGCAGGTGGATGCTGTGGCCGCCATCGGTGCCCGAGAGCAGGGGATTGGGCGCAAACCGCAACGCGGGGGAGGGCAGTGCCTCACGGGTGAGTGCGTTGACGCCGTAGTCAGGTCCGTGTTTGCCGGTCTCGAGCATCCAGTAGATGAGGTCCTGGCCACGGTAGCGGCGAGGGGCTTCGGGAACGACGGAGATAGCGAGGTGGACGTCACGGCCGGCGTCGTGCAGCTCCTCGGCGACCTGCCCGCCCGACTGGCCGGTCCCTATGACCAACACGGCACCGTCGGGCAGCTGCTCCGGATTGCGGTAATCGTGGGTGTGCAGCTGGGTCACGACGGCGGGGAGGTTCGCGGCGACAGCAGGAACCTTGGGCACCTGATAGGCGCCCGTGGCCAGGACGACGTTCCGGGCTCTCAGGCTCCCTTGGGAGGACTCGATCAGGAACCCGCCCTCCGGAGAAACGGACAACCGGGTCACGTCAACGCCCGTGTGCACTGGTGCCGCAATCAGCTCCGCGTATCGCCTGAAAAGGTTCACTGCGGCGTCGCGGGGGATGAAGGCGTCACGGTCGCCGTCGTCGAACGGCATCCCGGGAAGGTCCAACGAAAGGTTGGGCGTGTTCATGTAGAAGCCGTCCCAACGATCCTGAAAAGCGCCGCCCAAAGTGCCGCGCCGCTCCAGGAGCTGATGCTCCACGCCGAATTGCGTGAGCCAATAACTCGTCGTGAGGCCGGCTTGGCCTGCGCCGATAACGACGGTTTCCGGGATGCGTCCCATGGGTGGACTTTACGCCCGGCCACCCCTTGGGAACAGTGCGTTGGGGAGAACTTTGCGGAGCACATCCTCCACACCGGGAGCAACGGACGGCGCCTTGCCGCCCAGCTCGAAAAGCGGCAGGTAGCCCATGTGCCGGGCGGCATGATTCGCCATGGCGAGAGGTCCGACGTCGACTCCGGACAACGGCTCCCCGCGCAGCAGGCGTGAGGCGCTGCGCTCGCATCCAGAGATCTCAATGATGACCTCGAGGTCGAAGTTCCGCAGCAAATGACTGCTCCAAGGACTCTTGGGATGCGCGTGATCGGACGACGATCCGCCAGGCGGGATCTCGGTGGTACTCAATGTGACTGGCCCCCTGGGCATTCGTGCTGTTCCTGTAGGAGGAGTGCAAGGTCGGGCCCGGTCGTGACGCCGCCGGCGTCATATCCGGCCACCTTGGATCACTAACCAGAGGTGTCTTGCGACAAAGGCCGGGCACATCAGTGCGGATACAGGAGGGTTGGACATGGGGATTTGGGCTGACATAGCGGAGATCATTGGCGCGCTGGCTACGGCCACGGCGCTGTTCTTCGTCGCCAAAGCAACGCGACATTCGCGGCAAACAGTGGAAGAGTCCCAGCGGATGCGCCGCTTGGAGGCAGAACGGGACCAAAGAGCAATCACGACGGCGGAGCGGCGCCAGGCCGGGCGGGTCGCCTTCTGGCCGGTCAAGAAGAAGTTTCAAGGCAAAGAGCAGTGGGGCATCGAACTGGTCAATTCCAGTGAGGCGCCGATCTTCCGGTTGACCCTGGAACGGCCCGAAGGGGTCACGCGGAGGGACCACCCGATTCCGGCGATCAAGGCTACGGCCAAGATCCTCCCTCCCGGCCGCTACTTCTTCAGCCATCAAGACCGTTGGCCTGTATACATCGACGCGAGCCACGTTTGTGAGCCCCTCCCCGGGAACATCGACTACATGGGCACGGTGACCTTCATGGACAGCGACGGTCGTCACTGGGTGCGAGGTGCTGACGGAAAACTCCAACAGCAGGCTCCCGAAGGCGCGGTTGCATCGCAGGGTGCGGTCCATTCGGGACTGTGATCCAGCTGATTTTTGGGCTGTCTGGCACATCCGATGGATAAAACATTTCCCAGCACTAGCTATCTGCTCAGAACTCTGTAGACTTGATGGTGTTGTTGTGTTTGGCATTTGGTAGTTCAGGCAGTCCCCATGATCCATCTGGATCG
>Ga0105244_10002232_pt1 | contig 14763 bp, 13 predicted proteins | sample KBSM44metaG_FD_80423 | JGI IMG/M metagenome (GOLD analysis project Ga0105244, IMG submission 80423) | Miscanthus rhizosphere microbial communities from Kellogg Biological Station, Michigan, USA - KBS M4-4 metaG | ecosystem: Host-associated > Plants > Roots > Rhizosphere > Soil | place... | reverse complement strand
CGCCACCGCGAAGCTGGCGTGGCCGGCGCCACAGCCGAGGTCCAGTACCACCGGCCGCTTCGGCACAGCCGCCGCGATCTCGCGCAGCTGGACCAGGTCGGCGCCTTGCGAGTGAACGGTGCTGGTCAAATACGCGCTGGCGGTGCTGCCAAACTGCTGGGCGACAACGGCGGGCTGTTGCATGATCTTTCTCCTCAAGATGGGTAAGTCAGTGCAGAATAGAGGGACTGTTATCCTGTAACAAGACAAGGACTTATCCTGGTATGACGACTACCACGCTTGGCGAATTCATTCGTACTCATCGCGAACGCACCACGCCGCAGAGCGTCGGCCTGCCATCGGGCGGACGGCGCCGCACGCCCGGCTTGCGACGCGAAGAACTGGCGCAGCTGTGCGAAGTCAGCCCGACCTGGCTGACGTGGCTGGAGCAGGGCAGGGATGTGGCAGCTTCCGGTAAGCTGCTGGCGCGCATGGCGGATGTGCTGCACCTGACCGCTGCCGAGCGCGGCTACCTGTTCGGCCTGGCCGAGCGCCTCGATCCGCAGCACGGCGACGATGGCGACGAGGCTGGCGAATCGCTGCAAGCCATCGTCGACGCCATCGATGGCCCGGCCTACATGCTGGATCGGCAATGGGACGCGGTGGCGTGGAACGAGCACGCGCTGGCGCTGTTCGGCGGCTGGCTGGACGTGGAAGAGGCCGTATCCATCAAGCCCAACCTGCTGCGCTTCATGTTCCGCAGTCCCGCCGCGCGCGGCCTGATCGTCGACTGGGAAAACCGCGCACATCGCTTGGTGGCCGAATTCCGCGCTGACATCGGTAAGCACGCCAGCGAGCCGGCACTGGCCGCGTTGATCGCCGAGTTATCGCAAGACAGCCCCGAGTTCAAGACCTTGTGGCACTCGCAGGACGTGGTCAGTCGCGAGGGTGGCCTGCGCCGCTTCCACCATCCGCGTGCGGGCGAGCTCAGCTTCAATCAAGTCACCCTGCGCCTGGCTCAGCGGCACGATCTCAAGCTGGTGATGCTGCTGGCATAAATAAAAGACAACATCAAAAAAATGCCATAAAATCCACGTCAATTCAACTAAATTAACGGTGGGCTCATGTGTCGAAAAGCTGCTTTCGTCGTGCTATCGCGTCTCCTGCTGACGGCCATTCTTGCCTGTAGCGCGACGCTGTCTCACGCGCAGGGCCCCATCGGCGACCGCGAGGTCGTGCGTCTGGAATTCGATAGCTACACGCCGCCGACCATGTACGACCTGGCGCGCGAGCGGCGCCACCTATGGGCGCCGCAGCGGATCTGGGGCGACCTGTCCTTGCCGCGCAGGAGTGATAAGGTGCCGGCGATGGTGATCATGCACGGCAGCGGCGGGATCGAAGCGAACTCGCAGATGTGGGTGGGGGCCTTGAACAATATCGGTGTAGCGGCGTTTGTGGTCAGCAGCTTCGAGCCGCGCGGGATCACCAGCACCGTCACCAACCAGACATTGCTATCGCCGGCGGCCAATCTGATGGACGGGCTGCAAGCACTCCAGTTATTGGCCGACGATCCGCGCATTGACGCCAGCCGCATCGGCGTGATGGGGTTTTCCCGTGGCGGCGAGGTGGCGTTCCGCAGCGCCATCGAACCGTTGCGCCATGCGGTGATCAAGACCGATCTCCAGTTCGCGCTGCACATTCCGCTGTACAGCGGCTGTAACCAGATCTACTGGTCGCGCCAGCTGACCGGAGCGCCGATCCTGAACCTGCTGGGCGCGGCGGACGACTACACCGGTGTCGCCGGGTGCGAGCGGCTGGCCGAGCTGTACGAACAGGCCGGCGCCAACATTCGCACCATTCAATACCCCGGCGCCTACCATTCCTTCGACGCCAGCTATGCCTTGACTTACTTGCCCAAGGCGCCAACCACCATTCCTTGCGGCGTGGTCCGTTGGGATATCGAGCCCTGGACCATCCATGCGGAAATCAGCGGCGCTACGCTGGCGCCGGAGGCACTGCCAGAGTTTTACAAGCACTGCACCCGCTACGGCGTCCATGTCGGGCGCAACGCGGCCGCAACCACGCAGGCGCGGCGCGACGTGTTGGCCTTTGTCCAGCAGGTGTTTTTCGGCGCGCACTGAACCCTCGCAGTGGCGCGGCGCGGCGGCCGGGCGGTGGATGACGATGAGCTTGTCTTGCTATAATCATTACCGATGGCGCCGCGCGCCGTCCTGGCTCCCAACGTCGCCATCATGACGTTCTCCGCTCAAGGAGCTTCCCCTGTCCAGCCGTAACGAAAACCTGCACGCGATTTATGCGATGCTGATCGCCGTCGCCATGTTCTCCTTCATGGATACCACCATGAAGCTGCTCTCCGAACACTATCCCGCCCGCCAGGTCACGGCGCTGCGCGCGCTCAGTTCGCTGCCGCTGCTGTGCGCCTACATGCTGTATCGCGGCGCGTTCAAGGGTATCTTCAAGGTGCGCTGGCCGATGCATTTGCTGCGCAGCGCGCTGGGTGTCGGCATGTTGACCATGTTCGCTTTCGGCCTCAGCATGTTGTCGCTGGCCGAGGCGTATTCGATTTTCTTCATCGCGCCGGCGCTGATCACCGCGCTGTCGGTGTTTGTGCTGAAGGAGAAGGTCGGCACCGGCCAGTGGGTGGCCATCGTGGTCGGCCTGGTTGGCGTGATTGTGGTGCTGCGGCCTGAAGGGACAGGCTTCTTGTCGATCGGCGGGCTGGCCATCCTGGCTTCGGCGGCGTGCTACGCCACCACGGCTATCGTCAGTCGCGTGCTGGCGCGCACCGATTCCAATGAGTCGATGATGTTCTGGTATTTGATCCTGATGGCGGCCGGCGGCCTGGCCATGTCGGTCCCGCACTGGGTGCCGGTGCGCGCCGAGGATGCCTGGGTGCTGCTGGCGCTGGCCATCAGCGGTTTCCTCGGCCAGCTGGCCATCACGCGGGCATTCAGCTCGGGTAAGGCCTCGGTGGTGGCGCCGTTTGAATACTCGGCGCTGGCCTGGGGCGTGGCGATCGACTGGGCGCTGTGGCACACGCTGCCGGATGGCTACACCCTGCTGGGCGCCGGCATCATCATCGCCAGCGGCATTTATCTGGTCCGGCGCGAGGCGGTGCATGCCGAGGCTGAGCATCCGTAATCACGCTATAATCGCCGGATGTTAAAACAACGCACTATCAAAGAATTGGTCCGCACCACCGGTGTCGGCCTGCACTCCGGCACCAAGGTCGAGCTGACCTTGCGCCCGGCCGCGCCGGATACCGGCATTGTGTTCCGCCGCGTCGATCTGCAGCCGATGGTGGAATTCCCGTCCAGCGCGATGGCGGTGGGCGATACCCGCATGGCCTCGGTGCTGGTCAAGGACGGCGCCCGGGTGTCCACCGTGGAACACCTGATGTCGGCCTGCGCCGGCCTCGGGATCGACAATCTGTACATTGAAGTCAGCGCCGAAGAAATCCCGATCATGGATGGCTCGGCCTCGTCCTTCGTCTTCCTGCTGCAGCAGGCGGGGGTGCTGGAACAGCCGGCCGCTAAGAAATTCATCCGCGTGCTGAAGCCGGTCGAAATCCGCGAAGGCACGGGCGACAAGGAAAAGTGGGCACGCCTGCTGCCGCACGACGGCTTCAAGCTCGACTTCTTCATCGAATTCAACCACCCGGCGGTGGATGGCACGCAGCAGCGCGCCCACGTCGATTTCGGCGACGTCTCCTACGTGCACGACGTGGCCCGCGCCCGCACCTTCGGCTTCATGCAGGACGTGGAAATGTTGCGCGGCATCGGCCTGGCGCGCGGCGGCTCGCTGGAAAACGCGATCGTGATGGACGAGTACCGCATCCTCAACTCGGACGGCCTGCGCTATGAGGACGAGTTCGTGCGCCACAAGATCCTGGACGCCATCGGCGACCTGTACCTGGTTGGCCATCCGCTGCTGGCCAGCTACGAAGCGCACAAGTCCGGCCATGCGCTGAACAACCAGCTGCTGCTGGAACTGCTCAAACACCCGGATGCCTACGAAATCGTGACGTTTGAAAGCAATGACGTCGCACCGCAATCCTATGTGCGCCAGATGGCGCGCGAGTGGGCGCTAACTTGAGCTGACCTCAGCCACCGCCGGCGCGGCGCCGGGCCACCATGGCCTTGACCGCGTCGATCAGCGGGCTGTTCTGCGGACTGGCTTCCAGCTGCGCGCTGAGCTGGTCGAACGCCTCGACTGCGGCCGGCGGCAATTCCAGCGCCCGCATCTTTTCCTTGATCTCGGCCGGCTTGGCCATCTGCACCTTGAGCTTGACGCCGTGTACCTGCCAGCCGCGCCGGGCCAGCGTATCTTGCAACTTCGGCAACTGCTGCTTGAGTTTGGCCGCCAGTGCGGTGGTCGGCAGCGACAGCAGCAGCTGGCCGTCCTCGAAGGCCAGAATTTCACAATGCTTGAACATGGCCGGCAGGCAGTCGGCGCAGTCCTTTTGCAGGCGCGCCATGCGTTCGACGGCCGGCAGCAGGGCGGCCATGCGGTCGTTGCGGCGCAGGAAATCGGTAGCCCCAACGGCGGTCGGCCGTTTGAGCGAGATGTTGGAGGAGTTGAAACGCATGCGGCGAACCTTATCACACGCCCCCAAAATCGTCACCACCGGTTAAAATCGGTTGATTTTGTGACATTGTGGTAGCCTCGGCTATTGTTATCCAGGGCAAGAACCCAATGTAGCTTCGGGCGCGTGATAAAATCACCGTCTTTTGTCGTAGTCGAACCTTTAACCGGCCTTATTAAGCATGTCCTTTCTGACCAAGATTTTCGGCAGCCGCAACCAGCGCCTGCTCAAGCAATACCAAAAAACGGTACGCGAGATCAATGCGCTCGAACCGGCCATGGAAGCACTGTCGGACGCTGAACTGCAAGCGAAGACGCCGGCCTTCAAGGAACGTATCGCCAATGGCGAGACGCTGGACCAGATCCTGCCGGAAGCCTTTGCCGTCTGCCGCGAAGCGTCCAAGCGCGTGATGAAGATGCGCCACTTCGACGTCCAGCTGATCGGCGGCATGGTATTGCACTACGGAAAAATCGCAGAAATGGGCACGGGTGAAGGTAAAACCCTGACCGCCACCCTGCCGGCCTACCTGAACGCACTGTCCGGCAAGGGCGTGCACATCGTCACCGTCAATGATTACCTGGCGCAGCGCGATGCGGAAACCATGGCCAAGCTGTATGGCTGGCTCGGTCTGACTACCGGCATCAACCTGTCGCAGATGGCCCACGCCGACAAGCAGCAGGCCTACGCTTCGGACATCACCTACGGCACCAACAACGAATTCGGCTTCGACTACCTGCGCGACAACATGGTGTTCGACGCCAAGGACCGCGTGCAGCGCGTGCTGAACTTCGGCATCGTCGATGAAGTTGACTCGATTCTGATCGACGAAGCCCGTACCCCGCTGATCATCTCCGGCCAGGCCGAGAACCACACCGACCTGTACTACAAGATCAATGAAGTGCCGCGCTTGCTGACCCTGCAGGTTGGCGAAGAAACCCCGGATGGCAAGGGCAAGGTCGAAGTCCCGGGCGACTACACCAAGGACGAGAAAGCCCACCAGGTGCTGCTGACCGAAGCCGGCCACGAAAAAGCCGAACGCATCCTGACGCAAATGGGCCTGCTGCCGGAAGGCGCCTCGCTGTACGACTCGGCCAACATCACGCTGGTGCACCACCTGTACGCGGCGCTGCGCGCGCACGCGCTGTACTTCAAGGACCAGCACTACGTGGTGCAGAACAATGAAGTGGTGATCGTCGACGAATTCACCGGCCGCCTGATGACGGGCCGCCGCTGGTCGGACGGCCTGCACCAGGCAGTCGAAGCGAAAGAGGGCGTGAAGATCCAGAACGAGAACCAGACGCTGGCCTCGATCACCTTCCAGAACTACTTCCGCATGTATTCCAAGCTGGCCGGCATGACCGGTACGGCCGATACCGAAGCTTACGAATTCCAGGAAATCTACGGCCTCGAAACCGTGGTGATTCCGCCGAACCGTCCGTCGCAGCGTAAAGACCGCCAGGACCAGGTGTACAAATCGGCGCAGGAAAAGTACAACGCCATGATGCTGGAAATCCGCGAGTGCTACGACCGCGGCCAACCAGTGCTGGTCGGTACCACCTCGATTGAAAACTCGGAGCTGCTGTCGGGCATCCTGACCAAGGCCGGTCTGCCGCACAACGTGCTGAATGCAAAACAGCACGCCCGCGAAGCAGAAATCATCGCCCAGGCCGGTTCGCCGAAAGCCATCACCATCGCCACCAACATGGCCGGTCGCGGTACCGACATCGTGTTGGGCGGTAACGTGGAAAAACAAATCCAGTTCATCGAAGCCAATCCGGACCTGAGCGACGAAGAGAAAGCCAAGCAAGCCCAGGCGCTGCGCGACGGCTGGCAGGCGCTGCACGAGCAAGTGGTGGCCGCGGGCGGCCTGCACATCGTCGGCACCGAGCGCCACGAATCGCGCCGCGTCGACAACCAGCTGCGTGGCCGTGCCGCGCGCCAGGGTGACCCGGGCATGTCGCGCTTCTTCCTGTCGCTGGACGATCCGCTGCTGCGCATCTTCGCCGGCGACCGCGTGCGCGCCGTGATGGACCGTCTGAAAATGCCGGAAGGCGAACCAATTGAAGCGGGCATCGTTTCGCGCTCGATCGAATCGGCGCAGCGCAAGGTTGAGGCGCGCAACTTCGATATCCGTAAGCAGCTGCTGGAATACGACGACGTCTCCAACGACCAGCGCAAGGTCATCTACCAGCAGCGTAACGAGCTGCTGGAAGCGACCGATATTTCGGAACTGATCCAGTCGCTGCGCCACGGCGCCTTCACCGACCTGGTACGCGAATACGTGCCGGAAGAATCGGTGGAAGAGCAGTGGAACATCAAGGGCCTGGAAGCGGTGCTGGCAGCGGACTGGCAAATCGACGTGCCGCTGCGCGCCATGCTGGAAAAAGATCCGAACCTGAACGACGAAGACATCCTGAACGCCGTGCTGGCTGCGGCCGATGCGCTGTACCAGTCGAAAGTGGATATCGTCGGCAAGGAATCGTTCGGCGGCTTCGAGCGCAACGTCATGCTGCAATCGGTGGACTCGCACTGGCGCGAACACCTGGCGGCACTGGACCACTTGCGTCAGGGTATCCACCTGCGCGGTTACGCACAGAAGAATCCGAAGCAGGAATACAAGCGCGAAGCGTTCGAACTGTTCGGCCAGATGCTGGACATGATCAAGAACGAAGTCGTCAAACTGATCATGACCGTGCCCATCCAGTCGCGCGAAGAGATCGACGCAGCGGAAGCCGCGATGCAGCAGTCGCACCTGGAGAATGTCAGCTATCAGCACGCCGACTTCAACCCGAACGCCGCACCGGAAGACCTGCTGGCGCCGCCGCAATTCACCGGCCTGCCGCCGGAGCTGCAAGGCCTGACGGGCGAACAGCTGATGGAGCTGGGCCTGAAAGTCGGCCGCAATGATCCATGCCCATGCGGCAGCGGCAAGAAGTACAAAGCCTGCCACGGCAAGCTGGCCTAAAACAAGAACGGAGCCTTCGGGCTCCGTTTTTTTATGTGCGTTTTTATGTACGTTGTGGCGCCACGCGCGGCAGCAGCATGCGCACTGCGGTGCCGATGCCGGGTGCGGAATCGATGCTGATGCGCCCGCCCAGAATGCCGGTCACGATGTTGTAGACGATGTTCATGCCGAGGCCAGTGCCGCCCTGGCCCATCTTGGTGGTGTAGAACGGATCGAACACGCGCTTGAGTACGTCCTCGGGCATGCCGCAGCCGTCGTCGCTGAACATCAGTTCGATGATGTCGTCGTCCACCGCTTCCGCGCGCACGGTGATGGTGCCGCCGTGGCGGTGTTCAAACGCATGGGTGATGGCGTTGTTGATCAGGTTGTTCAGGATCTGGTACAGGCCGCCCGGATAGGAGTCGAACACCATCGCCTCGGGAATTTGCAGCACCACTTCGCACTGCACCCGGCGCAGGCGCGGCATGTAGGTGGCGATGGTGTCCTGCACCGCCGCCAGCAAATCGAACGAACGCCGCTGGTCGTTGGTCTGGTCGACCGCGATTTGCTTGAATGAGGAAATCAGCTCGGCTGCCTTGTGCAGCGAGCCTGAAATCAGTTCGCTGGCCATGCGCACTTCTTCCAGGTGCGCAGTCAGTTCGGAGCGACGCAGGGCGCCGGCAGCAACGTGGGCGTCGAATTCCTGCACGCGGTCGCCCAGCGCGGTGGAGGCGAGCAGGCTGTTGCCGATCGGCGTGTTCAACTCATGCGCAATGCCGGCCACCAACGATCCCAGCGACGCCATTTTCTCCGACGCCAGCAGTTCTTCCTGGGTGTGCTGCAACGTCGCCAGTGCCGCGCTGAGCTCGGCGTTGGCGCGCTCCAACGCGGCCGAGCGTTCGCGCACGCGCGTTTCCAGCGAGACGTTGAGGTCTTTCAGTTCGCGCTTGGCGTTCAGTTCTTCGGTCAGGTCCAGCAGCGCCCAGATGATGGCCGGGTTGCCATCCAGCGTGAGCGAGGACGACCAGATCGCCACGCTGCCCACGCTGCCGTCCGGCAGCAGCACGCCGGCAATCGCGCCTTGCACGGCGCCATCGGCGCGGTAGATATTCCAGATGCGCTCGCGCTCCAGCGGGCTGGCCCAGAACGCTACCTCGTCGCTGCGCTTGCCGACCAGCTCGGTGGCGGCCGGACCGAAGGTGTGGATCAGCGCGCGGTTGGCGGCCATGATGCGGCCGTCGCGGTCGGACACGGTCAGCGGCAGCGGCGCCATGTCGAACAGGGTTTTAAAACGCGCCTCCGATTCCGACAGCCGCAGTTGCGATTGCTCCAGCTGGGCGATGCGGTCGCGCAGCGTGGCGCCCATGGTGTTGAGTGCGCGCGTGAACACGGCGATTTCATCGTCGCCCTGCACCGGCAGCGCCTTGCTGAAGTCGCCACGCGCGATTTGTTCCGAATCGCCGGTCAGCGCTTCCAGCCGCCGGCCGATGCCTTGGGTGAAGATGTAGAACATGAACACGCCCACCGCAAAGCCGATCAGCGAAATCAGCACGCCCTGCAGCATCACTTCGTCGCGCGCCTGCTTGAGGTCCTTGGTGGTGAGGCCGAAGTTGATGCTGCCGATGCGGTTGTCGGCCAGCAGCAGCGGCGAGCGCGCATGCAGGATCGCGCCGCTGATGATGGTGCGCACGCCCCGGTGGCCGGTGCCGCCGCCTTGCTTGAGGATGGCCGGCAGCGGCATGTCGCGCTTGCCGACCGCGATGATGGGCTGCTCGTGTTCGTCGAGGATGGTGAGGTAGCGCAGGAAGCTGTCGTCCGGGTCGGACAGCATTTCAGTGAGGTAGCTGTTCAGCTCGGGCAGGCGGCCGCTGACGGCGTAGGCGCTGAGGGAGAGGTTGAGCGTGACCGCGTATTCCTGTGCCACCCGTTCGGCGTTGGTATTGACCGCGTGGTTCATCAGGCGCAGGCTGTTCCAGATCAGGACGCCGACCACCAGTGCCTGGATCACGGCACTCAGCATCAGGAACCGCGCGCGTAGCGAAAGACTCAAAACGTTCACTCCCAGTTAGGTGACACCAGGAGCGAACGCGGACGCCCTGGGATTAAGGCAGGGTCAGGATCACTTTTACAGTATCGTCAACTGCCGATTTATCAATATACCCGATTGCTTTCGGATCAGCAGCAACTGCTTTCTTGACCTCGGCACTATTCGGATATTCCTTCGGCGGCGTGGCCTTGCCGGTAAATACCAGCTTGGACCACAGGGCTTTCACCTGCGCCGCATCCTTGTCCGCCACCTTGTGGTAGAACTCGTTGCGGATGGCCGAGCCATCGGCCTGGTCGACCGGCGTGAACAGGTTGGATTTCCCAAGGAAGAATTGCGACGCCTGTTCCGAGAACATGCGGGTGGCCGGATTCTGCTTGCTGACGATGACCACGATTTCCGCGGCCGATGCCGGCACGGCTGCTGCAGCGATGGCCGACAGCAGGAGAGCGCTTGCGATTTTTTTCATTTTTATAGTCTCCCGATCAGAATACGAAGTCCACGACGGCCGCTACCACGGTGACGTCCTTGGTGTAGCCGGCAGCCGGCACGTTGATCAGCAGGCCCGACTTGGCGCCCGGCTTGACGCGGTCCACTTGCACTTTCAGCGCCAGTTGCTTGGCGAAGTCCCAGCGCACGCCGACGATGTCGGTGGTCTGCTCGGCGGAGGTCAGCAGGTTGGCGACGCCGGCGTTCAGGGCCGGGATCTTGGCCAGTGCAGCTGGCGCGGTGATCGAGCTGCCCGCGCCCTTGGCCGAAGCGTGCGCATAGTACGGCAGCACTTTGCCGAAGCGGTAGCCGAGCATGGCGTACCAGGCGTTGGTGTCCGGCAGGTAGACCTTGTCCTTGGCGCGGCGCTGGGCGTACTCGGCCTGGCCGACCACGTTGTTCCAGTCCATGGTGCCGCCGATCGAGGTGAAGGCGATCTTCTTGCCGGTGCTGAAGGTGATGTCCGAGGCCAGCTGGCCAAAGCCGACGCTGGTCAGGGTATTGGTCAGGGCGTTGATCGGCTGGATGTCGTTGATCTCCATGTCGGCGCGGGCGTGGGCCACGCGCAGCAGGAACGGACCGTATTCGCCGGCCAGGCTGATGCCGCGCGCCGGGGCGCGGTAGGTGGCGGTCGAACCGGCGCCGGTCGAGACGAACAGCTTGCCGCGGCTGACGCCGGCGAAGGCCTGGGCCGTGAAGTTCAGGTCGCCGAAGGCGTGCTGGTAGTTGATGTCGGCGCCGTCCGAGTTTTCAATCGGGGCCTGGCCGTACATCTCGATCGGCGGACGCATCATGGTGTTGGCGTAGCCGACGTTCTGGTAGTCGGAAATCAGGAAGGTCGGCACCACCACGCGGCCGACACGCACCGACACTTCATCGTTGATGCGGGCTTTGAGGAAGGCCCAGGTCAGGTCGGTGGTGAAGCTGTGTTCGGTGGCCTTGCGGGTCAGCACCTGCGCGGTGCCGGACAGCCAGTCGTTGATCTTGTAGGTGGCTTGCAGGCCGAGGTTGGTATCGAGGCCGATGCGGGCGCTGTTGCCGACGCCGTCGGCCTGGTTGTAGCGCGCGAATTTGACGTCATCGGTATTGCTCTGGGCGACGCCGACGGTGCCGAAGCCGCTGATGCTCAGGTTGCCGTCGTCCAGGACGCCAGCCTGCGCCGACAGGGCGGCGGTGGCGGCCAGTACTGCTGCTGCTAACAAGTGCTTTTTCATGTGTTCAGTCCAATGGGGGTTATTGTTGGTATTGACGGTTGTGCCGTCAGGTGCGTCTCGTGGCAATGCGGGGATGGGGCATTCGCTTCACACCTTAACCATATTTCCCTACGGCACCAAATGGAAAAACGTTAAACCGAACGACTGTACTAATTTCTGTAGTTTTTATGCAAAACCGCAATCGTGGTCGCGAGGCATTACAATAGCGGCTCCCACTTTTCACCCACGAGAACACGAATATGGCCGTCAATTCCCCCCTGCCCATTGCCTCCGAACTGAAGCCGGTCGCCGGCGTTGAGATCGGTTTTGCCGAAGCCGGCATCAAGAAGCCGAACCGCAAGGATGTGCTGGTCATGAAGCTGGCGCCGACCGCCACCGTGGCCGGCGTGTTCACGCTGAACCGCTTCTGCGCCGCGCCGGTGCAGATCGCCAAGGCCCATCTGGCGGCCGCCAAAACCAGCGGCAAGCCGATTGCCGCGCTGCTGGTCAACACCGGCAACGCCAACGCCGGCACCGGCGAGCTGGGCCTGTCGCTGGCGAATGAAACCTGCGTCGCGCTGGCGGCGCAGCTGGGTGTGGACGCGTCGCAGATCCTGCCGTTTTCGACTGGCGTGATCCTCGAACCGCTGCCGGCCGCCAAAGTGATCGCCGGCCTGCCGCAAGCCGTGGCCGGCCTGAAGGCCGACAATTGGTACAACGCGGCCGAAGCCATCATGACCACCGACACCCAGCCGAAAGCCGGCTCGCGCACCGTCACCATCGGCGGCCACAGCGTGACCATGACCGGCATTTCGAAAGGCGCCGGCATGATCAAGCCGAACATGGCGACCATGCTGGGTTATCTGGCGCTCGACGCCAAGGTGGCGCAGCCGGTGCTCGATGAGCTGGTCAAACACGCGGCCAACCACTCGTTCAACTGCATCACCATCGACGGCGATACCTCGACCAACGATTCCTTCATGCTGATCGCCACCGGCGCCGGCTCGCTGGAAGTGACTTCGCTCGACCAGCCGGAATACGCACAGCTGCGCGACGCCGTCACCGAACTGTCGCTGTTCCTGGCGCAGGCCATCGTGCGCGACGGCGAAGGCGCGACCAAATTCATGAGCATCATCGTGGAAGAGGGCGGCAGCGTCGAAGAGTGCCGCAAGATCGCTTACTCGATCGGCCACTCGCCGCTGGTGAAAACTGCCTTCTTCGCTTCCGATCCTAACCTGGGCCGCATCCTGGCTGCGATCGGCTACGCCGGCGTGGACGACCTCGATGTGTCCAAGCTGAACCTGTACCTGGACGACGTGTGGGTGGCCAAGAACGGCGGCCGTAACCCGGACTACAAGGAAGAAGACGGCCAGCGCGTGATGCAGAAGAGCGAGATCACGGTGCGCGTCAAGCTGGCGCGCGGCGCGGCATCGGCCACGGTGTACACCTGCGACCTGTCGCACGATTACGTCTCCATCAACGCCGACTACCGCTCGTAAGATGGCGGACGCCCTCGAACAATTCCTGGCGCGCGCCGAGGCGCTGCTGGCGCGCGTGGAAGCCATCCTGCCGCCGGCCGCGCCGCAGACCGACTGGAACAGCGGCCACGCTTTCCGCTGGCGCAAACGCTCCAACGGTCCGAGCTATCTTCAGGCGGTGGCGCATGTGTCCAACATCGCGCTGGACGACTTGCAACACGTCGGCCCGCAGAAGCAGCAGATCGAGCAGAACACGCGCCAGTTCGTGTCCGGCAAGCCGGCCAACAACGTGCTGCTGACCGGCGCGCGCGGCACCGGCAAGTCCTCGCTGATTAAGGCTTGTTTGAACCAGTTCGCCAAGGATGGCCTGCGTTTGATCGAGGTGGACAAGGCCGATCTGGCCGAACTGCCTGATATCGTCGATCTGGTGGCGGGCAGGCCGGAGCGCTTCATCATCTTCTGCGACGACCTGTCGTTTGAAGAGGGCGAGAGCGGCTACAAGGCACTGAAGGTGGCGCTGGATGGCAGCATCTCGGCGCAGTCGGACAATGTGCTGATTTACGCGACCTCCAACCGCCGCCATCTGCTGCCGGAGCGCATGTCCGACAACATGAGCTACAAGCATGACGAGGATGGCGACCTGCATCCGGGCGAGACGGTGGAAGAAAAGATTTCGCTGTCCGAGCGCTTCGGCCTGTGGCTGACGTTCTATCCGTTCAAGCAGGACGACTACCTGACGATTGTCGGCCACTGGCTGGCGTCGCTGGGTTGCAGCGAGCAGCAGATTGCCGATGCGCGCGGCGACGCCTTGCGCTGGGCCTTGCAGCGCGGCTCGCGCTCGGGGCGCGTGGCGTGGCAGTTCGCCAAGGATTACGCGGGGAAGCTGGCATGAGCAGCAAGCCTGTTGATGTCGCGGTCGGCGTCTTGATCAAACCGAACGGCGACCTGCTGCTGGGCCAGCGCCCGGCCGGCAAGCCGTATGAAGGCTACTGGGAATTCCCCGGCGGTAAAGTCGATCCGGGCGAGACTATTTTAGAAGCCTTGAAGCGTGAGTTCGTGGAAGAACTGGGCCTGACGATTCACTCGGCGGAAGAGTGGTGCGGCGTTGAATACGTGTATCCGCACGCGCATGTGCGGCTGCACTTTTTCATCAGCCGCGACTGGTCAGGCGAGCCGCAAAGCCTGGAAGGGCAGGCGTTCGCGTGGCAGGGAACGGTAGGCGTGGAGCCGCTGCTGCCAGCGACAATTCCATTGCTGGAGTGGCTGGAGCAGGTTCGCTACAACTGAGTTACTCTTCTTCGTGAGGATCTTTAGGCGGTGCGGCGGGGATGGCGTATTTCTCTTCGGCCCACGCGCCTAAATCGATTTTCTTGCAGCGTTCCGAGCAGAACGGGCGGAATTTGTTTTCCGGCTTCCACTCCACTTTGGCGGAGCAGGTCGGGCATTCAACTACAGTGGTCATGAGCTTACGTTAGAAGTTACAAAGGGTAAGCTCGAATGGTACATCATCTTCCAGCGGCTTGGGTTTCAGGTCGCCGCCCTGTGAGGTGAAGCGCACCCACAGCATGTACTTGTTGGCCGAAATTTCCGGGATCGCACCCTGCGATTCATCCAGCGTCAAACGCAGCATCTGGTACACCTTCCCCTGCAACATCTGCTGGTAGCTGCCGGCCACGGCGATCATCTTGACCGGGCCGCCCGAATCGCGCAGCAGGCGCAGCACCAGTCCCAGCGCATCGAACAGCGGCGCCAGCGGCGCAAACCAGTTGGCGATATCGTTGAAGCGCTGCTCGGCCGGGCGCTGCTGCCAGGCGTAGTAGGACGGCAAATCAAACTCGCACGCGCCGCCAGGGATGATGGTGCGGCCGCGGATGCTCATCAGCCATTCATTGTCGCGCACGTTCTGGCCGGTCTTGCCTTGCGAGGCGACCAGGGCGCTTGAAACGCTGTCGAGTTCGCTGAGGATGGCGTCCAGCATGTCGGCCTGGACATTCGGATTGGAGCGGTAGCCAAGCAGGCTTTGGCGCTGG
>Ga0105244_10002231_pt1 | contig 14764 bp, 14 predicted proteins | sample KBSM44metaG_FD_80423 | JGI IMG/M metagenome (GOLD analysis project Ga0105244, IMG submission 80423) | Miscanthus rhizosphere microbial communities from Kellogg Biological Station, Michigan, USA - KBS M4-4 metaG | ecosystem: Host-associated > Plants > Roots > Rhizosphere > Soil | place... | reverse complement strand
CCGGGAGCCCGGGTCGCCAGGGTGGTGGCGGTGAACCACCCTGGCACGTTCACGGGTTCTGGCGTTATAGAAAAGCAAGGAACATAAGGTGAACGGAATAACCCTCAGAGCCGCATGTTTCCCCTCACCCTGGCCCTCTCCCCAAAGGGGCGAGGGGACCTGGCGAGTGGTTTGCAGGCTTGGTATCCACCTTTAAAAAGCAGGCTGGACCAGCCTTTCTCCCTCTCCCTTTTCAGGGAGAGGGCCGGGGTGAGGGTATCAACGACTCGACTGCAAAAACTTTCTTACCCTGTCTGAATCAGGCTGAGTGAAGAATTTCTCCGGCGGCGCTTTCTCAATCAACAATCCCTTCTCTAAAAACACCACTTCATCGGAGACCTGACGGGCAAAGTCCATCTCGTGGGTCACCACCACCATTGTATAACCCTCCGCAGCAAGGTTTTTCATCACGCCGAGCACTTCGCTGACCAGTTCCGGATCCAGCGCCGAAGTCGGTTCATCAAACAAAATAACCTCTGGTGACATCGCCAGCGAGCGGGCAATAGCGACACGCTGCTTTTGACCACCTGAAAGGGTAATCGGGTAGACATCCGTTTTATGGCTCATGCCGACCTTTTCCAGTTGCACACGGGCAATGTCATCCGCCGCATCACGCTTCATTCCTTTCACTTGCACCAGCGCTTCGCTCACGTTTTGCAGCACGGTCAAATGCGGCCAAAGATTAAAGCTCTGAAAAACCATACCGACACGTTCACGCACTTTAGAGAGATCTTTGTGCGACATGGCTCTACCGGTGCTGGCGTCCACGCCAATACGTTGCCCACTAATGTGCACCTCGCCGCGGTCCGGTTGTTCCAGCCAGTTCATACAACGCAGGAGCGTCGATTTCCCCGAGCCGGATGAGCCCAGAATGCTGACGACGGTGCCCTTTTCTACCGTCAGGTTGATGTCACGCAGCACTTCGATATTATCAAACTGCTTGGACAGGTTTTTAATGCTCACCGCACTGGGTTCAGGCATGGGTCATTCCTCGTTTCGCGCCATAGTGGCTCAGACGTTTAATCATGAGTTCAAGCAAAATGCTGATGCCCCAGTACAACGCAATCGCGACAATAAAGGCGTTGAAGGGAATAAAATAAGTGGACTGCACACCGTTGGCTGCGGCGGTGATCTCCTGAACGGTAATAATGCACAGGAAAGCCGTGTCTTTCAGGCAGATAATAAGCTGGTTGCCCAAAAGCGGCAGCGCGGAGGAAAAAATATTGGGCAATACGATACGTTTAAATATTTTATAGCGCGAGAAACCTTGCGACACGGCCGCTTCAATATAACCGGCAGAAAAGAGCCGACGCTGGCTGCGTAATATTTCAAAGAAGTAAGCACCGTGATAAATAATCAGCGCCAATAGCCCGGCAGTCCAGGCTTCCATACTGATCCCAACCTCAGGTAATCCGTAATAAAGTAAATAGGCGAGGATCAAAAAAGGTACCGCGCGCATCAGACTTACAAACCCAATAATCATTCTGTCCACCAGGCGCTGTTGGTACTCCATGACGTAGCACAGAAAAATACCGATCGCTAACCCGACAACAGCGGCGATAATAAAGAGTTCAAGCGTTGCCAGCAGGCCGTTAAAAAAGCTTTCACGCGCTGCCCAGATAATGCCCCATTGATTCATAAATCCTCCTGCATTTACCGCGCCAGGCGCTTCGCTTTGCGTTCCGCCATGCTCTGCAATTTCAGCAGCAGACCGATAATAACGACGTACAACAAGCCGGCCGCCAGAATGGGCGACAGCGGCTCATAGGTATCAGACGAGATACGATTGGTCACGCGGGTCAAATCCACCACGCCGATCACCGCAATAGCCGGGCTTCCTTTGATGAGAAAAGACATTTCATTGACCAACGCAGGCAGGCTTTCTATCCACATCTGCGGCAGCATGATGCAACGAAAATAGGTCCAGCGCCGCATGCCAACGGACTCTGCGGCCTCACGCTGTTCACGTGGAAAGTTACGAAAGGCATTGCGCCATATTTCGGCGTTGAAGGCCGACGTGTTTAACGTCAGCGCCACTATCGCCGCCAGCGTCTTATCCATATTGATGCCCAGCGTCGGCAGAGACAGAAAGAGGAAAAGCACCAGCGTGACCAGCGGTGTGGCACGCGCCAGGCTGATATAAACCACCAGAATCTGATCGACAACGGGGATTTTCATCATGCGGATGAATGCGATCACCAGCCCTATTACCACCCCGAACGCGATCGCCACGCCCGAGATCCAGAGGGTCGTCCATGCGCCTTCAATCAGCAACTGCCAGGCCATTGCATCCATAACCCCTCCTTTTTACAGGCGGCGGTTGCCCGCCGCATTAATCTTAGAATCCAGCTAACTTATGGAACTGATCGGCAGAGGTGATAGGCTCTTTCGGCATATCGTAAGTTTCACCGAACCATTTTTTCTGCAGTTCAGCCAGCTTGCCGGTCTCGGTCATGTGGTTCATAAATTTGGTCATGTAGGCCAGCAACTCCGGGGAGTTTTTCGGGATAGGCCATGCCATATAGCCGGGGCCGGAAACCGCCAGGCCTTTGGCGAAGACTTTCGGTTTCGCTTTCACCAGGTCGTTCACCGAGATGACCACGTTGATCACATAATCCACGCGTTTGTTGGCAAGATCCGCATAGGCTTCCGGGTAGGAAGGGTATTCAACGACCGGACCCAATTTACCGCCGGTTTTTTCCAGCATGGCTTTCAGTTCCGGCAGCCGCGCCAGCAATGCGCTTCCCGCCTGGACGCCCACTTTTTTGCCGCTGAGATCGGCAATGGTATTTAAGGTTTTATCGTCTGCACGCTTAACGAAATAATGCTGAGCGGACGCCCAGGGTGGCGTGAAATTAAAAACGTTGAGGCGCTCGTCGGTAATAACGGCTCCGGTTAAGGCCATGTCATATTGCCCGGTGGAGACGGAAGCCAGCAGCCCAGTCCAGGGTAAAATACTTTGCGTAACGTTAAATTTCGCATATTTGCGAAATTCATCGAGCATGTCCTTGTTAAACCCGTCGGCCTGTCCGTTGGTCATAAAGTTAAACGGGGCATAATCATCTTCCGTGGCTACTTTCATCGTGCCGGACTTTTCGATTTCGGGTAAATCCGCTGCGACTGCGTGTAAAGAAAAAGCCAAAGAGAACATGGCTGCAAGACAATATTTGCCGAATACTTTTTTCATTTCTCTACCCTTCATTCAATAGGCGAAACAGGTTCATTCCCGCCGTGCTGGAATCGTTGCAATAAATATGCCGAATGAGTTTCTCGTCCGGGGCGGTGACTGCGTTTTTACAATAGGGAGCCTTTTTGCATTCTGAATAGAGCCAGCTTTGCGCAATTTATGTGTCAGATGAAGAAGAGCTGGTATGGAATTTGCTGAATATCCCTCATGTAAAAATCGCTGGGGGGAGCACCATGATTCGTCACCTGATGCATATCAATTTCGACGGCCAACGTGGGTTACAGGAGCAGGTCCGTGAATCGCTGATTAACGCCATTCTGAGCGGCATTTTCCCCGCAGAAACGCCACTGCCCTCCTGCCGACAGTTGGCCGGGCAACTTAACGTGTCGCGCAACACCACTGCGCTGGTTTTCGAAAGCCTGGTCAACGAAGGCTATCTGGTGAGTCGGCCGCGCAGTGGCTATTACCTGCACCCGGATTACTACGGGGCGGGGCAAAACGTCTCTCAAAGTGCACCTGAATGCGAAAGCGGCGCACCACTTTGGGGCAAACGCCTGCACATCACCCCCAGTCAGCAGGAGTCTATTCTGAAACCCGCCGGCTGGATGAATTATCGCTACCCCTTTATCTACGGTCAGCCCGATACCCAGCAATTTCCGCTGGCCACCTGGCGTGCCGCAGCGAACTGGCTGCACGGTGGCGTGCGTGACCCGGCGTGGGTGGTGGATCATGTGGATCAGGATGTGCCGATGCTGATTGAACAGATCCGCACTCGCGTTCTGCCCAAACGGGGAATTTTCGCTGCGCCTGACGAAATCCTGATAACCCTGGGCTCACAAAACGCGCTCTACTTACTGACACGTTTGCTGATGTCACGGCAGACTCGCGTGGCGGTGGAGAACCCAGGTTTTCGCGAGGCGATTAACACCTTTCTGCTGAGCGAACCGCAGATTGTGCCTCACCCTGTGGATGAAGAAGGGATCGTGCTCGGCGAGAGCCCTTGTGATTATTATTACGTCACACCAGGTCACCAGGTCCCCACCGGCGTCACCATGAGCAAAGCGCGACGTGTGCAACTGCTGGATTATGCGGCACGTCACGATGCGGTGATCATCGAAGACGATTACGATTCGGAGAGCAACTTTACGCAAAACCCCCTCCCCGCCCTCAAAGCCAGCGATCGCAGCGGACGCGTGATTTATGTCAGCAGTTTGTCGAAAGCGTTATCGCCCGGCCTGCGGCTGGGGTACATGGTCGCCGCACCGGAAATCATTGACGAAGCCCGCGCCCTGCGCCGCCTGGTCTATCGCCATCCGCCCACCAACATTCAGTACCAGATGGCACATTTTCTGGCGCAGGGCCATTATGAAACCCATCTGCGCCGCTATCATGATGACTCTGCGCGGCGCTGGGACAGACTCCATGATGCGCTGCGTACGTTTTTGCCGGAGTGCCAAACCGTTGGCGGCAGTGAGCACGCCAATGCGTTCTGGCTCAGTACGCCTGCGCACATCAGCACCCAACAACTCACCTGGCGAGCGGCCCATGCCGGCGTGTTGATTGAACCCGGTGCGCGACATTTTCTTGACGGCGCTCCGCCGGATAATTTCTTCCGCATGGGTTTTCATGCCATCAACCCGGATGCCATTATGCCGGGCGTGGAAGTGCTGCGCGGCCAGTTGCAGCAGCTCGCCTGATGCCCAGGCAACTTGAAGTATGACGGGTATATACCCTAAATAATACGAGCACGGACAGTCCCCTCTCCTCTTTGGGGAGAGGGCAAGGGTGAGGGGAAACATGCGGCTCTGAGGGTCATTCCGTTCACCTTATGTTCTTTGCTTTTCTATAACGCCAGAACCCGTGAACGTGCCAGGGTGGTTCACCGCCACCACCCTGGCGACCCGGGCTCCCGGCCAGGAAAATCGCCGCTGGCGCGGTCCACTATTCCCCCCATCCCTGGGGCTCACCCCTTCAGGGCTAGCGCAAGCGCTATTCAAAATTGCTCCCGACAATTTTGTCAGCGTATTCCTTCAGGCTAATCGGGGACGGGCGAAGGCAACTTGAAGTATGACGGGTATACTTATCTGAACCTCACATGGAAAGGATAAGAGAGTATGCCATTACCCGATTTTCACGTATCTGACCCCTTTACCCTGGGCGTTGAGCTTGAGCTGCAGGTCGTAAACCCGCCGGGCTACGATCTTAGCCAGGACTCATCACGCTTGATTGATGCCGTAAAGAGCCAGGTTAAGGCGGGTGAAGTCAAACATGACATCACCGAGAGCATGCTGGAAATTGCCACCGGCGTATGCAAAGACATCAATCAGGTCGCCAACCAGTTTTCGGCCATGCAGCAGATCATTTTGCAGGCGGCGAGCGAACATCATGTGCAGATTTGCGGCGGCGGCACCCACCCGTTTCAGAAGTGGCAGCGTCAGGAGATCAGCAAAGACGAACGTTATTCCCGCACGCTGGAGATGTTCGGCTACCTGATGCAGCAGGCAACCGTCTTTGGTCAGCACGTGCATGTGGGCTGCCCTAACGGCGATGATGCTATCTATTTGCTACACGGCCTGTCACGTTTTGTGCCGCACTTTATTGCCCTCGGCGCGGCATCGCCCTATATGCAGCGCACCGACACCCGCTTTGCATCGTCGCGGCTGAATATTTTCTCCTCCTTCCCGGACAACGGCCCGATGCCCTGGGTCAGCAACTGGCAGGAATTTGAAGGACTGTTTCGTCGTCTGAGCTACACCAGCATGATTGAGAGCATCAAGGATTTGCACTGGGATATTCGCCCCAGCCCCCGCTTTGGCACCGTAGAGGTGCGGGTGATGGATACGCCGTTGACGCTCTCTCACGCGATTAATATGACCGGGTTTATTCAGGCTATTGCCCACTGGTTACTGGCAGAACGCCCTTTCAAACATCAGGAGCGCGATTACCTGTTGTATAAATTTAACCGTTTCCAGGCCTGTCGCTTCGGGCTGGATGGTCTCATTACCGACGTCCATACCGGCGAACAACGCCGGATTGCCGATGACATTGAACGCATGCTGGAAAAAGTGGCTCCGTGGGCAGATAAACTGAACGCTGGCAGCGCGATTACCGAACTGGGTTATTTTGTAAAACGCGGGAAAAGTGAAGCGCAGTTGATGCGGGACTTTGTCGCCGACGGGGGTTCGCTGATTGGCCTGGTGCAGAAGCATACGGAAATCTGGGCCGCGAGCTAAGCTGTGGCAGGGAGATTGCACCTTGCTGCACTTTCCCTGACAATGCTTCTTTTAACACGCGATTAACTCTTATGAAGCACCCACTTGAAACACTGATCACCGCTGCGGGTATCCTCGGGATGGCGTTCGTCTCCGTCCTGCTGCTGCCCGCCCCGTCGCTGGGGCTAGTGCTGGCACAAAAGCTGATAGATACCTTTCATTTTCAGGATCTGAATCAGCTTTATACCGTACTATTTTGCCTCTGGTTCCTGTTGCTGGGTGCCGTTGAATTCTTGGTTTTACGCTTTATCTGGCGTCGCTGGTTCTCGCTGGCGTAGGCCCGTCATATCCCGCAGTCCGTGTACCAGCGCCTCGACCCAGGCCGCATAATCATGACCGCTCGACCACGCATGGAAGCGGGTGTGATAGCCTTTTTCCCGCAACATGCTGTCAAACTCCACGCTGTTACGGTAAATCCCGCCGTCTGCTCCCTGCGATTCAAAACGCCCGGCCTGGATCCAGAAACGCACCGGGTAGCGCGGAGACTGCGCATACTGCCGGGTTAGCCATCCCGCTTTTTCCCCTGATGGCGCCCACCAGTAGGACCCAGAGAGACTGAGCACATTGCCGAACAGGCGCGGGTAACGCAGCGCCACCCAGGAAGATGCCAGACCACCGTAACTGGCCCCTGCCACTATCGCCTTCTTGCGCGTCACCGTGATGCCCTGCTGACGCAGCCAGGGAAGCAGGTCGTGCGCCATAAAATCGGCGAAATCGGCGTTTGGCGGTAACTCCCGTGACCGCCGCGCGTGGTCAAGACTGTCAATAAAGACAATATTGACAGGAGGCAACTGGTGACGCGCTATCAGTCCATCCAGCACGTTGGCGGTATGATAATCGTCCTGCCAGATTTGCCCGTCGAACAGGAACAGCGTCCAGCGTGCCGGTTGGGCAGCGTGGGGACGATAAATCACAATCTCCCGACGGTTCCCCAGGCGCGCGCTGTATAAGGATTTTCGTATCAGCGAACCATGCAGAATGGGTTGGGCCATGGCTTTGCTGGAAAAATAGCGAATCGGGCTTAAGTCCAGCAATGAAGCGCGGTTCCAGCGGTCGGCATCAGGGCGGCTGAGGGTATCGGTGTTAAGGGGATCGGCCTGGGCACTGACCAGAATGGCACGGCGCTGCTCGCGTGCCGTGCCTTCGATTTTTGGCACATCCGGTGCAAGTTTGTACTGCATGCGGGTGTCTGCAGGAACAACGTAGCTGCGAAACCAGACGTCCGAATCAGCCAGCTTAAACAGCGGATCGTGATCGCCTGCCGGGGAGCCAAGAATAAAGACGTTGCTGCGCGCACCTCGCCAGAGGAAGGTGACACGCTTGTGGGTAGCATCCACCGGCTCGACCAGCGGCGTACCACTCTGTTGGCGGGCGGCCCAGAAGGCTTCCGTTGTGCCCCCTGCCGCCAGCTCTCTGGCAAGCCGTTGCAGCGTTGGGCTCACGGGATCCAGTACCAGCGCGCGGGAGAGCGGTTCCGCCTCTTTCATCCGCCAGCTAAACGACCAGCGCACACCTTCATTGCCGTGAAGGACCAGCGAGGAAGGGTGTTTTACCGGCAGAGAAAAGAGGAGTGACTGCTCACCATCAGCAGGCCCTCCTTCAAGCAGCGCGCGGAGGTGACGATTCTGCCCATCAAGCAGATGCGCATCGGTCACCCCTTTCAGAGTCGCCTGGACATAGTTTTCACTGAGTACGGGAAGCTGGAAACAGACTTCACCGCTGGCATCGAATTTTCCCTGCTGCTCACCCTGAACGGACGAAGAGTCACAGGGTGCCGCCATCCCGGACACTGCGCTAAATCCTACCAGTAACCCGCCCCATACCATCTTCATCAGCGTTGCTCCCTGTAAAAGTGCCACCGACGCTAATGCAAATGGTAATAATTTGCAATATCATTCACTGCGTTAATGATAGCTCTCCGCAGCGTCTGGGTATGTTTTGGGGAGTGTGGATGGCAAGTAACAACAACGGGAATATAAAAATAATGTTTAAAAAGAACAAAATAATGCAGCTCTGGCTGCTGAGTCTGGCCGTGGCAGGGGGAAGTTCGCCGGTGCTGGCAAAAACCGGTGGCGAGGAAACCTTGATGGTCACGGCAGGTGCGGCTGAAGACCCTACCGCGCCGGTTAAAGGGATAGTCGCGACCAAAACCCTGTCGGCGACCAAGACCTCCGCCGAACTGGTGAAAACGCCGCAGTCCGTTTCGGTCATCACCCGCGACCAGATGAAAGCGCTGGATGCCACCTCGGTGTCACAAGCGCTGCGCTACACCGCTGGCACGTTCACCGAATACCGTGGCGCGTCCAACCGTAATGATGAGGTGTTTGTCCGTGGGTTTAGCTATGTGCCGAAATTCCTCGACGGCCTGAGCTTCGGTGCGACCGCCTCTTCGCAAACCGGCACCGTCGATCCGTGGTTGCTGGAGCGAGTGGAACTGGTGCGTGGCCCGGCTTCCGTGCTCTTTGGTCAGGTTAATCCGGGCGGCCTTATCAGCATGACCAGTAAACGCCCCACCAGCGAATCCCTGCATAACGTTCAGTTCCGTACGGGTAATAACCATCTGGCGGAAGGTGCTTTTGATTTCGGCGGTAAACTGAGCGACGACGGCCGCGTGCTCTACCGCCTGAACGGCATCGCTCGCAGCCAGAACAATCAGATAAGCGATTACAAAGAGACGCGAATGGCCATTGCGCCCGCGATCACCTGGTACCCGAACGATCAGACCCGTTTCACGTTGCTCACCAGCTACCAGAAAGATCCGGACGCGGGCTACCGTAACTTCCTGCCGTACTACGGCACCGTGGTGAGCGCCAACGGCAAGTACCTGCCGTGGAACATGAATATCAGCGATCCGGACTACGATCAGTCCTGGCGCGAGCAGACCATGATTGGCTATGAATTTGAGCATCAACTGAACGATGTCTTCACCTTCCGCCAGAACGCCCGCTACGCCACCATCAAGCAAAAATACCGCTATCTGGTTTACGCTAACAGTGCCGCGAACAGTACCGTGCTCACTCGCCGTGCGCAGCACGAAGCGCGTACCACCAACGAATTCGGTCTGGATAACCAGCTTGAAGCGCAGTTCGCAACTGCCGATGTCAACCACACCGTACTGGGTGGTCTGGATTACAAGCAGAGTAAAGATAAGCAGTTACTGCAGCGCGGTGCCGGCACGCAATATGATTTCGACTGGACGAAGCCAACTTACGGCGTGAGCGTCGATGAGAGCACCTTCGCAACGCTCACCGACGAGCAGCAGAATCTGGATCAGATGGGGATCTATTTACAGGATCAGCTGAGCTGGAATAACTGGGAGCTACTGCTGTCTGGCCGCTATGACTGGTCAGAAGTGCGCACCATTGACTTCACCGCCTCGGATGCACTTACCCAGCAGAATGACAGCAAATTTACCTGGCGTACCGGCTTACTCTACGCGTTCGATTTCGGCCTGTCGCCGTACGTCAGCTACAGCACCTCGTTTGAGCCGAACCTGCAAACCAACCGCGCACCGGGCGTCGCACCGTTCAAACCGACCACCGGTAAGCAGACGGAAGTGGGACTGAAGTACCAGCCAATGGATAACACGCTGATGTCGGTTGCCGCATACGATCTGCGCCAGACCAACGTACCGACCTACAACAGCACGGAAGGCTGGTTTGAAAACGCCGGTGAGATCCGCTCAAAAGGGGTGGAAGCAGAAATTCACTCTACCCTGTGGGATAGCTGGAACATGATTGCGTCCTACACCTATACCGATGCGGAAGTGACCAGCACCACGGTCGCAGGCGTAAAAGGTAAAGTGCCGCAGCGCATTCCCACGCATATGGCCTCTGCCTTCACCAGCTACACCCTGCCCTCTGGCCCACTCAAGAGTCTGACCGCCGGTGTGGGCATGCGCTACATCGGCACCAGCTATGGCGATGCGAAAAACACTTTCAAAGTGGCGTCGGTAGATTTGTATGACGCGATGCTGGGGTACGATCTCGGCGAGCTGAACGGCAATCTGAAAGGGGCAACCGTACAGTTTAACGTTAATAACCTGGCGAACACCAAGTATGTGGCATCCTGTGCCAGCGACACCGCCTGCTTCTACGGCGTGGGCCGCACGTTGACCGCCACCGTGAATTATTCCTGGTAACCCCTGGCTGATAAAAAAACCGGCTGGGTGACAGCCGGTTTTTTATTAATGCGTATGCGGGTGGTTTTCTTTGCGGTAAGCGCCCGGTGGCTGATGGAAGGTACGGGTAAAGATCCGCGTAAACGTCTGTTGCGAATCAAAGCCATACTTGAGGCAGATATCGTAAACCTTCTGATCGGTGTTCAATAAATCCTGCGCCGCCATCGAGAGCTTTCTTTCCCGAATATAGCGCCCCAGACTCTCCCCTTTGTACTGCAAAAATAGCCGTTGCAGGTGCCATTTTGAGTAGCCCGAATGGCGGGCAATATCGTCAATCCGTAATGGTTGATGCAAATTATCGTCGATCCACCCGACGATGGTGTCGATAACCTGAGCGGAAATAGTCATGTTACGCTCCCCTTTGCTCTTCGAAATAAACCGTTATTCCCACCAGGCCCGGAAGCCTTGTGTGCTGTCTGCCGCCAGAACCGGCTCGCCCAGCGTGGGGGTCAACAATCGATACCCTTTACCCTGGCTTGCTGCCGCCAGTCGTTTGTAAGGATCGTTCCAGGTGTGCTTTGCCAGCACAAAACGTCCGGCGTGGCCCGGCAAAATTGCCTGAGCATGAAGCTCTTGTGCTGCCAGCGCCGTCTCCTCAGGCATCATGTGGATGTACTTCCAGTCCTCGTCGTACTGGCCGTTTTCCAGAATAGCCAAATCCACCTTGCCAAATTGCTCGCCAATCGCTTTGAAATGCGGTCCGTAGCCGGTGTCGCCGCTGTAATAGAGCGTGCGCTCAGGGGTCACGAACATAAAACTGGCCCACAGCGTCTGGTTGCGCTTGAGCCCGCGCCCGGAGAAGTGCCGCGCCGGAAGCACATGCACGTCAACACCGTCTGCGAGCGTGATTTTTTGCTGCCAGTCCGCTTCCTGAATGATCTCCGGGTTCATGCCCCAATAGCGCAGGTGAGAACCGACGCCCAGCGGGGTGATGACATGTTTGATTTTTGGCATCAGCGCTTTGATGGTGGCGTAATCGAGATGGTCATAGTGGTCGTGGGAGATCACCAGCAAATCGATTTCCGGCATGCTTTGCGCCGTCCACGGATACTCACCGGCAAACGCTTTGTTCAGGAAGGAGAACGGCGCCGCGTAATTGCTTAATACCGGGTCAATCAGAATGCGTTTGCCCGCCAGTTGCATGTACCAGGAGGAGTGCCCCAGCCACACCACGGTATCTTGTGCGAGCGGTAAGCTTGCCAGATCGGTGTTTACCAGCGGCAAGGGCTGCTGTGGGCGCGCGTTTTCACGGCGGGTAACGAGAAAATCCCACATCGCCGCGAGCATGTTTTTCTGCCCGGTGTAGTTGGGCGTGGGCAACTGATTCTGAAACTCACCGTCACGGTAGTGTGGCGACTGCTCGACACGCGTGCGCTGCTCACCCTGAGGCGGCTGACCGAACCCGGCGTTTAACACAAATGGCAAACTGGCGGCTGAAACAACGAGCATAATGAGAACCACGCTAAGCAAAAGACGTTTCATCTTCCTTTCCTGAAAGCGGTTCCCATCCGTTGGAACGCCAAAATGTGTTAGACTTGATTATGAGTGAGTAAGCACTCATTATAGAAATGAATAGAAAGTCGTCAAGATGATTTTCGAAGTTTGATATTGAACGTTGCAGCGCCCCGATGGGCATGTTCCAATTGCGGTCTTTAAAATCCGATGAGGGAGTGAGAAGTGGCTCGTCCTAAGAGTGAAGACAAAAAACAGGCATTACTGGATGCGGCTGCGGTCGCTATCGGTCAAGCTGGCATTGCGGCCTCAACGGCGGTGATTGCCCGTAATGCAGGTGTCGCTGAAGGCACCCTGTTTCGCTACTTTGCCACCAAAGACGACCTGCTCAACGCACTCTATCTGTATTTGAAATCCGATTTGTGTCGCACCATGATCGACGGCCTTGACCGCTCAGTGACCGATCCCAAAGTGCATACCCAGTCTATCTGGAACAGCTACATCGACTGGGGGATTCGCCATCCGACCGGGCATAACGCCATTCGTCAGATTTCGGTAAGTGAGAAAATCACCCCCGAAACGCGCCAGCAGGTTCAGGAGATGTTCCCGGAGCTGCACGACATTTGCCACCGCTCCATCACCCCGGAGTTTCTGTCAGAAGAGTACTCGCCGTTTGGCGATGCCATTTTCCTGACGCTTGCGGAGACCACCATGGACTTTGCCAGTCGCGACCCCAACAAAGCGAAAGAGACCAAACGCTTAGGCTTTGAAGCGATGTGGCGCGCGTTGACCTGCGAGGAAGCCCGTGGACAGTAAAACCCTGCAGGGCCTTGCCCACCGCATTGCGCTCGAGTTGCCTTTTACCGACCACTGCTGGCCGTTTGGCCCGGAACACGACGTCTTCAAAGTGGGCGGCAAGGTATTCATGCTGACCAGCACCGCCCACGGCAGACCGATGGTGACGCTGAAATCCGACCCACAAAAGTCGCTGCTCAATCAGCAGATTTACCGCAGCATTGAGCCGGGTTATCACATGAACAAAAAGCACTGGATCTCGGTTTATGCCGGGGACGATATCAGCGAAGCCCTGCTGACCGACCTGATTAACGACTCGCGCAATCTGGTGGTCGATACCCTTTCTCGAAAGGATCAACAGCGCCTGCGCCCACGCTAATCCAGCCACTCTCCTGTTCGCCACCGTCAAAACGCGTTACCGTAGCGGTTCGATGACTGACAGGAGTAACATGCGTGGAACTGGCGATTTATCAAGTTGATGCCTTTAGTAAGGGGCCTTTTTCCGGTAACCCGGCCGCAGTGTGTATCACCCCCGACGCTCTGGCTGCCAGCACAATGCAGAAGATTGCCGCTGAGATGGCGGTGTCGGAAACCGCTTTTTTGACCCTCAACAACCGGCAGTTACGCTGGTTTACCCCTCTTGCTGAAGTTGACCTTTGCGGCCATGCCACCCTCGCCACCGCCCATATTTTGCGCCAGACGGGTCAACTAAAGGTGGGAGAAAGCATCGAATTTACCACGCTCTCTGGCCCACTCACTGCCACTGCGCGCGAAGAATCCATTGAGCTTGATTTTCCGCTGGCGCAACCCGACATGCGCCAGGTTACGGATGCACGCATTCTGGCAGCGCTGGGTTTGCACGAGCGTGAGATTGTGGCCTGCGGTAAATTCGGGGCTAAAGCGATGCTGGTTGTTGAAGATGCACAGCGCATTGACCGTCTTAAACCGGATTTCCAGGCGCTGGCGGCGCTGCCGGGGCGGGGTGTGGCGGTGACCGCACCAGGGCACGGAGACTGGGACTTTGTCTCCCGCTATTTTGCCCCCTGGGTGGGAGTGAACGAAGATCCGGTCACCGGCTCGGCCCACTGCGCCCTCGCCGCCTACTGGTCCGAACGTCTGGGTAAACGTTCACTGCGGGCCTGGCAGGCTTCCGGGCGGGGCGGCGAATTGCACATTGCACTCACCGACTCAGGCCGGGTGCTGCTGTCCGGCAAATCCCATACGGTGCTTGCCGGCACACTGTTTATTTAGGTTCTGCGAACCAGGCTAACGCGCGCTCGCCCTGCTCATCTATCGGTAAATAGACCAGCAGTCGCGAGCCGTTACGCGGTGCGGAATACCAGTACATTTGCTGCAATGAAAACTCACCCAACTCCGGGTGAGTGAAGGTTTTCACCTGATTTTCCACCCCGCGCACGTCGTACCTTTTATGCCAGAGCGAGGCGAATTCCTCAGAGGCCGCACAAAAGCGCGCCAGTTTGGCTTCCCATTGTGGGTCGCCCCGGTGCTCTGCCATCGCCGCACGGAAATAGGCGACAAAGGTTGGCAGAACGGACTCGCGGCGACCAATGCGGCTGCGCCAGGTCGGGTTAGTCAGATAGAGATAAATACAGTTGCGTTCATCTTCTGGCATCGCAGCGAAATCCACGCCCATCATCCGGGAAAATGCTTCGTTCCAGGCGACAATATCAAAGTTCGACGTCTGAATGCTGGCCGGTTGTGGCAGCAGGCTGTCGAGCATTTTGCGCGTACCGGGGCTGATACCTTCGCACTGCGGCACCAGCAGAGGTTCTGCGGGGGTTAACCCGGCGAGTAAAAACAGGTGGCGGGTTTCGGTTG
>Ga0105244_10002229_pt1 | contig 14769 bp, 16 predicted proteins | sample KBSM44metaG_FD_80423 | JGI IMG/M metagenome (GOLD analysis project Ga0105244, IMG submission 80423) | Miscanthus rhizosphere microbial communities from Kellogg Biological Station, Michigan, USA - KBS M4-4 metaG | ecosystem: Host-associated > Plants > Roots > Rhizosphere > Soil | place... | reverse complement strand
GTGTAATCTGCTGGCGGCGCCGGGTGCGGCGCTGATCTGGGGCGACCATCAGGTGTCGGTGGTGGCGGTGGATGAGGTTGAATATCCGGGCTTCACGCGCGTGGTGTGGAACGCCCACGTCAAGGAAATGACCGACCTGCCGCCCGCCGACCGCGTGCGCATCATGGATGTGGTGTGGGCGGTGGAGTCCGCGCAGCGTGAAGTGATGGTGCCGGAAAAAATCAATCTCGCCAGTTTTGGTAATATGACGCCGCACGTGCATTGGCACGTTATCCCGCGTTACCGCGACGATGCGCATTTCCCCAACCCGACCTGGGCTGTGGCACAGCGTGCGTCATCGGCGGAAGTGTTGGCGGCGCGCCGGGCGCTGCTGCCGGCGCTGCACGCAGCCATCGTCGAGAAAGTGAAAGCATTATGAGTAAGCCTGTCCCTACCGGCCTGACGGTCCACAACAAATCCCGCGTGCTGGATATTGAGTTCAACGACGGTGCGTCGTTTTCGATTCCGTTTGAACTGCTGCGCGTGTATTCGCCGTCGGCGGAGGTGATGGGGCATGGTCCGGGGCAGGAAGTTCTGCAGGTGGGCAAGCGCGAGGTGGGCATTGCCGGCATTGAGCCGGTGGGCAACTACGCCGTGCAGCCGACCTTCAGCGACGGCCACAACACTGGCATCTTCACGTGGGAATACCTGTACAAGCTGGGCAGCCAGAAAGATGCGCTGTGGGCCACCTACATGGACCGCCTGCACGCCTCCGGCTTTGAAGGCGACAGCGGCCGCGAGCCGGGTGTCTCGCTGACCGGCCCGTCCACGCACAAGCATGGCGGTGGTTGCGGCAGCGGCGGCTGCAGCCACTAATCCGTCACCTGATCCCGCATCACATACAACACCCGCGCCCGCGCCCACGGCGATAACAGCCGCAAGCCGTTGATGCTAAATGTCAGCGGCTTGTCCGCATCTGGCGGCAGTGGCGCTCTCTTCATTTGCGCGATGATAAACGCGGCTGGCGATTCCTTCAGGCGCCGTTCCCTTTCTTCGGTTCGGCGCGCGTTAGTCGCACGCAATTCGTCGAGCTCCGCTTTGCTCTCAGGATCGATTTCCGGTATTTCTATATCAGCGGGAATTTCTACGCCACAGAGTTTCATAGCTATTCTCCATTAGTTCAAATGGTGTCACCAATTCCGGTAGCACGTATCCACTTTCGATAACAAGGCGGCGCATTAGCTTCGACCTGTTAGCATTGGCGATGTTGATACAATCCCAAGTCAGCAATACCTCGCAATTGTAGAAAGCCGCGCAGGAAAGGTGTTCTGCTGCGGCTTGGGCTTTGGCATTTAGACCGCCTCCACCGATCAATAGTTCCCAGATACTTTCCATTTTTTTGTGAGGCGGATGTTGAACTAAGTGCCGTATGACCGAGGTACGCTGTAGAGCTCGCAGCGGATCACTTGCATTGATTTCATTTTGCACATAGTCGGAAGCGAATGTGTGCTGGGGATCGCAGCGGGTGTGCCACCACAACTGCGTCAGCTGTTGACAGGCGCGGGTGATGGGGTTGGGGCTGGGCGGGTCTGTCAGGTGGCAAATGATAGAGGTTTCGAGGTAGATGGTGGGCATGATGGCCTCGCTGGTTGAGCTGCCAGCGTAGGCGGCTCAACAGGCGAGGACTTATGCTGCATCAAACGTGCGCTACTTCGGCTGCCAGGTCCAGACGCGGCTGGCGATGTTGACGGCTTTGGGGATCAGCTTTTGCTGGTAGAACAGGTCGGCGACGCGCTGCTGGTTGGCGACGATGTCCGGCGTCACCGGCGTGGCGCCGAAGCGGGTGCGTTGCATCCATGTCGCCACGATGTCGGCTGGCACGCCGGTTTGTTGTGTCAGCAGGGTGCTAACCTCTTTCTGATGCTCGCTGGCCCACTTGCCGGTCGCGCGCACTTGTTCCAGCAAAGCAGATACCAACGCCGGCGACTGCTCGGCGAATTTGCGCGAAGCGAGATAGAAGCCATTCGCCTGCGGCAGCCCGGTGTAGTCGCTCAACACGCGCACCTGATAATCCTTCTGCGCCGAGGCGAAGTAGGGATCCCACACCACCCACGCATCAATGCCTCCGCCCACAAACGCCGCCCGCGCATCGGATGGCGACAGATAAACCGAGGTGATATCGCTGAACTTCAGGCCCGCCTTCTGCAGTGCGGACGCAAGCAGGAAGTGCGAACCGGAGCCCTTCTGGAACGCCACGCGTTTGCCCTTCAAATCCGCCACCGCGCGGATAGGCGAATCCTTCTGCACGAACAGCGCTTCGCTGTTGACCGGCGCCGGCTCCGCACCCACGTACAGCAAATCCACACCGCCTGCCTGCGCAAACACTGGTGGCGGTGCGCCGGTGCTGCCGAAATCGATGCTACCGGCGTTCAGCGCTTCCAGCATCTGCGGGCCGGCAGGGAATTCAATCCACTTGATCTGATGGCCTGGCAGCGTCACGCCCTGCGTCTTCATCATGCTGAGCAAGCCGGCGCTTTTCTGAAAGCCGATTTTTATTTCGGCCGCCGACGACAGCAGCGGCACGGCCAACAACAAGCAAATCCATTTCTTCATCATCTTCCTTATGCGCTTTCGCGCTCAATCAATTCGCAGGCCAGCAGGTTCAGACGCGAATCCTGCGCCGATGGCGGCAGCACGCCCAGTTGTTCAAGAATCCGCAGCGCGGCGATCTCGCCGATCTCGCGTCCTGGTGGACGAATGGTGGTCAGGCTAGGCAGCAGCAGCGGCGAGAAGGCGTAATCGCCAAAGCCGACGATGGCGCATTGCTGCGGTATCTTCAGCCCCACGCGCTGGCCTGCGAGCAAGGCGCCTGCGGCCAGGTTGTCGTTGGCGAAGATGATCGCCTCCACGGGCCGTGCGCGGCGGGCAGGGGACAGCGCCAGTGCCTCAATCGCCTGCTTGCCCGCATCGAACGGCGCTTCGGCCGTCGGTGCGTAAATGATCGGTTCAAGGCCATGCTCGCGCATCACCGCCTCGTAGCCATCGCTGCGATCGACCGCGCTCAAGTCACCGGCAAGGCTGTTCTGCACGAAGGCGATGCGTCGATATCCCTTGGCATACAAGTAGCGCGCCGCCTGCTCGCCGACTGCATTGTTGGAATAGCCGACCTGTATCGGCTTGCGCTTCGGCTGATAGTCCCAAGTCTCCACCACCGGAATACCGGCGCTGGACAGCAGCTTCTCCGTGGCGCGGTTGTGGAAGCGTCCGACCACCGCCAGCGCTGCCGGCTTCCAGCCCAGGAAAGCGCGCACCGCGTTTTCTTCCTTGGCCGCCGAGAAGTAGCTGGACGCCAGCAGCAGCTGGTAACCGTGGCGATTCAGCGTATCGCTAAATGTCTGAATAGTGTTGGCAAAAATCGGCCCGGAGATATTCGGAATCACCATGCCCACCACGCGGCCATGCGCGGACGCGAGGCCGCTGGCGGCGAGATTCGGTACGTAGCCCAATTCCTTCACCGCCGCCGCAATGCGCGCGCTGCGTTCAGCCGCTACGCGCCCCGGCTCGGTGAAGTAGCGCGAAACGGTAATCGAGCCGACGCCCGCCAGCCGCGCCACATCGTGAACGGTGGCGCGGCCGGACCCCCTGCGTTTTCTTGGTGCTGCTGGTTCGCTCATGGCTGCATATTCTGAAAAGACATATCGATGATTTTTTTAATTCTTTGACTTCATTCCGGCCCGCCGCGACACTAAAAAAAGGGTACCGGTACCACTGAATTGTAGCGAACGACCTGCTGGGAACTAAGCTGGTTCTTCGATGATGAAAGTAGGTTTTCCGTATATGGCGCAAGGAGCGCTTTCAAATCAAGGGGTCAGGAATGAAGAACAATGTGAGATTTTTCGGTGCGCTGACCATCGGCGCTTTGCTGGTCAACGCGGCCTATGCGGAGGCGGAATCGACGCCGATCAAGGAACGCGACGACAGCGCATCCGTGCCTAGCGTGACGGTCAACGCAACGCGCCGCAACGCGTCGCTGCAATCCGTGCCGGTGGCGGTATCGGTGCTGGATGGTGATGCGCTGACGCAGGCCAACCGCACCAGCATCGACACCATCGTGCAGGAGGTGCCGAGCGTGACCTTCCGCCAGCAGGGCGGGAATAAAGATTCGACCATCTTTGTACGCGGTATCGGTACCATCTCCACTTCGCCGGGCGTGGAGCCGACGGTATCGACCGTGATCGACGGTGTGGTCTACGCGCGTCCGGGCCAGGCCACGCTGGACCTGCTGGATATCGAGCACATTGAAATCCTGCGCGGTCCACAGGGCACGCTGTTCGGCAAGAACGCCTCGTCCGGCGTGCTGAATGTGATCGGCCGCAAATCGTCGCAGGAGACCACGGGCTTTGTCGACGCGGCGTACTACGAAGGCAACGAGAAGCGCGTGCGCGCTGGTGTGTCGGGCGCAATCCAGCCGGGAGTGGTGGCGGCATCCGTCACCGGCCTGTATGCGGACTTCAACGGCAATGTCGATAACATCCACGCTGGCGGCGGCAAACTGAATGGCTACGACCGCAAAGGCGTGCGCGCCCGCGTCGATATCACGCCGACCAAGGACCTGGATATCGCGCTGATCGCGGACTACCTGCGCTCGAATTCCTCGCCGACTTTCACCGCCTACAAATCGACGTCGGCCGCTTTCACCGCAGGCATCGCACCAGTGGTGGCGAGGCCGGAAAACCGCCAGGTCAACGCTGATATTCCTAGCGATATCCGCGACAAGAACAAGGGCCTGTCGGCGCAGGTCGACTACCGCTTCAACGGCTACACGCTGACTTCCATCACCGCTGTGCGCGACTGGGACAACACGCAGTACACCAGCACTTCGGCCATCGGCAACGCGGCTGAAGTGGCGCGCATCACGGCAGCTTATCCGGCTACGCGCGATATCGGCACGGTGGACTTCAGCCAAGCTTCGCAAGAACTGCGCCTCGCATCGCCGAAAGGTGAGTTTGCGGAATACGTGGTGGGCGGTTTCTACCTGCACGGCAAGGACCGCGAAACCTACCAGCGCATCGTCAACAATGGCGCGGCGATCAATTCCGGCCGCGCGGACTACGGCGTGAAGAGCGACAGCTATTCGCTGTTCGGCGAGAGCACGCTGAACTTCTCGCCGCTGTGGCGCGCCATCGCCGGTGCGCGCTGGACCAAGGATGAACTGTCCTATGACCACCAGCGCACTTCGACGCAGACGGTGGCCTTCCCCGGCGTGCAGCCCGGCGTGCAGAACGCCGGCTCCACCAATGAAGACGGCTATTCGGGCCGCCTCGGCCTGCAATACGACCTGTCGCGTGACGTGAACACTTACGCTACCTACTCGCGCGGCTACAAAGGCCCGGCCTACAACGTCTTCTTCAACATGCTGAATCGCGACACGCTGGCGCTGAAGCCTGAGACCTCGGGTTCGTTTGAACTGGGCCTGAAAGCCAGCGCCTTTGATCGCAAGCTGACCGCCAACCTGGCCGTGTTCAGCACCAAGTATCAAAACTACCAGGCCAACTTCTACGACACCGTGGCCGGCGCCGTCGTCACGCGCCTGATCAACGCTGGCGATGTGTCGACCAAGGGTGTAGAACTGGACGTCAATGCACGCCCAAGCCGTGCGTTGACCCTGAGCGCATCGCTGGCCTATACCGACGCCACCATCGACAACTTCAACTGCCCGCCGGCTGCCGCTGCCTCGTGCAACCTGAATGGCAAACCGTTGCCGTTCTCGCCGAAGTGGAAGTCCTTCACCCGCGCCAACTACGCGCTGCCGCTGGAGAATGGCTTGATTGTCGACCTGTCGGCCGACTATAGCTGGCAGGCCAAGACGCAGTACGACTTGTTCCAGTCGGTCGATGCGATCCAGGGCGCGTATGGCATCGTCAACGCAGGCATCGCGCTGTCGTCTCCGGTGGCAGGCTGGCGCATCGCGCTGATCGGCAAGAACCTGACCAATAAATCGTACGCCACCAATCTGGTTACCTCGACCGGCTACGTCACCCGCGCCGTACCGCGCGATGACGAGCGCTATTTCGGCATCACCGCGCGCAAGGAGTTCTGATGGCCAGGCAGTTGAGTATTGCCGCATTCATGATGCGTTATGGCCATCACGTGGCGGCTTGGCGGCATCCCGACACGGATTTGCTGACGAATCCTTTCAAGGTGTTTCGGGAGCAGGTGCGCAGCGCCGAGCGGGCCTGCCTCGATGCGGTGTTCTTTGCTGATAGCGTGGCGCTGACTGGCGCGCCGTCGCTGGAGCCTTTGACGCTGCTGTCGGCGCTGGCCGCATCGACCGAGCGGATTGGTTTGATCGGCACCGCCACCACTACCTACAACGAGCCGTACACGGTGGCGCGGCAGTTTGCGTCGCTGGATTTGCTGTCGGATGGACGTGCAGGGTGGAACTTGGTCACCTCGGACAACGCGGCGGAAGCTGCCAACTTCGGCCGCGACCAGCACGTGGCGCATGCCGACCGCTATGCGCGGGCGCGGGAATTTCATCAAGTTGTCACAGGACTGTGGAATAGTTGGCACCCCGATGCGCTGGATGTCGACAAAGCAGGCGCGCTGCCATATGACCCGGCCAAGCTGCGCAAGCTGAATCATCGCGGCGAGCATTTCGCGGTGGCTGGTCCGTTGAACGTGGCGCGCAGTCCGCAGGGCCGGCCAGTGGTGGTGCAGGCCGGAGGTTCGGAGGTCGGCCGCGATCTGGCGGCTGCGACGGCGGAGGTGGTTTTCACCGCGCAGCCCACACTCGCAAAGGCGCAGGCCTTTTACAGCGATATCAAGCGGCGCGTAGTGGAGAAGGGCCGCAAGCCGGAGTCGGTAAAGGTGATGCCGGGATTGTTCGCGGTGGTCGGCCGCACGCAGGCGGAGGCGGACCAGAAGTTCGCCCAGCTTCAGTCGCTGATCGAGCCGAAGGCGGGTGTGGCGCTGTTGGGCCGGATGATCGGCAACTTCGATTTGTCGGGCTATCCGCTCGATGGCCCGTTGCCGGAGTTGCCGCCAACGCAGGACGGCCAACGCAGTCGCCAGCAGTTGTTGACCGATCTGGCGCAGGGCGAGAATTTGACGATACGCCAGCTGTACGAGCGCATCGCCGGTGGGCGCGGCCACTTCACGGTGGTCGGTACGGCGGAGCGGGTGGCGGATCAAATGCAGGAGTGGTTCGAGCAGGGTGCGGCGGATGGGTTCAATTTCATGTCGCCGGCGCTGCCGGGTGGTTTGGATGATTTCCTCACGCTGGTGATTCCTGAATTGCAGCGGCGCGGTTTGTTCCGCACGGCGTATGAAGGGAGCACGTTGCGCGAGCACTTGGGCTTATAGGAGAAGGCATGCTTGGCAGGATGTTGATATTGGCCGTTGCGCTGGCGATGGGGCAGGTGAACGCGCAGGAGTATTTTGGCGATGCGCGTCCTGATGCGCCGGAGCTGGCGGCGCGCGGCGCTTTGCAGGTCGGCGTGCGCACGCTGGTGGCGGAAAACAAGGACCAATTCGATATCCTGCACTACGGCGCCGAAAAGCCGGACCCGCGCTATAGCCGCAAGTTGAGGTTGGAAGTATGGTATCCGGCGAAGCTGGCGGCAGGTCAAAAAGAACATACTGTTTATACCGATGTTCTGGGCTCAGGCCCGAACGATCCGAAGCGGCCCAACACGCCGTTCCAGTTCAACGGCCGCGCGGCCCGCGATGCGGCACCTGCGGTGGCGGACACGCGCTACCCACTGGTGATCGTCTCGCACGGCTATCCCGGTTCGCGGCTGCAAATGTCTTACCTGACCGAGAACCTGGCCTCGAAAGGCTACGTAGTGGTCGCCATCGACCACCCTGAATCCACGCGCGCCGACAAGGCGGGCTTCCCCAGCACGCTGCTGAACCGCCGTTTTGACGACCTGTTCGTGCTGAACACCGTCGCCGCATGGGCCAAGCCGGGCAGCGGCAGCTTCCTGGCCGGTCTGGTGGATGCGGACAATACCGCGCTCATCGGCTACTCGATGGGCGGCTACGGCGCCCTGAACACCGTCGGCGCAGGCATCAGCGCGGCGGCGGTAGCCTACGTCCCCGGCGGCAAGCTGGCCGTCAACCAGCAGGGCAAACCACAGTACGAAGCAGCGCGCGATCCGCGCATCAAGGCCGTGGTGGCCTTCGCGCCGTGGGGCGGCGCGCATAAAGTGTGGGATGACGCCGGCCTGGCCGGCGTACGCACGCCGCTGCTGTTCATCAGCGGCGACCAGGACGATGTGGCCGGCTACCAGGACGGCGTCAAGCAACTGTTCGAGAAAACCGTCCGCGCCGACCGCTACCTGCTGACCTACGTTGGCGGCCGCCACAATTCCGCGCCGAATCCACCATCCCCGGCCCACTGGAGTAACCCGGACGACTTCCAGTCTTACTCCGAGCCGGTGTGGGACAGCCGCCGTATCAACAACATCAACCAGCACTTCGTGACGGCCTTCCTCGGCATCCAGCTCAAGCAGCAGCCCTTGCAAGCCTATCTGGAGCTGCCGCCACTACAAGCCGATGGCACCATCAAGGAAGACGCCGGCCTGTGGAAGGGCTTCGTCAAGCGCGCCGCGCTCGGACTGGAGTGGCGCCACCTGCCGCCGCAGTGATCACTGCAACTTACTGTTCTGGCAGCCGGAGCTGTTGCACTCGCGGACGCGGTCTTGCAGGAATTGCGAGCGCTTGATGGTGGTGGTGGTCGCGCAGTTCAGGTTGACGTAGAAACCGGTGGCGTCGCGCTTGGAGCATGTGTCGTTGCGTTGCGTGATCCACGCCAGTTGGCCCGCTTTCAGCGACTTCTTGCCGTCGGCATCGAGCTTGCTGCTCAGCGCCTGGTAATTGGTGTTCAACTCCTTGTCGGCTTCCTGATAGACCTTGTTGAGGCAATACAGGCCGTCGAAGTCATTCTTCGGCACGTCGCATGCGGAGTTGGCGAAGGCGGCGCCGGATGCGCAAAACAGGACGGCAGCAATAATTTTCTTCATGTCGGACCTTTAAATAAGCATTAATATTGCCAAGTCTGCCATGTTTCCGGGCAGCCCTCAAGAGCGTCAGCTTGTATAATGCTGGCAAATTAACAGGCCTGCATATCATGACCAACACCACTCACTTCGGTTACAAGACTGTCGCGGAAGAAGATAAAGTCCGCGAGGTTGCCAAGGTTTTCCATTCTGTCGCCGCCAAGTACGACATCATGAACGACGTTATGTCGGCTGGCCTGCACCGTCTGTGGAAGACCTTCACCATCGCCAACGCGGCCGTGCGTCCGGGCTTCAAGTGCCTCGACATCGCCGGCGGCACGGGCGACCTGGCCAAGGTGTTTGCCAAGCAGGCGGGCCCGACCGGGGAAGTGTGGCTGACCGACATTAACGAATCGATGCTGCGCGTAGGGCGCGACCGCCTCTTGAATCGCGGCCTGTTGACCCCCACCTTGCTGTGTGATGCAGAAAAACTGCCATTCCCGGACAACTACTTCGACCGCGTCAGCGTGGCATTCGGCCTGCGCAACATGACCCACAAGGATCAGGCGCTGAAGGAAATGCGCCGCGTGCTGAAGCCGGGCGGCAAGCTGCTGGTGCTGGAATTTTCGAAAGTGGCGGCGCCATTGCAGAAACCGTACGACCTGTACTCGTTCAAGATTCTGCCTTGGATGGGTGAGAAGATCGCCAACGACGCCGAAAGCTACCGCTATCTGGCCGAGTCGATCCGCATGCACCCGGACCAGGAAACGCTGAAAACCATGATGGAAGAGGCGGGCCTGGAACGGGTCACGTACTACAACCTGACGGCAGGTGTGGCCGCTCTCCACACCGGTATCAAAATGTAATGACTGGAATGACGATGAACCTGAAAAAAATCCTGGTCGGCGCCGTAATCGCCGTCTCCGCCATGTCGCTGCTGACCGAGGCGATGGCCCGTCCTGCCGGCGGTGGCCGTTCGTTTGGCCGCCAGTCGCAAAACGTCAGCCGCATGCCGGCCCAGCCCGCGCCGCAACCGGCGCCGCGCCAGGCCGCGCCTGCACCGGCTCCTGCGCCAGTGGCGCCACCAGCTGCCGCACCGAAGAAGCCAAGCATGTGGAAGGGCATCCTGGGCGGCGCACTGCTGGGCCTGGGCCTGGGCGCACTGTTCTCGCACTTCGGCATGGGCGGCGCGCTGGCCAGCGCGCTCGGTTCGATCCTGATGCTGGTGCTGCTGGCTGGCGTGGTGTTCTTCATCATCCGCCTGATCCGTGGCAAGTCGCAGCCTGCGGCGCAGCCGGCTGCGTTCGGTGGTAACAACGTCTACCAGATGCCGCAAGGTTCGGTCACGCCGGAAATCGGCTCGGGCCTGCAGCCTGCGCCGGTTGCTGCTGCACCGGTGCAGCAGCCGCACGCTCAGTGGGGCGTGCCGGCCGACTTCGACCAGGCCAGCTTCCTGCGCGTGGCCAAAGGTAACTTCATCCGCCTGCAAGCGGCTTGGGACAAGGGCGACGTGGCCGATATCCGCGAATTCACCACGCCGGAAGTGTTTGCCGAGATGAAGATGCAGATCAGCGAGCGCACCGTGGCCGACTACACCGACGTGGTCAGCATCGAGGCCGAACTGCTGGGCATTGAAACCAGCGACAGCGACTACCTGGCGAGCGTCAAGTTCACCGGCATGATCAAGCCGGCGCCGGACGCGCTGGCCGAGCCGTTCCATGAAGTGTGGAACCTGGTCAAGCCGGTCAACGGTTCGAGCGGCTGGCTGCTGGCAGGTATTCAGCAACTGGCGTAATCAGGTAAAGCAAGCAAAGCTGGTAAGATCAAGGCCGCCCGTCATCGGGCGGTTTTGTTTTGAACGACAGGAATATGATTTCATTCAATCCAGGCAGTTTTTCTGCGGCGCCGGCCAGCGCCGCCATCAATCACTTGCTGGCGCAGGAGCCGTGGGCGCGCCAGGAGTTGCAGCGCCACGCCGGCAAGATCGCCTGCATCGACGCCGGCTCGGCCGCGCTGCGCCTGCGCGTCACCGCCGATGGCTATCTGGAAGCTGCGCCGGCTGAGGAAGCGGCGCGCGTCACCATCCGCGTCAAACTGTCGGACCTGCCGCTGATCGCGCAAAACCGCGAACGCGCTTTCTCCTACGTGCAAATCGAAGGCGACGCCGAATTCGCCAACGCCATTTCCAACCTCAGCAAGACGCTGCGCTGGGAAGCCGAGCACGATCTGGAAAAAGTGATCGGCCCGATCGCCGCCGTGCGCGCCGTCTCGGGCGCCAAAGCTGTCTTCGAGGCGGTGAAAACCGGCCACCAGAAGCTGGCTGAAAACGTTGCTGAGTTCCTGCTCGACGAGAAGCAGGTGCTGGTGCGGCCGCAAACGGTGGACGCTTACTCGGCCGAGGTCACGCGCCTGCGCGATGACGCCGAGCGCTTCGCCAAGCGCCTCGCCAAATTGGAACAGAAACTGGGATCCCAATAATGCTGAAATTCTTGCGCCTGCTGAAAATCCTGCGGGTCTCGGTGCGCTACGGCCTCGATGAAATTGCCATCTCTGGCTTGAAGAAGCCGCGCATCGCCAAGCTGATCGACACGGTGTTTTTCTGGCGCGACCTGTCCGCGCCGCGCGGCGAGCGCCTGCGCATGGCGCTGGAAGAGCTGGGCCCGATCTTCGTCAAGTTCGGCCAGGTGCTGTCGACCCGGCGCGACCTGATTCCGGCCGACCTGGTGGAAGAGCTGGCGCGCCTGCAGGACCGCGTGCCGCCGTTCGATACCGAGTTGGCCATCAAGCAAATCCGCAAATCGCTGGGCGCGCACCCGGACGAGCTGTTTGCCACTTTCGAACGCACGCCGGTGGCCTCGGCCTCGATCGCGCAGGTGCACTTCGCCACGCTGCGTGACGGCCGTCAGGTGGCGGTCAAGGTGCTGCGCCCCGGCATGAAAAAATCCATCGATGACGACGTCGCGCTGATGCACGTCGCTGCCGAGTGGATCGGCAATTTGTGGGCCGACAGCAAACGTCTCAAGCCAAAAGAAGTGGTGGCCGAGTTCGACAAATACCTGCACGACGAACTGGACCTGATGCGCGAGGCCGCCAACGCCAGCCAGCTGCGCCGCAATTTTGCCGATTCGCACCTGCTGCTGGTGCCGGAAATGTACTGGGATTACTGCTCGTCGAGCGTGATCGTGATGGAGCGCATGCACGGTATTCCGGTGTCGCAGATCGACCGCCTGGAAGCGGCCGGCGTCGACTTGAAAAAGCTGTCCAGCGATGGCGTGGAAATCTTCTTCACGCAAGTGTTCCGCGACGGTTTCTTCCATGCCGATATGCACCCGGGGAATATCCTGGTGTCGATCGAGCCGGAAAGCTTCGGCCGCTACATCGCGCTCGACTTCGGCATCGTCGGCACGCTTAACGATTTCGACAAGGACTACCTGTCGCAGAATTTCCTGGCCTTCTTCCGCCGCGACTACAAGCGCGTGGCCGAAGCGCATATCGAGTCCGGCTGGGCGCCGAAGGAAACCCGTGTCGATGAACTGGAGGCGGCGGTGCGCGCCTGCTGCGAGCCGATCTTCGACCGGCCGCTGAAAGACATCTCGTTCGGCCAGGTGCTGCTGCGCCTGTTCCAGACCTCACGCCGTTTCAACGTGGAAGTGCAGCCGCAGCTGGTGCTGCTGCAAAAGACGCTGCTCAACATCGAAGGCCTGGGCCGCCAGCTCGACCCCGATCTCGACCTGTGGAAGACCGCCAAGCCCTACCTGGAAAACTGGATGGCCGAGCAGGTTGGTGTGAAAGGCTTCATGCAGCGCCTGAAGGCCGAGGCGCCGCGCTATGCCCATCTGTTCCCTCAACTGCCGCGCCTGCTGCATCAGGCACTGGAACGGCATGCGGAAAAGCCGGCCGACAACGGTGAGCTGATCAAGGTACTGATCCACGAACAGCAGCGCACCAACCGCCTGCTGAGCCTGGTGATCTATTCTGCCGGCGCGTTTGCGCTGGGCGTGGCCGGCTTCCAGCTCTACCTGCGCTGGCACCCGTGAGCGACTTCCAGCAGCGCGATCCAGGTTCGCCGGCGTTCTGGGATGAACGCTTCGCGCGCAACTTCACGCCGTGGGACAAGGGCGGCGTGCCGCAAGCGCTGCGCGACTTTGCGGCCGCCAGCGCGCCGCTGCTGACGCTGATCCCGGGCTGCGGCTCGGCCTACGAGCTGGCCTTCCTGGCCGGGCAGGGCTGGGACGCCACCGCCATCGACTTCTCTCCGGCCGCCGTGGCGCAGGGCAAAGCGGTGGCGGGTCCGCATGCGGCGCGCGTGGTGGAGGCGGATTTCTTCCAATGGCAGCCGGCCGCTCCGCTGCAGCTGATCTACGAACGGGCGTTTTTGTGCGCCATGCCGCGCGCCATGTGGCCGCAAGTGGCGGTGCGCTGGGCGCAGCTGCTGGCGCCCGGCGCGCTGCTGGCCGGTTATTTCTTCTTTGACGACGCGCCCAAGGGCCCACCGTTCGGCATCAGCCGCGCGCAGCTGGACGAACTGCTGCAGGCCGATTTCACTTGCATTGCCGACAACGCCGTCAGCGACTCGATCCCGGTGTTCGCCGGCAAGGAGCGCTGGATGGTGTGGCGCCGAAAAAGCCTTGACCACAGGAAACAGTCAAGTGGCTGGCAAAAGGCTTTATAATTCAGGGTTTTGATGATTTTTGCGGAGTAAGTAATGCCGATCTACGCGTACCGCTGTGAAGCATGCGGTTTTGCCAAGGACGTTTTGCAGAAGATTTCCGATCAGCCGCTGACGGTGTGCCCGGAGTGCGGCAAGGAGTCGTTCAAGAAGCAAGTGACCGCAGCCGGCTTCCAGCTGAAAGGCTCGGGCTGGTATGTGACCGATTTCCGTGGCGGCACGCCGCCGGCGACCGGCACGGCCACCGGCCCTGCCAAGAGCGAAGCGGCGCCAGCGCCTGCCCCGACGCCGACGCCGACGCCATCGGGCGGCAGCAGCGACAACTGAAGAAGCGATCCATCCACCACAAGGAATTCGATGCGTAAATACTTCATTACCGGTTTGCTGATCCTGGTGCCGCTGGCGATTACCGCCTGGGTGCTGAACCTGGTGATCAGCACCATGGACCAGTCGCTGCTGTTCGTGCCGGAGCGCTGGCAGCCGCGCACCCTGATCGGTTTTGACATTCCCGGCCTGGGCACTTTGTTGACCGTGGTGATCGTGTTCCTGACCGGCCTGCTGACCAATAACCTGGTCGGCAATTATGTGGTCAAGCTGTGGGAAAAACTGCTGACCCGCATCCCGGTGGTGAGTTCCCTGTATTCAAGCGTCAAGCAAGTGTCGGACACGCTGTTCTCGTCGTCGGGCAATGCTTTCCGCAAAGCGGTGCTGATCCCGTATCCGCACCAGAATTCGTGGACCATCGCCTTCCTGACCGGCACGCCGGGCGGGGATGTGAAGAACCACCTGGTCGGCGACTATGTCAGCGTGTACATCCCGACCACGCCGAATCCGACCTCGGGCTTTTTCCTGATGATGGCGAAGAAGGATGTGGTCGAGCTCGACATGTCGGTCGATGCGGCCCTGAAGTACATCGTTTCGATGGGTGTGGTGGCGCCGGAAGAAGCGCCCAAAGCCGTCGAAGCAAGCAAGCTGAACTAAGCAAGCTGAACTAAGCAAGATTAACTGAGTAACTTAACCTGAACCGAGAAATAAACATGTCCTCAATGCGTACTCACTACTGCGGCCTCACCACTGAAGCGCTGCTTGGCCAAACCGTCAGCCTGTGCGGCTGGGTAC
>Ga0105244_10002228_pt1 | contig 14772 bp, 11 predicted proteins | sample KBSM44metaG_FD_80423 | JGI IMG/M metagenome (GOLD analysis project Ga0105244, IMG submission 80423) | Miscanthus rhizosphere microbial communities from Kellogg Biological Station, Michigan, USA - KBS M4-4 metaG | ecosystem: Host-associated > Plants > Roots > Rhizosphere > Soil | place... | reverse complement strand
GTGAACCCATGTGGGAGCGGGCTTGCTCGCGAATACGGCGTGTCAGGCAATACATCCTTGACTGATACACCGCTTTCGCGAGCAAGCCCGCTCCCACATTTTTTGATCCCATTTCAAATCAGGTCATGTTAGATCACGAAGCGCGCCACCATCGCGTTCAGGTCCACCGCCAGGCGTGACAGCTCGTGGCTGGCCGCGCTGGTCTGGTTGGCGCCCGCTGCCGACTGGGTGGCCAGGTCGCGGATGTTGACCAGGTTGCGGTCCACTTCGCGCGACACCTGGGCCTGCTCTTCCGAGGCGCTGGCGATCACCAGGTTGCGTTCGTTGATCAGGCTGATGGACTGGGTGATCTGCTCCAGGGCCACACCGGCAGCGCGGGCCATTTCCAAGGTGTTCTGGGTGCGCTGGTTGCTCTGCTGCATCGATTGCACGGCTTCACCGGTGCCGTTCTGGATGCCGGCGACCATCTTCTCGATCTCTTGGGTCGACTGCGCCGTACGATGAGCCAGGGCGCGCACTTCATCGGCGACCACCGCAAAACCACGCCCCGCTTCACCGGCACGGGCCGCTTCGATGGCGGCGTTGAGCGCCAGCAGGTTGGTCTGCTCGGCAATTGCGCGGATCACGTCCAGCACCTTGCCAATGTCACGGCCTTGGGAGGCCAGGCCTTCGATCAGCACGGCGGTGTTCTGCACGTCCTGGGTCATGGTCTGGATCGCGCCGACGGTTTCCACCACGCGGTCACGGCCTTCACGCGCTGCGAGGTTGGACTGGCCGGAGGCTTCGGAGGTGGACACGGCATTGCGCGCCACCTCTTCCACCGCGGCGGTCATCTCGTTGACCGCCGTCGCCGCCTGGTCAATTTCATTGTTCTGTTGCTGCAGGCCTTTGGAGGCTTCTTCAGTGACGGCGCTCAACTCTTCCGCTGCCGAGGCCAGCTGGGTGGCGGAGCCGGCGATGTGCTGGATGGTCTGGCGCAGGTTGGCTTGCATCGACGCCAGGGCGCTGAGCAGACGGGCCGGTTCGTCTTTGCCGTCGTCTTCAATGGCCTTGCTCAGGTTGCCACCGGCAATCGTCTCGGCCACTTCCACTGCCTTGCGCAGCGGCGTGACGATGCTGCGGGTCAGCAACCAGGCCAGCAACACCGTCAGCAGCGCAGCAGCCACCGACACGGCAATCACCCCGGCGATGGCACCCTCGTAGCTCTGCCCCGCTTCAGCGTCGGCCTCCTTGGCATCGGCCGCGTTGATGGCGATCAACTTGTTCAACTGCTCGCCCATCAGGTCGGTGCCGTCCTTGATACGCGTGTTGATCAGCGTGCGCATCTCGTCGACTTTGCCCTGCTTGGACAAGGCCAGCATCTCGGCCTGGGCGGTGAAGTAGTTGTTCAGCGTGGTGACGAACGTCTTGTACAGCGCCGCTTCCTCGGTACCGGCCGGCAATGCTGCATAGCCGGCCTGGGCTGTCTTGACCTTGTCGGCCAACACGCCCATGCGGGTTTCGGCTTCCTGCAGGCCGGCCGGCTCACGGTTGACCAGCACACGGAATGACAGGATGCGCAGGCGCAAGACGTTTTCAGTGATGTTGCCAAGGTAGGTCACGCTGGGCAGTTGGGTGGCGCTCATATCCACCGACGACTGGCGGATCTGCGTCATGCGGTTGACCGCAAACACCCCCAGTAAAATCACTAGCAACGCAATGAACGCAAAACCGAGGAACGCGCGAGGGGCGATATTCAGATGACGGAGGGACATAGGGGGTGCTCTCAGAAGTAGTGTTTGCGAGCGTCCCTGCCGCGAAACGATCAGTCGGTGTCAACGCGCCGCTCTGACCTTTGGTCACCACTGTTATCGTTGGTATGTGGGCCTATACGAGGTATCGGCAGGGCTCGCGGTTTCCCGCAGGGCCTTCATAAATATTTTTTTACACTTCTGACGACCGGCAGTTTCTGGCATTCTTCGCCTCCATTTTCTGACCCGAGCCCGCATTTTGTCTGACGCTCAAGCCCCCCGCCCCCGCTATAAATCCGACCTGATCTACGGTCTGGAAGACCGCCCGCACTTCACCGCGGCGATCTTTGCCGCGCTGCAGCACGTGCTGGCGAGTTTCGTCGGCATCATCACCCCGACCCTGATCGTGGGCGGCGTGCTGGGCCTGGAAAGCGAAGTGCCGTACCTGGTGAGCATGGCGTTGTTCGTGTCGGGGTTGGGCACCTTTGTGCAAGCGCGCACGTTCGGCCCGGTGGGCTCGGGGCTGTTGTGCCTGCAAGGCACCAGCTTTTCGTTTATCAGCGTGATCCTCAGCGCGGGGTTCATGGTCAAGGCCCGGGGTGGTGGCACCGACGAGATCCTGTCGACCATCTTCGGCATCTGCTTTTTTGCCGCCTTTATTGAAGTGGTGCTCAGCCAGTTCATCGGCAAACTGCGCAAACTGATCACCCCGGTGGTGACCGGTACCATCATCACCTTGATGGGCCTGTCGCTGATCAAGGTCGCGGTCACCGACATGGCCGGTGGCTTCGGCGCCAGCGACCTGGGCGCCGCTGGCAATATGGGCCTGGCCGCGCTGGTGCTGCTGACCATTGTGGTGCTCAACCGCTTCAGCAACCCGTTCCTGCGCCTGGGTTCGATCGTGATCGGCCTGACCTTGGGTTTTGTGGTGGCCTGGTGGATGGGCCGCGTCGACATGGCCGCCCTGCCCCATGTGCCACTGATCAGCGTGCCGGTGCCGTTCAAATACGGGTTCTCGTTCGACTGGGTAGCATTTATCCCGGTGGCGGTGATCTTCCTGATTTCCCCGCTGGAAGCAGCCGGTGACCTGACCGCCAACTCGATGATTTCCCAACAGCCGGTCAAAGGCCCGCTGTACATCAAGCGCATCAAGTCGGGCCTGCTGGCCGACGGCCTCAACTCGGCGATGGCCGCTACCTTCAACAGCCTGCCGATGGTGACCTTCGCCCAGAACAATGGGGTGATCCAGTTGACCGGCGTGGCCAGCCGCTACGTGGCGTACTTCATCGCCGGCCTGCTGGTGCTGCTGGGCCTGTTCCCGATGATTGGTGCGGTACTTCAGTTGATGCCCAAGCCGGTACTGGGCGGCGCTACCTTGATCATGTTCGGCACCGTGGCCGTGGCCGGTATCAAGATCCTCGCCGAGGCCGGGCTGCATCGACGCAATGTGCTGATCGTGGCAATCTCCCTCGGCATGGGCCTGGGTGTCGCCGCCGTGCCGGAAGTGTTGCGCGACCTGCCCAAGGCGTTGCACAACATCTTCGAATCGCCGATCACCGTGGGTGCGTTCTGTGCAATCCTGCTGAACATTTTCCTGCCGGAAGAGTTCATAGAACTGGAAGAAGATGAATTTGATCCGGAGTCCTCTACCCTCAAGGTGATGCAAGACCCGGACGTCACGAAATAGGGAGCACTGTTAATGCGCAAGCTCATGGTTCTATCGTTGTTGCTGCTGACCTTGAGCGCCTGCGCCCTGTTCCCCAACCGTGACCCGGTGAATATCACCGTGGTGGGCATTGAACCTCTGCAAAGCCAGGACCTGGAAGTGCGTTTCGCCGTGAAGCTGCGGGTGCAAAACCCCAATGAAACGGCGATCGACTACAACGGCGTGGCCCTGGACCTGGACGTCAATGGCCGGCCGCTGGCCTCGGGAGTGAGTGACCAAAGCGGTTCCATCCCACGGTTCTCTGAGACGGTTCTGATGGTGCCAGTGAGCGTTTCCGCATTCTCCGTGCTGCGCCAGACCCTTGGCCTGAGCCAGACCCAAAGCCTGAACAACCTGCCCTACGTGCTGCGCGGCAAACTGGCGGGTGGGCTGTTTGGCACCCAGCGTTTTGTCGACCGTGGCACGCTTGACCTGCCCAACACGGCCACGTGGTGATCGCCATGCAACCGACGCTCTATACCGAACGCCTGATCCTGCGCCCGCTGACCCTGGACGATGCCGACGCCATCCAGCAGATATTTCCCCACTGGGAAGTGGTGCGTTACCTCAACAACGAGGTGCCCTGGCCTTACCCGGCCGATGGTGCACGCAGCTTCCTGGAGAACGTGGCCTTGCCCGGCATGGCACGTGGCGAGCAATGGCACTGGGCGATGTACCTGAGGGACTCACCTGACACGTTGGTCGGCAACATCAGCCTGTTCGATACCGAAGACGACAACCGTGGCTTCTGGCTCGGCCAGCCATGGCACGGCCAGGGCTACATGACCGAAGCCAGTGCGGTAGTGACTGACTACTGGTTCAACGTGCTCGAGCGCCCGGTATTGCGCGCGCCCAAGGCCGCGCCCAACCAGGGATCGCGGCGGATCTCCGAGCGTGGAGGCATGCGCCTGGTCAAGACGGTAGAGGGCCACTTTGTCGAAGGCACCTTCCCCCGGGAAATCTGGGAAATTACCCGCGAGGAATGGCTGAAATCCAAATCCTCCAGTCAATGAATATCCACTGTGGGAGCTGGCTTGCCTGCGATAGCGACCTATCAGCCAAGGATATGCAAGCTGACACACCGCTATCGCAGGCAAGCCAGTTCCCACAGTTTTCCCACCATAGTGTCAGTCGGTGATGAAACGCACGCCCGGTTTGGCGCGCTCATCCACGCTCAACTCGAACACATCCGGCCGGGCATAGTGCCCCACCACGTCGTAGTCATACCGCGCCCGCACCAGATCATCAGTGTCGATCCGTGCCGTCAACAGCCCCGCTTCCCCGAACAACGGCCCGGCCAGGATGTCGCCCATGGGCCCGACGATCACGCTGCCTCCGGCGATCAACGGGCGGTCCGACGGCCAGTTGGCCACCTCCACCCCCAACGCATCCGGCGAGGCCTGCACCTGGCATGCGCTCACCACAAAGCAGCGGCCTTCATGGGCCACATGGCGCATGCTCACCTGCCACATTTCACGTTCATCCACGGTGGGTGCGCACCAGACGTCCACGCCCTTGGCGTACATGGCCGTGCGCAGCAGCGGCATCATGTTTTCCCAGCACACAGCGCCGCCGATTCGCCCCACTGCCGCGTCGATCACTGGCAGGGTCGAGCCGTCGCCCTTGCCCCAGATCAACCGTTCGGTGCCGGTAGGCATCAATTTGCGGTGCTTGGCCACCAACCCGCCCGTGGGTTCGAAATACAGCACCGTGCAATACAGGGTGTTGCCACTGCGCTCGATCACGCCCAGTACCAGGCTCGCGCCTGTGCGCGCCGACAGACCGGCCAGGGCGTCGGTCTCGGCGCCGGGCACATCGATGGCATTGGCAAAGTAGCGGGCAAAGGCTTCGCGGCCTTCCTGCAGGCGGTAACCCAGCTGGGTGCCAAAGGCTTCACCTTTGGGATAGCCGCCCAGCAGCGCTTCGGGCATGACCACCAGTTGCGCACCGCTGCGGATGATTGCGTCCTCGTAGCCGAGGATTTGCGCCAGGGTTTCGCCCTTGCCGCCCGGCAAGGATCCGATTTGCAGGGCTGCCACAGTCGATACAGGCATCACGCTCACTCCAGAGTCAGGGGGGTTGCCCATTCTCCGGCCAGCCATGATCATGAATAAAGCCCACCTCAGTGCTGAATGATATGAATCAAACAAATATCGCCCAGGTTGACCTGAACCTGCTGAAAACCTTTGAAGCCCTGCATGACGAGTCCAGCGCCAGCCGCGCCGCCGTGCGCCTGGGGGTGACGCAGTCGGCCATCAGTGCAGGATTGCGGCGTTTGCGCGAGGTGTATGGCGACCCGTTGTTCGTGCGCACCGGGCGCGGCCTGGCGCCGACCTTGCGCGCCAACCAGTTGAAACCGGTGATAGGCGAGGCGCTGGAGCGTTGCCGGCAAAGCCTGGCCATGGTCAACCCGGATAACCAGCAGTATCAGGGCCGCTCCGTGGTGCTGGGGTTGTCGGATGATTTCGAGATTGCCTACGGCCGGCGTCTGATGGAAGAAATCGCCCGGCGCGCGCCGAAGCTGCGGGTGATCTTCCGTCAGACCCACAGCCAGATCGTCGCCGGCGCCCTGCTCGACCGTACCCTGGACCTGGCGATCACGGCGGGCGGCTTTGCCCACGGTCGACTCAGTCGGCAAGTGTTGGGAGAAGGCGATTACCGCTGCCTGGTGGATTCAGCCCAAACCAGCATCAGCCTGGACGAGTTCGTCGCCCGTGAACACGTGCTGGTATCATCCGGTGGGTTTATCGGGATTACCGATGAAGGCTTGGCGGCACAGGGGTTGAGCCGCCAGGTGTGCGCCTCCACCAGCCACTTCGCGGCGTTGCCGTTTCTGCTCAAGGGCAGCCAGGCGGTGGCGACCATTCCCGGGCATGCGGCGCAGGCCATTGCGAATATGACCGGCCTGCACGTACTACCCTGCCCGCTGGCGTTGCCGCGCTACCCGGTGGAGTTGGGCTGGCGGACTCAGGCGCAGCTGGACCCGTTGCTGCTGAAGGTGCGTGAAGCGATTGTGGCGAGCTTTATTTAGCCGCCGCCATCAACTTGTTGACCTCACTGCGCACCATGTTGGAGAACTCCGGCGGCGACATGCCGTCCAGTTCGGCACGGACCCACTCGGCCCACTTGCCCTTGCGTTTGGCGCGCTCGCCGAACAACCGTGCCGCTTCGCCCTTGGCCTTGCCCAGGTTGGTCTGCCACAGTTCGTAGAGGCGGGACTTTTCATCTTCCAGCTCGGCGCGTTCGGCGAGAGTCTTGTTGGCCAGATTGAAGCTCATGTTGAATTCCCTGCTGCACAAATAGACGGCATCTTACACTGTAGGTCGAAATTTCCTGATTCGGATTTTTGCCCGGGACCCGGCGGGCGCAAAAAAACTGCAACTTTTGCCGCTGCCCGGCACTCCATTGTTCACTGTCACATTCACTCGCAAGGAGTCACACAATGGCCCGCAAAACCGCTGCCCAAGCCGTCGAAGACCAAATCAAGGACCAAGCCTTCAGCGAACTGACCGCGCTGATCGAAGAATCGGACAAGCTGCTCAAAAGCAGCGCATCCCTGGTGGGCGAAGAAGGTGAAACCCTGCGCGAGCAGGTCGCCATCAAGCTCAAGCAAGCCCTGGACTCGGTGTCCAATGTGCGCGAGCGCAGCAAGCCGGTGGTGGATGCCACCGAAACCTACATCGGTGGCCACCCGTGGCAGACCGTGGCGATTTCCGCAGGTTTCGGCCTGGTGGTCGGCCTGCTGCTGGGCCGCCGTAACTGATACATGAAGGCTGCGCCGGATGCGGCGCAGCCTGTTTCATTGCTCGGCCAGCACTCGCAACCGCGCCAATTCCTCTGCATCAACCTCGATACCCTGCTGGTCCGACCGCGCCCGTGTGCGATGACGTCGGTCCCCTGGCAAGCGCCGCAACCCCGCCGCATGCATCTGCCGCACCAGTTCCTGGCTGCGCTCGGCGAAGCTTTGCCCGGCCGTCTTGCTCGGATCGATCAGGATCAACAGTTGGCCGGTCCACGGCGTGCGTGCGCCCGGGTGGTCGGCCCAATTGAATTCGAAAGAGAAATTGCCGCCTGTCAGGGCTGCGGCCAATAACTCGACCATCATCGACAGCGCCGACCCCTTGTGCCCGCCAAACGGCAACAAAGCCCCCCCTTCCAGCACCGCCTTCGGGTCCTGAGTGGGTTGGCCCAGGCTGTCCACGCCCATGCCCGGTGGCAAACGCTCGCCTTTACGCGCAGCGATCTGCACGTCGCCGTGGGCGATGGCGCTGGTGGCCAGGTCGAACACAATAGGCAGGCCATCGGCACGCGGTGCAGCAAAAGCAATGGGGTTGGTGCCAAACAGCGGACGGTCAGCCCCGTGGGGCACCACGCAGGTCATGCTGTTGACCACGCTCAGCGCCACCAGGCCCTGCTCGGCGAACGGCTCGACATCCGGCCATAACGCGGCGAAGTGGTGGGAGTTATGGATAGCCAGCAAGGCGATTCCGGCACTGCGGGCCTTTTCCACCAGCAACGCACGCGCGGCCTCCAGGGCGGGCTGGGCAAAACCGTTACCGGCATCCACCCGTACAAAGCCTGAAGCCACGTCGGTGACCACCGGCACGGCCTTGCCATTCACCCAGCCGCTGGCCAGGGTGCTGAGGTAACCGGGGATACGAAAAATACCGTGACTGTGGGCGCCATCACGTTCGGCGCTGGCGCAATTGTGCGCGAGGATGGCGGCCACTTCAGGCGAAGTGCCGTGGCGGACAAAGATGGCGTGGAGCAAGGCCACCAGCTTGGCGAAACCGATGGTGGCGCTGGAACTGTCAACAACCGTGGGCTGGGCAGACATCTGAAGCTCCGATTTTATGATTGGAGGGGGCATACAGCGTGAAATCCAGACCTGTGATTAAACAACGCCGCCTGCCGCTGCTGTCAATGCTGTTTACGGCAAATATGTAGCCCCATTCGCCAACACGACCGCCCTAGCCTGCTGGCCCGTCCCCATTACCCACGGAGAAAGGTCGATGGCACAGCTCACCCCCCCGTATTTTTTCGATGAATTCCTGCGCCCTATCCATCGCAAACACCCTTCAGAACGGGAGCGCGCGCTGGGGTTGACCTTGAAGGATCTCGACTGGCTGATGGCGGTCTACACCGCCACCCATGCCGGGCGCCAGGCCCGTGAGGCCCCCATGACCGTCGAAACGCTGGTGATCGAGAGGCCAGGACAGCCTGCGACAGCGCTGGCCGGCGCCTTCATGATGAGCCCGACCCCTGATGGGAAGAAGGCCTTGCTGTATAGCCCCTATGGGGGAATCGAAGTATTCGACAACCGTGCCGTGGCGCTCGCAACCCTCAGGGAACGCCTCAGAAACGAAACACAACATATTGATTTAATTAGCTTTCTATCTATAGAGGAGCGCCAGGCCTTTTCTTTCAGCGGCTTGTTCGCCGTGACCACCACAACGATTGAAGGCATCGTATTCGTGGATCAGGAACAGGCGATTGAGGCAAGCCAAAGGCAAAACGTACAGCGTGCCCTGGATGAATTACGCACCACGCCCACCCTGGCCTCAATGCTCAGCACACTGCTGAACATCATGGCGCGCCCTTATTTTCCCCACCTCGATCAACAATACACGTTGGTAAACACGTTTCTGGTTTCAGCGGAGGCTAACGGCGCTGATCGATGGATTGCCTCGGCGACCCTCAGTGAAACCCTGCTGCAGTACTACCTGAAACCGGAGTGGCCGGCCAACTGTACCCGCACGTTCACCCACCCCAGGCACGATAAAAGCGCCCTGCCTGAGAGGCGACTCAAACAGGATTTCGAACGCTGGGAGCGCGTTGTGGAACAGACGGCTGGCGTGCTGTCTTCGCTGTTAAGCAGCCTGTTGCAGACCTGGTGGAATGAAACCCGTGGCGGCAATCCATCGCGCCTGGATCTGTTTGCCCAACTGATGAGTGACAAATTTCGCGCCGACCTGCTGCTCAAGCATCAGAGCGGGATTCTTTCTTCCGAGGAGGCGCATCGACTGCGCGCGATTTTCCTCCCCGACAAGGCGTCACGCAGCGACTGGCATGCGACGTTGAATATCGAAAAAATCAGCATCCACGCACCTTATCAACATTATGTGGAACTGGCCGCGACGTTGTTGATCAGTGACCAGCATGCCTACCTCTACACCCAATCCCGCGGGCTGCAAACCTTGAAGGATGTTGAGGATCTCAAGGAAACCTTGCTGAGCATGCTCAAGGCCGCCGGCCATCAGGACGAGTTGCTGAACTTCCTGTCCCTGGACGAACGCAGCCTCTACCTGGCAATGGAGGGGGTGCAAGTCAGTGGGTTGCCCGTGAGTGACAATGTATTTACCGGGATGGTCAAGGACAACGCCCGCAAGCAATTGAGCAACATGGAACATGCACTCGGGCTGTTTCGCGCAAGCGATGGCGAAGCAGACCTGGCTGCCCTGCTCGATTGCGCCCTGGACGTGCGCCCCATGCTCGACAGTCGGCTGCTGGCCCTGGAAGCCGAAGGACGCTGGAGCCTGCACCCGGCCAGCAGCGGCAATGGTCGCCCGTCGACGGTACAGGCAGAGCGCGCCAAACAGCATCTGGTCACGCTGCGTGCGACGGAAGCGGTCCTGGCGACACAGCGGCAGAGGCACCCCACGTTGCGCAGCCTGGCCACCCATGCCCTGAAGGCGGAATTGAACCTGCGTTTGCTGGACCTGGACCCCGCAGATGTGTTTGCCAATACCTACGCCACCCAGGCTCGACAACGCGAGGATCGTGAGCCGGTATCCTCACGGAACATGGTCGATCACCTTGTAGAACGTTTAGCAAACAGTGCGGCCCCTATCGACGACTCGCCACGCACCGGCCTGTACAGCGCTCGCCGCGCAGGGACCGCCACCCGTTGGAACAACCTGGACAGCCGAGGTTTCAATCAGGTGATCGAGCGGGCCATGCTCCCTTTTGTTCAGCACGACATTCACACATTGCCCCGCGCGTTCCTGGAAAGTCATCGCGCCGAGATGGGCGCGGCCCTGATGCAGGGGTTGCGCAGCGAGGCCCAATTACGACTGCTCAACAAGACGTTGAGCCCTGATCATTACGCCATGCTTGATACGGTCCTGCGGCCCGACAGCATGACCCGCGAGAAGCGCCATGGGCTTCAAGGCTTCCTGCCGGATGCCTACGGCTTGACACTGACCCTTGGCGATGACGAAACCCCACGGGCCCTGGCCAACTGTTTCGTGCTGACGCAGCGTGGCGGCCTCGACCCTGACCTGTCAGGTGAAGTCGTACTCTGGACCCCGCAGCAAGGTCATGAGCCCTTTGCCTCACTGAAAACTCTGCGCCAAGCCCTTCAACAGCGCCTGGCACTGCCCGACCGACGCCTGCTGCAGAACCTGCCCATCAGCCTTCGTGCGCCCCATCAAGTCTATCGCCTCGGCCCCCTGCAGCGCATTGATGAGCACCTGTTGAACAACCGCCAGCAGAGCTACCTGGACTTCCACCTGGATGCTCTCGACTACTGGCTCGCCATGCCCCTTGGGCCCACACAACTGCAAGACCGTCTGGACGATGAAATGCAACGGCTGGCGCCGTCGAATCTGCCGCGCGCCCGTGCAATCGCAGAAGCGATCGTTCACCAGCAGGCGCTGCCGGTGTGGCTGGGCATGGCATCTGCCGAAGAGCAATGGCTCCACGCCGAACTGCTTGAGCAGTACCGGCTCAGTGCACCGGACAATCAGGATTACCTGCACGGTTTGCCCCCCCTGCGCGAGCACGTCGCCAGTGCCTTGACGAACCTGCTTAAAGCCCGTTATCCGGACGCCGCGCTGGACCCTGAAGCGATCTTGATACCCGCACGCGTCGCGCTCGACGGACGCACTCAAACCCTGACCGATTTTGCCTTGCGCCACCTCCCCGACCTGCAGGCCGACACCCTGACGCCCCGCGCGCTGGGCCTCACACCGCTGCCGACGACCCTGGACGGCACGGCGGTGGTGCAGTTGGTGCGCCAACTCGACATTGCCAAAACCTATCGCGAACTGCTCACCACTCACCTCAGCGCTGACACCGACGATGCCCGCCAGCGACGTGACCTGTTTTGTCGGCAGTTGCCGTGGCAACTCTTGCGCCATGCCCATGAGGAAAAACTCGAAGAACGCCTCAGCCCCTCGGCCTGGAGCTTTATCCAGCAAATCTTTGATATGCCGGATGCTGTGGCGCGGGATAAGGTCAGCGGTGCCACAGCAATGATTCGCCCTCTGCAACTGATCGCCACGGCCGGGGCGGGACCGGCGACAGTGCCTTGTGTCTACATCATCGGCCCACAAACGCCAGCGACCGGCCCGCTTGTGCTGTATGCGCCGTATGCGCCACTGCGCGTGCTCACCGAATACGCCAACGAAGACAAGCTGCTCAATGACATCAATCGCGACGGCCCCCTTCAGGATTGGATCATCCTGCAACTGGGCGACCCCGACCAAGCGATATGGCGCAACCTGCTCAAACAGCCCACCAGCCAGGACAAAAGGGACGCCAGCCTGGCGTCGAACCCCATCAGGCAGAATATTTTGCTGCGGCTATTCAATGACAACGTCATACAACTGCTCAAGATGCTCGCCTGCCAATTCGCCCGCGACGGCAAGGATCAATGGGACGGGATCACCAGCCTGCTGCGCAAGGGTATTCCCATGACGTTGCAGTTCATTGCCGGCAAGCTTGCCTTCCCACTGGTGGTCTGGCGCAGCTACACACTGTTCAAAACCTCCGCCGAGGCGCTGCAATCACAGCATTTCGCAGAGGGCCTGCGCACATTTATCCAGGGCGTGGCGACACTGGCATCCCTTCGCGAACAGCTTGATGGGTTGATGGCGGCCCTGCCGTCGTCATCGCCCGCCAATCTGCCGGAGGACTCACCGGCGCCCGCCATGACCCTCGCCAGCCTGGCTATCACCGACTCGACACGCACGCGAATGCGGCATTTTGAAGACGTCTGCGTATCCCTGGCAGCTCTGCAGGAGAGCCCTGTAAGCCACCTGTTTACCGACCCGACGCGCAACCGTACTTACGCACCGGTAGCCGGCCGGGTGTACCCGGTCCGGAGGGTGGGTGAGCGTTGGCGAGTCAGCCTTGCCCATGAACTGGGACCCTACGTCGAACGCAATTCGCAGGGCGAATGGGTACTTGACCTGTCCGAGCGGGAGCCACGCTTCGGCCCTGCGCTGTCCCGCATCAGAAGCCGTGTCATTACCCGAAGAACCGAGCGCGACTCGATCAATATCGAAGCCGTAGGCATGCCAGCCATCCGGGCGATGTCTCCCGTAAAGGCAGCCTGCATTGATGGGGCACTCAATGTCGCGGTTTTCTATACGTTCAGATGTGCGCGCAACTTGGCGCTGTTTGCACGGCAACGTGATCCCAACTCCCCATGCGGTCGCTTCTTGACCGAGATGTTCGGCGTACTCAACGTTACCCCGGACCAGTTGATCAAGATTCGAAGACGTGTCGCAGAAATCTGCGATGGGCTGACCCAGCAAGATGTGATCAGCCCAAACTCCTCACGATTCGTCACCGGCTCCGCCCGCTGGTCGCCCACCCAAACCTACGCTTTTGTCATTCCTGAAGGCGCGGATCGAAAGATCTATTTGCTGGAGCACTTTTTCAATACACGAATGAGCACCTATCTACCGCACCTCACGGTGCCGTTCGACCTTGACGACCATGCGCGTGCGGCGACCTTGATTCACGAAATGAGTCATCTGGTCTCCGGGACTGAAGACATCGCCTACCTGGATTCGATGCGCCCTTTTCTCGACATCATCAACCGTGGTACCGCTGACGGCTTGCGCCAGCACACAGCCTTGTCCAACCTGCAAAGCACCGCGCTGTCTGTCTTGACACCCGCGACCATGCTATTCAAGAGCTGGGACGACCTTGCAGAGCGTTGGGAGGACTTCGGCAGCGCCGGGTCGACCAAACTGCGCAATAAAGTGCTGCACCTGACCGGTACGAAAACGCTGGAAGATGCCCGGCAAACGTTCATGAGTGATCCGGACCGGCGGATGGATATCATTTTGGCCAACGCAGATTCGGTGACGTACCTGATCACACACTTGGGCCGCAGATTGGAGCCGGGGGCCTGAACGGGCCCCCGAGGGGGGATCAGTCTTTCTGGTCACGCAGGATATTGCCCGACGCACCATCGATGCGTGCTTCATACACGGTGCCATCTGATTTGCGTCCCTTGACCTCCCAATAACCGTTGTCGTCGGCCTCGGCGGCGTATACCTCGACATAACCACCCTTGGTCTTGGCGACTTCAATCGCCTTTTCGATGGTGATCCAGCCTGCGCCCGGCTTGTCAGCCATGGCAGAGCCGGCGCCAAGCAGCGCGGTAGTTGCACACAGGGCGACTAAGGTTTTCTTGAGCATTTTCGTTCTCCATTGTGGAAATGTCCTGAAATCGTTAGGTGCCCCCAAACGAGAATAAGTTCCAATTGATGTGCAATAGCCATGATGGCTGTTCTCGTCGTACACCCGGGGAGGTTAGAATGTGCGAAATCAGGATGAGTTAATGAGCGAAAAATCCCTCTCAGAAGCCGAATACGACGCTATCACCGATGCCGCCGCGCATTGGTGCATGCGCCTGCATGCCGGTGATTGCACCGCCATCGAACGTCAGGCTTTTGAGCAATGGCACGATGCTCATCCGTTGCACGCCTTCGAATACGCGGCCATGCTGGAAATCTGGGATGTTGCCGACCACCTGCCCCGCACTGAGCCCACGCCCACCGTGGTGCCGTTCAAGCCTCGCCGTCGTTGGCGCACCTATGCAGTGGCGGCGGCAGTCTGCCTTGCTGCACTGCCCCTCGCTGCGTTTACCGGCTGGGAGGCTGGCTGGCTGCCCAGCTCATATGAGCATTTCGAAGCAGCTAGTGGCCTGCGCAAGGTCACCTTGGGCGATGGCAGCCAGGTGGAATTGAACCTCGGCACGGAGTTGGTCTACAGCAATTACAAGGACCAACGCCGAGTCACGCTGAAAAAGGGCGAGGCATTTTTCAAAGTTGCCCATGACAGCACCCACCCGTTCATCGTGCGGGCCGGCGAAGGCCAGGTACGGGTGACAGGCACACAGTTCAACGTCTGGAAATATGAAGACCAGGTGCGGGTGATGCTGCTCGAAGGCTCGGTGCAGATCGCAAGCGACACCGTGCACGGCAGCGTGCCGCTGACCCCCGGCATGCAAGCCAGCTACCAGCATGGCGATGCCACCCCTCGCGTAAACGCGTTCAACCCCAATGACAGCGCGCTGGCGTGGCGCCAAGGCAAGTT
>Ga0105244_10002225_pt1 | contig 14779 bp, 17 predicted proteins | sample KBSM44metaG_FD_80423 | JGI IMG/M metagenome (GOLD analysis project Ga0105244, IMG submission 80423) | Miscanthus rhizosphere microbial communities from Kellogg Biological Station, Michigan, USA - KBS M4-4 metaG | ecosystem: Host-associated > Plants > Roots > Rhizosphere > Soil | place... | reverse complement strand
GGTGGCCGGCTCGCTGTTCGCCATGTTCTCGGGCTTCTACTACTGGGTGCCCAAGTGGACCGGCGTGATGTACAACGAAACGCGCGGCAAGGTGCACTTCTGGTGGTCGCTGATCTCGTTCAATGTGACCTTCTTCCCGATGCACTTCCTGGGCCTTGCCGGCATGCCGCGACGCTACGCCGACTACCCGATGCAGTTCGCAGACTTCAACGCCCTGGCGTCGGTCGGTGCCTTCTTCTTCGGTTTCGCTCAGCTGTATTTCTTCCTTTTCATCGTGCTGCCCACCATGCGCGGCAAGGGTGAGAAGGCTTCGCAGAAGCCATGGGAAGCCGCTGAAGGCCTCGAGTGGGAAGTGCCGTCGCCGGCGCCGTTCCACACCTTCGAGACCCCGCCCAAGCTCGACGCGACCGCCACCAAGGTGATCGGCTGACAGGCCGCACGACGATGACGACGCCTGAACAAAGAAAGAACAACCGACGCATGGGGCTCACGCTGGCCTCCATCGCGGTGATCTTCTTCATCGGCTTCATCGTCCGCATGGTCTTCTTCAGCGGCCGCTGACCGCCAACCGAACGGGAGCAGCACGCACCATGAGCCTCGGCCAACGCATTCGCCGCGCCAACGTGCGCATGGTCGGCAAGCTGGCCGTCGTGGCTTGCGGCATGTTCGCCTTCGGCTATGCGCTGGTGCCGATGTACCGCGCGATCTGCGAAATGACCGGCATCAACATCCTCGCGCTCTCCGAGCTCGAGGTGCCGGGCGGTGCCAGCGGCGGCAAGAACGTGCGCGTGCCCGACAACACGCAGGTCGACATGACCCGCACCATCACGGTCGAATTCGACTCCAACGTGCGCGGCGGCCTCTGGGACTTCAAGCCCGCGGAGCGGACTATCCAGGTGCACCCCGGCCAGCTCAACACGGTGATGTACGAATTCCAGAACGTGCAGAACCGCCGCATGGCCGCACAGGCCATCCCGAGCTACGCGCCGCAGCAGGCTGCACCCTACTTCAACAAGCTCGAGTGCTTCTGCTTCAACCAGTACACGCTCGATCCGGGCGAGAAGAAGCAGTGGCCGGTCGCGTTCGTGATCGATCCCAAGATTTCCAAGGACGTGAAGACCATCACGCTGTCGTATACCTTCTTCGAGGTGGGCGGCAAGACGCCTGCGGCACCGGTGGCCGCCGTTTCCAGGACTTCCGATGAGCCGCGCTCGTGACCGATCCCTCGTCAAACCGGCCGAAGGCTTCGCTGTGGGACACGGTGAAGGCGGTGGGCTGGTCGTTCTTCGGCGTTCGCAAGAACAGCGCCTACCAGGAAGACCTGGGCAAGCTGAATCCGCTGCACGTCATCGCGGTGGCGTTCGTTGCCGTGATCGTCTTCGTGGTCGGGCTGGTGCTGCTGGTGCGCCACGTGGTCGCAGCAGCCTGACGGTGAAACCCGCGACAAGCAGAATCCATTGAATCGAGAGAAGAAAGAAAGCCAGGAGCTGATATGAGTTCAACCACCCACGGCACCACGCCCTACTACTTCGTGCCCGGACCATCGGCGTATCCGGTTTCGGCCGCGATCGGCCTGTTCTTCGTGATCCTGGGCGCCGCGCAATGGATCAACGGCCACGAGTGGGGCGCATGGTCCCTGCTGGCCGGCATGGTGGTCTGGCTCGGCACGCTGTTCGTGTGGTTCCGCGCCGCCATCGGCGAAAGCGAGAGCGGCCAGTACGGCCACAAGGTCGACCTCTCGTTCCGCTGGAGCATGAGCTGGTTCATCTTCTCGGAAGTGATGTTCTTCGGCGCGTTCTTCACGGCGCTTTGGTGGGCCCGCACCCACGCGCTGCCGTCGCTCGGCGGCCTGGACAACGCGATCCTCTGGCCCGACTTCAAGGCCGTGTGGCCCAGTGCCGCCGCCGGCGCCACCGGCTCGCCGGCCGGCATCGTCGAGCCCTTCCAGACCGTCGGCCCGTTCTGGCTGCCGACGATCAACACCGCGCTGCTGCTGAGTTCGGGCGTGACGCTCACCATTGCCCACCACGCATTGCGTGCCGGCCACCGCGCACAGACGATCCGCTTCATGTGGCTCACCGTGCTGCTCGGCCTGATCTTCCTGAGTGTGCAGGGCTACGAGTACCACCACCTGTACACCGAGCTGAACCTCAAGCTCAGCTCGGGCACCTACGGTTCGACCTTCTTCATGCTGACCGGCTTCCACGGCCTGCACGTGTTCATCGGCATGCTGATGCTGCTGTTCATCACGCTGCGCCTGCGCAAGGGCCACTTCACGCCGGAACGTCACTTCGGCTTCGAGGGCGCGGCCTGGTACTGGCACTTCGTGGACGTGGTCTGGCTCGGCCTCTACATGCTGGTCTATTGGCTTTGAGCGAAGAACCTCGTCCCGGCATTCCAGAAAAAAGGCGCCGCAAGGCGCCTTTTTCATGGTTCTCGTGGAACGAGCACCATCTACTTGCCGACTGGGAGCCCGGTGGGCTGGATGTAGCCGAGTTTCCAGGCCAGCAGCAGGCAGAGGAACAAAAACACCGAAAGGCCGATCCGAACGGTGAGCGCGCGCGCCATGCCGCCGCTCTTGGCGCGCCCATTGCGCCCGTCCTTCAGCATGAAGAACAGGGCAAACGCGAGGCTCGCGAAGATGCCCAGGAACACCAGGGCGACGAAATATTTCATGACCCACATTATCGGCCGCACGCCCCGTTCCCTCCAGTGACTCCTGAACCCCTGTATTCCGAAGACCGGCGCCGGCCGGGCCGTTTCTGGCTCATCACCATCGCTGCCGTGCTGACGGTGGCAGCCACCGTTTCACTGGGCCGCTGGCAGTTGTCGCGCGCCGCGCAGAAAGAAGCGCTGCAGGCCGACATCGAGGCCCAGAAGCTGAAGCCGGCGCTGACCCAGGCCGAGTTCCTGGCGATGGAGAAGCCCTCCGACGCGATGCATCGCCCGGTGCGCCTGCGCGGCCTGTGGCTGACGCCGCAGACCGTATTTCTCGACAACCGCCAGATGCACGGCACGCCAGGCTTCTACGTGCTGACGCCCTTCGCCCTGGAAGGCACCGAACAGACGGTGATGGTGCAACGCGGCTGGATCCAGCGAAATTTCGTCGACCGCACGCGGCTGGGCGCGGTCGAGACGCCCGCCGGCATCGTCGAGGTCACGGGCCTGGTCGAGCCGCCGCCGAGCCATCTGCTGGAATTGGGCACCCCCGCATCCGCACCGGCCGCGGCTGCTTCGGCGCCTGCCCCGGCGGCCTCCGCACCGGCCGCTCCGGCATCGGCCGCCGAGGGGTATTCGCCCATCCGGCAAAATCTCGACCTGGAAGCCTTCCGCGCCGAAACCAAGCTGCCGCTGCGCACCGACGTGTCGCTGCAGCAGAGCGGACCGGCTTCCGAGGGCCTGCAGCGCGACTGGCCGGCCCCGGCGCTGGGCCTGGAGAGGCACTACGGTTACGCATTCCAGTGGTTCGGCCTGTCGGCCCTCGTCGTCATCCTCTATGTCTGGTTCCAATTCATCACACCCCTCCGCCGCTCGAGGCGCCGCGCGCGCGATGGCCGCTTCTGACGAGCCGCTGGGCCTGACGGTGCATTCGATGCCGTCGCCCAACCAGGCGCTCGACGGCGCGGAAGGCCGGCGCACGGTCATGGGGCGCTGGAAGATGATCGCCGTGATGCTGATGTGCGCGGCGCCCGTCATTGCCTCGTACTTCACCTACTACGTGATCCGGCCCGAAGGCCGCAGCGTCTACGGCGAACTGGTCGAGCCGCAGCGCGAGCTGCCGAAGCTGACGGCCACCGACCGCAATGGTGCGCCGGTGGACATCGCCACGCTCAAGGGTCAGTGGCTGCTGGTGGCCGTGGCCGATGCAGCCTGCGATGCGCTTTGCGAGCAGCAGCTCTACCTGCAGCGCCAGCTGCGCGAGAGCCTGGGCCGCGAGAAAGACCGCATGGACCGTGTCTGGCTCGTGAGCGACGCCGCGCCCGTGCCCGAGCGCCTGAACAACGGCCTGCATGGCGCGACGGTGCTGCGCGTGCCGGCCGACCAGCTGGCCAAGTGGCTTGCTCCCATGCCGGGCCACTCGCTGGCCGAACACCTCTACGTGGTCGATCCGATGGGCAACTGGATGATGCGTTTCCCCGCCCGCATGGACGCGGCCGGTGCCAGCCGCGCCAAGCGCGACCTCGACCGCCTGCTGCGCGCCTCGGCGTCGTGGGACGAACCGGGCCGCTGACCGCCTCCGACTTGCCCATGGACACGACCACCTCGCTCTACGATCTGACGCCCATCGCCTGGCTCATGGCCGCGGGCGTCCTGATCGCGCTTGGCCCGCTGGTGTGGGTCTGGCGGCGCAACGCGGGTGCAGGCCCGGCGCGGCGGCTGCATGCGCTGACCGTGCTCACGCTGTTCCTTACCTTCGATCTCACGCTGTTCGGCGCCTTCACGCGGCTCACCGACTCCGGCCTGGGCTGCCCCGATTGGCCCGGCTGCTACGGCAACGCCAGCCCGGCTGGCGCGCGCCATGAAATCGCGATGGCGCAGGCCGCGCAGCCGACCGGCCCCGTCACGCACAGCAAGGCGTGGGTGGAGATGGTCCACCGCTATCTGGCAACGGGTGTCGGCGTGCTGATCCTCACGCTCGCGGGTGCCACCTGGATCGCGCGCCGCCGCCAGCGCCGCGCGCCGCCGCCGTCGAAAGACGGCGAGCACCACGCCACGCTCAGCGCGTGGTGGCCGGCATTTACCCTGGTCTGGGTCTGCCTGCAGGGCGCCTTCGGTGCACTCACGGTGACTTGGAAGCTCTTCCCCGCCATCGTCACGCTGCATCTGCTCGGTGCCGTGGTGTTGTTGGCGCTGCTCTGCATCCAGGCCGTGCACTACCGGCAGACGGCTGCGCAGCGGCTGCCCATCGCCGTAGCGCCTGCACTGCGCAACGGGCTCATTGCGACCACCGTGCTGCTGGGGCTGCAGATCGCGCTCGGCGGCTGGGTCAGCACCAACTATGCGGTGCTGGCCTGCACGCAGTTCCCCATCTGCCAGGACAGCTGGTGGCCGGCCATGAACTTCGCGCAGGGCTTCGAGATCTGGCGCCACCTTGGTGTGACCGGCGAGGGCCAACCGCTCGATTTTTCCGCGCTCACCGCCATCCACTATGCGCATCGGTTGATGGCCTATGCGGTGTTCGTCGCGCTCGGCGTGCTCGCATGGCACCTGCGCCGCATCGCGGCGTTGCGTCCGCAGGCGCGCTGGCTCGCGGGGCTGGCGCTGCTTCAGCTCGCCACGGGTCTTGGCAACGTGCTGCTGGGCTGGCCGCTGGCTGCGGCGGTGCTGCACACCGGCGGCGCCGCTGCGCTCGCCGTGGTGCTCACCTGGGCGCTGTGCGAGAGCCGGCGCGATCCCGCGGCGCTGATCGTGCGTGCCGGTGACAATGCGTCCGCCAACAACAATAGCCAGAGGAAGGCCGCCGCGTGAGCACCCCGATCCCCGTTCAGCAAACCAGCACCGCGAACGTGCTGCGCCAGTTCTACGCGCTGACCAAGCCGCGCGTGGTGCAGCTGATCGTGTTCTGCGCGCTGATCGGCATGGTGCTGGCCGTCCCCGGTCTGCCTTCGTGGGCCGACGTACAGCGCGCGGTGCTGGCCTGCATTGGCATCTGGCTGGTGGCCGGTGCCGCTGCCGCGTTCAATTGCCTCGTCGAGAAGGGCATCGACGCCAAGATGAAGCGCACCGCGTGGCGTCCCACGGCGCGCGGCGAACTCAGCGATAGGCAGGCGCTGGTTTTCTCGGCGCTGCTGTGCGCGGCGGGTTCGGCGCTGCTGTGGTTCACGGTCAATCCGCTCACCATGTGGCTCACCTTCGCCACCTTCGTCGGCTACGCGGTGATCTACACCGTGATCCTCAAGCCGCTGACGCCACAGAACATCGTGATCGGCGGCGCGTCGGGCGCCATGCCGCCGGTGCTGGGCTGGGCCGCGATGACGGGCTCCCTGGACCCCGGGGCCTGGATTCTTTTCCTCATCATCTTCCTGTGGACGCCGCCACACTTCTGGGCGCTGGCGCTCTACCGCGTGGAGGACTATCGCAAGGCCGGCCTGCCGATGCTGCCGGTCACGCATGGCAACGAGTTCACGCGGCTGCAGGTGCTGCTGTACACCTTCATTCTGTTCGCGGCCTGCATGATGCCCTTCATCTACGGCATGAGCGGCTGGCTCTATCTGGCGGTGGCCGTCGCGGTGAGTGCCGGCTTCACCGGTTATGCGTTCGCGTTGTGGCGCAACTATTCCGACGCGCTGGCGCGCAAGACCTTCCGCTTCTCGCTGATCCACCTGAGCGTGCTGTTCCTGGCGCTGCTCGTCGATCACTACCTTCACTGACCAAGTCTTCATGAACAAGCGCAACGCTCTTCGACTGATGGCCACGGGCGCCGGCTGGGTGGGCGTGGCCGCTGCCCTGGGCCTGGGCCTTGCGGGCTGCGGCGAGGCCCGGCAGAACTTCAACGCCGTCGACATCACAGGCGCGGACTACGCCAAGGACTTCTCGCTGAAGGACGCCGACGGCAAGGTCCGCACCATGGCCGACTTCAAGGGCAAGGTGGTCGTGCTGTTCTTCGGCTATGCGCAATGCCCCGACGTCTGCCCCACCACCATGACCGAGATGGCGCAGGTCAAGCAGCAGCTCGGCAAGGACGGCGACAGGCTGCAGGTGCTGTTCGTCACGGTCGATCCGGCGCGCGACACGGCAGAGGTGCTCAAGGCCTACATGGGCGCGTTCGACCCGAGCTTCGTCGCGCTGATCCCCACGCCCGACGAGCTGGCCGCTGTCGCGAAGGACTACAAGGTCTACTACAAGAAGGTCGACGGCAAGACGCCCACCAGCTATTCGATGGACCACTCGGCCGCCAGCTATGTCTACGACACGCAGGGGCGGCTGCGGCTCTATGCGCGTTATGGCGCGGGCGTGCCGTCGATGGTGTCGGACCTGAAGACGCTGCTGGCTTCCTGAGGAAGACCGCTTGTTGGCCGCCGTGGACTCGGTCGAGCACCTGAAAGGGCGCAAGGGCGCCTTCCGCATCGCGCTGATCCCGCCCGAGGTGCTCAGCGCACTCAACGACGGGCTGCTCGAAACCGTCAACCTCAACGAATTCATGGCGCTGGAGCTGCCCCGGCTGGCGCGCAGCGTGGCGGGGCACATCGGGCTCGACGCGCAGGGCGAGCGGCTGGTCGACACACTCGCGATGCTGAGCGCTTTCAAGCCCATGCAGCGGCACGGGCACATCGCGCGTGCGCTCTACGACATGGCGGCACTGCACGGCGAGCGTGACGCTGTCGCACACCGGCTGGCCACGCACGCGAGCGACGTGGCCCGCTGCTGGGCCGCGCAATGGGTCGCGTTGTCGGGCCTGCCGCTGGCGGCGCAGCTGGAGGCGGTGCGCCGCTTCGCCGCCGATCCGCATTTCGGCGTGCGCGAGATCGCCTGGATGGCGGTGCGCGACGAGGTCATCGCGTCGCTCGACGAAGCGCTTGCGCTGCTGCAGCCGTGGGTCTCCGATGCCGACCCCAACATCCGCCGCTTTGCGAGCGAACTCACGCGGCCGCGCGGCGTGTGGTGCGCGCAGATCGATGCGCTCAAGACCGAGCCGTGGCGGGCGTTGCCGCTGATCGAGCCGCTGCGCGCCGACCCCAGCCGCTACGTGCAGAACTCGGTCGCCAACTGGCTCAACGACGCAAGCAAGAGCCAGGGCGAGTGGGTCGACAAGCTCTGCGCGCGGTGGGTGGCAGAGTCGGACACGGCCGAAACCCGCTACATCGCGAAGCGGGCGCTGCGAACGCTCTCCAAATGAAGAAAGCCCGGGAGTGCCGGGCTTTCTTCTGGAGGGACAAGGCTTACGCGTAGTCCGCGAGCGCCTTCTTCATCTTCTTCATGGCCGCGACCTCGATCTGGCGGATGCGCTCGGCACTCACGCCGTACACCGCGGCCAGGTCGTGCAGCGTCATGCCGCCCGAGCCGTCGTCGTTGACCTTGAGCCAGCGCTCTTCCACGATGCGGCGGCTGCGGTCGTCCAGCGCTTCGAGTGCGGTGGCGATGCCGTCGCTCGACAGGCGGTCGCGCTGCTGCGATTCGAGCAGGGCGGTCGGTTCCTGCGTGGCGTCGGCCAAATAGGCGATCGGGCCGAAGGCTTCGTCGCCGTCGTCGGAGGGGCCCGGATCGAGCATGACGTCGCCGCCCGACAGGCGGGTTTCCATCTCGAGCACTTCCTCGGGCTTGACGTTCAGCCGGGTCGCCATCTGCGACACCTCGTCGGGGCTCAGCGTCTCGCGGTGCGTGCCGTTGTCGGCCGCGGCCGAGTCGGCCTTGAAGCCTTGCTTCATCGAGCGCAGGTTGAAGAACAGCTTGCGCTGCGCCTTGGTCGTCGCGACCTTGACCATGCGCCAGTTCTTCAGGATGTACTCGTGGATCTCGGCCTTGATCCAGTGCATGGCGTAGCTCACGAGCCGGACGCCCTGGTCGGGGTCGAAGCGCTTCACGGCCTTCATGAGGCCGACGTTGCCTTCCTGGATCAGGTCGCCGTGCGGCAGCCCGTAGCCCAGGTATTGGCGGGAAATGGACACCACGAGGCGCAGGTGCGACAGCACCAGCGCGCCGGCGGATTCGAGGTCGTTGTGGTCGCGCAGCTTGCGTGCGAAGCCCTGCTCTTCTTCGAGCGTGAGCAGCGGCAGGCGGTTGGCAGCCGAAATGTAGGCGTCCAGGTTGCCCAGCGGGGGAACCATCGACCATGGGTTGGCGACGGCCAGCTGGTTGGCAGAGACTCCAGACAGCGTTGTCATCAGGGAAACTCCTTTGTGTAGGCCATATTAGCACTCGATTAGAGGGAGTGCTAAACCAAGGGTTCCCTTGAATTTCTATCGCCGTGATAGACCAGGGCTACCAGCGTACCCCCAGCTTTAGGAAAAGCTTGGACAGCACGAACAACGGTCCGACCCAGAGATATTGGAGGTCTTCGAAGAACGAAGGTTTCTTGCCCTCGATCTTGTGGCCCACGAACTGGAAGATCCAGGCCACCACAAAGATAGCGGCTGAAATCGGCAATGCAAGTCCGCCCATCGCATGCACCAGCGCCAAGGCCAGTGCGGTCAGGGCGAGCATGGCCAGCAGGAAGGCCGGCGAGCGCAGCAAGGCGTAGTAGACGAGGCTGGCGGCCACGAAACCGTAGGCCACCCAGGGATGGAGCGCGAACAGCAAGCCGACGATGCTCAGCATGATGGCCGGGATGGCCACGAAATGGATCAATTCGTTGGTCGGATGGCGGTGGCTCTCCTCGTAATGGGCGAGCAGCCGGTCGACCTTGCGGTCGCTCGATCCAAGGGGGGCGGCGGCGGTGTGCGTCATGGCGGGTCTCCGGGGCGCCGTGGGATGCGGCGAGATATTCGATGGTGCCCACGGCAAAGCCCGATGGCAAGCGCGCCCGCCATGAAATTGCTATAAAAAATGTAGCATCAGGAACCACGGCTGCCGTGCACGCCGTGACTTTGTGCACTGTCGCCAAAAGGCCCCGTCGCTAAGATCAGCACGTGCCGTCCTTCGACTCTCCATCCGCATCTCTGTCACCGGCCGCGGAGGCCGGCGCCTCCACCCGTGCACCCGGGGCGATCCTTGTCGTGGACGACCACGACCTGCTGCGTCTGGGCGTCTGCGCGCTGGTGCAGGCGCAGGCTGCCTCGTCCGGCGCGAGCATCGAAGTCTTCGAGGCTGCCAACGCTGCCGATGCGATCGCGCTGTACGAAACCCACCAGGCCTCCATCGGCCTGGTGCTGCTCGATCTCGCGTTGCCCGACACGCACGGCCTGAGCGGGCTGGCGGAGTTCCGCCGGCGCTTTCCGGCCGCGCGCATCGTGGTGCTCTCGGGCACCGGCAGCAGCGCGCTGGCGCAGGGCGTGCTCGCGCTGGGCGCCGCCGCCTTCCTGCCGAAGTCGGCCGACCTGAAGGAGGTGGTGAGCTTCATCCGCGCCTGTGGCCTGCTCGATCCAGCTTCGCCCGACGCGGCGGAACTGCCGCCCCCGCCAATGCCCAAATCGCTCGCCGGTTATGCGGAATTCGCGCACGCCAGCGCTTGGCGGGAGCTCACGCCGCGGCAGATGCAGGTGCTGCAATGGGTGCTCGAAGGCAAGGCCAACAAGGAAATCGCACAGCTCGCAAACCTGAGCGAGGGCACGGTGAAGAACCATGTCTCCACCATCCTGCTGCTGTTCGGCATGCGTTCCCGCGCCCAGTTGATCAGCACCCTGCATTGAGCGTGCAGCCCGTCGCGCCGAACGACCCGCCCGCCGACCACGCTCTCGCCCAGCGCGTGCTGCGCGAGCACGTCGCCTCGGTCTACGACACCTATCGCACTTCGACGCTGACCCACATGGCCTTCGTGGTGGTGTTCGGCGCCATCATCTATTCGCAGCTGAAGAACCCGAACCTGCTGTTCTGGCTGGCCGGTCTGCTGATGGTCGATGTCTACGTCTTCTTCACGCCGCGATGGAACCCCTCGCGCCCCGCGCGCGAAAGCGCGTACTGGGCCCGCAAGATTTCGCGCATGGTCACACTCGTCAGCATGGTCACGGCGGTGGTGCCCTGGCTCATCGTCCCGTACGACAACCTGCCGATGACCTCGCTGCTGATGGCCGTCGTCGTGGGCAGTTGCTCTCGCGCCGCACAGTCGCTGTGGCCGCTGAAGGCCGCGCTGTTCGGCTACACGCTGCCCATGTCGCTGGGCCTGCTCACGGCGCTGGCGTGGCAGGGCGACGGCCTGCATCTTTTCCTGGCTGCGGCCGGCGCGGCCTACCTGCTGCTGACGCTGCGCGCGGGCATCGGCCAGCACAAGCTCCTGACCGAATCGCTCATGCTGCGCTTCGAGAACGAGGCGCTGGCCGCGCGGCTCGGCGAGCAGATCGCCGCGACCGAGCGTGCGAGCGAAGAAAAAACGCGCTTTCTCGGCGCCGCCAGCCATGACCTGCGCCAGCCGCTGCACGCCATCGCGCTGTTCGGCGCCGCACTCGAGAACGAATTGCGCGGCCGCCCCGAAAGCTGCAACGCCGAGCGCCTGATGCGCGCGGTGAACGCGCTGGGCGCTTCGCTCGACACCATGCTCGACGTCTCGCGCCTCGACGCCGGTGTGATCACGCCCGTGCCGCAGCCGGTGCAGCTCGACGCGCTGTTCCTGCCGCTCAATCACACCTTTGCGGCACGGGCCGAACAGAAGCAGCTGCAGCTGCGCGTGCGCGCCAGCGGCCTGTGGGTGCACAGCGACCCGCAGCTGCTGCACCGCATGCTGTCGAACCTGATGGACAACGCGCTCAAGTACACCGCACGGGGCGGCGTGACCGTCACGGCCCGCGAGCGCGGCGACGCGGTGTGCATCGAGGTGCGCGACAGCGGCATCGGCATCGCGCCCGAGCAGTCCGGCCGGATCTTCGAGGAGTTCTACCAGATCAACAATCCGGGCCGCGACCGCTCGCGGGGGCTCGGCATCGGGCTGTCGATCGTGCAGCGGCTGTCGTCGCTGCTCCGGCATCCGGTGCAGATGCGTTCGCGGCTGGGGCGGGGCACGCACTTTCGCGTGGTGGTGCCGGCCGTGAGTGCGGCGGAGCGCGCGGTGGCAGGGGTGCCGGCACCGGCCGCCATGACCGGAGCGACCACCGAGAAGCGCAGCAGCCCCGCGCCGGTCCTGCCCAGCCGCGTGCTGCTGCTGGACGACGAACTCGAAATCCGCGAAGCCATGACCGGCCTGCTGCGTTCCCATGCCATCGACGCCCATGCCGTGGCGGACGAGGCTGGCGCTGCCGCCGCCCTGCGGCAGGCGATCGGCGAGGGCCGTCCCTTCGATCTCCTGCTGTGCGATTACCGCCTGGCCGACGGTGCCGATGGGCTCGACGCGGGCCTGCGATTGAGCCAGGGGCAGGGCGGCAGCGCCGGAGTGCCGCTGCTGCTGATCACCGGAGAAACCTCGCCCGATCGGCTGCAGCGGGTGCGCGAATCGAGGGTGCCGGTCCTGTTCAAGCCGGTGGTCGCAGCATCGCTGCTCCAGGCCATGGCGGAGCTCGTCACGGCGAAGCAGCCGCTGCGCCCTGACGCCTGAATCCATCGCCATGCACTGAGGCCGCTTCGCGCACCTGACCCGCGAATGCAATGACTTTCGGCACTGGCGAGAGTCAACCTCTCGCCCTACCTTCGATGGAGTCCCCTTGCGGCATGCCAATCCCGGCCGCAGCGGTGCAATTCGAACAATCGACAGCGGAGGTTCTTCAATGAAATTCAAACGAGCGGCGGTCGCGCTTGCAGTGGCGGGCACACTTGCCCTGGTCGCATGCGGTGGTGGTGGAGGCGGTGGCGGTGGCGGTGGCGGCGGATTTCCGCTGCCGCCCGGTGACGGCGGCACGCCACCCCCGCCACCGCCTGCGCCTGCGGCACCACCGCCTCCCGCGCCGCCAGCGCCGGCTCCCGTGCCGGCCACGCGCACCTTCATGTATGAGGCACTGCCGCTGGCAGGCGACCGCGGGGCATTCGCCGCCAACCTCAATGCGCAGGGCGCACGCGGTTTCCGCTTCCTGAGCGGCTTCGCCTTCACGACCAGCCCAACCACCGCCGAACAGGTCGAGGGCTACGTGCGCGACGCCGACACCACCTACAGCTACGAGCTCCATCCGATCACAGCGAACAACGCCGCCTTCCTGACCCAGGCCAATGAAGTCGGCGCGCGCGGTTTTCAGTGGGTGGGTTCGTACATCATCAACGGCGACCAGTTCTACATCTATCGGAAGAACAACGGCGCGCAGGGCGTCTTCAGCTACCGGGTCGAGCCGCTGTCGGCGAACAAGGCGGGGTTCCTGGCCCAGGCCAACGGGCAGGGCGCGGAGGGCTTCTACAACGTGGCGCCCGCGTTCCTCGTGGGCGATCCCAGTGCCGTGTCGATCTACGAGAGGAATGCGGCCGCCGGCGCCACCTATGCCTACGAGATCGGCGACATCGCCGGCAACGACACCGCCTACCTGGCCCAGCTCAACGAGCGCGGTGGGCGCGGCTTCCGCTCTCGCACCGAGTACCTGTTCGGCGACGGCGGGGGCGTGATCTACGCGAAGGACTTGTCGCAGTCGGCCACCTTCAGCTTCTACACGCTGGAACCCCAGCCCGGCAGCACGGCCTTCATTCAGCAGGCCAACACCGAAGGCGCCAAGGGCGGCGGGCTGGTCGGCGGCATCGGGCTGCCCAGCGGCGCGATCAAGACGCTTTATTTCAAGCCGCTCAACTGCGCAACCGGCTCGCTGTGCGTTCCGGTGTCGCTGTTCGGCCTCTGAACCTCCAGCAGCCGGTCAGGGAGCAAGGGAGAGAAAAAATAGAAAGCGAAAGCGGCCCCGGCGCAAGCAGGGGCCGCTTTTTCCTTTCTATCCGAGAAGCGCCTGCGCGAATTCGCGGGCGTTGAAGGTCTCGAGGTCTTCGAGCTTCTCGCCCACGCCGATGAAATAAACCGGAATCGGCCGTTCGCGCGCAATGGCGCACAGCACGCCGCCCTTCGCAGTGCCGTCGAGCTTGGTCACGACGAGGCCAGTCAGGCCCAGTGTCTCGTCGAAGGCCTTGACCTGTGCGAGCGCGTTCTGCCCGGTGTTGCCGTCGATCACGAGCAGCACCTCGTGCGGCGCCGTGGCGTCGGCCTTGGTGACGACGCGCTTGATCTTCTTGAGCTCGTCCATCAGGTGCAGCTGCGTCGGCAGCCGGCCGGCCGTGTCGACGAGCACCACGTCCTTGCCGCGCGCCTTGCCGGCGTTCACCGCATCGAAGCTCACGGCCGACGGGTCGCCGCCCTCGTTGCTGACGATCTCGACCGTGTTGCGGTCGGCCCAGACCAGCAGCTGCTCGCGCGCCGCCGCCCTGAACGTGTCGGCCGCGGCCAGCAGCACCGAGGCGCCTTCGTCGGCCAGGTGCTTGGTGAGCTTGCCGATGGAGGTGGTCTTGCCCGCGCCGTTGACGCCGGCCACCATGATGACGGTGGGCGTGAACCGGCCGATGACCAGTGGTTTCTCGAGCGGACGGAGCAGGTCGGCGATGGCCTCGGCCAGCAGCACCTTGACCTGCGCCGCGTCGGTGGCCATCTGGCGCTTGACGCGGCCGCGCAGGTCGTCGAGCAGGTACTCGGTCGCCTTCACGCCGGTGTCGGCCATCAGCAGGGCGGATTCGAGCTCTTCGTACAGCGCGTCGTCGATCTGCGCGTTGACGAACACGGCCTGGATGCCGGTGCCGGTCTTGCGCAGGCCGGTCTTGAGCTTGTCGAACCAGCCTTTGCGTTCGGTGGCGACGGCGGCTTCGATCGCTGGCGCTGGCGCAGGAGCAGGAGCAGGAGCAGGAGCAGGAGTCGGTGCGGGTGCGGGGACCGGTACGGGCGCCGCCACGACCGGCGGCGCGGCAATGGGCGCAGGCGCCGGGGACGGCACGGGTGGCGTTGCAGGCGGGGGCGCAGGAGGCGTTTCTTCAGCCGCCGGCTTCGAACCAAACCAGCTCGAAGGCGAGAACACGGAGCGTGCCGGTGCGGGCTCCGGGGCGGGCGCCGGCGCGGCCGGCGGGTTGGCAGCCGGCGTACCGGGGGTCTCGGCAGGCGGTTTTTTCTTGAAGAAACTGAACATCGGGAGCTTTTTACAATCCGACCCATTCTATGAAACACCTCCCGCCACGCCGTGCTGCGTCTGGTGCGGTGCTGGCGATGGCGCTTCTGGCGCCATGGGCCATGCCTGCGCAGGCCCAGACTGAT
>Ga0105244_10002221_pt1 | contig 14792 bp, 9 predicted proteins | sample KBSM44metaG_FD_80423 | JGI IMG/M metagenome (GOLD analysis project Ga0105244, IMG submission 80423) | Miscanthus rhizosphere microbial communities from Kellogg Biological Station, Michigan, USA - KBS M4-4 metaG | ecosystem: Host-associated > Plants > Roots > Rhizosphere > Soil | place: Michigan... | reverse complement strand
TCGAAGGGGACCAGGCTGCCGTCGCGTTTGTGTAGGCGGGTGCTGACCAGCGGGGTGAGCGTGTTTTGCATTTCCGGGCTCCAGACACTACATATAGATGTTTTTAGATCGATAGACACAATATGCAGTGAGATTACGGAGAATGGGGTGGATTTCCCTTGATCGGGGTCAAGGTTTTTTGATTGGGGAGGCATATCCGTTTTTGTGGGAGGGGGCTTGCCCCCGATGGCGGTGGGTCAGCCATAGATGCATCCACTGACACTCCCTCATCGGGGGGCAAGCCCCCTCCCACATTTTTTACCAAGTACACCAGACCCGACACCGGTCGGCTCTATGGCCGCCGCGCTTTGGCTTTTGATCTCAAATCACCCCCCACTCATATTCATAAACCGCACCACCTGCACCTCCCCCGCCCCCGTGAAATCATGGCGCAGCGGCTTGCCTTTCAAACCCTTGTGCAACGCCGCGATCAAGGGCCCGTCATCCAGCGGATAGCGCCGCAGCAAAGCGCGAAAATCCAGCGCATCCTCCTGCCCCAGACACAACAGCAACTGCCCCTCCACCGTCATCCGTACCCGATTACAACTTCCACAAAAATTATGCGAATTAGGCGAAATAAACCCCACCCGGGTCCCCGGATGCCCCGCCAACCGCACATACCGCGCGGGGCCTCCGCTGTTCTCGGTGCTATCAATCAACCCATGCTCACGGGCAATCACCGCTCGCACTTCATCACTGGAGCAGAACGTCTCGCCCCGCGAGCGCCCCACATCCCCCAGGGGCATTTCCTCGATAAAACTGATGTCGATGCCCTGGTCGATGGCGAACTGCACCAGCGCCGGCACTTCGTCGAAGTTGCGTCCCTTCATCACCACGCAATTGAGCTTGACCCGTTCGAACCCCGCTTGGCTGGCCGCCTTGATCCCCGCGAGCACCTGCTGCAAGTCGCCATTGCGGGTAATCGCACGAAACCGCGCGTCATCCAGACTGTCGAGGCTGATGTTCATGCGCTTGACCCCGGCCTCCACCAACGGCTGTGCGAGTCGCGCCAGCTGCGAGCCGTTGCTGGTCATCACCAGTTCACGCAAGCCCGGCAGTGCCGCGATGTTGCGGCACAGCCCGACAATGCCCGGGCGGATCAACGGCTCGCCGCCGGTGAGGCGGATCTTGCGCACGCCTTGGCGGACAAACAGCGCCGCCAGGCGTTCCAGCTCTTCCAGGGTCAACACCTGCTGGCGCGGCAGGAACGTCATGGTTTTGGCCATGCAATACACACAGCGAAAATCACAGCGGTCGGTCACCGACAAGCGCAGGTAATCGATCGAACGGCCCACCCCATCCACCAGGCTCATGTCACTGCACCAACGGCGAGTCGGCGCCCTGCAGCGCGATGCCGCGGATGTCCGCCGCGCCGATCAGGGTTTGCAGGTACTGCACCAATGCCTTCTGCCACACGCCCTGCTGCAACTGGGTGCGGATCGCGACCGCCACCGCTTCATACGGCAGCGGCTGGCCTTCGATACGTTGATCGACACTGATCACATGCCAGCCGTAACGACTCTCCAGCGGCTTGCCGGCCAGGCCCGGGGCCAGGGTGAACAGCTGGCGCTCCAGTTCGGGCACGGTTTGCCCCTTGCTCACCTGGCCCAACGAACCACCCTGGGCCTTGGACGGGCACGCCGAATACTTGAGGGCCAGCTCGGCAAATTGGCCAGGCTGCTCTTCCAGGGTCAGCAGCAGGATTTCCGCCTGGGTGTGCGCCAGGTGGCGTGCGTCGGCATCGTCCGGCGCGCATTCAAGCAGAATGTGCCGCACCGCCAGCAGCGGCGCGCTGTGAAAGCGCCCGCGGTTGTTCTCGAAGTAGCGCACACAGGTGGCCTCGTCACACTCAGGCACCTTGACCTCGCGCTCCAGCAACAGGCGCGTGGCCGCTTCTTCTTCGTTCTCGCCGGCGGCGATCTCCACCGCCAGGCCCAGCTCGGCGATCCGCTGCTGCAACAGCTCGCGGATCACCAGTGCACGGGCGGCCAGGTACACCGCTTCTTCGCGACTTTCAGCCGGGTGATATTGCAATTCCAGGGCCATGGCCTCAGGCGTGACTGGCACGCCGTTGACGCTGACGATCGGCCATTCCTGTTCACTGCTGGCGATCAGTTCCGGCGCCTTGAGCTCCTCGAACGAAGCCTGGGCCGTCACCTCGGCAATCACCGGTTCCTTGACCGACGAGCCGCAACCACCGCTGCCGCCATTCCCGCCACCACATCCGCATCCTGTAGTCATGACGTTCTCCTCAATACTTCTGCCGCACGATTTGATAACGACGCCCCAGGTACCAGATCGGCGCGCTGACCATGTGCACCAAGCGGGTAAACGGGAACAGCACGAACAGGGTCAAGCCCAGCGCCACATGGGCCTTGTAGATCAGGCTGACCGGCTCGATCGAAGCCGCCGCGTCCATCGGCCGCAACAGCACCACGTTCTGCGCCCAGTCAGCGAGCAGTACCATCACCGAACCGTCCATATGCCCGGTGGAGGCGACAATGGTCAGCAAGCCGAGCACCAACTGCGCGAGCAACACCAGCAGGATCAGGATGTCCGACGGGCTTGACGTGGCCCGTACACGCGGGTCACCCAGGCGACGCTTGACCAGCATCAGCAGGCCCACCAGGCACAGCAGGCCGAAGAAGCCACCGGAGACCATCGCCAGCAACTGCTTGTGCTCGGTGCTGATCACATGGTGATAGACCGACGCCGGGGTCAACAGGCCGACAAAATGCCCGGCCAGCACGAACAGCACGCCAATGTGGAAGAAGTTGCTCGCCACGCGCATGCCACGGTTGTTGAGCATCTGGCTGGAGCCGGCCTTCCAGGTGTACTGCGACAGGTCGAACCGCGCCCAACTGCCCAACAGGCAGATCGCCAGGGCGACATAGGGATAGATCCCGAATACCAGCAAATTCCACTTAGACATTACCCACCTCCCCGGCCGGCACTGCGGCCCGCCCTTCTTGCTGAAAATCCACCCAGTGCAACGGCACCGCGCTTTCTTCGCGGGCCTTGCCTGGTGCGCTGGGCATCGAACTGCAACGGTCCTGCTGCTCGGCCTGCATGAAGTCCACCGCTTCCTCTTCCCAGATTTTGTCCAGGGCTTCGAGGGAGTCGTCACGCGGTTCGGCGGCGACCTGGGCACGCAGTTCGGCCACGGCCTGGTGCGGCTCGGCGCCGGCAATCTGCAACAGCGCACGGAAGCAACTGGCATAGCCGCTCTCGCGCTCTTCCAGCCGCGCGGCGAGCAAGGCCAACAGGTGCGCCACATCCGCCAGGCCCTCGCGGGCCTCGATGTCTTCACGGGTGGAGAGGAACTCCAGGTACAACGGGATGTAGTCCGGCAGCTCCTTGACACCGATGGCAAACCCGGCCTCTTCGTACTGGGCCATCATGTCGACCATGGCCTGGCCGCGGTCGCGGGACTCGCCATGCACGTGCTCGAACAACAGCAACGACAGCGAACGCCCCCGGCCAAACAACGCACCGTAGTGTTCCTGACCGTCCATCAAGTCATTGGCGCAGATCAGCTCCAGCAACTCGAACAATGCGCCGCGCTGCTTGGGGCTGATTTCCCGCGATTCGATGATCGCCTGTTCCAGTTCGTCGCGGCCGTTCACCAGGATGTCGGTGGGGTAGTCCAGCAGCAACGAAATCACTTTAAGAATGCGCATGCTCAGTCCTCCCAGATTTGTACGGTTTTCAGCACATCGCGGCGGTTGGCCTTCTTGGCGCCGAACATGTTGGTGTCGGAGCTGCCGCTGCAACCGCTGCCAAAGCTGAAACCACAGCCGGAGCGCTCGGCGAACGCATCGCTCATGGCGTCTTCACGGTGCGCACTCGGCACCACAAAGCGGTCTTCGTAGTTGGCGATCGCCAGGTAGCGGTACATCTCTTCCACCTGTTCCACGCTCAGGCCGACGTCTTCGAGCACTTGCAGGTCCTGCACGCCGTCGACTTGCTGGGAGCGTTTGTAGGCACGCATCGCCAACAGGCGCTTGAGCGCACGCTTGACCGGTTTCTCATCGCCCGCGGTGAGCAGGTTGGCCAGGTAACGCAGCGGAATGCGCAGGCTGTCGACATCCGGGATCACCCCGTTCATGCCCACGGTGCCAGCCGCCGCGGCGTTCTGGATCGGCGACAGCGGCGGCACGTACCAGACCATCGGCAAGGTGCGGTATTCCGGGTGCAGCGGCAGCGCGAGTTTCCAATCCACGGCCATTTTGTACACCGGAGAACGCTGGGCCGAGTCGATCACCGACTGCGGCACGCCATCGGCCAGGGCCTGGCGAATCACCGCCGGGTCATTCGGGTCGAGGAAGATTTCCAGCTGTTTCTCATAGAGGTCCTGCTCATTGGCCGTGCTCGCCACTTCGCTGATGCGGTCGGCGTCGTACAACAGCACGCCGAGGTAGCGAATCCGCCCCACACAGGTTTCGGCGCACACGGTCGGCATACCGGCTTCGATACGCGGGTAGCAGAAGATGCACTTCTCGGACTTGCCGCTCTTCCAGTTGAAGTAGATCTTCTTGTACGGGCAGCCGCTGATGCACATGCGCCAGCCCCGGCACTTTTCCTGGTCGATCAGCACGATGCCGTCTTCTTCACGCTTGTAGATCGCGCCACTCGGGCACGATGCCGCGCACGCCGGGTTGAGGCAGTGCTCGCACAGGCGCGGCAGGTACATCATGAAGGTGTTTTCGTACTCGCCATAAATGTCGGCCTGGATCTGGTCGAAGTTCTTGTCCTTGCGGCGCTTGGCGAATTCGGTGCCGAGGATTTCCTCCCAGTTGGGGCCCCACTCGATCTTTTCCATACGCTTGCCGGACACCAGCGAACGCGGGCGTGCGGTCGGCTGGTGCTCGCCCAACGGTGCGGTGTGCAGGTGCTGATAGTCGAAATCGAACGGTTCGTAGTAGTCGTCCAGGCTCGGCAGGTCGGGGTTGGCGAAGATGTTCGCCAACACGCGGAACTTGCCGCCGATGCGTGGGTTGATCGAGCCGTTGGCGTTGCGAATCCAGCCGCCCTTCCACTTGTCCTGGTTTTCCCACTCTTTCGGGTAGCCGATACCGGGTTTGGATTCGACGTTGTTGAACCAGGCGTATTCCATGCCTTCACGGCTGGTCCACACGTTTTTGCAGGTGATGGAACAGGTGTGGCAACCGATGCATTTGTCCAGGTTGAGGACCATGCCGATCTGTGAGCGAATCTTCATCTCAGTTCTCCTCGATATCAGTCGGCAATGGGCGCGGCAGGTCATTGCCGGTGGAGCCATCGAGCCAGTCGACCTTGGCCATCTTGCGCACCACGACGAACTCGTCGCGGTTGCAACCGACCGTGCCGTAATAGTTGAAACCGTAGGCCTGCTGGGCATAGCCGCCGATCATGTGCGTCGGCTTGAGCACCACGCGGGTCACCGAGTTGTGGTGGCCGCCACGGGTCTTGGTGGTTTCCGAACCGGGCACGTTCACGATGCGTTCCTGGGCGTGGTACATCATCACCATGCCTTCCTTCACGCGCTGGCTGACCACCGCACGGGCAGTCAAGGCGCCGTTGACGTTGAAGCATTCGATCCAGTCGTTGTCCTCGATGCCGGCGCGCTTGGCGTCGATCTCCGAGAGCCACACAATCGGTCCGCCACGGCTCAGGGTGAGCATCAGCAGGTTGTCGCTGTAGGTGCTGTGGATGCCCCATTTCTGGTGCGGGGTGATCCAGTTCAGCACGATCTCGGTCTCGCCGTTGCTGCGCTTGCCCTTCACCCCTTCGATGGTGCGGGTGTTGACCGGTGGCCGGTAGCTCATCAACTGCTCGCCGAACGCCTGCATCCACGGGTGATCCTGGTAGAACTGCTGGCGGCCGGTGATGGTGCGCCATGGGATGTTTTCATGCACGTTGGTGTAGCCGGCGTTGTAGCTCACGTGCTCGTCTTCCAGGCCTGACCAGGTCGGGCTGGAGATGATCTTGCGTGGCTGCGCCTGGATGTCGCGGAAGCGAATCGCTTCGTGGGCCTTGGAGATCGCCAGGTGGCTGTGGTCGATGCCGGTGAACTCCGACAGCGCGGCCCAGGCTTTCACGGCGACCTTGCCGTTGGTTTCCGGGGCCAGGGACAGGATCACCTCGGCGGCGTCGATGGCGGTGTCGATCTTCGGCCGACCGTGGCTGATGCCCGCGTCGTTTTCGTGGTGGTTGAGTTCACCGAGGAACTCGACTTCCTCGTCGGTGTTCCAGTTGATGCCCTTGCCGCCGTTGCCGAGTTTTTCCAGCATCGGGCCCAGGGACGAGAACTGCTTGTAGATGTTCGGGTAGTCGCGTTCCACCACCGCCATGTTCGGCGCGTTCTTGCCCGGCACCGGCGCCACACCGGCGCTTTTCCAGTCGGTGCCGCCAAATGGCTGGGCCAGTTCGCCGACGCTGTCGTGCATCAACGGTACGGTGACCAGGTCTTGTTCCACGCCCAGGTGGCCGACCGACATGGCCGAGAACGCCTTGGCGATGCCCTTGTAGATTTCCCAGTCGGAGCGCGACTCCCACGCCGGGTCGATGGCGGCCGACAACGGGTGGATGAACGGGTGCATGTCCGAGGTGTTCATGTCGTCTTTTTCGTACCAGGTGGCGGTCGGCAAGACGATGTCGGAATACACGCAGGTGGAGGACATGCGGAAGTCCAGGGTGGTCACCAGGTCGAGCTTGCCGATGGCGCCGTCTTCGACCCATTCGGCCTCGGTGGGCTTGCATTCGGTGCTGTGGCCGATGTCTTCGTTCATCACGCCGTTCTTGGTGCCCAGCAGGTACTTGAGCATGTACTCATGGCCCTTGCCCGACGAGCCGAGCAGGTTGGAGCGCCAGATAAACATGTTGCGTGGGAAGTTCACCGGGCTGTCCGGCTGTTCGCAGGCAAAGCGCAGGCTGCCGTCCTGCCAGGATTGGACCACGTAGTCTTTCGGCGTCATGCCGGCGGCAGCCGCCTCACGGCAGATGTGCAGCGGGTTGGTGTTGAGCTGCGGCGCACTCGGCAACCAGCCGGCGCGTTCGGCGCGGATGTTGTAGTCCAGGGCGTGTTCCGGGAACTGCGATTTGTCGGCCAGAGGCGAGAGCACATCGTGCATGCTCATCTTCTCGTGGCGCCATTGCGAGCTGTGGCCGTAGAAGAAGCTGGTGCCGTTCATCTGGCGTGGCGGGCGGTTCCAGTCCAGGCCGAAGGCCAGGGGCAGCCAACCGCATTGCGGGCGCAGTTTTTCCTGGCCTACGTAGTGGGCCCAGCCGCCGCCGGTCTGGCCGACGCAACCGCAGAGCATGAGCATGTTGATCAGCCCGCGGTAGTTCATGTCCATGTGGTACCAGTGGTTCATCGCCGCGCCGACGATGATCATCGAGCGCCCCTTGGTCTTGTCGGCGTTGTCGGCGAACTCACGGGCGATCTGGATGGCTTTCTCGCGGCTGACGCCGGTGATCGCTTCCTGCCACGCCGGGGTGCCCGGCACGCTGGCGTCGTCGTAGTCCTTGGCCACGTTCTGGCCGCCCAGGCCACGGTCGATGGCCAGGTTGGCGGCGGACAAGTCGAACACCGTCGCCACTTTGGCCACGCTGCCGTCGGCCAGGGTCACGCTGTGCACCGGCACGCGGCGGAACTGCACGGCATCGCCGGCCACGTGCTGGAAGTGTTCGTGGGCTTCGCCGGCAAAATACGGGAACGCCACTTCGGCGACGTCGTCACCGATCAGGCTGAGTTTCAGGTCGATGGCGCGGCCTTCACCGCCTTCCTTCGCGAGGATGTTCCACTTGCCCTTCTCGCCCCAGCGGTAGCCGATGGAACCTTGTGGCGAGACCAGTTCGCCGCTTTCGTCGAGGGCGATGGTTTTCCATTCCGGGTTGTTGTCCTGGCCGAGGTTGCCGGTCAGGTCCGAGGCCCGCAGGAAGCGGTCAGGCTGGAAGCCGGCGCCGGGGGCAAAACCGGTCATCGGCTTGAGCATCACCAGCACCGGCAAGTCGGTGAAGCGCTTGGCGTAGTCGGTGAAGTAGGCGCTCGGTTTGTCCAGGTGAAATTCCTTGAAGATCACATGGTTGAAGGCCTGGGCCAACGCGGCGTCGGTGCCCTGCTTGGGGTTGAGCCACAGGTCGGTGAGCTTGGCCACTTCCGAATAGTCGGGGGTGATGGCCACGGTCTTGGTGCCCTTGTAACGCACCTCGGTGAAGAAGTGCGCATCCGGGGTACGGGTCTGCGGGACGTTGGAACCCCAGGCGATGATGTAGTTGGAGTTGTACCAATCGGCCGATTCCGGCACGTCGGTCTGCTCGCCCCAGACCATCGGCGAGGCCGGTGGCAAGTCGCAGTACCAGTCGTAGAAGCTCAGGCACACGCCGCCGATCAGCGACAGGTAACGCGAACCCGCCGCGTAGCTGACCATGGACATGGCCGGGATCGGCGAGAAACCGACGATGCGGTCCGGGCCGTATTGCTTGATGGTGTAGACGTTGGAGGCAGCGATGATCTCGTTGACCTCCTCCCAGTTCGAGCGAATGAAACCGCCCATGCCGCGCTTGCTCTTGTACGAGTCGGCCTTGACCTTGTCCTCGACAATGCTCGCCCACGCCTCGACCGGTGGCAGGGTCAGGCGCGCTTCACGCCATAGCTTGAGCAACGGCTTGCGGATCTTCGGGTACTTGAGGCGGTTGGCGCTGTAGATGTACCAGCTGTAGCTGGCACCCCGAGGGCAGCCGCGCGGCTCATGGTTGGGCAAGTCGTTGCGGGTGCGCGGGTAGTCGGTCTGCTGGGTTTCCCAGGTGATCAGGCCGTTCTTCACGTAGATCTTCCACGAGCAGGAGCCGGTGCAGTTCACGCCGTGGGTGGAGCGTACGATCTTGTCGTACTGCCAGCGCGAGCGATAGACGTTCTCCCAGTCGCGGGACTCCTTGCGGGTCTCGCCGTGACCCTCGGAGAATTCGTTTTGCTTACGGTTGAAGAACCGCAGTTGATCCAGCAAGTGACTCATGATGTTTTCCTCATCAGGCGTGCCGTGGGGTACGTTGCCCCGGCGAATTCGTGGTCGATCAGCAGGGAGTGGCGCAGCCTTTGCGGGCGTACCACCACCAGGTCACGACAATGCAGCTCAGGTAGAAACCGACAAACATGTAGAAGGCCATCGCCGGGCTGCCGGTGGCGGCCATCGAGGTGCCGAAGGATTTGGGAATGAAGAACGCACCGAAGGCGCCCATGGCCGAACTGAAGCCGAGTACGGCGGCGGATTCCTTGCCGGCATCTTTGAGCGCTTGCTCGCGTTCGGCGGCGGATTTACCGGCGCTGGCCTTTTCGTGCTGGGTGCGGAAGATCACCGGGATCATGCGGAAGGTGGAGCCATTGCCCACGCCGGTGGTGATGAACAGCAGCATGAACATGCCGAGGAAGCCATAGAAGCTGCCGCCCTGGCCGTTTTCGGGCAGGAAGTGCAACACACCGAACACCATCACGATCATCAGCACGAAGTTCCACAAGGTCACCCGTGCACCGCCCAACTTGTCCGCCAGCCAGCCGCCCAATGGGCGTACCAGTGCGCCGACCAGAGGCCCGAGGAAGGCGAATTTCAGCGCTACCACATCGGGGAACGAAGTCTTGATCAGCAGGGGGAACGCCGCCGAAAAGCCGATGAACGAACCGAAGGTGGCCAGGTACAACCAGCACATCAGCCAGTTGTGCTTGCGCTTGAAGATCACCGCCTGCTCGCTGAACGAGGCACGGGCGCTGGACAGGTCATTCATGCCGAACCAGGCCGCCACGGTGACGGTGAGGATAAACGGCACCCAGATAAAACCGGCGTTCTGCAGCCAGAGTTGACTGCCATCCGGCAAGGTTTGCGGTTGCCCGCCGACCAGGCCGAACACGCCGAAAGTGATCACCAGCGGCACGCAGAACTGCATCACCGACACCCCAAGGTTGCCGAGGCCGGCGTTCAGGCCCAGGGCCGTGCCCTGCTGCGACTTGGGGTAGAAGAAGCTGATGTTGGACATGCTCGAGGCGAAGTTGCCGCCGCCGAAACCGCACAGCAACGCGATCAGTACAAACACGCTGTAGGGGGTGTTGGGGTCTTGCACCGCAAAGCCCATCCACAGCGATGGCAGCAGCAGCGACGCGGTGCTCAGGGCGGTCCAGCGGCGGCCGCCGAAGATCGGCACCATGAACGAGTAGAACACCCGCAAGGTCGCGCCGGACAGGCCCGGCAACGCCGCCAGCCAGAACAACTGGTCAGTGGTGAACGTAAAGCCGATGGCGTTCAGGCGCACGATCACCGTGCTCCACACCATCCACACGGCGAAGGCCAGCAACAGCGCAGGGATCGAGATCCACAGGTTGCGGGTGGCGGTCTTCTTGCCGCTGGCGCCCCAGAACGCGGGGTCCTCAGGGCGCCAGTCGTGGATCACCGGCCCCGAGCCGGGCTTTTGCGCGATGGACATGTTCATTCTCCTTGGAGACGTTGGGCGGTTTTGCCCAAAAGCGGTTGCTTGCGCATTTCGCTGAAGTACATCCAGGTCAGGGACACCCAGACCACGCCGTACATCAACATGAAGCAGGACGAGCGCACGCCGGTGAGGTCCACCAGGGCGCCAAACAGAATCGGCAGTACAAAGCCCCCCAGCCCACCGGCCAGGCCGACGATGCCGGACACCGCGCCCATGTTCTGCGGGTAGTCATTGGCGATGTACTAGAATACGGAGGCCTTGCCGAACGCGAAGGCGATGCCCATCACGAACAGCAGCACGGTGAACAGGGTGGCGTTGAGGCCGATATGGAAATCCAGGGGGCCGTTGACGGTCTGCACCTGCAATTGGGTCTGCGGGTAGCTGAGCAGGAACAGGCAGATCCAGCTCACCCACAACACCCACCAGGTCACGCTTTGCGCGCCCCAGCGATCCGACATCCAACCGCCCACCGCACGCAGCACGCCACCCGGCAGCGAGAAACACGCGGCCAGCAGTGCGGCGCTTTGCAGGCTGAAACCGTATTCCTGCACGTAGTACTTGGTCATCCATAGCGCCAGGGCCACGTAGCCGCCGAACACAATCGAGTAGTACTGGCAGTAGCGCCACACGGCCGGGTCTTTCAGGCACAGCAACTGCTGGCGCAGGGTCGCGCCGCCGGCACTGCGGTGCGCCTTGTTTTCGCTGGTGAGAAACCAGAACAGCAGCGCGGTGATAAACAGGATTGCGCCGAACACCTTGGGCACCAGGTGCCAGGTGCCGAGGGCGATCAGCGCCGGGGCCAGAAACTTGGTGACAGCGGCGCCCGCGTTGCCGGCGCCAAACACCCCCATGGCGAAGCCCTGGTTGTCCTTGTCGAACCATTTGGCAACGTAGGCGATGCCCACCGAGAACGAGCCACCGGCCAGGCCGACGAACAGGCCCAGGACCAGGAACTGCCAATAGGCGGTGGCGTAAGTGATCAGGTACAGCGGCAACACACACGCGAGCATCAGCAGGAAGAACACGATGCGCCCGCCGAAACGGTCAGTCAGCAGGCCCAGCGGCAGGCGCACCAGGGAACCGGTCAACACCGGCGTGGCGGCCAACAGGCCGAACTGGGTTTCGTTGAGTTGCAACAGCTCTTTGATGGGGACGCCCAACACGGCGAACATCATCCACACCATAAAGCAGACGGTGAAAGCCAGTGTGCTCATGCCCAGCACCAGGCCTTGTCTTATACGGGGTTGAGTCACGGTACGCGCTCCAGAAAGTGATTCCATGAGCGCAGGTTAGGGGCGACCCCCCCTTGGAACTTGACGCAGATCAACGTCCGCCTGGGGGGTATCGGGCTATGCTGGCCCCACCTACCTCTAAGGAGGTAGTTCGAACAACAAGAGAAAGTCTTTATTTATCAATGGATTGGTCTCTTGTGCCGGTGTTTTCCCGTGGGAGGGTTTGCCGGCAATTCTTTAGAGGTAGTGCGCCAGGGATTGCGGTGTTCCAGCCCTTTTTGCCCTTTTTGGTGCCGCCATGCAGACGCCCCCCCTCCTTCGATTACGCCGCCGTGTTTAGCTGGCTGCGCAGTTCCCTGCCCGCCCGCGCCGGCCTGGCCGTGATCCTGATCGCGATCCTCGCGCTCGCCAGTTCCTTGAGTGCCGGCTTGATCGCCTGGTTCAGCCAGGGCGACGCCGCCGCGATCAATACCGCAGGCTCGGTGCGCATGGAGACCTACCACCTGAGCTGGAAGCTCGCCGCCGGCGCACCGGCCGACGAGATCGACAGCATCACCCAAAGCCTGCAAGGGCGTCTCGATAGCCAGTCGCTCAAGGCCGTGCTCGAAGACGGCCCGCGCAGTGCGTTGTTGCAAAGCTACCAACAGATCCAGCAACGCTGGCACGATGACCTGCGTCCGGCCCTGGCGCGGGGTGACGCCGCCCTGTTCCAGGCCAGCGCACCGGGGTTCGTCGAGCAATTGAATCAATTCGTCAGCCTGTTGCAGCAACAGAGCGAACACAAACAAGGCTGGCAACAAGGCATTCAGGGCCTGGCGCTGTTCAGCACCCTGATCATCCTGTTGATCGGCCTGTATGAACTGCAATACGGCGTGGTCAACCCCTTGCAGGAGCTGGTGCAGGCCACCCGGCGCTTTCGCGACGGCGACTTCAAGACCCGGGTCAACCACCGTTCCGAGGATGAACTGGGGCAACTGGCCCTGAGCTTCAACACCATGGCCGAAACCATCGAAGCCTCCCACCGCACCCTGGAAAGCCAGGTGCGCCTCAAGACCCTCAACCTGCAACAGGCCAACGCCGCCCTCGAGTTGCTCTACCAGAGCAGCCGCAGCCTGGCCACGCGCCTGGCGAATGCCGAGGGCCTGGATGAACTGATCCGACGCTTCCAGAAGCGCCTGCCAGGGCTGCGCCTGTCGCTGTGCCTGCAAGGCCACTTCCTCGCACCGGCCCAGCAGATGCTCGCCCTGCATGGCGGCGACAGCCGCAACGTCTGCGCCATCGGCGACTGCGCGACCTGCCAGAAACACAAGGTCGCGCCGCCCCAGGTGTTCAGCATCAGCAACCAGGGCTCGGAACTGGGCGAACTCAAGGCCCACTTCATCGACGGCCATGCGCCCCAGGACTGGGAGAAACAACTGATCCAGGCCCTGGCCAACCTGATCGGCACCTCACTGTCCCTCAAGCGCCAGCGCGAGCAGGACCACCGCTTGCTGCTGCTCGACGAACGCACCATCATCGCCCGCGAACTGCACGACTCCCTGGCCCAGGCGCTGTCGTACATGAAGCTGCAAGTCAGCCGCATGCAAACCCTGATCCGCCGCGGCGAACCGGTGGAGACCCTGGCCACCGTCACCGCCGAGCTGCGCGACGGCCTGAACAATGCCTACCGGCAACTGCGTGAGTTGCTCACCACCTTTCGCCTGCAAATCCACGATGCCGGGCTGGTGCAGGAACTGCAGGACACCGCTGAAGAGTTTTCCCGGCGCGGCGAATTCCAGGTCCACCTGCACGTCGACGCCCTGGCCTTCCAGCTATCGGCCAGTGAGCAGATCCACTTGCTGCAAATCACCCGCGAAGCCCTGTCCAATTGCCTGCGCCACGCCCATGCGCAAAACGCCTGGCTGCAACTGCGCCAGGAGGGCGAGACCGTCAGCCTGTGCATCGAAGACGACGGCCGTGGCTTTTGCGGCGACGTCGATCAACGTGAACACCACGGCCTGACCATCATGGACGAGCGCGCACGCAGCCTGCACGGCCAACTCGACATCGGCCCACGCGAGCCCCAGGGCACGCGCGTGCAATTGCGTTTTCACCCGGAATTCCTCGGGCAACCTCTACAAGGCACCCACGCATGAACACACCCACTCGCCACCGCATCCTGCTAGTCGACGACCACCCGATGATGCGCCACGGCATGCGCCAGATGCTGGAACTGGAAGACGACTTGCAGGTAGTCGGCGAGGCCGGTAATGGCCAGGAAGCCCTGGACCAGATCGACACGCTGCAACCGGACCTGGTGCTGCTGGACAACAACATGCCGCAAATGAACGGCCTGGAAACCCTGCGCCGCCTGCGGGCCATGAACTATGCGGGCAAGGTGTTGCTGTTTACGGTGTCCGACGCTGAAGACGATATTCGCGATGCCCTGCGCCTGGATGCCAACGGGTACCTGCTCAAGGACATGGAGCCGGAGTTGGTCGTCCAGTTCATCCGCGATGCCTTGCAGGGTGCCTTGGTGATCAGCCCTGGGTTGACGCGGGTCCTGGCCCAGGCCCTGCGCTCGCCGCAACCCCATGCGGCGGTGGAGTTGACCGAGCGGGAGCGGCAGGTGTTGAAGACGATTGCCAGTGGGCATAGCAACAAGGTGATCGGGCATAAGTTGGGGATTACCGAGGGGACGGTGAAGGTGCATGTGAAGAATTTGCTGCATAAGTTGGGGTTGCGGTCGCGGGTGGAGGCGGCGGTTTGGGCGATGGAGCATTTGCGGCAGGCGGGGTGAGGTTTTTTTGGGGTGGGATTGAGTACATATCCGTTATTTAGGTGACGGCCAACGGCGGTTCCGCCCTTACGGCGGGTCACTTTTGGAAAAGAGCCCCAAAAGTAACCAAAAGGGCTCTTGCCCCACCACTCGGTGCCTCGCCTAGGCTCGGCATGCCCTCCCTCCGGCTTGAATCCGTGGGCCGCCGTCATGGGCCATCCCTGGCCCAGGACGGCTAACCCGGCGTCCTGCCGGGTTACCCACGGATTCAAGCCTGCGTTCGGCCAGCGTGGTTTAACGGGGCG